>MAAC01018445.1_pt1 | contig 39153 bp, 33 predicted proteins | sample 1115981 | NCBI WGS metagenome assembly MAAC01 (sample SAMN04961126, study PRJNA320927) | seawater metagenome | isolation source: sample BD02T64 sea water enriched with oil for 64 days | place: USA:Gulf of Mexico | collected 2013-07-27 | reverse complement strand
CTGCCCTGGCTGCGGTGGCGTTTCAAACTGCCGGAATTCGGCTGGATGAAAACAAATTGGATTTCATGCAGAACCGCCTTGTGCAGCGGGTTTTGGACAGTCAGGCGGGCTCATTTCGATGCTATATAGATCTGCTGGACAGCGATGCCATTGAGCGTCAGACATTTGTCGAATGCCTGACCGTGCACACCACCAGTTTTTTCCGCGACCTAGCGCAATATAACTGGCTACGCGACATTGCCCTGCCCGAGCTGACCCAGCACAGTTCCAATATCGTGCTGTGGAGCGCCGCCTGCTCGACCGGGCAAGAAGGCTGGACCAGCCTGATGGTTACCGATGAATTTCGGCGCCAACACGGAAAATTTTTCAACTGCCAGCTGATTGGAACTGACGTATCAACAGCTGTGGTCAAACAGGCCTCGCGGGCGGTTTATTTGCAGAACGAATTGAATGATGTCTCGGATGAGGTTCGCCACAGGTATTTTTTGCGGGCCCGCAATCAAGATGGTCGCTACCGGATATCCCCTGAATTGCGCAGCAACGCCGATTGGCGAGTGGCAAATCTAACAACCGGCGATGGGCTGCGTGGGATCTCGGCCGACGTCGCATTTCTGCGCAACGTTTTGATATACTTTTCCCGGCAGACACAAAGGGAGGTCGTGGACCGCGTCGTGAACAACATTCGCCCCGGTGGCTATTTGTTCACAGGGCACAGTGAAACCGGCTTCAAACACCCCGATCTGATTGCTGTCCACCCATCGATTTTTCAGAAAGTCATTTAGCCATGAAAGACGCTAGAAAACGGGTTTTGATTGTCGATGACAGCGCTGCTGTCCGTCAGGTCATGTCCGAGATTGTAAACGCAGACAAACGCCTGGAAGTCATGGCCACCGCGGGAGACCCCTTCCAGGCCTCGGAACGTATCCGCGACGAAGTGCCGGATGTGATTGTTCTTGATATCGAAATGCCCCGTATGGACGGGTTGACATTTCTGCGCCGACTGATGGCCCAACGACCAATCCCGGTTGTGATTTGCTCATCCCTGGTTGGGCAAGGCACCAAAACCCTTGAGGCCGTCGTGTCGGCTGGTGCAGTGGACGTCATTGAAAAGCCGTCAAGCGGCACCCGACAAAAGCTACTCGACAGTCGGACCCATATCCAGGATGCGATACTGGGTGCCTCATTGGCCCGGCTGGACCGGCGGACGACGATGAAGATAAGACCTAACTTGTCAGCGGATGCAGTAATAGCGCCGCCGTCACGGTGTGCAATGTTAAAGACCACCGACAAGGTCGTGGTCATTGGCGCATCCACCGGCGGCACCGAGGCGCTTGCCAACGTACTAGAAAGCTTGCCGCCCTATTCGCCGCCCATCGTGATTGTACAACACATGCCCGAGGCCTTCACCTCGGCCTTTGCACAACGCTTGGACAAAAAATGCAAGATCACCGTCAAAGAGGCCCGCAACGACGACCGCGTCATGCGCGGTCAGGCGTTGATCGCCCCGGGTGGCCGCCATACGCTGCTGACCCGCAGCGGAGCCAATTACCAGGTTGAAGTCAAAGAAGGTCCCTTGGTGCACCGCCACCGCCCGTCGGTTGATGTGTTGTTCCGCTCCACAGCCCGCGTTGCTGGGGCAAATGCGGTGGGCATCATTCTGACCGGCATGGGAGACGATGGCGCTCAGGGGCTAAAGGAAATGCGCGATACCGGCGCTGCCACTTACGGACAATCCGAGAAAAGCTGTGTGGTCTATGGTATGCCAGCCCAGGCCAAGAAAATGGGCGCGGTTCAATCGGAAATGGACCTATACGAAATTTCAAAGCTGGTCGCATCCCTGAACCATTAGGCTTGCCGGCTGTCGCACCGTCCTCGGCTGGATTACCAAATGATGCCGGTATTCCCATTTTTCCTGTGTGAAAGCCGGCACCGTTAGACAGGACAAACCTGCGTGACGTGCTAGCGGCTTGCCATTTGGTGCGTCACGCAGGTTGAAATTTTACCATAGGCGACTGGTTTGCCAGGTCCCTGCAACGTTCGAAGTCTCTAGCGCATGCCAAGTTCGCCAAATCGATCCCTGCAGGAAAAGCCCCCCGACAGGCCGTTTGATGGGAGAAATTGTAGTTTTCTACAGAACTCACAACCGGCGAAAAATGAAATCCCTGTCCCCCGCGGTTTTTCACCCTCTCTAATCAATGCTCACAATGTACTAATACACGATATATTTTTCAGTTTTCTTAATATTCGGTCAATTTCGTACTACTTATTGAGGGAAAGGTATGAGTGGCGCGACGGGTTTTTGCTTCATCCTACAAATACGAAGTCAAAATTCAGTCGTATTTTCTGGGAGGAAATTATGAAATCTCTACGTAACACAGCACTCGGACTAACTCTTGGAGTTGCTGGTGCATCAATGGCATTGGCCGGTGAGCTGACGATCGCTACCGTTAACAATGGCCACATGATCGAAATGCAAAAGCTGACGCCAGCCTTTGAGGAAGCCAACCCCGGCATTACCGTGAATTGGGTGACACTGGACGAAGGGACACTTCGGAGCCGCGTGACCACGGACATCACCACCAAAGGTGGCCAGTTCGACATTATGACCATCGGCATGTACGAAGCGCCGATCTGGGGCCAGCGTGGTTGGCTGCAGGCATTGGAATTTGACGCCGACTATGATGTCGATGACATTCTGCCAGCAATGCGCAACGGCTTGTCCTATGACGGCAACCTTTATGCGGCGCCATTCTACGGCGAAAGCTCGATGATCATGTATCGCAAAGACCTGCTGGATGCTGCTGGCATGGAAATGCCTGACAACCCAAGCTGGGGTCACATTCAGGATGCAGCAGCGGCCATGACTGACAAGGACAATGGCGTCTACGGTATCTGTCTGCGCGGCAAACCAGGCTGGGGCGACAACATGGCGTTCCTGTCCACCATGGCCAACAGCTTTGGCGCACAATGGTTCAACGAGGACTGGACCCCGGCACTGGATAGCCCAGCGTGGAACCACGCAGTGACCTTCTATGTGGATCTGCTGACCAACTATGGCCCCCCCGGCTCGGCTGGCAATTCGTTCAACGAGATCCTGGCGCTGATCAACGAAGGCAAATGCGGCATGTGGATTGATGCCACAATCGCGGCCTCCTTTGTATCGAACCCTGAGCAGTCGAAAGTCGCAGACGTGATTGCTTTTGCTCAATCGCCACAGGCGATGACAAAACGTGGAGCCAACTGGCTCTGGGCTTGGTCGCTTGCGATCCCGGCTGGCACAAATCAAGCTGAAGATGCTCAGAAATTCATCGAATGGGCGACATCCAAGGAATACATCGAACTGGTCGCTGAAACCAACGGCTGGGGCGCGGTTCCAACGGGGACTCGACAGTCCACCTATGACAACGAGAACTTTCAGAAGGCCGCTGTTTTTGCGGAGGCCGAGTTGAAGGCGATCCTGTCGGCGGATCCTGAGAACTCAACCCTGAACCCATCGCCCTATGTTGGTGTTCAGTTTGCGGCAATCCCTGAGTTCCAAGCAATTGGCACAGCAGTGGGGCAGCAAATGTCGGCCGCTCTGGCAGGTGATATCTCGGTAGAAGAAGCGCTGGAAGCCTCGCAAAAGGCAGCAGACCGCGAAATGCGCAAGGCTGGTTACTACTAAGTCTTGCCCTCCCCCTCTGGGGCGGCGGCGAATGCCGCCCCAGAGACCTTTGTCACCTAACCTCCGGATAGTTTTATGAACCCGACGCTTGTCAGATGGCTTCAGGCCCCCAGTATTATCGTTTTGTTCTTGTGGATGATCGTCCCACTCAGCTTAACGGTCTATTTCTCGACCATTCGCTACAATCTGCTTTATCCAGAGCGTAGCGGTTTTGTCGGGCTTTCCAACTACGAGTACTTCTGGACCGATCCGTCCTTCATGCCCGCCCTGCTGAACACGCTGATCCTGGTTGGATCCGTTCTGGCGATCTCGGTTGTGCTTGGCCTTGCGATCTCAATCCTGATTGATCGCCCCTTTCGCGGCCGTGGAATTGTCCGCGTCATGCTGATTTCGCCCTTTTTCATCATGCCAACAGTGAATGCTCTGATCTGGAAAAACATGATGATGAACCCGATCTATGGTCTGTTTGCTGTGGTCGCCACCGCATTTGGAGTTGAACCAATTGACTGGTTGACCCAACTGCCGCTGTTGTCGGTGATCATCATTGTCAGCTGGCAGTGGACGCCCTTTGCCATCCTGATCTTCATGACATCACTGCAGTCGCAAGACCAGGAACAGAAAGAGGCCGCCACTCTGGACGGTGCCGGTTTCTGGGCGCAGTTCTGGAACCTCACCCTGCCCCATCTGGCCCGTCCGATTTCTATCGTGCTGCTGATCCAGATGATCTTTCATCTGTCGATCTTTGCGGAGATTTACGTGACCACGGGCGGTGGACCCGGCGTTCAATCGACCAACCTCACCTACCTCATCTTCACCCAGGCGCTGCAAGGTTTTGACATAGGTGTCGCCTCTGCCGGTGGTGTGTTTGCAATCATCCTTGCCAATATCGTTGCGATCTTCTTGATCCGCGCGGTTGGCAAAACTCTGACGGTGTAAGATCATGACAGATACAGAACGCGCCAAACTGAAAGACCGCATCGCGGTGATCGCAGCCTGGATTGTGGCCAGTTTGTTCTTCTTTCCGATCTTCTGGATGGTTCTGACCAGCTTTAAGACGGAATTGCAGGCCATCGCCGTGCCACCGCTGCTTGTGTTTGAACCAACTCTCGAGAACTTCTCGCTGATCCAGGAACGCACCGACTACACCAAATATGCGTGGAACTCGGTTGTGACATCTGTGGGAGGCACAGCGCTGGCCTTGTTGATCGCAATTCCTTCGGCCTATGCGATGGCCTTTAACCCTAGTCGTCACACCAAGGATATCCTGATGTGGATGCTGTCGACCAAGATGTTGCCCGCAGTAGGCGTGCTGATGCCGATCTACCTGATTAGCCAAAAGCTGGGCTTGCTGGATACTAAGTTCGTTTTGGTTGTCATTTACGCGATGATCAACCTGCCAATCATCATGTTGATCCTGTTCAACTACTTTCGCGAGATCCCCAAGGAAATCCTGGAAGCGTCGCGCATGGATGGCACCTCGACTTATAACGAAATTACGCAAATCGTTATGCCGCTGGCATGGGGCGGAATTGCATCTACCGCACTGTTGTCCATCGTGCTGTGCTGGAACGAGGCCTTCTGGGCCATCAATCTGACAGCATCGGATGCCGGCACTCTAGCAGCACTGGTCGCTTCCTTCTCATCTCCCGAGGGCCTGTTTTGGGCCAAACTTTCTGCCGTATCGACATTGGCCTGTGCGCCCATCGTCGTGTTTGGCTGGCTCTGCCAAAAACAACTGGTGCAAGGCCTGACATTTGGAGCGGTAAAATGACCCTCAACGCAGCCCCAACTGATCTGACAGGCAAGATCTGCATCGTAACTGGTGCCAATGGCGGCATCGGCGCAAGCGCTGCAGAACACTTTGCAGCCCTTGGCGCCAAAGTATTTGCCACCGATATTGGCCCGGACTTCACCGGTTCCGCTGAGGTGACATATCAGCCCTTTGACCTGCTGGACCCTGATGGCCTGAACGCCTGTGTAGACTGGATCAACGCCAGCGCGCCAAATGTCCTGTTCAACAATGCAGCCCTGTTTGACATGGGCACTGTGCTGGACGCTGATCTTGCGCAATATGACCGTCTGTTCGGATTAAACGTCCGGGCGTTTTACGCTGTGATGCAAGCAGCGGCCCAGTCGATGGTAGACACCGAAACACAAGGGTCGATCATCAATCTGGCATCGCAGGCAGGCCACCGCGGTGAGGCCTTGGTGGCCCATTACTGCGCCTCAAAAGCTGCTGTGATCAGCTATACTCAGTCCGCCGCGCTGGCGCTTGCGCCGCATAAGATCCGTGTGAACGCCATTTCTCCGGGTGTGATCGACACGCCTATGTGGAAAACCGTGGATGGTTTGTTTGCCAAGTATGAAGGCAAGGAGCCCGGTCAGAAGAAACGTGAAGTCGGCGAAGCTGTGCCGCTTGGATACATGGGTGACCCTGCTGACGTGGCCCGCACTGCAGTTTTCCTGGCCTCGGATCAATCCAGTTACATCACCGCCCAAACGCTCTGTGTGGATGGTGGCAACGTGTTGAGGTAACCAATGTCTATTATTCAGCCTGAAATAGAACTTGTCGACCGCACGACCCGCAGCATCCGCTATCTGGAGCATGGCTGGCCGACCGATCTGTGCCGTTGGCACGCCCATGAAGAATATGAACTTCATCTGATGGTTGCCACCCGCGGCAAAGCTTTTGTTGGCGACTACATTGGCGATTTTCACCCCGGCATGCTCTACCTGACTGGCCCGAACCTGCCCCATAACTGGATCACCGATAAGGTCTGGACCGAAGCGGTTGAGACCCGTGATATGTTGGTTCAGTTCTCTCACGCGTCGATTGCCTCCCTCGCTCAGGGTTTTCCAGAATTTGGTGAAGTCCTCAAGTTGTTGAAGATGGCCGAGTCTGGCATCGAATTCACAGGCTTTAACGCAACCTTTGCGCGCGGCCACATGGAGGCCATCCGGGACAGCAAAGGCCCCGAGCGTATCCTTGCCTTTATTCGTTTCCTGGTGCGTCTAAACGAGCATGCTGAGAAGCAGACCCTGTCAGTCGCCAAGCTGGTTCAGCCTGCAGGTGGCAGCCGTCAGGCCCGGATTGGCGAAGTGGTGGATCACATCGTCCATAACTTTGCCGAGGATTTTCCAGTCGATGCGGCAGCCACTATGGCCGGGATGAGCGCCGCCAGTTTCAGCCGCAACTTCCAAAGGGCGACAGGCAAGCGTTTCATTGAATTTGTGAACCGGGTGCGCATCGGGCAGGCCTGTGGCCTGCTCTATGCCTCGGACGACCAGATCACCTCGATCTGCTTTCAGGTCGGCTTCCAAAATTTGGCCAATTTCAATCGCCACTTTCTGAAAATGAAGGGCATGACCCCTTCAGAATACCGCGACACTGCCCGTCGTGAACTAATGCGACCATCGGAGAGCGCAGAATGACTAACTCTACCGGACCACATGTCCATTCCACCGCGTATGACCGATCCAACTGCGACGTCGGGGTGGTGCATTTAGGATATGGAGCTTTTCACCGAGCGCACCAGGCCGTTTATCTAGACGACTATATGGACCAGACCGGCGATCTGCGTTGGGGTATTGCGGCGGTCAACTTACGGGCCGAAGAAAGCCAGGAATTCGCCCGTAACAAGGGTGCTGAAAACGGCTACATTCTAAAATCTGTTGCACCGAATAGCGAATCCACTTTGCGTCGTGTTCGATCACACCTCAACTATCTGGATTGGTCAAAAGACCCAGCGAAAGCCGAGTCTATGCTTGCGCGTTCCAGTGTTCATGTCGTCACCATTACCGTGACCGAAAGCGGCTATTATGGCGACACTGGAGGATTGTTGGATCCCGAGGATAAGACGATAGCCGCAGAACTGGCTGGTGGCGAAACACGGAGTGTTTATGCCTATCTGACCGCCGGTTTGGATCTGCGACGGACCGAGCTGGACCAACCAATTTCCGTTCTGTGCTGCGATAATATTCAGCAAAACGGCAAAAAACTTCGCATAAACCTGATGGCCTACCTGACGTTGGCAGGGAAAACCGAACTGTCAGACTGGGTGGATCAGAATGTGACCTTCCCCTGCTCCATGGTTGACCGCATTACACCACGTGCGACCGATGACATGCGAAATCAGGTTGAGGCCGCTGTTGGCAAGCAGTCCGTAACTCCTGTGATGGCAGAAAAGTTCATGCAATGGGTTCTCGAAGGTAATTTTGCGGGCCCGGTTCCTCAACTGGACAAGGTCGGCGTGACAATTGCCGATGACGTTGATCCATACGAAGAGGCAAAAATTCGCATCCTGAATGGTGGCCACACTTGCCTGACCTATCTCGCAGCCCTGAAAGGCATTGAAACCTTTGACGCAGCCATGTGCGATCCCGAGCTAAGAGATCACTTCATTAGCTATGAGACCCAAGAGGTTCTGGTTGCCCTGACTCGTGAGCTGCCGTTTGATAAATCATCCTACCTGGCGGAAATTGCCGCGCGGTTCGAAAATCAGGCAATTGGCGACACCATTGCCCGTATTTGCGCTGATGGGATGGCCAAATTTCCCATCTTCATCCGCCCGACATTGGCTGGTTGTTTGAAGCAGGGCAAAATGCCGACCTACGGAATTCAGTCTGTTGCCAGTTGGTTTGTCTTTGCAAAACAATCAGCTGCCGGTCGTATCCCCTTTTCTTATGTGGAACCCAGCTGGGCCAAATTGGAGCAAATGCTGGAAGATCCGACCAAGGACAGTTTTGTGCAATCAAAAGAGCTTTGGGGCGATTTACCTGAAACTTACCCGGAATTTGCGCTGAAATTGCGCGCCAGCATCGAAGAGGCAGAGACTAAATGGCTAGTTTGAAAATACGTGATCTGAAAAAATCATATGGCCCAATGCAGGTGATGCATGGTGTTGATCTGGATATTGAAGACGGTGAATTTGTTGTCTTTGTCGGGCCATCAGGTTGCGGAAAATCCACTCTCTTGCGGATGATCGCCGGGCTGGAGGACATCACCAGCGGTGATGTGTCGATCGGTGACCGGGTGGTCAATGAGGTCTCGCCCTCAAAACGCGGAGTGGCAATGGTGTTCCAGACATATGCGCTCTACCCGCATATGACCGTTTACAAAAATATGGCCTTTGGATTGAAGCAGGCCAAAACGCCCACTGCCGAGATCGAACGACGCGTAAACGCGGCGGCTGAAATTCTGCAGATCACTGACTATCTGGACCGCAGCCCACGCAACCTGTCGGGTGGCCAGCGTCAGCGGGTTGCCATTGGACGCGCCATTGTGCGTGATCCCGAGGTGTTCCTGTTCGACGAACCGCTGTCCAACCTCGATGCTTCACTGCGAGTGCAAACCCGCCTCGAAATCGCCCGCCTACACGAACGTCTGGGTGCCACCATGATCTATGTGACCCATGATCAGGTCGAGGCTATGACGCTAGCAGACAAGATCGTCGTTCTGCGGGATGGCCGTATCGAACAAGTTGGCAGCCCCCTTGAGTTGTATGAACGGCCACAAAATGCCTTTGTCGCGCAGTTCATCGGTAGCCCAAAGATGAATTTCTTTAAACCCAAAGATCTCGCCGCCGGCGCGCAAGCCCAGCTGTCTGATCAGTTGACTGACGAACAATTCATAGGCATCCGCCCAGAACATCTTCGCAACTGCGAATTGGATAAGGCTGTTGTTTGCGGTAAGATCGAGTTGGTTGAACAACTGGGTGAATACGCTCTGGTCCATCTGACTGGCGATCAGGGAGCGGAATTCATTGTCAAAATGGAGCACGCACCGGCCGTCGGCAAAGGCACCATGATTGGGTTTGATTCTAAAGCTGAGCTTGTTCATTACTTCGATACAGAAAGCGGACTACGCGTAACGCAAAGCTGAGTGGATTGATGATCAATCGAGCGATCACCTGATGAAACGCTCTGATACCAGGGAAATCAAATCGACACCCTGCGCTAGTATATTGCGCAGGGTGTCGATGCCAATTTGATCGCTCCGGTTGTTGCAACCGGCTGGGCTGGCTGGCATCGTGTTCTCACTGTACACATCCATCGACTATTCGCTGACCACCGTTGAAGTCGAACTGAACGCCATCGTGGTCGACGACACGCAGAAAAACAGCACGCCATTGTGACGCCCATTGCGTCGGAAAATGCCTCACGTGCACACACCCTGATGACCGAAGTCATTCGAGACAGCTATGGCTGGACGTTTGGATCACGTCAGGTCGGGACTTAAACTGGTGAACTGGCCGTTTCCTGTTTTTCGCCCCAATCCGCCAAACTATTGACCAACAACAACGCCACCCTTCGAAACACCCGGCGCAAACGCTCAATATGTGCTCCACTTAGTTGCATTTCGTCCAGGGCCTGATCCATGCAGCAAAGCCAATTCTCAGCATCCTGCTGGGTAATAGGCACATGTTCATGCATCCCCCTCACGTCCATATGACCATATTTTTCCAGATAGTAATTCCGTCCCCCCATGAACCCGGAGAGAAAATTGAACTGCTCTATCCGGGCGTGGCCCATGCCATGGCCACGCTTGTGAAGTTTGACGATCTGAGACCCCGTTTCAGTCTCTTCAATAATATCGTAAAATCGGTCCACAAGTGCCCGCAGAACCGCCTCACCACCGATCTGATCTATCAGTTTTTCTACCATTTGCCCTAGCCGCCTTTTGGGACGGCCTCAGGAACGGGGCCGTGTTTTTTGAGGATCGTAATGGGCAAAGGGTACAATCTTTGCGGGCAGACGTTTTTGATGTCCATCAAGTTTGCCAATTTCCACATCGGTTCCCAGATCGGCATGCGCCACATCGACCCGCGCCAGCGCGATATTCTTGCCAAGAAGCGGCGATCGCATCGACGAGGTTACCTCGCCGATTTGGGCCCGACCGATATGAATACAGTCACCATGCGCCACATCCACGGCTGAATCGATGTCGATACCAACCAGCTTGCGCGCCGGGGTGGTCTTGCGACGGATCAAGGCCTCGCGACCAATGAAATCATCCTCTTTCGATTTCAGCGGGACGGTAAAGCCAATGCCAGCCTCGAACGGGTCAGTCTGATCACTGAAGTCATATCCGGCAAAGATCAGCCCGGCTTCAATCCGCACCATATCCAGCGCCTCAAGCCCCATTGGTCGGATGCCATGCGCCTGTCCAGCCTGCCAGATCGCATCAAAAACCTCGCTGGCGTGTTTGGGATGGCAGAACACCTCATACCCCAACTCGCCGGTGTATCCGGTGCGCGACACCACAACAGGGATGCCATGTTCGCCGCCGATCCGAGCCGGAGCAAATCGGAACCACCCCAGCTCCTCCAATGTCGGATTATGTGGCAAGGTCCAGATGATCTTCTTCAGTAGATCCCGGCTTTCAGGCCCCTGAACAGCAACATTGTGCTGCATATCCGTTGAACCGCGCACCAGCACCTTTAATCCCAGTTCATCCGCTTTTTCGCGGATCCACTCTCCACCGTAGTCATCGCCTCCAATCCAGCGGAAGTTATCTTTGCCCAGCCGGAACAGTGTGCCGTCGTCGATCATGCCACCATGCGGGTAGCACATCGCGGTATAGACCACCTGCCCCACTGCCAGTTTCTTGATGTTGCGGGTGAAGATATACTGACACAACGCCTCGCTGTCCGGCCCGGTGATCTCCCATTTGCGCAGCGCAGACAGATCCAGTACCACGCATTTCTCACGACAGGCCCAGTATTCCTCAATCGGGCCAGACTCGGCATAACAATTGGCCAGCCAATAGCCTTTGTACTCAACAAAATTGCGAGTATGCTGGCTCAGTCGGTCGTGAAAACCGGTCTCTTTGGTCATCTTTGGCTCCGATTCAGGGGTGGCTCGCGTCGCCACCGCACGTTGGAATGTCTCTTCGCCGCTATAGGTGCGGACATGAATGTCGGTGGGATTCCAGCCATTGGCCGCGCTGGTGTCATCCGGGCAAGCCGAACTGGCGCAAACCAGGTCGGTCAGCGCCCGCAATAGGACATAATCGCCTGGACGCGACCATGGCTCGTCCGCGTACATCACGCCGTGCTCATCGATGGCGGTATTGAAGAAGAAGTTGATCGCCATCCAGCCTGCACGGGCGTTGACACCATGGTCGGCAAGCGCGCCATTGAAGTTGTCCGAGCAGTTCGCATGCCCCGGATAGCCAATGTCATCATAATACTTCGCTGCACAGGCCAAGGCAAACGCATCATGGCGCCCACAGGTATCCTGCACCACTTCGACCAAGGGCAACATGTCCTGATCATAGTATTTCCCATGCAGCCCAGGCATCGGATAGGCATGGCCCTGCAACGTTCGGGTGGTGGTCACATCCAAGGCATGCTCGATCCCCTGATCCAGCTTACGGGCACTGAAACATTGGAAATCGGTGCATTGGCGCCCATCCACATCCTGGATCTGGATATAGTCGCCTGCCTTCACAAAATAGGCTTCAGCACTAGCACTCTTGACCCGCAGATCCAGCACCGGGTCCGCCAGCGGGTCCGGCAACTCAAACCGTGCAACTTGTTTGATCACGGCTCGTTTGATCATCACTGTCAGCGGAGTCGCTGTGTCCTGCTTGTTAAAGTCCATAATGCCGCCCGGAGCGGCAATGATCACCACACCGTCGCGTTGTGCCGTAAATATCTGCTCGGTCTTGGCCGGGGTAGCCCAATCGAAAAACCGAACTGCGCCGACCCGAGACAGATCTATACCACGCGCCTGCACCCCCATGCTCAGCCCACGTAAGGAATTGTCTGCCCCGCTAAGCAAGGCCTTCAACCCAGCCGCATCGCTATTGGCCACCGCACCGACAATATCTGCGTCAATCACACCTTTGTTGTCCGCAGCTATGATCTCGCAAACCTGGCCGCCTTCGTCATTACTGACAGTAATCCGGTCTCCCTGCTCCACCAGGATCAAAACAGCGCCGCTGCCTTCAACCACATAGCGTTCACTTCCCTTGGGCAGAGAAAACACCGAAGGCTGATACAACCCCGAGGGCCGGGGTGGCCCACTCGGAACCTCAGGAAATCTCATGTCACTCATCGCGCGGTCTCCCGGTTACTAGAATTCCGCACATTGCATGACCGGAATATTTATTTAATGATAAGAATAAGGTGCGTTTTTGATCTAGGCAACAAACTTGTTGTATTTCACCGAAAAACAAGCCCATGACGACAGATGCGGCATTCTCTATCGAACCCATGTCGCAAACGAAAGGATCACAGGAATGCAGGCATTGATTTTAGGGCTGGTGGCGGCAGTCGCCTGGGGATTCCACGACATTTGTGTTCGGTTTGTAACGCAACGAACCGGGATTCTGCCCGCTATGCTGACCGTGTTGGTCACAGGGTTGGTTCTGGTCGCTGGCGTGGCGTTGATCTGGGGCGATTGGCAGGCAGTGACGGTTCAGTCCCTGTGGCTATCAGCCCTGTCCGGCACGTTTTTCGCGGGCGGCTCTTACGCCCTGTACCGCGCCTTCGCCCTGGGTCCGGTCAAACTGGTGGCACCACTCATCGGAGCCTATCCCATCCTTTCAGTCGCTATGGCCAGCCTGCAGGGTCAGCCGGTTGGGCCTAGCCACTGGATTGCCGTTTTGGTGGTGGTGGCTGGTGTTGCAGCAGTGGCCCTGTTCGCCTCCGAACAAGACGGCCAGCGCATACAGCCTTCCAGCATTTTCTGGGGCATCGCGGCGGCGTTCGGCTTTGCGCTCACTTTTGCTGCTGGCCAATCGGCCACCCGGGCCGGAGCCGAACTACCGGTCCTGCTGCTGACCCGCGCTGCCGCTGTTGCGGTCATAGCGGTCTCGGTTGTTATCAGTAGAATAGATGCCCGCCCGCCCCTGAAAACCCTACCACTGCTCTGCGCCATGGGGGCCCTTGACGCTCTGGCCCTCGGTCTTGTTCTATTCGCCGGCAGCCTGCCCCGACCCGAGTTTGCCGCAGTCGGCTCTTCTCTCTTTGGCTTGGTGACGGTCATACTGGCCTGGGCCATCCTGCGCGAGACCATGACCCGAAACCAGTGGGTCAGCGTCGCGGTGACCTTTGCCGGCATCGCCTTTCTGGGCCTATAATTCAGCAGGGGCGGCTCTTGCGGGCCGCCCCTGCTTCATCTTTTCACAAATACTCAAATCCCAAAGCCTGCAAAACACCCAGACGAAACAGGTATTCTCTAAAGCTCGCCTAGATATCCAGAGTATTATCCTTTTCCCAGCGCGAGAAATGCGACACAAAAGAATCCCATTCCTGGTGCTTCATCTTCAAAAAGGCAGCCGAGAACTCTTCCCCCATCATCGCCTTCAAGCCTGCATCCTGGTCATAGAACCGCAATGCATCCAACATGTTGAGCGGCAGCTTCGGAGCATCGGTGACTTTATGACCTTCGGCATACATATCGATATCATGACGCGGACCGGGATCGGCCTTGGAGCGCACCCCAGACAGGCCAGCGGCAATGATAACGGCCTGCAACAGATAGGGATTCACCGCGCCATCTGGCAGCCGCAGCTCAAACCGACCAGGACCTGGCACACGTACCATATGGGTGCGGTTATTGCCGGTCCAGGTCACCGTGTTTGGCGCCCAGGTGGCCCCCGACATGGTGCGCGGCGCATTGATGCGTTTGTACGAGTTCACCGTCGGATTGGTGATCGCCGCCAAGGCCGAGGCATGTTTCATGATGCCACCCAAGAAATAGCCACCCTGTTCAGACAGCCCCAGCTCCGCCAACTGACCTTCGCCCTTTTCGACGGCAAACACATTGACCCGCGAATCCTTGCCCGGCGCATCCCAAACCGAAACATGCGCGTGACAGCCATTGCCGGTCAGACCTTCAATCGGCTTGGGCATAAACGTCGCGCGAAAGCCATGCTTCTCAGCAACGGTTTTGGTCATGAACTTGAAGAAACTGTGCTTGTCCGCGGTGGCAAGCGCGTCATCAAAGTCCCAGTTCATTTCCCACTGACCATTGGCGTCTTCGTGGTCGTTTTGGTAGGCGCCCCAACCCAAATCCAGCATGTAATCGCTGATCTCACGGATCACATCCAAACGGCGCATCATCGCCTGCTGATCGTAGCAAGGCTTCTCAGCGTTATCATAAGGATCCGAGATCTGCTCTCCGTCCGGTGTCAGCAGGAAGAATTCAGCCTCGATGCCAGTCTTGACGTGCAGACCTGCGTCGGCGGCCTCCTTAATCAGACGACGCAACACGTTGCGCGGAGCCTGGGCGACGTCCTCACCTTCCATCACACAATTGCCGGGCACCCAAGCGATCTCGGGGTTCCAAGGCAATTGAATTACCGCATCCGGATCCGGCACCGCCAGCATATCGGGGTGCGCTGGTGTCAGGTCCAGCCAGGTGGCGAAACCGGCAAAACCCGCACCGTTTTCCTGCATATCCGCAATCGCCCGAGCCGGCACCAATTTGGCGCGCTGGCCACCGAACAAATCGGTGAAGGAGATCATGAAGTATTTGACGCCTTTTTCTTCTGCGAAAGTAGCCAGATCGATTGTCATAGTTCCACTTCCTTTCCCTGTTAGTGTTTTTGTAAAAATTGGGCGCGTCCCGTTGAAGGCCACGCCCATATTTTTGATCGCTTAGAAACCGGCCTTACCTGGGTACCAGTCGGTACCGGCAAGTGGCACACGGGCCATCGCGGCGGCCTCCATGGTCAAGGCGCAAAGATCCTCGGGTTCAAGATTGTGCAGATGATTGTGGCCACAAGCCCGCGCAATGGTTTGTGCTTCCAGCGTCATCACTTTCAGGTAATTGCGCAGACGGCGACCTGCATCAACTGGGTCCACGCGCTTCATCAGTTCCGGGTTCTGGGTGGTGATACCAGCCGGATCCATGCCTTCGTGCCAGTCATCATAAGCACCAGTGGTCGAGCCAAGCTTTTGGTATTCGCTTTCCCACTTGGGGTCATTGTCACCAATCGCAATCATTGCAGCGGTGCCAATCGATACCGCATCCGCTCCCAAAGCCATCGCCTTGGCCACATCGGCGCCGGTGCGAATGCCGCCCGAGATCACCAGCTGCACCTTGCGATGCATACCCAGATCCTGCAGAGCCTGCACGGCGGGGCGGATACAGGCCAGCGTTGGCTGACCGACATGTTCGATGAACACGTCCTGAGTTGCGGCTGTGCCGCCCTGCATTCCGTCCAGAACCACCACATCCGCACCCGCTTTGATCGCCAGTGTGGTGTCGAAATAGGGCCGCGCACCAGCAATCTTTACATAGATCGGTATCCGCCCATTGGTGATCTCGCGCAGCTCAAGGATCTTGATCTCCAGATCATCCGGGCCGGTCCAATCCGGGTGACGACAAGAGGACCGCTGATCAATGCCTTTGGGCAAGGTGCGCATTTCGGCAACCCGGTCCGAGATCTTCTGCCCGAGCAGCATCCCGCCGCCACCTGGCTTGGCACCTTGCCCAACCACGATCTCAATTGCGTCTGCTTTGCGCAGATCGTTGGGATTCATCCCATAGCGCGACGGCAAGTATTGATAGACCAGCTGCGTAGAATGACCGCGTTCTTCCTGAGTCATGCCGCCGTCACCGGTGGTGGTCGAGGTTCCCGCCATTGATGCGCCCCGGCCCAAGGCTTCCTTAGCAGGACCTGACAAGGCACCAAAGCTCATCCCGGCGATAGTAATCGGGATATCCAGCTTAATCGGGTTCTTGGCAAAGCGGGTGCCCAGTAGCACGCTGGTGTCACATTTTTCGCGGTAGCCTTCCAGCGGGTAGCGTGAAACTGACGCGCCCAGAAACAGCAGATCATCAAAATGCGGTACTTTGCGTTTGGCGCCACCGCCGCGAATGTCATAGATGCCCGTAGCAGCAGCACGACGAATTTCGGCGTTGATTTCATTGGTGAATGTAGCCGATTGGATCGGCACAGTGCGCGGGATGTTGTTATCGCTCATGATGTTATCCTTAGTACGCAGCTGCGTTATCGACGTCGAAGTTGTAAAGCTGACGGGCCGAGCCATAGCGCTTGAACTCTTCGGGTTTGGCATCAGCACCGGCGCGGCCCAGCAGATCTTTCAGGATCTCTATATGCTCGGGCCGCAGCTCCTTTTCGATACAGTCCGCGCCCAAACTTTTGACGGATCCGCGCACAAAAAGGCGGGCCTCATACAACGAGTCTCCCAGCGCATCCCCAGCGTCACCGCAGACCACCAGATTACCCGCCTGTGCCATAAAGGCCGACATGTGGCCGATATTCCCGTGCACGACGATATCAATGCCTTTCATCGAAATCCCGCAACGCGAGCTGGCATTGCCTTTGATCACCAACAGACCGCCATGGCCGGTGGCCCCGGCATATTGGCTGGCGTCGCCGTCAATAATGACGGTCCCCGACATCATGTTTTCAGCCGCACCGGGTCCAGCCGAACCTTCAACTCTGATAGTTGCCTGCTGGTTCATGCCAGCACAGTAATAGCCGGTCGACCCTTTGACGGTGACTTCAATCGGTGCATCCAGCCCCACCGCAATTGCGTGGCTGCCTTTTGGGTTCACCACTTCCCACGCGGTCTGGTTGGTGGCTCCACTTTGGGCATGCAGCGTTTCGTTCAGGCCGCGCAGCCCGTTTGCTTCAAGATCATATGTCTGCATTTTAGTGGTTCCAAAAGTAAACAGTTGCGGGCTCGGGCTCCCAGACTCTGGCGTCTTCGATACCTGGCAGATTGACCAGCGCACGGTACTCGGACCCAAAGGCGACATATTGATCGGTCTCGGCCATGACAGCAGGTTTGCAGGCAATGGGATCGCGCACCACACCAAACCCATCTTTGGTGCCGACCACGAAGGTAAAGAACCCGTCAAGATCCTCTAGCGAGCTGGTCAGAGCCTCACCCAAGGTAGCGCCATTCTGCATTTTCCAGGTCAGATAGGCGGCCCCAACTTCGGTGTCGTTCAGGCTTTCGATCTGCACCCCTTCGCGCACCAGCTTGCGGCGCAACGAGTTGTGATTGCTCAGCGATCCATTGTGCACCAAACACTGATCCGGACCGGTGGAGAATGGATGCGCACCCTCGGTAGTTACCGCTGATTCGGTGGCCATGCGGGTGTGACCGATACCGTGCGAACCGCACATTTTGGTCAATTCAAAGCGATTTGCCACATTTTCCGGCAGCCCAACTTCTTTAAAAATCTCAATGGATTCGCCTGCACTCATCACCCGAAGACCCGGGCGGAGAGTGGTCAAAATACTGCGGGCCTGCGCGGTCTTATCATGGGCTGTTTCTACCACCGCATGGGTGTCAATAACCCGGATTGAAACCTCGGCATTCAAAGCCTCTGACAGCTCCGAATCCAAACTGGAAAAGTCGCTTTTCGGGTCATCTGACTGGATAGTCAACTTTCCCGTACCCTCTGAAAAATCAGAATAAATCGCGATTCCAGCACTATCTGGACCCCGGTCCGTCATGGTGATCAACATGTCGGTCAAAAGCGCACCCAACTGGGGTTCAAGCGCCTTGTCCTTCAAAAACAACCCTACAATCCCACACATTAGTGAAACATCTCCTCATGGTTTGCCATCACGGCAATTGCCAGAATGCTAACAGCAATTTTCTCACCGCTCAACCATCAAGAAACTTTTTTTCTTCTTAGGCAAAAAATTGTAGCCATACAGGTTTACTCGTGCTTCATTTGCGATGCTCACAGAAGCGAACAAAAAAAGATGACTAAACCAACTTGGAGGGAAACGTGGAAGAACAACTCGCAGAACTGGCGGCACAGGTCGCTGCGCTAGAGGGGGCCAGCGCAGTAACAAACTCGATGTTTGCCGAAACATTTTACTATTTGAGCATCCCACTGATGGTGCTCATCCACGCGGGGTTTCTCGCCTATGAGATGGGTGCTTCCCGTCTCAAAAACGTATTGTCGTCGGGTGTAAAAAACATCCTTGCCTTCGCCTTCATGATCCCAACGTTCTATTTCTTCGGATGGTGGGTCTACTGGGCGTTTCCCACCGGAATTACCCTCTCGGCTGGCCCGGCAGGTATTTCGGGTGCTGAATATGCCAGCTCGATCGCATTGGGCTGGGGTGACGCGGCGCAATACATGGGTCCGAACATTGCCGACCAAGCATCGGGCGTGTTCTTTGGCGCTTTTGCGTTGTTTGCTGCCACCACCGCCTCGATCATGTCAGGCGCGGTTATCGAACGCATCCAAACTGTTGGCTTTGTAATCTTGGCGATTGTGTTGGGATCCTTCGCTTGGGTCGTTGCCGCGGCTTGGGGCTGGCATGCAGATGGCTGGCTGGTTACTAAATTTGGGGTACATGACTTTGGCGCTGCCGGTCTGGTCCACGCGGTTGCCGGTTTCTTTGGCCTGGGCGTGCTGATCAACCTCGGCCCGCGCATTGGCAAGTTCAACGCCGATGGTTCGGCCAACAACATCGCTGGCCACAACATGCCACTGACGTTGGTGGGACTGATGATGATCATCGTTGGTTTCTTTGGCTTCCTGATGGCCTGTGTCATCGTGCCGGGTGAATCCTGGTCTTGGTTTGCCGATCAACCCGCCACCATCTATGGCACACCAATCACGTTGAGCGCGCTGTCGTTTAACATTCTAATGGGCATTGCTGGCGGTATCATTGGCACTTGGATTTTCACCAAGGATCCGTTCTGGATGATGTCTGGCGCCTTGGCTGGGATCATCTCGACCGCATCTGGTCTGGATATCTACTTCCCAGGCATGACCTTCATCATCGCCTTTGGTGCTGGTGCGATCCTTGCTCCTTGCGCCAACTGGTTGCAGAAACGCGGCATTGATGATGCGGTGGGTGCCGTCACGGTTCACGGAACTATCGGTCTTTACGGTGTTGTCATGCTGGGTGTCTTTGCCTCTGGCTGGCCAGCTCTGCAAGGTGCTGCTGGTGAAGTCGCTACCATTAGCCTGTGGGGTCAGATCGTTGGCGCCGTGGTGTTTGGCTTGCTGGGCTTTGTGCCGGGTTATGCCGTTTCTTGGATCCTTAAGAAGGCAAATATGCTGCGGATCCCCGAAGCTGCAGAACTGGCAGGTATGGACACAGTGAAAGTGCCGATCCAAGGGTATCCCGAAGGCATCCCAGCCTCCGCGACACCTGCCGAATAACCACAACAGGAAAAGGAGAAAACAATGGGTTTTCCATATAGTGAAGTAAGCTGGTCTGTTGTGGACGGTGCCATGTTCATCGGCTGGGGCAGTTCGCTGCCCGCCATCACCACTGCGATCTCAGCGGTGATCTGCCTCTGGGTGCTGATCGAAGGCAACCGCTCGGAACACAAGCGGTTCGCCAAATTCGAAGGCAAATAGCGAATCAACAAACGATTGAAAGGGGCCGCATCACTTGCGGCCCCTTTTCTATGTGGTGCGATGCTCTGGATACGGCACAGTGGGTCGCATATTGCCTGGTAGGAAATTTTATTTAACCTCATTCTTGCTTTTTGCCTACGGTTCGGGCTCAATACCCGACAACAAAAGACGAAACAGGAGAGAAAAATGACTGCATCCTGGAGATTTTCCACGCTTGCCGACCGTCACCGCGCCATGGGCTCTGATCTGGAAGATTGGAGCGGCATGGGCACCGCTTGGTCTTACGACAAAGATCAAACCGAAGAATACATGGCTATCCGCACCAAAGCCGGGTTCATGGACGTATCAGGCCTGAAGAAAGTCCACATCGTTGGACCACACGCCAGCCACGTCATTGACCGCGCCACCACCCGCCGCGCAGACAAGATCAAACCGGGCCGCTCATCATATGCCTGCATGCTGAACGACGACGGGAAATTCGTCGACGACTGCGTGATTTATCGCATGGGGCCAAACTCTTGGATGGTCGTGCATGGTTCGGGCCAGGGCCACGAGCAGCTGACCATGGCCGCGACAGGTCGCGATGTGGATATCCGTTTCGACGACAATCTGCATGACATCTCGCTGCAGGGTCCGATGGCCGTGGACTTTCTTGACGAACAAGGCGTGCCGGGCATCCGCGACCTCGCCTATTTCAGCCACATGCACACCATGCTGTTCGACAAGCCAGTGACCATTTCACGTACTGGCTATACTGGCGAGCGCGGCTATGAGATCTTCTGTCGCGGTCAGGATGCGCCTCATATCTGGGACACTCTGGTCGAAAAAGGCGCTCCGATGGGGATCATCCCCACCCGTTTCACCACCCTGGACCTGCTGCGCGCCGAAAGCTATCTGCTGTTCTTCCCCTTCGACAACTCGGACATGTATCCGTTCGAGAACGAAAAGCACGGCGATACCCTGTGGGAACTAGGCCTCGACTTCACCGTGTCGCCGGGCAAGCAGGGCTTTCGCGGCGCCGAAGAGCATTACCGCCTGAAGGGCAAGGAACGCTTCAAGATCTACGGCGTAAAGCTAGAGGGAACCGAACCGGCAGACGAAGGTGCACCGCTGATGCGCGACGGCAAACAGGTCGGTATTGTCACCGTCGGCATGTACTCTCCGCTGAACAAGCACAACGTTGGGATCGCCCGTATGCCGGTGGACTGCGCTGAACCCGGTGTACCGCTCACCGTTCAGAATGCGTCTGGCGAAATTGCCTGCGTCGCGGCCGAGATGCCGTTTCACGATCCGGAAAAGAAACGTCGGACCGCAAAAGGCTGACCTTCTTTCCAAGCGCTCCCACCCCCCAGGGGGCGCGCACTTTCGACTCCCCGACCGCAGGACCTTGACCCCACATGTCGAAAACCGAATTCCCCCTGTCGATCAATAGCCGCCCGGTTTACGGCGTGTTTGAGATGCGCGCAGGCAAGCACCATTTGATGATCGCAGACGCCGAAGGCGCTGAGGCCCTATTGGAGCTCGCTACCAAGGCCCCCGCTGATCTCTGGGCCAAGACCCATATCATTTACATCCCCAAGACCACCGACAGCAGATATGTCGCCAAACTGCAGGCGCTCACTCCCGGCCAATTCTACACAGGCCCCTCATATGCGGCGGCAAAGCAGCGCATCGTCGACACGTTTTCCAAGGCGCATATGGGGTTGCAGGTCTATTTGGCCGGCACCGAGGGCTTGATGGGGCAAGCAATGTATGCCGCGACCTCGGCTGGGATTCCACATACAGCGATCCAGACCGAGCATCGCGGATCAACCGCGCGGCGGATGCAATGCGTGCATTGCAAGGGCATCACCGAGGATGTCACGCACGATCCCTTTGTCTGCTCGCATTGCGGGCTGAACCTTTTTGTGCGCGATCACTATTCCCGCCGTATCGCCGCATTCCAAGCCGTCTGCGTCGACGCCGAAGACCCGGGCAACGTACCCGAAAGTGTGGAGCTGTTCAAATGAGTGCCGGAACCGCAAAACTGAATGTCACCGTAGCAGAGGTCAAAGTGATCAATGATCTGGTGACCCGCTTCACATTCACCCGCACCGATGGTGGCGAATTGCCAACCTTTTCGGGTGGTGCCCATACTGTGGTTGAAATGCGAGACGACGGTATCACCCGCCTCAATCCCTATTCTCTGATGTCGGATCCCGCTGATCGCAGCGCCTATATGATTTCAGTGCGCCGTGATGACCAAGGCCGCGGCGGCTCCAAATTCATGCACTCACAAGTGACCGCGGGTATGGAGATGGTGATCTCCAATCCGGTCAATCTGTTCTCGCTGGACCTGCGCGCAAAAAAACACCTGATGATTGCCGGCGGCATTGGGATCACACCCTTTATGGCGCAGATGCAGCAACTGTCAGCTACCAATGGCCACTTCGAGCTACATTACTCGGTGCGCACGGCCTCTCTTGGCTCTTATGCCGACCAGCTGACAAAGAAATTCCCCAACAAGGTCCACGTCTACCACGACGATTTGGGCCAAGCGATCGACCTGGAAAACCTGCTCGACGGTCAGCCACTTGGGACACACATCTATATTTGCGGCCCAAAAGGCATGATCGACTGGGCGCGTGGCAAGGCTGCGGATCTGGGCTGGCCCCGCGAGGCGATCCACTACGAGGAATTCCTCGCTCCGGCCTCGGGCAAACCTTTCGAGGTCAGATTGGCCGTCAGCAACAAAACCATCCAGGTCGGCGAAAACCAATCGCTGCTGGAAGCCCTAGAGGCCAACGATGTCGATGCCCCCTATCTGTGCCGGGGTGGTGCTTGTGGCCAATGCGAAACCAACGTCGTCGAATGTGATGGCAAACTGATCCACCGTGACCACTGGCTGAGCGATGAACAGCACCGCGCAGGCAAACTGATCATGCCCTGCGTGTCGCGCTTTGATGGCAAAACACTCGTGCTGGACCGGTAAGGGAAGAAAAGACAATGACCATTGAATTCAACGACGAAACCTTCCGCGACGATTTTACCTTCAAGAACTCGCAGACGGCGATCAAACGCTTCCCGTTCCCGTTCCACGAAGACAGCTATATGTATTCAGTGAACCTGGAACCCCATACCAAAACGCGCCCCGGCTCCCCGTTCGAGTTCGCCTTTGATGTCGACGAGCACTATGTCTCGGAAATGAAAGACCGAGCGAAGGTTCTGGCCGACGACCCGCTGCGCTGCCAATCCCTGCCACATATGACGCTGGCTGGCTGGGATCTGCTGGAATACATCATGGAGGCCAAAGCGCGGGATTATCCCGAGTTGTTCAGCCTGACCAAAGACGGTAGTTCTTGGCACTGGGTCAACAAGCCGCTGGAGATTGACCAGACGTTCATCTTTATGGACGAAAGCACCCTGCCCTGCGGACCGATGGAGTATATCACCCGTCAGACCCAAGGCGATTTTGCCCTACTGGATCAACGCGACGACAATCTGTGGCTGGATGCCGGCATGATCACCACGCAGGCCGATTGGTCGCTGGATTTCAACGTCGGTATGAATTTTTTTGAGTGGCACGCGCCAGTCCCCAAAGCGAATGAGATGGGCATTTTTGTCCGCGCCCTTAAGTTCTTGTTGAACTTGCAGCAGGGTGCGCCAGTGCGCCGTCTGAACTGGACCATGACAGTGAACCCACTGCTCGATACCAGCCCGGAAAACTATCACAAATGGGGTCCGATGAAGACCGGCCTCACCATTGAAAACATCGGCAGCAAACAGCACCTGCGTGTCGAGTTGCAAACGCTGTTCCGCCTGCCCCGATCAAACGCCGTCGCTTTTCCGATCCGCGCCTATCTGTGTAGCTTTGAGGATCTGATGACCGAGCCCAAATGGGGCCGTCGCCTGCACCGCGTCCTGCGCGACATTCCTGATGAACTGGCTACCTACAAAGGTTTCATCGCCAACAAACCACTGATGCTAGAGTACCTGTCCCAGTTCGACGATGGTGCCCCCACATCAGATGGCATCTGGCCGGACGAGGCCTAGCACCATCCACTTGGGCCGGGCCTGTATCGATGCAGGCCCACCCGAAATGACGTTCCCTAATACCGGTCATGATAACCCGCAGGTTTAGTTTGATTGCGGATAAGAGATGATCGACAGATAGCGGGCGGGCAGCTTCACCAGCCCCTCTGGACCATGCGGAGAATCTGCGTCAAAAAACAGTGTATCGCCCGGCTTCAGTGGAAACACTTTGTCGCCATGTCGGTAATCCACCTCGCCTTCCAACATGTACAGCATCTCGATCCCGTCGTGCTGAAACGTCGGGAAAACATCCGATGTTTCGTTAAGTGTGATCATGTAAGGCTCGACCAACACCCCGGAGGCATTGGCACCGATATGCGCCAGTAACTGGTATTGATGGCCCGCACGGGTGCCTGCCCGCTCCGTCTCGACACCTTCGCCTGCCTTGGAGTGCACTGCTTCCCGAGCCTCTTCAAAGCCGCGAAAAAATGACGTGATTGGTACGCTCAGTGCATTGGCAAGCAATTGCAGAGTGGTCAGTGACGGCGATGTATTTCCGTTTTCGATCTTGGACAGCATACCAATCGACAGGCCAGTCAAAGTGGCCAAGTCTGCGACTGTCATACTTTGCTGACGGCGAAAGGCCCGAACTTCACGACCGATCGCCACTTCCAGGACCTTTTCAACCCCATCCCGGACTCGGTGCGGATCCTGTGAAAGATTGCCTGCGGATACATCAGTATCGGTCTTTGATTTAGCCACGTCCAAAATTTCCTTATCAACGGCCCCAAATATGCGCACATCGGCGCGGTAAGCCAGTTCCCCCTTAAGCGCAATAAGTTGCAGAGAGAAAGCTCAGGGAAAATAAATTTACTGTTAGTATCAAAGTCGAAGAAAAGCCTGCTAATAGCAAGAATTATCTCCCCGAGTTGGATCGAAAGCGGAGCTGTTCAGCACAAATATTCGAATATGGATCACCCAAAAAGGTACCAGTTGCAGAACCAATTAGTCAGGAAGCCTTGATCCGCAAACTCTCACCAGATATGACAGTAATTGGTCGCGGCACGTCGATTTTCGAATGTCTACACCACCCGTATTTCCAAAATGCCGTCAGGCCCAAACTCCCGAACCGAGATGCATCCCGTGGACAACACCACAACCCAAATCCTGGCCACTCATTCCGTAGGCGCCACCGTTCAAGTGGTCATCGACACGCTTTTTGCCCGGATCAAGGCAGGCAGTTACCCTGTCGACACCCGCCTGCCCTCCGAGCGCACTCTTGCTTCTGAACTGGGAGTGTCCCGCAATACCGTGCGCGAGGCACTGGACGTGCTGGAAACTCAGAATGTCATTCAACGCCGCGCCGGTTCTGGCAGCTTTGTCAAATTCCGGTCCGGCCCCAAACCCAAATCGGCCTATAGCTCGCTCGCACAGGAAACCTCACCCCTGGATCATCTGGTGGTGCGGGGCATTCTGGAACCCGAAATGGTGCGACTGGCGGTGATCAATATGAACCCTCGCCAGATCGAGGAATTAGACCAGTTGCTGGCTCAGATTGAGATGGTGCGCACCGATGTAGCGGATTTCATCGAAGCCGAGGAAAATCTTTATCGCAAGATTGCCGAGGGTACAGGCAATCCACTGCTCTTTTCTTGCTATGAGCTGACTATCGAAGCCTGCCGCCAAACCTACCGCACTGCCCTTCGCCGCCGCCACCTAACTCCGCAACGCATTCAGGATTACCAAAAGGGTTACAACACCCTGTTCAATGCAATTGCGTCACGAGACGTGGAATCCGCGGTAGAGTTCATCAAACTGCACTTGGTCGAAGAGCAAAATCTGCTGCTGCAGGACGTCTAACCAACCACCTGCGAATTATCGCTGCGGCGTTGCGCCAAGATCCAGACGCTGCTGCCACAGTTGCCCAAGGTTCGACATCTCCTGCTTCAGCAGCTCTGAATGGTGCTCCAGCCAGGCAGGGATCGAGCCAAATTCGACAATTCGCGCCTTACCGTCCTGCATCGTCACCACCGGCCAATCACCGATCAAGGCATTGGAAATACCGAACATATCCTCGCCCCACCACTCTGCCGAACCAAAGGCATGGGTGACTTGACCCAGTTGTTTCATCGCCGCCAAAACAGATAAGGGCTGCACCGTCCCTGCCTTTTCCACTGCAGCGTGCCAGATATCCAAGATGGCGGCGTACTCCCAGCTAACTGCAGACCAAGTCCCCGGAAAACGCCGGTTGTATTCCTCAAAAAACACATGAGGCTGATTGAAGAAGAAAGCCTTTTCCCGCAGCATTGGGTCGTCAAAATCGGGGAACTGAAATAGTGCACCTTCCATGAATTCGGCCGACGTACGGGCAACGAGCTGGTCGTATTTATCAAATGTGCACGACAGCAATTGCCCCTGAAACCCCTGTTCATAAGCATATTCCGTCATGGCATGAACCATCGGCGCATATGACGTGCCCCAGCACAGGATATCAGCGCCTGATCCCAACATTGGACCCACAATCGGAACCGGATCCGTAGCGTCAGGCGCGTATTGAATCTCCTCAATGATCTCAATCCCGGCGGCCTTGAACGCAGCTCGGTAGGTTGCCAGCGACGGCAATCCAATTTCATCAGTCTGCGAACAAATCGCCACAGTCTTCAGATCCGGTTTTGTGCGCGCCAGCCAATCAACTGCCGTGACATTGAAAATTGGGTGCAGTTCCGAAGGCGCGATCAGATAAGGCGTGTCAGGGGACAGGTCCGAGGGCAACAAGGTCGTTGTCAGAACCTTGTTGCGTTTCACATAGTCGCGGATCGGCGTGAATGTATCCCCTCCCAGCATCATCAAAAGCTTGACCTTGTGCTGCTGGACCAATTCCACCGCCCCCTTCAGGGCGCGATCGGGGTCGTAACCACAATCATACGTGTAAATCTTGATCGGATAGCGACGGCCACCAATCAACAACCCACCGGCCTTATTCAACCAATCCTGCCAGATCTGACAGCCATTCAACCCCGGTTGCCCCCAGCTTTCCACCGCCCCAGACAACGGCCCAAGAAAGCCGATGTTTATGCTTTCTGTCATTCCTACCGAAAATCGTGGCAGGGCTGCCCGACCCGCAAGCTGATGTGCAAAACTTGATAAATTCATGGTCGGAACTTACCAGTAAATCCCCGCCCTGCCAGTCCATTTTGTAAATTCTCATTCCTGTTGTGAAAAACAGTTGACTGTAGTGGCGCTTTTTGTCCTATTTGGTTCAAACCAAAAGTACCAAAATTAATTAATTGGTCCGTACCAATAGGGAGATATATATGTCCACCAAACGCGTTGCCATCATCGGAGCCGGCCCATCAGGCCTGGCTCAACTGCGCGCATTCCAGTCCGCGGCGCAAAAAGGCGAGGACATCCCCGAAATCGTTTGTTTTGAGAAGCAAGACAACTGGGGCGGGCTATGGAATTACACCTGGCGAACCGGGTTGGATGAAAACGGTGAACCCGTGCATTGCTCGATGTATCGCTACTTGTGGTCGAACGGCCCCAAAGAGGGTCTGGAATTTGCCGATTATTCCTTTGAGGAGCATTTCGGTAAGCAGATCGCCTCATACCCGCCACGCGCCGTATTGTTCGACTATATCCAGGGCCGGGTGGAAAAGGCTAATGTGCGCAAGTGGATCCGCTTCAACTCGGCAATCCGCTGGGTGGACTACAATGAAGACAAGGGCACTTTCACCATCACGGTGCACGACCACACCAAAGACAGCACCTACAAAGAAGAATTCGACCACGTAATTTGTGCGTCGGGCCACTTCTCGACACCAAACGTGCCGTTTTACCCTGGCTTTGACACCTTCAACGGCCGCGTGTTGCATGCCCATGATTTCCGCGATGCGCGCGAGTTTGCAGGCAAGGACATTCTGATCCTTGGGGCATCTTATTCAGCCGAAGACATTGGCTCGCAGTGCTGGAAATACGGCGCCAAGTCGATCACCACATCTTATCGCTCAGCACCGATGGGCTACGATTGGCCTGACAATTGGGACGAAATTCCGGCGCTGGAAACGGTCGACGGCAACACAGCGACATTTGTGGATGGCACCACCAAACAGGTTGACGCGATCATCCTGTGTACCGGCTACAAACATTACTTCAACTACCTGCCTGACGATCTGCGCCTAAAGACCGCAAACCGCTTGGCTGCCGCCGACCTCTACAAAGGTGTGGTCTTTGCTCATAACCCCAAGATGTTCTACCTCGGCATGCAGGACCAGTGGTTCACCTTCAATATGTTTGACGCCCAAGCTTGGTGGGTTCGCGATGCGATTATGGGCAAGATCGAAGTCCCAACCGACAAAGCCTGCCTTTTGGCTGACGTCGACGAGCGGGTTGCGCGCGAAGAGGCCTCGGATGACATCAAGTATGCCATCAAATATCAGGGCGACTACGTGCTCGAACTGATCGAAGAAACCGATTATCCGACATTCGACGTCGCCGGGGCCTGTCAGGCCTTTTATGAGTGGAAAGGTCACAAAGCCCAAGACATCATGGCGTTCCGCAACAACAGCTACAAATCGGTCATCACCGGCACCATGGCACCAGTCCACCACACCCCGTGGAAGGATGCTCTGGATGACTCGCTGGAGGCTTACCTCCAGAATTAATCCCAAGACTTGCGCCGCCTTGATGCGGCGCATGTTTCGCTCACCAATGGCTGTGCAACCGCACCTTTGCCCACTATGATTTCCCCTATGCAACACACCAAGAACATGACCCTCGGTTTTCTGATTTTCCCCGGCTTCCCAATGGCCTGCTTGACGTCGGCCATCGAACCGCTGCGCGCGGCCAATGAAATCGCCGGAAGCGAAACATTTCGCTGGCAATTGATTTCAGAGGATGGCGCCAGCGTGAACGCCTCGGCCAATGTCGCCTTTCAGCCAGACTGCGCGCTGGATAAGGTCGACGACATAGACCTGCTGTTTCTGTTGTCCGGCCCCCAAGGGGTATTTGCCGAACCACGCGCCTCCTACGGTAAGCTGCGCCACCTGGCCCGGCATGGAGTCACCTTAGGCGCCGTTTCCGGTGGCGTTTTCCCGCTGGCCAGATCCGGGCTTCTTGAGGGGCATACCTGCTCAATTCACTGGTGCTACAAAGCTGCTTTTGCAGCTGAGTTTCCGGATCTGGACACGGTGGATGATGTGATGGTGTTGGACCGGCGTCGTTATACTGCCAGCGGTGCTGCCGCTATGTTCGACCTTTCGCTCAATCTGATTGAACAGGCACTTGGCGAGGCGGTCATGACCGAAGTTGCCTGCTGGTTTCAGCACCCCATGGTGCGAGCCGAAGGGGTGCAGCAGAAAACTCCGGCTTTCAAGACAGACAGCACCACTGATGCCCTGCCTTCTTTTGTGGGACGGGCGGTGGATATGTTTGCCAACAACCTTGAACACCCGGTTTCGATCCGTGATGTTGCCAGCAATATTGGCATCTCACCCCGGCAGTTGGAGCGCAGCTTCAAGGCTGCAACCGGGCAAAGCCCGGCGCTGTACTACCGAACCCTCAGGATGAACGCGGCGCGGCAGTTAGTGATGTATTCACGGGATTCAATCACGTCGATTGCCAATGCAGTGGGCTATGTGTCGTCATCAACCCTGTCGCTGCACTACCGGGAGAGTTTTGGCATGTCGCCCAAGGAAGAACGCAACAAGGTTAATCTGTTCCGGGTGCAGGACAACCGTCCAATTCCATCGGTGTGATCGATCTTTGCAGATCCAATAACTATGAAATAGCACCCGACCGACAGCCGAGCGCCTAAAGGTTCAACCGGGTAGTTCAGATCACTGATTGAGCGGTCGTGACCAAAGCATGACGCAGTGAACCGGCCGAGGACCTCGGACCAATCACAGCGTATTTCACACCGGCCTCCAGACACAGAACGAAACAACCCAGATGCTCAATCGAGGCACGATGTGCATCGCCAGTTCCTCCCGCCCGCAGGTTGAGATTGCACAGACGCTCGAACACATCCATAGCCCGCGCCCCGGACACATCAAAGCGGCACCAACCATCCGTCTGCTCAGCCACGGATGCGGCAACACCGACGACAGTTTTCACATGGGCAGCCAGCAGTTCGTGATCCGCGTGGTCAGCATCGATCATCCACAGATCCACCCCCATCCACCAAGCCATATAGGCCCCTTCGGCGGACCATTTACCCGGTTTCGGCAGCACCAATCCCAGCGTTGCCTGAACAGCAGAACAACATTCCGCCTCCCGTCCTTGACGCGCCGCAACCGAGGTGAGGGCGCGGTCTACATTCTCGCTAATCACCAGACCCTCAAACCTGTCGATCTTCGGGCTGGTTCCCCCCAACGGGGTAATGGCTTTCAAATTATGCACGCAGACGTTCCCCTTCAGGATCCACAAAATGGGCGCTGACAACTTCGACCTGAACCTCGGAGCCTTCCAGTGGGTTCACCGCACGGATAATCTCCCCCTTGCGATTACCGCCGTCCTTCAGAAGGCCAAGTCCAATAGAGCACCCCAAAATCGGCGAATAGGCCGCTGATGTGATGTAACCCTGATCTGCTTCGGCACTGACAACACCGGTGGCATTCATCAGATGAGACCCTGCCGCCACCGGATCAGCACTGTTCACAGGTTTAAAACCAACCAGAATCAACGCGTCGTCGCGGTTCATGCCACTGCGCTCGCTGCTGGTATTGCCGATGCAGTCTTTCTTTTTGCTGACCATCCGCTCCATGCCAAGATTCAGCGCCGAGGTGGTTCCGTTCAGTTCATTGCCAGCCGCGTGCCCTTTTTCGATCCGCATGACCCCCAGCGCCTCGGTGCCATAGGGCACGACGTCGAACTCCTCGCCAGCCAACATCAGCGCCCGGAAAAGACTATCGCCATAGCGGGTCGGCACTGCGATCTCAAACGCCAACTCACCACTGAATGAAATCCGGAACAACCGTGCCCGCAGCCCTCCACAGACGGTGACATCGCCACAGCCCATAAACGGAAAAGACTCGTTGCTCAGGTCGAACTCGGGGTCCACAATATTTTGCAGCAATTTACGTGAATTGGGACCAGCAACGGCAAACTGCGCCCAGGCCTCGGTGGTGGAGATCAATTGCACATCCAGATCCGGCCACAGGCACTGGCGGGCAAATTCCATATTGCGATAGACCAGAACCGCATTGGCGGTAGTGGTGGTCACCACAAAATGGTCCTCGGCCAGACGGGCTGCCGTGCCGTCGTCATAGGCAATGCCATCCTCGCGCAGCATCAACCCATAGCGCACCTTGCCCACCGCCAGTTTACCAAAGGCATTGGCATAGATGTGGTTCAGAAATTCCGCCGCATCCCCGCCTTGCACGTCGATTTTCCCCAGTGTGGTCACATCACAGACACCAACAGATTTACGGGTCTGTAACACTTCACGATCCACAGATTGCCGCCAACGGCTCTCGCCCGGTTTTGGAAACCATTGAGCCCTAAGCCACATTCCGACTTCGACAAAGGTTGCGCCCTGCTTTTCGGCCCATTTGTGGCTGGGAGTTTTGCGCGTAGGGCGGAAATCTTCCCCCACGGATCGCCCAGCCAATGTCCCCATCGCCACCGGCGTATAAGGTGGGCGGAACATGGTGGTGCCGACTTCGGGAATCTGCTTGCCCACCAGTTCGGCCATAACGGCCAATCCACCCATGTTCGAGGTCTTGCCCTGATCCGTCGCCATACCCAACGTGGTGTAGCGCTTCAGATGCTCGACCGAGCGAAAGTTCTCTTGATGGGCCAGTTTCACGTCTTTGACAGTCACGTCGTTCTGCAGGTCCAGCCAAGCCCTGCCCTTCCCTTCAGCGACGTACCAGAAAGCCTCAAGGTTGACCGGTGCATCTTCGGCCCGCGGCAGCTTTGCCATCGCCGCCTCAATACCCAGATCACTCAACGCGGCCACAGCCCCTTTTGCCCCGGAGCGCAGTGCAGCCGCGGTAGAAAAGTCACCATTGGCCGCGCCGGTCACGCGCATACCACTGGGCAAGTCACCTGCGGGCACAAAGGCGGCGATGTCTTCACGCCAGACAGGGCGACCCCGCTGATGGCAGGTCAGATGAACATTAGGGTTCCAACCGCCCGAGACCGCCAGTGCACCACAGGGAATTTCGCGGGTAATGCCGCTGGCCAGACGCAGCCGAAGCGAGGTCAGCCCCAACCTGCCCTTGGTATCAATCACCTGCGCGCCCGCAAACAATTCGGCGCCCGCAACTATTGGCGCACCTGGCCGCGTATCGATCACAGCAGTGACCTTTACGCCTTTGGCGATAAGATCGGCAGCGGTGCGATGGCCATCGTCGTTGTTGGTAAACACCGCAACTGTCTGCGCCGGCGTCACTGCCCAACGGTTTACATAGGCGCGCATTGCTCCGGCCAGCATGATACCGGGGCGGTCGTTGTTCTCGAAGGCAATCGGTCGCTCCGTGGCACCAGCGCTTAGCAGCGCGCGTTTTGAATAGATCCGCCACAGGATCTGCCGTGGTTTGCCCGCCTCAGGGGCCAGAACATGGTCCGCCACCCGTTCCACCGCGCTGTAGACACCGTGGTCATAGGCACCGACTACCGTGGTGCGTGGCATCACCCGGACGTTTGGCAGAGCTGCAAGCTCATCCCGAACCTGGGCAATCCAGGCGGCACCGGACATATCACCCAGTTCAAAGTTCTCTGCGTTCAGACGGCCACCCAGCAGGAAATCTTCTTCTGCCAGGATCACCTGTGCGCCAGCGCGTCCGGCGGTCAGCGCCGCTGCCAAACCGGCAGGGCCGGCACCGACAATCAGCAGATCGCAATGCAGGAAGCCTTTGTCATAGGAGTCCGGGTCATCTTCCATACTAAGACGGCCCAACCCGGCGGCCTTGCGGATGATCGGTTCATAGACCTTCTCCCAAAAAGCAGCAGGCCACATGAACGTCTTGTAATAAAACCCAGCGGTCAGGAAATTGGAGAACCTGTCGTTGATCGACATAAAATCGCGTTCCAGCGATGGCCAGCGGTTCTGCGAATTGGCCTCTAACCCGTCATACAACTCTGCCACCGTGGCCCGGGTATTGGGCTCTTGCCGCCCGCCTGATCGTAATTCGACCAACGCATTCGGCTCTTCAGATCCCGCAGTCAGCGGACCGCGTGGCCGGTGGTATTTAAACGACCTGCCCATCAACCGCACACCGTTCGCCAGCAAGGCCGAGGCCAGCGTATCGCCCTCGTATCCCTGAAATGACTTACCGTCGAAAGTGAAATTCATCACCTTAGCGCTGTTCACCAGCCCGCCAGACAGACGGTTCACCTGAGCTCCGCGTTTGGCCCCAACACTGGCTGTGCTGCCATCCGCCCGAAACTCTGCCTGTCCGCCATTCATCGTTGTATCACTCATTTGCTGCGCCCCCGTGCGCGGGCCACGTCGCGGGCCAGTTCGACGTTCAGGATGTCATGGGTGACGGTATTGCGCGTCAACACCAGCCACGAACGGTCGCCCTGCTCGTGAAACCACAACTCGCGGTGCTCCCCTGCCGGGTTGTCCCGCAGGTAAAGATAGTCGTGAAAACCCTCGGCGGCATTGTCAGCCTGCCAGTCAGGCCGGTCGATCAACGCAGCATCGCCCAGATAGGTGAACTCCTGCGCGTCTCGCGGACCCAGGATTGGATGGTTGATTATCATCGTGGAGCCTCACTTAGTGCAGGTTGGGCTGTGCGCCCTGGCCTTTTTCGTCGATCATGCCGCCCTGGCGGAACCGGTCCAGTCGAAAGGCCGTGGCGACGTCATGCGGTTGCCCGGTGGCCAGCAGATGCGCATAACACCAACCCGAGGCCGGCGTGGCCTTGAACCCGCCGTAACACCAACCGCCATTGAAATAGAGCCCGTCAATATGGGTTTTATCGATGAAGGGCGAACCATCCATCGACATATCCATGACGCCCCCCCAGCTGCGCAACACCCGAACCCGGCCGAGTGCCGGGATCAAGGCCATACCGCCCTCAACCACATCCTCGACCACCGGCAGATTGCCGCGTTGAGCATAAGAATTGTAACCGTCGATATCGCCGCCAAAGACCAAGCCGCCTTTGTCCGACTGACTGCAATAGAAATGCCCAGCTCCAAAGGTGATCACACCGTCCAGCACCGGCTTCAGCCCTTCCGACACAAAGGCCTGTAACACATGGCTTTCAATCGGCAGTCGCATTCCGGCCTTTTCCATCACTCGCGATGACGACCCCGCCACGCAGCTGGCCACTTTGCCCGCACCGATGAACCCCTTGGAGGTCTCGACGCCCAGACATGTGCCATTTTCAATGCGGAACCCGGTCACTTCGCAATTCTGGATGATATCGACGCCGAGCATATCTGCACCACGGGCATAGCCCCAAGCCACAGCATCGTGACGCACAGTTCCACCGCGCCGATGCAGCAATCCACCCTTGATCGGAAACCGGGCATTGTCAAAGTTCAGAAACGGATACATCGCCCGCACACCGCTGACGTCCAGTAGCTCAGCATCCGAGCCATTCAGGATCATCGCATTACCCCGCCGCCGCGCCGCATCACGCTGCGCATCTGAATGCACCAGATTCAAAATCCCTCGCTGCGACACCATGGCGTTATAGTTGAAATCCTGTTCCAACCCTTCCCACAGCTTCAGCGACAACTCGTAAAACGGCCCATTGCCATCCAGCAGATAGTTTGAGCGCACGATAGTGGTATTACGCCCGACATTGCCGCCGCCAATCCAGCCCTTTTCGACCACAGCAATATTGGTGATACCGTGGTTTTTTGCTAGGTAATACGCAGTGGCAAGCCCATGACCACCGCCCCCAATGATTACGACATCGTACTTCGCTTTGGGTTCCGGGTTGTGCCAGGTCGGCTTCCACCCCTTATGGCCAGTCAAGGCCTCTTTGATTACTTTTAGGCCGGAATACCGCATGATGCCCTCGTCTGCTTCTTGGTCAGAATTGAAGAGACCTGACAAAAAGCACAGAACGATTTAGGTCAATCATTGCCCTATATGCGACATTCTCGTTCAGTTCTTCTGACACAAAAGAGCTTACCCACTAAACATGTCGCGCCCAATGGCTTCCGACAACAACACAGGGCGCCGGGGCAGCGCTCAGTCTTTTTGTCAGTACACAGCCCGGGGAACAACGCGGGCCATTTGAGGTTGGCAACAGAACAAGTGGTTGAGAAAAGATTCCCTCTGTTGGAATGGCAACGGGCCACTGCCAAACAATAGGTCGAAATTCCCTCCACAATTTCTAGTCAATCGCTAGGCCGCTTGGCACTCGGTCGGGTTTGCCGAATGGAGGGGTCGCAATACTTTTACCAGTCAGGCTGCCCAAAAACTCTACAAGTTCGCGAATTTCATCGTCTCCAAGGTCAACTCTCACGATATCCAAAGCCTGTTGCTGACGTTGCAACTCCCTTTGATCTTGCCAGACCACGAAATCGATCGCACTGACCCAAGGAACTTTTGGCAATGCCGCCATCTCGGGGCTCCAATTTGTTCTCGACCGGTTAGGGTCCAAATGCTGGCGTATAATGCCATCAAGATCCGGATATGCGCCGTTGTGCCCATACGGCGCTGTCAGCGCGATATTGCGCAGCATCGGAGTGCGAAATCGATAGGCATCCGCCAGGGCATCGCTTTCCGACATACGTCCTACGTCACGCACTATCGGATCAAAGCGGCGGGTTCGTCCTGGCCCAAAAGGCGGCACACCCAAAGCGTGGAATTTCTGGTCACTCATTAACGGGCCTGAATGGCACTGCGAACAGTTTCCCTTGCCATAGAAAATCTCGCTCCCCGCCATCTGCGCTGCGTTTAGGGCAGACATGTCTCCGTTTAGGTAGAGATCAAACGGGCTGTCGATACTTTGCCATTCGACAGCCATGAAGGCCGCCAAAGCATTGGCAATTTCAACGATGGTGACTTGGTTGGCCTCAGTAATATGCTCAAATGATGCGACAAATCGATTTCCATATTCCGGGATTGTCCGCACACGTTTGGCCAGGATCGGCCAAGCCGCATCGATCCTGTCATGCACGGCACCAGCGATTTCGTTTTCTTTTGGGTTCCCCGCCATCTCGAACTGTGCCACCAGCGGAAAAACAGCCTGAGCTGCCAAGATAGAGTTAAACCCCGTTGGCAGCCACTCTTCGGCCGGCGAATTGAATCCGTTTCTATAGGCGTCCGAGCGGCTAAGGCGCCCATCATGAAACAACGTATGGACCTCGCGCGCACCAAGGTTCCACAACCCGGGCGCGTTGCGAGGAATACGTTTTCGAATACGATCCTCACCACTGCCGGCCGTGCGATCCGGCCCTAAACCAACCCCGCCTTCACCAATTCCCAAAGACAGTCCATCGCCAGTACCCAAATCCGGATGATGACAGGTAGAACAGGCGATATTTCTGTTCCCGGACAATATTTTATCGTAGAATAACAGCTGTCCAAGGGCCGCTTGATCGCGGTCGAAATTCAAAAAATCCTTGGCCCTAAGAGGCGCAGGATACTCGCCTCCATGCACGGCCCCTGCAGTCAGGATCAGCCCGGCCAAAACAACCCGGAGACTAAAAGAATGCGCTACATAATTCTGGCCTTGGGCCTGAGCGTAACCCCAGCCTTTGCCGAGATTGAGGAGGCGCGTGACATGATGGAGGCAGGACAGTTTCAAGAGGCATATACCGAGTTGTGGCCCGCTGCGCGGTCGGGAAATGCCGACGCGGAAGAGCTGATTGGTGTGATGTACGCAATGGGACTTGGTGTTGCGCGCGACGACCAACGTGCTTTTGAATGGTATCTGCGCAGCGCCATGAAGGGACATCCCGGCGCGCAATCCGGTGTTGGCTGGTACTACGAGGTTGGCCGTGGCATGCCTGCGCCCGATTTGGTCCGGGCCTATATGTGGTACACGCTCAGCGCCATTGGCGGCGATCCGGATGCGGCGATCTCGCTGGAAGAAGTGGTCAAGAAGATGACGCAAGCCGAAATTGATAAGTCTCATATCCTGGTCGATGACTACAAGGTGTGGATGTATCCGTTTCGTTAAACGGTTTGCGCCGCAGGCTGGAAGACCCTGCCCGCGGCGCAATTGGTTAGTTAAGATCGGCTGCGCGTGCGGCACCAACTTCAGCTTCAGCAGCAGCAACGGCATCGGTCAGAGCGGTAAAAATCTCTTCGCCATTTGCGACGTTACCTTTGAACCAGTCATAAACCGGCGCAGCTGAGGTTTTGAACGCGGCCTTCTGGACTGGTGTTGGAACATACAGATCGCCACCACCGGCAACAAAATCGGCATAAGCCTGGATTGACTTGCGCTTGGGCGAAGCAAATGTTGCCTGCTGCAGGGCATTAAATCCATCAACAACCACACGGCGCATGTTTTCCGGCATCGCTAGGAACTTTTCGTTCGACATCCACCACAGCGCGCCCATGTAGGCATGACCGTCCAGGGTCACATACTGCAAGCCAGCATCGGGGAACTTCATGCCCATGATGTCGGTGATACCGTTTTTCGAGCCTTCAACAACACCAGTCTGGAATGACGTGAACAGCTCGGGCCATGGGATCGGAGTCGGCGACGCACCCAGTGCCTTGACCAGTTCCTGCGGCAGATCGGCAACCACTGTGCGGATCTTCAAACCTTCCATGTCGGCAGGCTCGGTCACACGGCGTTTGGTGTTGGCAAAGTTGCGCCAGCCACCGGTATTGCCGATGGTCATCAACCGGATCATGTTGTCAGAATCCGCCAGAGCCATTGCACGCATTGTGCGGGTAAAGTCACCTGACAGCACATGTTCGGCAATCCGGTCGTCTGCCATCAGATAAGGCAGGTCCAGAACCTGAACGTAGGGGAAGATACCCGACGCGCCGCCCGAGGTGGAAATGTAGACGTCGATTGATCCGTCAGCCACGCCTTGCAGACATTCAGCACCGTTCGAACACAGCTGTGTGCCGATAAACAGTTCAACTTCGATAGCGCCATTCGAGGCCGCCTCGACGTAGTTTTTGAACACAACAAGACCGTCATAGTCTTCGTCGTTTTCATTGGAATTGGCTGTTGCACGGATTTTGTAATCCGCCGCCGTCGCACTGATTGCGGAGCCGGCCAATATGGCCGCTACGGTCAGCGTTTTGAGGGTCGTCTTAAGCATAGTTGGTTCCTCCCTATTATACTTAGTTAGTTTGCAAACCCGGTCAGACGCGGGATTGTCATGGAAATGGCGGGGACATAGGTGATCAGGAAGATCACCAAAACTTCCACCGCCAAAAATGGCAGAATGGCGCGGGCAATAGCCTCGACCCGTTCGCCCGATACAGCCGAGGCCACAAACAGCACCAGCCCCATTGGTGGTGTGGCCAACCCGACAGTCAGGTTGACACTCATGATGATGGCAAAGTGGATCGGATCAACGCCCAGATCGATAAAGATCGGGCCCAGGATTGGCCCAAGAATGATGATGGCTGGGCCTGCATCCAGGAACATGCCCACCACAAACAGCAGCAGGTTGATCAAGAACAACAGGATCAACGGATTGTCTGACAGGGATAGAATATACGAGGCCAGCTGCTCGGGCGCATGGCTTAGGCTAACAACGGTTTTAAAGGCCATCGCGGCGCCGACCAGCAGCAACACAACAGATGAGATCATGCCTGCCCGGCTTAGAATGCCGGGAATTTCAGCCAGAGTCAGTGTGCGAAGCACAAAAAAGCCGATGAACAACGCATAGGCGACAGCAACAGCAGCGGCTTCGGTTGGGGTAAAGACACCAGCCAGGATGCCGCCCATAATGATCACCGGGGTCATCAGTGGAAAAAACGCCTTGAGCGAGGCTTGGCCGCGTTCCGGCCATGTGGATTTGGCACTGGCAACTGGAAAATCATATTTGTCAGCCATGACTTTGACCACCAACATCAAGCCCACACCGACCAGAATGCCTGGGACGATACCTGCCAGAAACAACGCAGCTACGCTTTCGCCCATGACATAGGCATAGATGATCATGATCCCCGATGGCGGAATGATCGGCCCAATGACCGAGCTTGCAGCGGTGATCGCAGCAGCGAATTTACGGGTGTAACCCTGTTTCTCCATCGCTGGGATCAG
>MAAC01009904.1_pt1 | contig 39188 bp, 34 predicted proteins | sample 1115981 | NCBI WGS metagenome assembly MAAC01 (sample SAMN04961126, study PRJNA320927) | seawater metagenome | isolation source: sample BD02T64 sea water enriched with oil for 64 days | place: USA:Gulf of Mexico | collected 2013-07-27 | reverse complement strand
GCGCTCGGCACAATCCGTCCAGTACTTACGATCGAAATCTTTAGCAAGATTTGTCCCGTATTGGTAAATCATTTCCTGCTCTTCGCTAAGATTAAAATCCATTATCAACTCCAATAAGTAATAACTGCACTGGCAGCTAAGTGTGCCGTCATTAAACGGCCCTGTTGTGAAAAACCATTAATAGGAACGTGGCAAACCGAGCACATGTTCACCGATATAATTTAAGATCATTTCGCTGTTCAACGGCGCGGTTTTGAAGAGGCGAACCATGGGGTAAATATCAAAAATGCCGTATTCTTTGGTAAAGCCGTTGCCGCCAAAGCATTGCAGAGAGGCATCGACGGCGTGTAGTGCCGCCTCGGCTGCTGCGTATTTCGCCATATTCGACTCACCGCCACAGGCTTCACCACGGTCAAACAGCCATGCTGCTTTGCGGGTCATTAATGAAGCCAGTTCAATTTCGGTTTTCGCTTTGGCCAGTGGGTGCTGCAAGGCCTGGTAGGCGCCAATGGGGCCATTAAAGACCACGCGGTCGTTGGCGTATTCAACGGCCTTCTCCATGGCGTAGCGGCCAACGCCCGTGCAAATAGCACCGACCAATACACGCTCGGGATTGAGGGATTCAAAAAGAATATTAAAGCCCTTGCCGACTTCACCGAGCACATGCTCGGGGCCCAGCTCTACATCGTCAAAAAACACTTCGTATTGCAGCTCGGGAATGGGAATGCTAACCGGGATCTGATTCGCCGTAACGCCCTTGGCTTTAGTGTCGACAATAAACAGGGTAAAGCCATCGGTTTTACGTTCGACCTCGGTATGAGGGGTGGTGCGCGCAACCACCAGGGCGTAATCGGATTCGACGAAGTCGGTAATAAAGGTTTTATTACCGTTTAACTTAAAGCGACCATCGGGGGTTTGCTTGGCAATGGTGGTCGCTTTAATGGTATTAGTGCCAGCACCCGACTCGGTGATGGCAAAACAAAAACGGGTTTTACCGGCGCATGCATCGGGCAAGTACTGTTGCTTTTGCTCTTCCGTACCGTGGTCACCAATCGGCGCCATCGACATGGTCGCGCCAATCACCAGGCTTAATAGGGGAATCCCCTGATTGGACAGGCCTTCCATGAACAGATCCATTTCGACCAGACCCAGGCCGGCACCACCGTAGGCCTCGGGCACCATGGTGCCGACAAAACCATCGGCAGCGACTTGCTTATACATCTCTTCAGGAAAGCGCCCTTCGTCTGCGCATTCCATCCAGTACTTAATAGTCATAGATCATGTTTTGTTCGTCGCTAAGGGAAAAATCCATAAAACTTTATCTCTTGGTTAGTCGCGTACTACGAATAAAAAGGTTATTGCCAACCTTGCTTAATAAGAACGTGGCAGGCCCATCACATGCTCGCCAATATAGTTAAGCACCATTTCGTTATTTAAGGGTGCCGTTTTAAACAGTCGGACCATGGGGTAGATATCAAAAATACCGTACTCCTTGGTAAATCCATTGCCGCCAAAACATTGCAGAGAGGCATCGACGGCATGAATCGATGCTTCGGCCGCTGCACATTTGGCCATATTGGATTCGGCACCACAGTGCTCACCCCTATCAAACAGCCAGGCCGCCTTGCGAGTCATTAACGAGGCCATTTCAATTTCGGTTTTGGCCTTCGCCAGTGGGTGCTGCAGAGCTTGATAAGCACCGATAGGGCCGTTAAACACCACGCGCTCATTGGCGTATGCCACGGCTTTATCCATGGCAAAACGGCCGAGACCCGCGCCAATGGCGCCGACCATAATGCGTTCGGGGTTGAGACATTCAAAAAGAATTTCAAAACCCTTGTCCACTTCGCCCAGCACATCTTCAGGGCCGAGATCGACATCATCAAAAAACACCTGATACTGCATTTCTGGGATCGGGGCGCTGACAGGAATTGGCTGAGCTTCAATGCCTTTTGCTTTCGTGTCGACAATAAATAAAGTAAAACCATCCGTTTTCTTTGCCGCGTCGTCGAGACTGGTGGTGCGCGAAACAACTAATGCGTAATCCGATTCAACGAAATCGGTAATAAAGGTTTTATTGCCATTGAGCTTAAAGCGGCCATCTGCCGTTTTTGTCGCAAAGGTCTTTGCCTTCATCGTATTAGTACCAGCATCTGCCTCGGTGATGGCAAAACAGAAACGGGTTTTACCGGCACAGGCATCGGGCAGGTAGCGCTGCTTTTGCTCCTCTGTCCCGTGGTCACCAATGGGACCCATCGACATCACCGAACCGATAACATAGGTGAGTAGTGGAATGCCGTTGTTTGCCAGGCCTTCCGTAAACAGCTCCATTTCAAGCAAACCTAAACCCGCGCCGCCATAAGCCTCTGGCACCATGGTACCGACGAAGCCATCGCGTGCTGACTGCTGATACATTTCTGCGGGGAAGGCATTGCGCTCGGCGCATTCCATCCAATATTTACGATCATAGGTTTTGGCAAGACTATTGCCGTACTCGTAGATCATTTTATGTTCGTCGGATAAATTAAAATCCATTGATCGAATCTCCAAAGATAGGACGGTGTGTTTTAAAGATTAATAACTACGGGGCAAGCCCAGGACGTACTCGGCCACGTAGTTAAGTACCATTTCATTGTTTAGCGGGATGGTTTTCAGCAATCGCGCCAGGGGGTAAAGGTCAAAAATTCCGTACTCGGCGGTAAAGCCGTTACCACCAAAGCATTGCAGCGAGGCATCAATCGCATGGCAGGCCGCCTCGGCAGCGGCAAACTTGGCCATATTCGATTCACCGCCACAGGCCTCGCCCTTATCAAATAACCAGGCGGCTTTTTTCGCCATTAAAGAGGCCAGTTCTATTTCTGTTTTTGCCTTCGCCAGTGGGTGTTGCAGGGCCTGATAGGCACCGATGGGGCCATTAAAGACGACGCGTTCATTGGCATATTCGACCGCTCTGTCCATGGCATAACGGCCCAGCCCGGCACAAATAAAACCGACCAAAATACGTTCGGGGTTGAGCGCGTCAAACAGTACGCGAAAACCTTTGCCCACTTCGCCGAGGACATGTTCAGGGCCGACATCGACATCGTCGAAGAACACCTGGTACTGCACTTCGGGGATTTTAATGCTCACCGGGATGGGGTGCATCTCTATACCCTTTGCCTTGGTTGGGACAATAAACAGGGTGAAGCCGTCGGTGCTGCGCTCAACCTCGGTGTGTGGCGTGGTGCGTGTTACCACCAACATATAGTCAGATTCGGCGGCATCGGTAATAAAGGTTTTACCACCGTTGATTTTGAAACGGCCATCACTGGTCGCCTTGGCCATGGTATTGGTTTTAATGGTGTTAGTACCGGCGTTGGGCTCGGTAATGGCAAAGCAAAAGCGGGTTTTACCGCTGCAGGCATCGGGCAAATAGTGCTGCTTTTGTTCTTCCGTGCCAAAGCTTGAAATCAGGCTCAGCCCCATGGTGGCACCAATCACCAGACTTAACAGCGGGATGCCCTGCTCGGAAAGCCCCTCGTTCAACAGCCCCATTTCCATCATGCCCAAACCAGAGCCACCGTAGGCCTCGGGTACCATGACACCGACAAAACCATCCTGAGCCACCTGCTGATACATGTCCGTGGGAAAGCGCGCCTTGTCGGCGTATTCCAGCCAATGCTTGCGATCAAAAGTTTTGGCTAGATTGGCGCCATAGCCGTAGATCATCTGCTGTTCTTCGGAAAGGGAAAAATCCATCGTCTACACTCCGCTCGGTTAGTGGTTTAGTGTGGGCTTATGCTGGTGAAGACTAGTACGAACGCGGCAAGCCCATCACGTGTTCAGCAATATAATTGTGGATCATTTCATTATTAATGGGCGCCGTTTTGGTCAAACGCACCAGTGGGTAGAGATCAAAAATACCGTATTCTTTGGTGAAGCCGTTGCCACCGAAGCATTGCAGGGATGCATCCACCGCCTTGATACCCGCTTCGGAAGCCGCCAGCTTGGCCATATTCGCCTCAGCACCGCAGGGCTCACCCTTGTCAAACAGCCAGGCCGCCTTACGCGCCATCAATGAGGCCATTTCAATTTCAGTTTTTGCTATCGCCAGCGGATGTTGCAAGGCCTGGTAGGCACCGATGGGGCCATTAAACACCACTCGATCATTAGCATAGGCGACGGCTTTATCCATAGCAAAGCGACCGATGCCGGTACAGATAGCGCCACCGAGTATGCGCTCGGGATTGAGGGAATCGAAGAGGATATTAAAGCCCTTGCCGACTTCGCCGAGGACATTCTCCGGCCCCAGTTCCACATCATCGAAAAACACCTGGTATTGTAATTCTGGCAAGGGAATACTGACGGGGATCGGCTGCATCTCCACACCTTTGGCCTTGGTGGGCACAATAAACAAGGTGAAGCCATCGGTCTTGCGCTTAGTTTCGCTCAGCGGTGTCGTGCGTGCCACGACCAGGGCATAGTCGGATTCTGCGGCATCGGTAATAAAGGTCTTATTACCATTTAGCTTAAAGCCACCCTGCCCTGTCGGTTTGGCCAAGGTACCGATATTCATGGTATTGGTACCGGCATTGGCCTCGGTAATAGCAAAGCAAAAGCGAATATCGCCCTTGCAGGCGGCGGGCAAATAATTATTGCGCTGGCTATCGCTGCCGTGTTCGGCAAGCACAGACATGGTCATACAGGCGCCGACCACCAGGCTTAACAGCGGGATGCCCTCATTGGCAATGCCCTCCTGAAACAGCAGCATTTCAAGCATACCCAGGCCCGCCCCACCAAAGGCCTCGGGCACCATGGTGCCTAAAAAGCCATCGTCGGCGACCTGCTGGTACATTTCCTCAGGGAAGCGGTGAATGGCTGCATTTTCCATCCAGTAGGCACGGTCGTAGCTCTTGCTCAGACTCTTGCCGTACTCATGAATCATGCCTTGTTCTTCAGAGATATTAAAATCCACACTGCCTCCCGATGGCGATTATTAGCCACTTAGCTTTGTTTTTAAGCTGAACTTCTCGACGCTATAACGCGTATAGAGGAGTTATTAAGTTAAGCAGAGTAAGTGGCCACCCTGGAACATACAATGACTATTTTTGACTTGATAGTCACAACGATAAGCCTGCCGGAAACGAATGCCAAAGGTGGTTTTTCACGCTCAACACCGGGCATCCTCCGGGTCGACGTAGTGCGACCTGTGACAAACTAGGGCAGGCCGTAGTCACCACAACCTCGACCTGATCACTGCGTCTGTTACAGACAGGTTGAGTCCATTGGCAAGGTGCTAGAATTACCGTAACACTCCGCTGACTGACTGGGACAAACACCAACGCTGCAATGAATTTTGTATTAATTCGCATGAAACGCCCCCTCCACCGTCTGGCTTTGACGCTGGTGATCTTTGGGCTTTGTTTGACCCTGAGTACCAGCCGCACAGCGTCGACACTGGAATCGGTACTCGATAAGGGCGTATTGCGGGTTATTTCGATGATTGGCCCAACCATTTACTTTAACGATGGCAGGGGCGATAACGGTTTTGAATATCTGCTGGCCCGGCAATTTGCCCAGCAACTCAATGTTCAGCTCGAGCTCAGTGTCATGGATGATTTGGCGGCCATACTCAATGCAGCTGGCGGGCCGAAGGGGCATTTTGCAACAGCCGGCCTGACCGCCACCAAAGAACGGCAGCAATTTCTTCGTTTCTCAGAGCCCTATACCACCGTGAGTGAGATTCTGATCTATAGGCTCGGCCAGCGTCGCCCCAAAAACTTAAGTGATGTCATTACTGGACGCCTGATTGTACTGCCGGGCAGCTCGCATATTGAACGACTCAAAACGCTAAAGCGCAACGAATTCCCCGACCTACAATGGGAGGTCATTGCCGATAGTGACATGCTGGAGTTAATGCAGATGATTCACGATGGTGAAGCGGACTATGCGGTTGTCGACTCACTGGCTTTTGCAGTTAACCGCGGACTCTACCCCCGCGCCCGCCGCGCCTTCGACCTTTCTCAGGACGAAGCCATCGCCTGGGCTTTTCCCGCCCACGGCGATGACAGCTTACTCAAAGCAGCCAATCGCTTTCTCACCAGCTATGCAGCAAGTGGGGAATTACAGCGTTTACAGGATCAATTTTTTGGCCACACCGACAATTTTAGTGTTGGCGGTTCGCAACTTTTCCGCCATCGCATCGAAAGTCGCCTGAGCCAATACGAGGCACTGTTTAAAGCCACCGCCGAGCAATATCAGCTGGACTGGCAACTACTCGCCGCCATCGCCTATCAGGAATCCCACTGGAATCCCCACGCCAAATCACCTACTGGGGTTCGTGGCTTGATGATGTTGACCCTGCCTACGGCGAAGGAAATGGGGGTTAGTAATCGCCTCGACCCCGAACAAAGCCTGCGCGGCGGCACCGAATACTTGTTGCGGGTAAAAAAGCGCATACCGAAAGATATCGTTGAACCCGACCGCACCTGGTTGGCACTGGCGGCTTACAATGTCGGCTTCGGCCACCTGGAAGATGCCCGGGTACTGACTGAACGACAGGGGGGCAACCCTGATCGCTGGCAGGATATCCGCGACTACCTGCCTCTGCTGCAACAAAAAAAATACTACAAAACACTGCGCCATGGCTATGCTCGAGGCCGGGAGCCGGTGCAATACGTGCAAAACATCCGCCACTTCCACTCTATTCTGCGCTGGCATCATATTGAAAAAGAGCGCATTGAGCAGGCTCAGCGCGAGGCTATGCCCCTACCCCTGGAGCTACCCAATTCATCGACCTCTAGTTTGATGCCGGCAAGCCTGCCCTTATCCCTATAAAAACCAGTTTCAACAGCAGACCTTAAGACGGCGTCAAATCACAGACTCACACCAGCCCTTCAAGATTTGCCGCGCCGGCGTCGGAAAAAAGCTTTTAACAAGGCACTACTTTCTTCCTGCATCACCCCGCCAAGCCATTCAATGTGATGATTAAAATGTGGCTGTGCCAGTAACTGTAGCTGGCTAACCACTGCACCGGCCCGGGGTTCATAGGCCGCAAAGACCAGACGCTCAACCCTTGCGTGAATCATCGCGCCGAGACACATGGCACAGGGTTCGAGGGTAACGTAGAGGGTTGAATTGGGGAGGCGGTAGTTGCGGCAAGCCTGAGCCGCCGATCTGAGGGCCTGAATTTCGGCATGGGCGGTGGGATCACAGCCACCGATGGGGCAATTCCAGCCCTCGCCGACTATCGCACCCTCGACCACCACCACTGCGCCAACGGGGACTTCATCGGCCGACTCGGCACGCTGCGCCAAAGCCATGGCGCGAGCCATCCACTGGCTATCGTCGCTAGTTGCATTCATTCATGAGAACCAGAAGTGAAAATCAAAACCGGAGGCTGGAAACCTGCGGGCTCGACTGGCGCCGAGCCATTGCGATTGTAGCGACTTAGAGAGAACTATTTTTTGCGCATATTACCGAGAATTTGATTGAGCAGATTGAGGCTGTTGACGCGTTCTTCTTCCGTCATATGTCGCACGCTATCGTGGTAAAACTTCTTCACCTTGGGTTCAACCTTTTTACAGACTTCCCGGCCATAGGGCGTGAGGCGAATTTGTCGCGAGCGCAAATCATCGGGATTCACTACACGTTCAATATAACCCGACTCTTCCATGCGCCGCAGTACCCCGTTGAGGCTCTGCCGACTCACCATCAGATATTCAACCAAACCATTAACAGTCATGCCCTTTTCATAACTCGGGCGGTTGAGAGAATCGAGAATGGACCACTGCTGAGCGCTCATATCAAACTCACTGAGCACTTCAGCCGCTCGGCGCAAAGAAAGATTCATTGCCTGGTATAAGCGAAAAAATAGCTTAAGGGGAATGTCTGAGCTTAATTCGTCAGTTTCTGTCATATATCCTTACCGAGGGAGTGATAATCTTCGTGTTATTCTTATTGGCCGGCAATATACCTTATACCCGGCACAGTTGACACTTGCCGAACTCAGTTTTTATGATGTAAATCATAGATCAAAGTCACACCACATAACAACAACGTTGCCAAGCTCGCAAGTAACTGCAGCAACCAATACCCAAGGAATAGACTATGGATTTCGGGCTCACTGATTTTCAACAATCACTCGTCGATAGCGCCCGGCGTTTTGCCAATGACAAAATAGCCCCCGAATATAAAGCGGGAGATAAGGCGTGTGCGTTCAACCGAAAAATAGTCTCCGAAATGGGCCAACTCGGTTTTATCGCGCCCGAAACGCCCGAAGAATTCGGTGGCAGCGGGCTCGATGCGCTCACATCAGGCTTGATAACCGAGGCCATCGCCGAGGGCGATATGAATTTAGCCTACGTGCCCATCAATGCCTCACTCAACGGTAGCTGCATCCTGCGTCACGGCCAGCCCGAAGTCATTGACGAGGTCATGCCAGGCATTTGTAGTGGCGAGCTTATCATCTGCGTTGGCCTCACTGAGCCCCGCGGTGGTTCGGATGCCGCCAATGTAGCCCTTAAAGCCACAAAAGAAGGGGCTTGCTACATATTAAATGGTGAAAAAACCTCTATTTCAATGGCCGAGCAAGCCGATATTTGTTTGATTTTTGCCCGTACGGGCAGCGTTGAAGAAAGAGCCCACGGCGTTTCAGCCTTTCTTGTCGACCTCAATACCCCGGGTATTACCCGCACCCGTTTTAACGACATTGGCGAGCGATCGGTGGGCCGAGGTTCGATCTTTTTTGACGATGTCCGTATTGATGAAAAATATCGGCTTGGCGATGAAGGCAAAGGCTTTATACAAGTGATGCAGGGCTTCGACTTCAGCCGCGCCCTGATTGGCCTGCAATGCCTCGCCCTCGCCCGTAAGTGTCTGGATGAAACCTGGGAATATATTCAAGAGCGCAAAACCTTTGGTAAAGCCCTCGCTGTCAATCAGGGCATTACCTTTCCCCTGGCTGAAGCAGAAACCCATCTCGAAGGTGCGCGCATGGTTTGCCTCAAGGCCCTGTGGCTTAAAGCCCAGGGCAAGGACCACACCAAAGAGGCCGCGATGGCGAAATGGTGGGCACCGAAGCTGGCTTTTGATATCACCCAGCAATGTTTGCTCACCCACGGCCACGGCGGCTATAGCGACGAACTGCCCTTTGAACAACGCTTGCGCGACGTACTCGGCATGCAAATTGGTGATGGCACCGCGCAAATTATGAAAATGGTGATTGCCCGAACTTATGTCGGAAGACCCGGCTAGAAAGCGATTGGCAAGCATTAAATAACAAAGAGTTATATAACTAACTAAAAGAGAGACCTTATGTCTTCCGTTATTGAAATAAGCCAGCAAGATGGAGTTGGCATCATCACCTTAAACCGCCCAGAGCAATTTAATTGCCTGTCTATGGCGCTACACGAAGCGCTGTACGAGGCGATGGATCAATTCGAAATCGACAGCAGTATTCGCGCCGTACTGATCACCGCCAATGGCAAAAATTTCTGTACCGGGGCAGACCTCGAAGAAGTCAGCGGCTTTCGCGACAGTGACGCCGATATCCGCGCCTTTCTCGAAACCGGACTCGACTCCCTACGCAAACTCGAGACCTCGCCCCTACCCGTGGTTATCGCCCAGCAGGGCCTGGCGCTGGCCGGTGGACTCGAACTGGTACTTGCCGGTGATGTAGTCTTTGCCGCAAAAAGCGCCCAACTTGGCGATCAGCACGCCCACTTTGGCCTGATACCCGGCTGGGGTGGCAGCCAGCGCTTACCGCGCTTGATCGGCCGTCGTCGTGCTCTTGAACTGATGCTCAGCGCCCGCTGGCTGAAGGCGGAGGAAGCCCTCGATTTCGGACTGGTTAATTATGTCGTTGAGGATGACACGCTGTTCGATAGCGCCCTCGCCTACTGTCAAAAACTGAGTCTGCGTAGTCCCGCCGGACTGGCCCTGATGAAGCAATTAACCGACAGAGGTTTAGATATGCCCCTTGAGCAGGGCTTGGCACTGGAACTCGATCTGGCCACGCCCGCACTGCGCAGCGATGCAGTGAGCGAAGGCTTAAACGCGTTTACCGAAAAACGTACGCCAAAATTCACGTCCTAGTTTCAAGCTAGAACTTCGACAGTGGCGGGAATTAAACGGACAAAATACAAGCATCATTAGGACTCGTTTCATCGAGTCTCCATCGTTACAATAAGCAAGGCTGCACACCGGCCGATTGCCCAGACGGTGACAGTACATCCACCCAACTACGCGCAGAGCGCCAAGCAGAGGTAAGAAATCACATGGATTATCAGGATATTATTTACCAGGTTAAAGGCGCAACTGCCTACATCACCATTAATCGTCCCGAGGTTTACAACGCCTTTCGCGGCACCACCTGCGACGAGCTGATTCATGCTTTCCAAAAAGCCGGCTGGGATAACAGCATTGGGGTGATCGTACTCGCCGGTTCTGGCGACAAAGCTTTTTGTACCGGTGGTGACCAGTCTTCCCACGACGGACAATACGATGGCCGTGGCACCATTGGCCTTCCCGTCGAAGACCTGCACACGGTGATTCGCGATGTACCCAAGCCCGTTATCGCCAAGGTACAGGGCTTCGCCATTGGCGGCGGCAACGTACTGGCGACCATTTGCGACCTCACCATCGCCGGTGAAGACGCTCAGTTTGGCCAGGTTGGCCCGAAGATGGGTTCCATTGACCCGGGCTTTGGCACCGCGCTGCTGGCACAAATTGTCGGCGACAAAAAAGCCAAGGAAATCTGGTATATGTGCCGTCGTTACACCGCCTCAGAGGCTCAGGAAATGGGTCTGGTCAACAAAGTTGTCCCAAACGACCAGCTCGATGCCGAAGTTGATGCCTGGTGCGCCGAGCTTGAGCAACGCAGCCCCACCGCCATCTCCATTGGTAAGCGCTCCTTTAATGCTGCCACCGAGAATATTCGTGGCATCGCCAACCTTGGCCTGGAAGCCCTGCGTTTGTACTACGATTCAGAAGAGTCCCGCGAAGGTGTTAATGCACTGGCTGAAAAGCGTAAGCCTGACTTCCGCAAGTATGTAAAATAAACATTCGATTTATTCTACAAGCAATTAATTTTTAAGGATTTTATTATGGATCTCGATTTAAAAGGCCGTTCAGTTATCGTCACTGGTGCCGCTTCAAATATTGGTCGCGCCATCGCCCTGAAATTTGCCGAAGAAGGCGCCAAAGTCACCATTGCCGACCTCGATGTTGATGCTGGCGAGAAGGTTGCCGCATTGGCCAGAGAAGCCGGCGCCACCGATGCCCAGGTCATCAAAACCGACATCACCGATCTGGACAGCGTTGAAAACCTCTTCGCTACCGTTGCCTCCACCTTCGGCACGGTTGAAGCCATTGTCAACAATGTTGGCTGGGATGACCTGATGTTTTTCACCAAAACCACACCCGAGCTATGGCAGAAGCTGATCGCCATTAACTATGTCGGCCTGTTGAACTGCACCAAAGTAGCATTGGCCCACATGACACCCAATGGCGGTGGTTCAATGGTTTCTATCAGCTCCGACGCCAGCCGTCAGGGCGAGCCCCGTGAAGCCGTTTACGGCGGACTAAAAGCCGCGACCAACAGCTTTATGAAAACCATTGCCAAAGAAAATGGCCGTTATAACATTCGCTGCAACTGTGTTTGCCCCGGCGTCACCGTGCCCGAAACCACGGACGAAACCAGCGAAAACAGCATGTGGAAAGAGAAGGATGCGATGTTTACCGAAGATCAATTCGCGGCCATTGCCAAGACCTTGCCACTGAAGCGCATCGGCAAGCCCCAGGATGTCGCCAATGCCGTGGTGTTCTTATCCTCACAGCAGGTCGCGGGCTACATTACCGGCCAGGTACTCAGTGCCAGCGGCGGTTACAGCATGATTGGCTAGTACCTCGCAGTAAGCGTAAGTAATACTGTAAAAGCAGTACCGTAAAAAGCTCTGCCTCGCTTACACCTGGGGCGGAGCTTTTTATTGTGCGGGTACTATTACTACTACACCTCAAGTATTGTGCTGCACTGCCGCTCACCACTCTGCCCACAAGCTCAAGCTACTTTACATAAATCAATTTAAGAAGTGATGAGTTGTCGCTTACTTTTCTGCCAGTAAATCAGCGCCGCTACCAGCAATGCCAGTATCGGCAGGCTAATCAATAACAAAGTTTGCCAGCCCAAAGTACTTAATACCCATCCCGCCAGCAGTGCGCCAACGGCCTGAATACCGAAAATCGTAAAGTCATTGAGAGCCTGCACTTTAAAACGCTCAGATTCACGATAGCCCTCGGGCAGCAGCGTGGTGCCACCGACAAACAAAAAGTTCCAGCCAATCCCGAGCAAGACCAAGGAGACCCAATAGTTAACAAAGGCATACTCTGAATAGACCACGACCACCATCATTAACAAGGCAGCAATCCCCAGGCTAATTAGGCCCTGCACACCAATGCGGCGAATAATCCAGGGGACGAAAAAAGACGGTAAAAACATCGCCACAATGTGGCTTTGAATCACCCACTTGGTATCGACCAGGCTGTGGCCGTTTTCAAAATGCATATGCAAAGGGGTTGAGGTCATCACCAGGCTCATGATCGCAAAGCCTGCGCAACCGGCAATCACCGCCACTAGAATCACTGGTTGGGTGATGATTTCTAGCAACGGTCGACCCTTACCATCATTTTGCTGCTCATCCCTTGGCGTCTCATTAAAGAAAAACAACACCAGAAAGACGGCAATAGCCACTGCCATCAGCAGGCCAAAAGAACCCTGGTAGGCCGTTGCCGTTAAGAGCTCGCCGCGCACCGCCAACTCCGGTCCTAAAAAGGCTGCACCGATACCGCCAATGAGTACCCGGGATGCCGCTCGGGGAACATCCTCGGCGGCGACACTTTCCATTGCCGCAAACCGGTATTGTTGACCGGCCGCGAGGCCAATACCGAGCACCACAACAGCGAGCAGGTAGATGGTAAAACTCTGTTGCTCTAGGGCATACATTGCCAGCGCACAGCCAAGGCCGGCAATGGCAGCGCAGAAAAGAAAGACCCGCTTGCGATTAAAGCGACGCATGGAAAGAATCACCGGCAAGGTCGCCAGTGCCGAGCCCAGCACGAATGCCGCGACCGGCATGGTGGCCAAACCTGGGTCGGGAGCCAGGGTTTTGCCGATAATGCTACCGACGAAAATCACAAAGGAGGCAATCGACATGGTCAGTGCCTGGCACAGCATAAACAGCCAGACATTATTTTCTAGTTTCATTATCAAGAATCGTTAATAAGCAGGCGCTAATATAGCATGTAAAGGCCGTTCAAACCGATGGCAAACTCGATACACCCGCAGGGGAGGAATAAATACGGGCGTTAAAAAAGCCGACCCTGTTGGATCAGCTCATTCGGCATCAAATCTTATCGACAGGGAGCCTAAGCCACGCCTCATCGACTTATCAGCACAGGTTTAGTGGAAAGTTTTGGGTTTAAGAACGCCCTCAGCAAATGGGCGACGCTCTGGTTTATTGATTGCTCAGATAAACAACGGCTGTCAATACCGCTAATGAAACAACGGCCAATGCAGCAACGGCATCAACAAAACTATCACTCTTCGCGGCTTTATCCTGATCACTCATCGTTTTTAACCTCGGTAGGCACAACTAGCCAATAAATTAAGAAATGTAACCGAGCTAGCCACAGCCTCGATAATCAAGCCTACACTAAGCTTAAGCAGCCCGTAGACATTTAAAACGCGCTGCATTCTAACAGCCAAACGACCCATTGTCCCCAATCATATCGGCTGTCTTATGCCCTTTTTAGACGGGAATATGAAGAAAGGGTTTTTCACCTCAAGGCCGCATAAGGCTATCATTCACGCCGCTGGAAATACTCGAATTACTCGGGATTTCCGATAGTTAGGGAAGGAAGCGAGACTCTATGTACATTTACGACCAGCATGACAAAACCCTGATCGGCGAACGTGTCGCTCAATATCGTCGCCAGACCGACGATTACCTGGCGGGCAAGCTGCCCGACGAGGTCTTTCTGCCGCTGCGCCTGCAAAATGGTCTCTATGTACAACGCCTCGCGCCCATGCTGCGTATCAACATCCCCTACGGCATGGTGTCCGCCACCCAGCTACGCGCCCTGGCCCATATTACCCGCAAGTACGACAAGGGCTATGCGCACTTTACCACCCGCCAAAATATTCAGCTCAACTGGCCTCAGCTGGAAGAGGTACCCGATATTCTCGCCGAATTAGCGGCTGTGGAGATGCAGGGTATACAGAGTAGTGGCAGTTGTATTCGCAACGTCACCTCCGATGAATTTGCCGGTATTAACGCCGATGAAATTGAAGACCCCCGCCCCTGGTGTGAAATTATCCGCCAGTGGTCGACGCTTCACCCTGAGTTCGCCTTCCTACCGCGCAAATTTAAAATTGCCGTCACCGGTGCAGAGACAGACCGCGCGGCGATTCAAGTGCACGATATCGGCTTGCAGGTGCTAAAAAATGCCAATGATGAGGTGGGCTTTAAGGTTCTGGTCGGCGGTGGCCTGGGTCGTAGCCCCGCTATTGGTGTCGCGATTAAAGATTTTCTGCCCGCCAAACACCTGCTCACCTATCTCGAAGCTATTTTGCGGGTTTATAATCGCTACGGTCGCCGTGACAACAAGTACAAGGCGCGGATTAAAATACTCGTCAAAGCCTGGACGGCTGAGGTTTTCGCCGACAAAGTCGAGCAAGAATGGTTGCAGGAAATTGACAGCCCCTCGACGCTGACCGACGAGGTTATCGCCCACGCCAAGGCCTTCTTTACCAGCCCGGCCTATGAAACTATCGATGGCGACAACAGCGAGGCGGAACTACAAAGCCTCGCCGCCGAGCAGATTGCCTTCGGCAAGTGGCGCGACAGAAATGTTATTGGCCATAAAGTGCCGGGATACTGTGCCGTCCACCTGTCACTCAAGCCCACGGGCGTTGCCCCCGGCGATGTCACCGATAACCAGCTCGAAGCCATTGCCGATTTGGCCGACCGCTACTCTTTCTCAGAGGTCAGAGTCACTCACCACCAGAACTTGGTGTTGGGCGATGTGAAATTGAGCGACCTGCCCGAACTTTGGCAAGCGGCTAAGCAACTGGGCTTCGCAACACCCAGCATTGGCACATTGGTCGATATGATTTGCTGCCCGGGTGGCGATTTTTGCTCCCTGGCGAATGCCAAATCCATCCCCGTCGCCGAGGCCATTCAACGCCGCTTTGACGACCTCGACTACCTTTATGACCTCGGTGATATCAAGCTGAATATTTCCGGTTGCATGAATGCCTGTGGTCACCATCACGTCGGCAATATCGGCATCCTCGGGGTCGACAAAAAGGGGGAAGAGTTTTACCAGATTCAACTCGGCGGCAGTGCCCTCGACGATGCATCGCTCGGTAAAGTACTTGGCCCCTCCTTTTACGCCCACGAGATACCCGACGTGCTGGAGAGAATTCTCAGTATCTATGTCGAATATCGCATTGAAGGCGAGACCTTCCTCGACACCCAACGCCGTATCGGCATCGCCCCTTTCAAGGAGTTTATTTATGCCAAAGCTGCTTAAAGACAAAACCGTTGTCGGCAATGGCTGGCAGGTGCTGCCGAAAGATTTTGACGGCATGCTACCCGACGGCCCCTGTTTTGTGCCGCTCAGCTACTGGCTGACCAACAAACAGCATCTGCAAAACCCTGAGTCTATTGGTGTTTGGCTCGACGCAGAAGAGGAGCCAGAAGCGCTCGTGGCCGATATCGCCAGCCTTCAGCATATTGCTATCAACTTCCCCACCTTTATGGACGGTCGAGGTTTTTCTATTGCCCGCCTGATTCGCGAACGCTATCAGTTTTCCGGTGAGCTGCGCGCCATTGGCCACATCGTTCCCGACCAGCTATTTTATTTATCGCGCTGTGGCTTTGATGCCTTTTGCCTCGACGCTTTGTCGCTCAATACTGCAGTAGAAGAAGACCATAAGCTCGAAGATTACCTGGCGACCTTTAGCGTTACCTACCAGGCCTGTGTTAACGAACAACAGCCACTCTTTCGTCGCCGCCAGGCATAAAGCCACCTCGCTGATCAAATCGCCCTTCCCTACCTCGCTTTCGATAGGCAAAATAGCGCCTTAGAGGAGGTAGTTAATGGGTAGTGATGTCTTTCATTCGTTCGTATTAATTTTTAGCGGTGCCGCTGTCGTCGCATCGTTGGCCCTTTTTGGACGCCAACCCCTGTTAGTCGCCTACATCGTACTCGGTGCCATTCTCGGCCCCTACGGCACTGGGATGATTCACGATGTTGAGCTGATTTCCGAAATATCCCACATCGGCATCATTTTCCTGCTGTTTTTACTGGGGCTGGATATGCAGCCCCAGTCACTCTTCAGCGTGCTTAAAAAAGTCACCCACGTCACTTTGATCAGCTCCGTAGTTTTTGCCGCCACCGGCTATGGCATTGCTTATTTGTTTGGCTATACCCAACTGGAAAATATCATCATCGGTGCCGCCATGATGTTTTCCAGCACCATTATTGGTATCAAACTGCTACCGACCACCATTCTTCACCATCGCCATATCGGCGAAATGATGGTTGGCATGTTATTAATGCAGGACTTTATTGCGATTTTTGTGCTACTGGTTTTACTCAGTGGCGAGAGCGGGCAGATTGATGTTGGCCAGATCGGCATCACCCTGCTGGCCCTGCCCCTACTGGTACTAGGCTGTATCGCCACCGTGCGCTATATATTACTGCCCTTATTTACACGTTTTGATCGCATTGGCGAATATGTGTTTTTACTGGCTATCGGCTGGTGTCTGGGAGTTTCTGCAGTGGCAGAATATCTCGGTTTGTCGGCAGAAATTGGCGCCTTCCTCGCCGGCATTACTATCGCTACCAGCCCCATCGCCCAATACATTGCCTTGAGTTTGAAGCCTCTTAGGGATTTCTTTTTAGTGATGTTTTTCTTTTCCCTGGGCGCTCAGTTCAACCTGGGTTTGCTACCTGAGATCATCATTCCTGTATTGGCCCTCGGCCTTGGTATGTTAGTCCTCAAGCCACTTACCTTTCGTTTTTTATTGCACCGTCAGAGTGAAAAAAACCGCTTTGCCTGGGATATTGGCTGCCGACTGGGGCAAATCAGCGAGTTCTCCCTACTGATTGCCTATGTCGCCTTCAACGCTTCCCTGATAGGGGTTCTCGCCTCCCATTTGATACAGGCTGCAGCGATCCTCACCTTTTTGTTGTCGAGCTATATTGTAATTTTCAACTTCCCCAATCCCATTGCCATTAAGGATTCTTTGCGCCGCGATTGAGTGGCTTACTGGGTTTACGCCACAAGCCATCAAACCAAAGGGGCAGACCCCATCAAGCGACGCACCCAGCGCATCAGGAAGCGATCACTGCTACTTTCCAGAGCGAAACCGAATTTTTCGGGCAAACTCTTTTTGTGGGCGTAGGTCACCGTATAAATATCGGCACTGTCTAACTGACCCGTTAAATACTCATCACTGGTTTGAGTGTCGTCAACTAGACCTTTTTTAATCGCGGGAGCGCCATACCAGACTTCGCCGGTGGCTATCGCCTCAACATCAAGGTCGGGGCGATGGTCGCCAACAAACGACTTGAAAAGTGCGTGCGTGTCTTCCAACTCCTCCCGAAATTTTTCACGACCCTCGTCGGTATTTTCACCGAGCATGGTTAGGGTGCGCTTGTATTTACCGGCGGTCATCAGCTCGATATCAACATCATGCTTTTTCAGCAGGCGATGGACATTGGGGATCTGCGCAACCACGCCTATTGAGCCGATCACCGCGAACGGCGCCGCGAGGATTTGATCGGCCACACAGGCCATCATATAACCGCCACTGGCGGCCACCTTGTCAATACAAACGGTGAGCGGAATACTTTTCTTTTTAATACGATCGAGTTGGCTAGCGGCAAGTCCATAACCTGGCACCATGCCACCGCCACTTTCCAGACGCACGACCACTTCGTCACTTTTACTCGCCTGTGCCAGCACCGTGGTTATTTCTTCGCGGAAACACTCTACGGCAGAGGCGCGAATGTCGCCGTGAAAATCGAGCACAAAAACGCGTTTTTTGACGACCGGGTCAGCAGCACTTTTAAGCGCCTTTTTTTCCGCTTTTTGTTCTGCCTTATGGGATTTCTTCTCTGCTTTCAAGGCCGCTTTGCGAGTCTCAGCGGGCACCACAACATCGGCCAATGCATCGCTCATGGAGGTGATCGTTTTGTTGAGAGAGACCACTTCAATATGGCCTTTGTCCTGTTTTTTACCCTTCTGCCCGAGGCTCGCGACAATCCCGGCAATCACCGCTACCGCAATAATGACCGTTATCGATTTGGCCAGAAACAGCCCGTATTCACTTAAAAACTCCAAAGACACACCCCTATCGACAACCGGTCTATTTACGACACGTTTTATCGTTGTTTAAAACTGTTAATAAATTTCAGCTGACAATTCTAACTGATATCGATGGCTATCACTGTCGGTGCAGAAGAAATAGTTGCTTACGATTAACTGTCATAAAGTAGCGCTAAAGTCAGAGGACTGGCCCCGAACGAGGCCAGTTTTAATGATAAGGGTAAATCAGACCCCGCCTAAAGCCGACAAACATTCATTGGCGACATCCAGCGAACTCTCATCAATATTATCGCCGACCATACAGCCATCGAGGAAATACTCCAGGCAGACAATGGTATCGGCAAAGGCTTCGATGGCCTTGTTATCCCCATCATCACTATCCTTGAAAAGCACCTCTTTAGCGAGAATCAAACAGCGCTGTGCGAGATTGGCCAAACGGGTCATATTGAGCATGCTGGCGCTGCCTTCAATCTCCGTAAAGGCCAGTTCCAGCTCGGGAGTGACTTCCGCAGAGGCGTAGCCGGAGGCGACATTATCGACCAATTGTTTGATATCACTCAGCCTCGCCGCAGTCTCGCTAACAACGGCAACCTGGGCCGTTTTCAACAGGCTTTTTTGTAAGATACTCAACAAGGGCTGGTCTTCCCAGGCCTTGATTTGTTCCGCCTGGGGTCTTTTTCCATAGAAGTCTGCCATCGCACACTCGACATGTAGGATGGCATCGGTGAGTTCTGAGAGCATCTCCAGGGTCAGGCCCGCTTGTCCAGCCGATTCGAGGCGCGTGCAGAACTGCTTATACTGTCGTGCCAGGCCTCGAAACCCTGCCTGCTCACATTCATCCGCCAGAGCATCGAAACCCACTTTCAATTCATCCAGCGGGTCGCCATCGAGAAGCGAGGCCGATTCATCACCGTTATCGAGCAAATTACGCAAACTCGACACCGACAGTGCCATCGCCTCGAAAATACTCTTATCAGCATCCTGCTCGCCGGTGATGGCATTGCGCACTGAGGAGATTGCCGAATCGGAAAAGGCCAGTTCGGGCACGCCAATTTGCTGCGCTCGCTCGTCACGCGACATATCGGTCATCGCCAATAAGCTGACAAAGGCGCGCCACAAACCTTCCGGATAGGGGTTGCGGCTTCCCGCCTTGTCTGTCGCCACTAACAGACGCAGCTGTTTCTCGACGGCGGCAAGCAAGCGGATTCGTTCCGGCTGCAGACTCAATTTCTTTTCGGCAAAGCCCTTAATCGTAGCGGCAAAAACCCACCAGTAATCGGCTTCTCTGGCGGAAATAGCAACTTTTTGTAGCCGTCCTGCAACGCGAAACAGATTAAGCAGAGCCTTTTGACGATTGTTGTTGCGGATAATATCCAGCAGACCCAGCTGGTAAAGATGGTGCACACGCTTCAAACCCTCGGTTTGCGGGCCAATCACCTCTTCGTCCTGGGCCAAACTGGCAAATGAGGGCCACTCGAAATCATTCAGTAGATGATATTCGTAGAGGGGAGGCGCGCCTCTGAAGCGACGCAGTGCTGTCATTTCAGGGAGTAAAATGCAGGGATTTTCGCCTTTGAATTCAACGATGCTCTCGATTAAACCCTCTGCCAGTAGCAAGGCCTGATTGAGTAATGGCTGCAGGTCATCAATGGCCTTATCGCCACTAATCACGGTATCTACCGCCGTGGCCATTTCGGCAAAGAGTCTTCGCATACCACCGAGCTGGGCGATCTGCGCCGCACCCCGCAGCTCGACTAACTGCTCATTAAGCTCCTCTAAATGCGCCACGGTGAGTAACTGTACTAAGCCATGGACAGTCTGAATCACCGACTTATATTCATTGCCGATAAACTCGACGACCTGGGGACTTATAATTTGCATATCTGGCTCGCTTCTCTCTCTACAGAGTCTATATAAAGCTTAATAAATCAACATGTTAAAGCTGTAAAACGATCTGATATCTGATCGTTTTTCAACTATAGCAGAGTGTTATCATTGCGCGCGCTTACCAGGTCGCACTTTTAAGATATCTGCAGGGGCCTGCATAAAGATAATAAGTTGATAACACGACCTGGTTTTAACAAAAGATAATAGATCTGAAGCTTTAATAATCCATACTTTACAATTTTTTTATTATGTGATTTATGGGTCAGATTTAACAAACTGTTGTGAATATCACGTCAGGGGCCAGAGGCAGTACTGACCACTCGACTGCTTTATCTGCTCAAGCTTCTGCTGATGCTGGCTAAGCTCTGCAGCATTAGCCTGTACAATTTTTAAGGGCTGGCGTTCGGCGCTCAGTCGCTGAATTGAAGACGCTGCTTTGCCCTGCTCGCTGTCAGCAGTTTCGCCCCCCAGCACAAGATCGACCTGCCCGCCCGTCATCAACAAATAGACGTCGGCGAGAATCTCCGCATCAAGCAAGGCACCGTGCAGGGTACGCTGGGAGTTATCGACGCCGTAGCGTTTGCACAAGGCATCGAGGCTGTTGCGCTGCCCAGGATGCATTTGTCGAGCCATGGGCAGGGTGTCAATAATGCCAGAATAGGTTTCGAGGGGCTGATATTGACCCGCGAGCCTGTCTATCTCGGCATTGAGGAAGCCGACATCAAAGGGGGCATTGTGGATCACCAGTTCTGCGCCTTTGACAAAGTCGACGAACTCATCGGCAACCTGGGCAAAGAGTGGCTTATCGGCCAAATCGTCATTACTAATGCCGTGAACTTCCATCGCGCCGGCATCAATCTCTCGCTGGGGATTAATGTAGCGGTGAAAGTGACGCCCGGTCAGCTTACGATTAATAATTTCCACGCAGCCGATTTCAATAATGCGATGGTCGAGGGCAACTTCCAGGCCCGTGGTTTCGGTATCGAGTACAACCAGTCTCATGTTTGCTCCAATAAATCGTCAATGCCCTGATTAGCCAGATCATCGGCAACTTCATTTTCTCGATGTCCACTGTGGCCCTTCACCCAATGCCAGCTAACCTGGTGCCGCTGGGCCTGTGCGTCGAGCAACTGCCACAAAACTTTGTTCTTCACCGGCTTTTTAGTCGCGGTTTTCCAACCCTTTGCCTTCCAGCCCTGCAGCCACTCGGTGATGCCTTTACGCACATATTGCGAATCCGATGTCAGATCAATCTGGCAACTTTCACTCACCGCTTCCAGGCCGCGGATTGCCGCCAACAGCTCCATGCGGTTGTTTGGGGTATGCGCCTCACCGCCGTAGAGATGTTTTTCCGTACCGTTGTAGCGTAGCAATGCACCCCAACCCCCAGGACCGGGATTGCCACGACAGGCGCCATCGGTGAATATTTCTACTGCCTTCATTTTTTAATGTCCTTTGTGCTGCCACAGCTACTTTTCGCTGGCACTTGCTTCAGACCCACTAATGAGCCAGCCTTTAATGGCGACCAGTAGCGGGATTTAATAGGCCTTAGGGGTGTCACCATTTTTTGCGCGACAATTATATAGAAAGCACCGCGACTCACATTCTGCCCGCTTAATATCATCTGCAAACGCTTTAGCGCGGAACCTTTCTTTGCATCACAATCCAGAGGGCGATAACTGATCTGAAAACCCAATAGCTGTAACCAGTCAACGACTCGGCCCTGCCTCAAGCTATTATGTCGCCACACCGCCTTGCTCGAGAAAACAGCGCCAAACCACTTATAAAGACCGAATAAACTCAGCGGATTAAAACCAATAATGACAATATGCCCGCCCGCAGTCACCAGTCTGGCGGCCTCGATTAAGTCCCGGTGGGGGTGCTTTGAGAAATCGAGCACATGGTGCAATAACACAATATCGATGGTATCCGATGGCAATGGCAAGGCGTCGAACTCACACTGACAGGAAGCCTCACCGTGGGCTCGAGATAATAGAAATTTATGACTGGGCTGCAGGTTTTCAAAAAGGCGATGGCGCGGCGACACGCCGAGCTGAGCCAGGCGGTAACCAAAGTCTTGCTCCAGGCTCTGCTCGCAGCACTCTTTTTGACGCTGATAAAGCTGTTGCCCAAAGCCCTCCTCAAACCACTCCGCCAGCTGCTCTTGAACCAGAGGTAAAGGAGCAACACGGTACTTCCGTTTGAGCAAATGTCGTAGGCTTAAACGGTCTTTGCCCAATGTATCGCCCCTCGGTAATGACTTGTGAAGCGATGCATCTTATCATGGCTAAAAATGCGCTGAACAGCCACAGGAGAAGCCAACATGGCCCTTAATATTCATACCATTCCGGCATTTCAGGACAACTATTTATGGTTATTCCATCAGGTCGAGCAGCGTGCCGCATTTGTGGTCGACCCCGGTGATGCTCAGCCCATTCTCGACTGTTTGCGAGCACACGACCTCGATTTGGCGGGGATATTGATTACCCACCACCACCCCGACCACACCGGCGGTGTTAAAACCCTGCTCGCCCACGCCGATGTCCCGGTCTATGGTCCCGATTCGGCCAACATTCCCCAGGTCAGTCATCGCCTCTACGAGGGTGATCAGCTGACCCTGGCGGATACCACCTTCTCTGTACTCGAAATACCCGGCCATACCCTCGATCATATTGCCTATACCGCCTCACCCGAGGGACAGAGCCCCCTGGTATTTTGTGGCGACACCCTGTTTACGGCGGGTTGCGGGCGCATCTTTGAGGGTACAGCCGAACAGATGCATACATCTCTACAAAAACTGGCGGCCCTCCCCGACGCGACGCGCATTTACTGCGCCCATGAATACACCCTCAGCAACCTGGCATTTGCCGCAGCGGTTGAACCCAATAGCCCCGCCCTACAGGCTAAAACGGCGAATGATGCGAAGAGGCGTCAGCTGGGCCTGCCCACCGTGCCCTCCACATTGGCTGTTGAGCGTGAAACCAATCCCTTTCTACGCTGCCATTTACCGGCCCTTGCCCTCGCAGCCAGCGAGCATTGCGGCAGCCCATTGCATGATGCCGTTGCCGTGATGCGAGAAATCCGTCTCTGGAAAGATCACTTCTAAGTTTTTGCGCCTTAGCTCTACTTTCGGGTGTGAGAGCTATCTCAGCCCGTGCCGCTGAACTATTCCCAATATTTCTCTTTTTCGAAATAATAGCAGCCTTTTGCACACTTAGGTCTTTATGAATTACTCCTTACCCTTACTAACACTCGGCCTTACTTTTCTGACAGCTTGTGCACTACCAACATCCCCGCAGAAAATCACGCAGCAGCAGCCCCTCCCGCAGGTCGTTGTTGATAGTAAAGAGTCGATAGAACTTCCGGACACTGTGCTTGAAGAGGCAACTGTCGAGGCAAGTAAGCTCGACACCAAAATCGAGAACCTGGCTCCAGCAATCGATGCCTGGCAGAAAATCGCTCAGGCTCAAAGCTTTTCTAAGGGTTTAAACAACGCGGAGATTGCCAAGTACCGCGACTGGTATAGCGGCAGGCAGCGCTACTTTGATCGTCTGGGCAAGCGTGCTCAGCTGTATATGGCTCACATTATCGTCGAGCTTGATCGCAATGATCTCCCCCTTGAACTGGCATTGCTACCTTTTGTTGAGAGTGCCTATAACCCCTTCGCCTACTCTCCCAGTGGTGCCGCCGGGCTATGGCAGTTTATGCGTCCCACCGGAGACCATCTCGGCCTGAAACGCGACCCGTGGTATGACGGGCGACGTGATGTCATCAGCTCCACCGATGCCGCCGTGCGTTATTTCAAATACCTAAACAAACGCTTTGAGGGTGACTGGTTGCTGACATTAGCCGCTTACAATGCCGGTGAAGGTACCGTTATGAAAGCGATAAGGGCGAACCGCCGTCAAGGTAAGGCCAGTGATTTTTGGTCGCTGCGTCTGCCCGGTGAAACCCGGGCTTATGTACCGAAGTTAATTGCCCTGGCCCAGGTCACCGCCGCGCCAGCCGACTTTCAACTGGTCTTACCGAAGATAGCCACAGAGGTCTATTTCGACGTTGTCGATCTGCCCCAACAAATCGACCTCTACCAGGTCAGCTTACTTGCAGAAATGAGCATCGATAATGTCTATCGCCTAAACCCAGGCTGCCAGCAATCGGCAACGCCTCCCGATGGCCCCCATCGTCTGTTAATACCGCTGCATAAAACCGCCGGCTTTGCCGCGCAGCTAAATAACACACCCCGAGATAGCTGGCTTAAAGTGCGTGAATACCAGGTTCAAGCGGGCGATACCCTGAGCGAAATTGCCCAGCGCCACGGGCTCGGCGCACAATCGTTGATGGCCCAAAACGAGATGACTTCAAGTAGCATTCGCGCGGGACAAATCTTGAAAATCCCCAGTATCAGTCGCGCCTACCTGCCCAGCTTTGCGCGGCCGACCCAGTATTATCGTGTTCGAAGTGGCGACAGCCTGTGGAAAATTGCCCACGCCTATCAGGTCAAAACAAGAAATCTGGCCCGTTGGAATGGCCTCAATCCCAAGACACCCTTAAAAATTGGCAAGCGCTTAAAGATACGCGCCCCGGCACCAGTGAGACAACAGCGCCAATTGAGTTATAAAATTAAGAAGGGCGATTCACTTTCCCTGATATCCAAGCAATTCAAAGTCAGCGTGAGTGATATCGTGCGTTGGAATAAGCTCAACTCACGGAGCTTTATCAAAGCAGGGCAAACTCTCAGCCTCTTTCCCCGCTCCTAGAAATACTCTTTACAGAGCAGTTTTGGCCTGGCAGAAACTGCCGCCTTGATTAATTAGAAAGAGATTCAATGAGAACTGACTTCCATAAAAAAAGGGTCTAGCGATAAAGCTAGACCCTTGATAACGCAAAGTCGTTTATAACCTTGTTAGCAAGGACTCGACATTCATTTATCCATCTTAACCGTTGCATCAGCGACGATTAAAGACTCATAAGCCTGATATTCGCGCTGTGCCAAGGTACGGCTAGCGGACTGTGTGAGGCTCTCGCGCCGACTCGCGGAGATCTTTTCCAGATCACCGGATTGAATAGCGCTTAAAGACAAAATCACGTAATCCCCACTAGCGAGATCAAAACCACTCACCGCTGGTAAGGTGCTGCTCGCGGGCAAGCCAAAGGCATGATCACGAATAGCTTCATCGACACGATTATCAAAACGCGAGGTATCCAGGCTCACTTGCCAGGCTAGGCCCTCCTCCTGAGCGAGAGCCTCTATACTTTTGCCGCTGGCAATTTGCGCCTGCAGTGCCGTTGCACGTACTGCCAGCGTCTGCTTTGCTACCTCGCGCTGCATTAAAGTCGTGATATCAGCAACGACACTCGTAAATGACTGATAACCGACCGGGTAGTGTTTGCGAACCTTCAACACCACCACTCCGGCCTCACCCAGCTCGACAATGTCGCTGGTATAGCCATTGCTCAGCACATCGTCTGCATAGGCTGCACTGACGACGGCAGGATAGGCCGCAAGATCAGCGCCACCGTTGCGCGAAAAAGGTTCAGTGCTGGTGACCACAAGGCCCATTATCGCCGCTGGCTCATCCAGCGTTTCGGCGTTGTAAGACAGCTCACGTAACTGCTCGATTTTTTCGGGTAATAATTCGGCGGCTAATTGGCGTTTAAGCTCTGCCTCGATGGCCTCTTTTTCAGCTTCATACACCAATGCTTCAGCTGTTTCTAATTCAGTGAGTCGAATTAGATGGATGCCACTATCGGTTTCCACCGGTAGAGACACCTCACCTTCGGCGAGACCCTGTATAGCGGTTTCAAATTCGGGGGGAAAAGCACCTGGCTCGACAAAACCCAGATCGCCGCCCTGTTCCGCGCTGCCAAGGTCGTCACTGTACTCACGAGCGAGCTCAGCAAAGTCACCACCGCTGGAAAGCCTGGTTTGAATAGCGTCAAGCTCAGCGGCCTGACTAGCACCGTCTGTGGGCTCAATAAGAATATGAGACACCCGACGTCGCACCGCAGCTTCCTGCATCTGCTGGCGGGCCGCAAAAAGTTCGCGAACCATCTCATCGTCTACCTCAACCTGGTCGAGCAAGTTGGCGCTAGATAATTGGATATAATCAATTTCAAGCTTTTCTTCGGTGCGGAATTCTTCCTTATGCTCGTCGTAATAAGCCTGGAGCTGAGCATCTTCTACAGTGACTTCGGCCACTAGGGGGGCAATTGGCACGGTCAGATAATAGTAATTACGACGCTGTTCGAATATTCTCGCCACTAGCTCTAAATCAGCATCGGTCACGAAACCAGTATCGACAACACCGCTGGCAAACTGACTGAGCAATAAGCCATTACTCATGTAATTGTGGTGCTCGCGCGGGGTATAACCCATTTGCCGAATCGCGAATTCGTATTTGTCCCGATCAAACTTACCCTCTGTTTGGTAGACATCAACGGTCTGTAGCAAAGAGGCGATGGTGGCTGGAGACACACCCATATTGGTTGAGAGGGCTGTCAGCTCTGCGGCTTTTTCTCTAATTAGACGTTGCTTGACCGGCCCCCGGAGTATCGTGTCATCGAGCAGTGCAGGGTCGATATTACCCAGCTGCTGTAACAGGCGTTGTTTATGGAGGGCGAGTGCACGATCAACCACCAGGCGGGAAATACTTTCCCCGTCGACCTCAAGCTCGGCATCACTTGCCGGGCTGTTGGAGAAAATTGAATCAAACAATAAAAAAAGCAATACCTTTCATGCTTTCGCGGAAATCTTGCAGCATTTTAATTCCTTACCTTTACTGAATATTCGCCCTCGGCGAAAAAGAAGAAAGGCGCATCAAAGCGCCTTTCCCTACTACGTGTTTTACAACTATAAAATAACGATCAAGCTAGCTGTTAACCGCTTCTTTAAGTGCCTTACCGGCTTTAAAGCCAGGTACGTTAGCGGCTTTAATCTGAATCTCATCACCCGTCTTCGGGTTACGACCTTTTCTTGCGGGTCGATGTTTGACGGCAAAAGTACCAAAGCCAACCAGCGAAACCGGGTCACCCTTCTGTAAAGACTCCGTAATCGCTTCTACAACTGCGTCCAGTGCTCTGCCGGCCGACATTTTTGATAAGTCAGCTGATTCCGCAATTGCGTCGATAAGCTCCGATTTATTCACATTAAACCCCTCTAAAATTGATTGAAGATACTACAAACCCCGCGAAAACGCTGGGACGAGACTTTATACCAACCACTCTAAGAGTGGTCAAGCACGCAAGCCGATATTTTAGTGTGTACTAATACGCGATGTCGCCTGATCACCACTTTCACCATCCGGTGATAGCTTCGAATCAAGTGATTTACTGTAATCCTCGTCTGAAAGTGGCTGGGGCATTTGCTGTAAAGCCAGCTCCAGTACCTCATCGACCCACTTCACCGGATGGATGGTTAAATCCGCCTTAATGTTGTCGGGAATTTCTTTTAAATCACGTTCGTTTTCTTTCGGAATAATAACTTCCTTGATACCACCTCGGTGGGCCGCAAGCAACTTTTCCTTAAGGCCACCAATTTTTAATACCTGGCCGCGCAAGGTAATTTCCCCGGTCATTGCCACGGCTGCACGCACGGGAATCTCAGTTAAGACCGATACCAATGCAGTGCACATAGCGATACCGGCACTGGGGCCATCTTTGGGCGTGGCACCCTCGGGCACATGAATGTGTAAATCAAAGTTCCGGTGGAAATCACGATGAATACCCAGCACCTGAGAGCGGCTACGCACCACTGTTAAGGCAGCCTGTATTGATTCCTGCATAACATCGCCAAGGGAACCTGTTTTAACGATCGCACCCTTACCCCGCACGGCTGAGGCCTCAATGGTTAACAGTTCACCACCCACCGAGGTCCAGGCTAAGCCCGTGACCTGCCCGACCTGGTTCTGATCTTCTGCACGGCCAAAATCAAATTTACGCACGCCCAACATGTCTTCAAGCTCATCGGAACCGACCTTGATCGCTTGCTGATCGGCATTTTTGGCATAGCCGGTGACGACCTTGCGGCAAATTTTGGCAATCTCCCGCTCCAGGCCACGAACACCGGCCTCTCGCGTGTAGTAGCGCACGATGTCGAGAATAGCGTCCTCCTCAACCGTAATCTCATCCTCTTTCAAACCATTGGCTTCGCGCTGCTTGGGCAAGAGGTATTTCGAGGCAATATTGGCTTTTTCCGCCTCGGTATAACCCGGTATGCGAATCACTTCCATGCGATCTAGTAAGGGGCCGGGGATATTCATCGAATTTGAAGTGCAGATAAACATCACTTCCGACAAGTCGTAATCGACCTCCAAATAGTGGTCGTTAAAGCTATTATTTTGCTCCGGGTCGAGGACTTCCAACAAGGCAGAAGAGGGATCACCACGGTGATCCATGCCTAACTTGTCCACTTCGTCGAGTAAAAACAGCGGATTCTTAACCGTTGTTTTGGCAATCTTCTGAATCAGCTTGCCGGGCAAAGAACCAATATAGGTGCGCCGGTGACCACGAATTTCAGCTTCATCGCGAACACCGCCGAGAGACATGCGCACAAATTTACGGCCGGTGGCGCGCGCGATCGATTCACCCAGGGAAGTCTTACCCACACCCGGAGGCCCCACCAGGCAAAGCACTGGGCCCTTAAGTTTCTTCACCCGGCTCTGCACGGCGAGAAATTCTAGGATGCGCTCTTTGACTTCATCGAGGCCATAGTGATCTTCATTGAGGATCTTTTCTGCCAGTACCAAGTCATGGCGGACTTTAGAACGCTTTTTCCAGGGTACGCTCACCATCCAGTCGAGATAACTGCGTACCACCGATGCCTCTGCGGACATAGGTGACATCATTTTTAATTTATTGAGCTCGGCGGTGGCCTTTTTCAGCGCGTCTTTGGGCATCCCCACTTCTTTGATGCGGCTTTCGAGTTGTTCAAGTTCATTGGGCACATCATCAATTTCACCCAGTTCTTTCTGAATCGCCTTCATCTGTTCGTTGAGGTAATACTCGCGCTGGCTCTTCTCCATCTGTTTTTTGACGCGGCCGCGAATACGCTGCTCGATCTGAGCAATATCGAGCTCGGATTCCATTAATACCAATAGGTGTTCGATACGCAGCTTTTCGTCACTAATCTCGAGCACTTCCTGCTTCTGCTCAAGACTTAGGGTCATATGTGTCGCGACTGTATCCGCGAGACGCCCGGGTTCGTCGATACCGGCAACCGTTGTCACCACTTCGGTGGGGATTTTTTTATTTAAACCGACGTACTCTTCAAAGGCATTAATCAGCGTCCGCACCAGAGCATCGCGCTCATCCTCGGCAGCCATGCCACTATCAATCACCGAAAAATCAGCAACAAAATAGCCATTGTGCTCTTCGATAGCCTCGATGTTGATCCTTTCAGAGCCTTCAACCAGTACTTTTACCGTGCCATCCGGCAGCTTCAGTAATTGCAAAATAGTGGCGACGGTGCCAATTTCATAGACATCTTTGGCGCCGGGGTCATCGCAGGCCGCATCGCGCTGGGCAACCAACACAATCTTTTTATGTTCGGCCATCGTGTCGTCAAGAGCGAGAATGGAGCGCTCTCGACCGACAAATAGTGGTACCACCATTTGCGGGAAAACGACCACGTCTCGCAAGGGCAACATCGGCAAGCGAGTCTGTGATAAATCTTTGTCTGTTTCCTGTCCCATTTTTACCTCTTATTCCAGCTCAATGCGGGTTCGGGTTAGTACACAATGGTATGGGGCCGATTTCAATAAATACAAGCACCCATAAACAAAAACGGGCCTCAGGGGCCCGTTTTTGTTTATGCTTCGTCGCTTGCTGTCTTCAGTTGTTCAGGGTTGTCATAAACCAGTAAGGGTTCAGAGTCGCCATTAATAACAGATGCATCGACAACAAGCTTGTGTACATCTTTTCGTGAGGGTATGTCATACATACTGTCTAACAAAGTATTCTCGATAATGGAACGCAAGCCTCGAGCGCCGGTTTTACGGGTCAGAGCTTTTTCTGCAATAGCCTCCAGCGCGTCCTGGCGGATATCCAGCTCAACATCTTCCATTTCAAAGAGTGCAGAATACTGTTTAACCAATGAGTTTTTAGGCTCAACCAATATATTGATTAAAGCCTCTTTATCAAGCTCTTCAAGGGTTGCAACGACGGGAAGACGGCCGACAAATTCAGGGATAAGACCAAAGCGAATCAAATCTTCCGGCTCCAAGTCTTTCAAAATATCACCGATATTACTCTCTTCGTCCTTGCTGCTAACACTGGCGGAAAAACCTATGCCACCCTTCTCAGAGCGATCTCGGATAATCTTTTCAAGGCCAGAAAACGCACCACCGCATATAAAGAGGATATTCGAGGTATCGACCTGCAAGAATTCTTGCTGAGGGTGCTTGCGTCCGCCCTGAGGTGGCACCGAGGCAACGGTACCTTCGATTAACTTCAACAACGCTTGCTGAACGCCTTCACCCGATACATCGCGGGTAATTGAAGGGTTATCAGATTTGCGTGAAACCTTGTCGATTTCATCGATATAGACAATGCCCTGCTGCGCCTTTTCAACATCGTAATCGCATTTCTGCAAGAGCTTTTGAATAATGTTCTCAACATCTTCACCGACATAACCGGCTTCGGTCAATGTAGTGGCATCGGCTATCGTGAAGGGCACATTCAACAGACGCGCGAGGGTCTCGGCCAGAAGGGTTTTACCGCTGCCCGTGGGGCCGACCAGCAAAATATTACTTTTGCCTAACTCAACGCCACCTTTCGCCACTTTGGCACCTAACTGTAGGCGTTTGTAGTGGTTATAGACGGCCACCGACAGCACCTTCTTGGCGCGCAGTTGATCAATCACGTATTCATTGAGAGTGTCACTAATTTCGACGGGGGTTGGTAGCTTTTCAACCGTCTCGCCAGTTTTCGCTTCCTGCAGCTCTTCAGAAATAATATCGTTACAGAGGTCTACACACTCGTCACAGATAAAAACTGATGGCCCCGCAATAAGCTTGCGCACCTCATGCTGACTTTTGCCACAGAAAGAGCAATAGAGAAGTTTATCGCCGTCTTTGTCATCGCCGCTTTTATCGCTCACTATTCTCTCCTCGCGTCAAATAAGTGCTTAAAATACAGTCACTTATTTCTAGATTTCACCAAAACTTAAAAAAAACAGGCTACATCGACTATGCGCGCTTGTCCAACACTTCGTCAACCAAACCGTACTCTTTCGACTCTTCCGCACTCATAAAATTGTCGCGCTCGGTGTCAGCCGCAATTTTCTCTACCGTTTGGCCAGTGTGCTTGGCCATTGCTCTGTTCAACTGCTCACGAATCTTGAGGATTTCCTGGGCCTGAATATGGATGTCAGAGGCCTGCCCCTGAGCGCCACCGCTGGGCTGATGGATCATGCAGCGAGAATTAGGCAGTAAAAAGCGCTTACCCGGCGCCCCAGCCGCCAGTAGGAAAGCACCCATGCTGGCCGCCTGGCCTATACACATGGTACTGACATCGGGCTTGATAAACTCCATGGTGTCGTAAATAGCCATACCAGCCGTTACCGAACCACCGGGGGAGTTAATATAAAGGTGGATGTCTTTATCAGGGTTCTCAGATTCCAGAAATAATAACTGGGCGACAACCAGGTTGGCCATAAAGTCTTCGACCGGGCCGACCAGAAAAATGACTCGTTCTTTAAGCAGACGCGAGTAAATATCGAATGAGCGCTCGCCACGGGCAGTTTGCTCAACCACCATTGGCACCAGACCACCTGCTGCCCTGGTCTCGTTATTATATTTCATACTATCTTGGACCATAGTCAATTCCCGGATTAATCAATCACAATTCGCCTAATAATCAGCCCATAAAGCTCGCGGTAAAAGGCGAGCAACACATCCTGTTATTGGGTCGGAGTTCAGTATTACTACGCTCTACTCTACACCAGGCGATTAGATCAGTCTTCGCTTTCGTCAGACTCTGGCTCGACAACAGGGTCAGGCGTCAGCGCACCTTTATAGTTGGTCGCCTCTTCGTCTACTTTGGCGAGACTCAGGATATGATCCACCACTTGCTCTTCCATGACTGCGGACTGCACACTATTGAGTAACTCTTCATTCGAGTAGTGATACTGAACAACCTGCTCGGGATCATCATAGCTGGCAGCTCTGTCTTCAATAAAGGCTTTTACTTTATCATTATCGACAGTAATTTCAGCGACTTTAACAATCTCTGCCATTAGCAGACCCAGTGAAACGCGCTTGCTCGCTTCGTCGGCAAACAGCTCGTCGGGGAAGATGGACATATCCATTTGCTGAGCACTACCACCGAACTGCCCGAGCATCTGTTGGCGCAGGGCCTGAATCTCGCTGCTTAACAGCGCTTTAGGGATGTCGACCGTGTGTAAATCCTGCAATTGGGTCATTAAACGGGATTTAACTTTGTTCTTGATCGCAGTCTCAAGCTCTCGATCCATGTTTGAACGAATCTCTTCCTGAAACTTCTCTTCACCGCCTTCTTTTACGCCAAACTGCGCGTAAAACTCATCATTGAGTTCTGCCAGGGTTTGCTCTTTCACGGAATTGACTTTAACTGCAAATTCAACCGCTTTGCCCTTCAGGTCTTCAGAGTGATAATCATCGGGGAAGGTCAGAGAGATTGTCTTCTCATCACCGGCAGACAAACCAACAACGCCATCTTCAAAACCGGGAATCATCCGACCGGAGCCCAACACGAGGTCAGAAGCCTCCGCAGTGCCACCGGCGAATTCCTCACCATCCTGTGTGCCTTTATAGTCAATATTGACCTGATCGCCATCGGCGGCAGCCCGTTCAACTTCATCCCAACTGGCGCGTTGCTGGCGCAGGTTTTCAACCATGTCGGTGAGGTCTTCATCGGAGACTGTCGCCACGGGGCGCGCAAGGCTTATCTGCGCAAAGTCCTGCAGAGCGATTTCGGGGTAAACTTCAAAGGTCGCGATATATTCAAGATCGGCACCCTCTTCGTCTTTCACCGGCTCAATGGCAGGCTGACCCGCGGGGCGCAGCTCTTCTTTCGTCACTGCCTCATAAAAGGTACGGCTCAATACTTCGCCCACGACTTCCTGGCGAACACCGGGACCAAAGCGCTGCTTAATAACCTTGGCGGGGATTTTACCTTGGCGGAAACCATCAATACGGACTGTCTGCGAAGCCTTCTGCAGGCGTTGAACAACCTCTTTATCAATCTCTTCAGCGGGAACACCCACAGTCATACGTCTTTCGAGCCCGGAGGTTGTCTCTATAGAAACCTGCATGGATTGTCCTCACTACAGTCCACCAGGGGATACTCAATAAATAGTTGGTGCGGAAGGGGGGACTTGAACCCCCACGCCTTACGGCACTGGTACCTAAAACCAGCGTGTATACCAATTTCACCACTTCCGCTAAACCTGTTCGCAGCCCGTATCGCCACGACTTGATCCACCTCTACCCTCTAGGTTTGCGGGTACAAATTTCACACTTATACAGAGTGAGATTTAAGCCCACCCCGCTAAGGGGCGCAGATTTTGCCACAGCGCCTGCTCCGGGGCAACCAGATACCTCGACATTCCTGCTTATGCCGTAATATGTGTCTTTTAAAGCCTTAATTCGAGGTAAGGGGCTGTGTAACAATCGTCACTGGCCCTAAATAGCCGTCAGGGGTAGGGACAATAATACAATGCCCTTTCCCGCCCCATCATTGCGAATCACGCTGGACGAACCAAGGGCTGGCAACAACACGGCCTGCTCTGCTTTCAAGGGCTTTGCATTCAGGGCTTGAGTATCGAGAGCAAGATCCCCAGCAATCACCATCAACAACTGATAACTGTCGACCACAGGTAGTTGCCAACAGGCACCCTCTGCCAGGGTAATACGCTGCACCTGAAAATCATCAAAGGCAACAACTTGCTCGCGACAGATGCCCTGCCCCTCTTCAAGCACCTCAAGCTGTTGCTCGGCCTCCGACTGCAGCGACATCAAGACCACCGCATCCTCCGTATCCCAGTGCGCCTGGGTTAAGACCTTTTGTCCAAAGGCGAGGATCTTACGTTCATACACCGGTGTCTGAAACTCCACCGTGCGCACGCCGTGCTGCAGGGCATGGGGCGTTAGGCACGGTACTTTGACCACATCACCCTCACGCAGACCCTGCATCTGGGTGAAGTGATTCATCGCCTCGCGCAACATCGCCTCTTCTTCTTGAAGCTCGGGTGTCAGTTGCTGGTGCCATTGTTGTAATTGACTCGCATCTAGCGGCTGACTCAAACCCAGGCCCTGCTCTCGACGTTGCAGATCGAAGATGCCATCAATTTTGCGCCTGACCCGCTCATAGTTTTTTACAGCCTGTAGATAGGCGCGGCGAAATTCCTCGGGGCTATCAAAGCCGTCACGGACACTGGCATTAAAGCCAAAACGAATGCCGCCCTCGCCATCGGGCCAGCTCTGCCGGTCAACGTGGGTAACAACATAAACCTCGCGCTTTTCCTCGTGGAGTTCAAAATAAAGATCGCCATACACCGGTTCTGGCAAGGGGTCGAGTATCTTCAATAAATTCAAACTGGTGTGTTCCCCTCCTAGTAATCGTCGGGGTAGCAGCGCTAACACCCAGGGAATGGGCACACTATAGTCACCATCACTAAAGCCCGACTGACCACGGGCTTCAATGCCGGTGTACCAGATCTCCTGCCCCCAGGGCTTGGCAATCGCAATGGGCGACAGGTGAAGAGCCCGATCAAGATTAAACAGAGGGGCCGCTAAATCCGTCGCCAATAATTGCAAATCTGAAGGGCTCAGGGGCTCAAGCAATGCAATAAGTGCAGACTCTGCCTGTGACAACTGATCCGTCAGTAAGAGATACAAACCACTCTTATCTTTAAGCAGTATTGCCAGTAGCTCGATGGTAGGGGAAGCGGGTAAATAATATTGTGCGAAGTCATAACGCAAAGTCAGAGCGCTATCGGCAGAGAGTAAAAATTGCTCAACCGCCTCTTCCGGGCAAAGCCCACTGCCTAGCTGTTTTATCACCGACGACCTCACAGGAATGGATTAGCAAGGCAGTTTAGCAAATGCTTTTAGGCCCACCGCAATTTTTACTCAAACTTCTTGCTAAGGGCTGTTATAAATAGATTTGATGCAAATAACAAAAAGTATGAATAACAGTTGACCTTTCCCCTGCAATCGCTATAAATGCAGCTCACCTGGTGCACACTGCATTAGGCTTGCTACCGAGGAGTTTCCCCAATGTCCATATTTAAGAAATCCACCGTGATAGCCGCGTTATTTAGCGTCGTTATTTTTGGTTTATCCGCTTGCGGGGGAGACGACTCCGATGCCGGTAATGCCGAAGAATTGCGGGGAGCCGTTAAAGACGTAGCCTCCAAGGCCAAAGCTACGGCCGAGACCGCCGTTGATCATGTCGAAGATAAGATCAAAGAGCCATCGAGTGGTATCAGCGAAGAGTAAGCCGAGCTCAAACGGGGTTGTCTCAGGCCATTAAAGTGGCTCGGGGCAACACGCTTCTCAGTCTCGTTTCAGCCTTAAAAAACTTTCTCATCAAGCCTTTAACAACAAACTGTTAACGCCGACAAACCCTTCTACGGCTATCTGCCCACCTTTTGGGCCCCAGACTACAAGCCTCAACGGCATAGACTCTGATAAAAACGGATCTGTTTAACGCTTTCTAACTCCCCCAAATCGGGCTCAGTCACCGCTCGCACCTGATCGCAGAGAGCAAAGCCCTGCTCGGCAAAATTTTTCACGCGCGAATCGGCAACCACCACCTCATCAGCCACCTCACGAAAGCGCTGCACCAAAGGTCTATTGTCGGGATCGTAGAGCACATCCGATGCAAATAAATAATCGACTTTGCCATCAAAGCTAAAAAGGTCGCTCAGGTATTCCAGTTCAACCTTATTCTCACTGGCGTTCAGGGCACTGGCTTTCAATGCCAGAGGGTCAATGTCACAGGCGATTACTCGCGCCGCCCCCACTAGAGCGGCTGCGATGCCGACCACCGCAGAGCCACAACCAAAATCAAGCACCGTTTTGCCCTTTACTGAATGTGTGCCATTGAGTAAACGTTGGGCAAGCGCCAGGCCACTGCCCCAGCAAAAGCTCCAATAAGGTGGGTCGGCAAAAATCGCACGGCTCTCCTCTTCACTGAGGGGAGCATCCATGCCATCGGGGTCGATTAACCAGAGCTTGAGTGTCTGATCCGTGGCGGTTTCAAAATGCAAAGTTGAAAGTTTTAAGTGGGCAGAGGGTAATAAACCCTGGATATGGTCCTCTAACTCGCGATGATAGGGGTGGCGAAGACTCAAGGCTGATCATCCCCTGTTTTTATCCCCCGCAACTGGGCCTTGCCAGAGCCGAGCATAATGCCAATCCACGCGGTATCTCTGTCACTTTCCAGGGCAATTTTAACCAGTATGGTGAGGGGGATAGACAGCAGCATGCCGACCGGGCCCAGTACCCAACCCCAAAAAACCAAGGATAGAAACACCACCAGGGGCGAGAGGTTCAAACCCTTGCCCATCCAGCGGGGCTCAATAACATTGCCAATCACCAGATTAATCAACACATAAGCCAGGGCCAGGAAGCCGGCCGGACCGGGCCCCAGTTGAATCAATGCCAGTAGTACGGCCGGTATGGCCGCCAGGAAGGAGCCCACCGTGGGTACAAAATTAAGCAGGAAGGCCAGTAGAGCCCACATCACTGGATAGTCAACGCCCTGTATCCACAGCACCAGTAAAACGAGAAAACCGGTCGCCAGGCTGAGTAGGGTTTTAATGGCCATATAGCGATTTACACTGAGGGTAAAGCTCTCCAGACTCTGAAGCGAACCCTGGCTACCTCCTCGGGCAATGAGGAGCTTCTCCCGAAAGCCCACCTCTTCGGCAAAAACAAAGATCACGGTCAGCAAAATCAGAAAGGCATTGGTCATCACATTGCCGAAAGAGGCTAGGGTATTACCGACTAGCTGCATGGCCACATTAGGATTAAAGCTTTGCTGCCAGATATGGGGGTCAAAATTGATCCCCCTGCCCGCTAACCACTGCTGTAAAGCACCACTCATTACCTGTAAGCGTGTCTGATATTCCGGCAAATCGGCGCGAAACTCTCGGATTGAAGAGCCCACCACCGCACCGACGATTGCCCCCAGGCAAACCACGCCGAGCACGATCAGTAATATTGCCAGGCCACTGGGTACGCGCCGGGCTTTAAGCCACACCAATAGCGGCGAACAAATTAAGGCAATAAAAACCGACAATAAAAAAGGCACCAGCAAGGGCTCGGCTGCTTTAATGCCTGCGACGACAATCACAAAGGCCGCAGCAAAGAGGATAAATCGAGCCGCAGTGGAAAGATTATTCATGTATCGAGATCCATTTGCCTCAATTCTTCAAGGATTAATGTAAGGGCCTGTGTACCCTTTTCGGTAAACAGCGTGGCACTGACTTCGCCGACATATTCTGTCTCGCTGAGGTCTGAACAACGCTGTTGAATGGCCTGTAGAAACGCGCAATGACGCAAGGGAATACCCATAAAAACATGCCAGTCATTCTCCGTGGCATTGCCAGCCAGTACAAGTTCTAAAAGAGTAATCACATTATCTTTATCGAGGCGGTAAACCGGCGCACCAAGGCGTAGGAATACCCACATCGCTATCGATACGACAATAAACGTGAGTAGCAATGTCAAAACAAAGGTCATGGCAAATACATTTTCAGCAATGGGTGATCAGTAATCTTGCAGACATTCGATTATCTCCGAATATTAAATAACTAAGAAGCCACAAGCTGGGCTTTACGCCACTGATAATAGACCGCCGGCAACACCAATAGTACCAGCAGTAGTGCACTGAGCATGCCGCCAACCATAGGTGCGGCAATGCGGCTCATCACTTCTGAACCGGTGCCGGAACCGAGTAGAATCGGCAATAAACCGCCAATAATTGCCGCCACCGTCATCATCACCGGTCGCACGACAGCCTGCCGCAGTTGCGCCACATCTAGTACCCGACCTTCACTTTCACTGGCGTTGATAGCCGCCTGCCAGGCCTGATTGAGATAGACCAGCATAATCACGCCAATCTCCACCGCCACACCTGCTAGAGCGATAAAGCCAACACCCACAGCGACGGAAAAATTGTAATCGGCCAGATACATAAGCCACAGTCCGCCAGCCACCGCCATCGGTAGAGTCCCCATAATTATGGCCACCTCCGCAACGTTACGAAAGTTTAAATAAAGCAGTAAGACAATAATAATCAGGGTTAAGGGCACCACATAGGCCAGCTTCTCTTTGGCTCGCAACATATATTCGTACTGCCCAGACCAGCTTAAAGAATAGCCCGGCGGTAAGTTTATCTGCTCATTCACGGCTTGCTGTGCCCCTTGCACATAAGTACCAATATCGACATCTTTAATATCAATAAACGACCAGCCATTGACGCGGGCATTTTCGCTTTTAATACCCGGTGGGCCATCTTCGATATAGACCCGGGCGACATCGGCCAGGGCGATGCGCTGGCCCTGTGTTGTGACAATAGGCAGCAAAGCCAGTTGCTCGACAGAATCACGATAGGCCTGTGGGTAGCGAATATTCACCGGGTAGCGCTCCAGCCCCTCGACCGTTTGCGTGACGTTAACACCACCTATCGCCGTGGCGATAACCTGCTGCACGTCGGCAATCGTCAAGCCATAACGGGCCGCCCGCTCGCGATCAATATCGACTTTTATATAGCGCCCCCCCGCCACTCGCTCTGAATAAACCGAAGCCGTCCCCGGTACCTCTTTAAGAATAGTCTCCAGCTGTAAACCAATGGCCTGAATTTCTTTTAATTTCGGCCCGGCGATTTTAATCCCCACCGGGGTTTTAATACCGGTGGCCAACATATCAATGCGGGTTTT
>MAAC01010084.1_pt1 | contig 39225 bp, 40 predicted proteins | sample 1115981 | NCBI WGS metagenome assembly MAAC01 (sample SAMN04961126, study PRJNA320927) | seawater metagenome | isolation source: sample BD02T64 sea water enriched with oil for 64 days | place: USA:Gulf of Mexico | collected 2013-07-27 | reverse complement strand
AATTTGAATTGATTAAAGATATGAAGAAAGCGGAGTCTCAATATAAAATTAATGAACTATGTCGGGTCTTTGGCATTAGTTTGAGTAGCTATTATTACAAGCCAGTGACCGCTAGCTTAACAGATATAAACTTAATGACACTCATCAAGACTATTTCTGTCGACTCTGGTAATACCTACGGTAGACGTAGAATACACGTTGAGTTAACCGAGCTCGGTCATGACATTGGCGTTTATAAAACGGTTAACTTAATGGAGAAGCTGAATATAAAGGCTATTAGACCTTGTAGACGGCCGCCTTGACTGAGTTCACTGTGAGTTTCGATATAGTGAGAGAGCATTTGCTTCTGTTGCAAGGTTAGTCGAGAAGGACGGCCTGAATGACTTGCATCATTTAAACCTTTTAGTCCTTCACTTAAAAAAACGCCAACCCATTTATTAATACTGGTTTGACTCACTTTTAGCGCATCTGCGATGGCATATCGAGATAGGCCATCTTGGAAATGGGCTAATGCTAGATAACGCATTCGCTTCCTAGCGTTCGTTTCTTGTTTTGCTAAAACGGCAAAATGAATTTCTTTCAACACGGTTAATTACATTTGAAAAAATAATAACCTATTAGATCAAATATTTAATCTGTTTGGTATTAGATGATTGGGGTCTTGAAAAATGAGTGCACGACAAGCCAGCGAACTACTTGAAGTTATTGAAGATCGGTATCAAGTAAACAGCACCATAATTGCTAGCCAAGTACCGATAAAGGAGTGGCATCAACTGATAAGCAATCCAACAATTGCTGACGCATTGCTTGATCAATTAGTACACAATAGCCACAAAATTGATCTTGATGGAGAATCTCAAAGAAAAAATAATTTGACTCCATCCGATCACTAGGTATAAATATTAGGTAAGAAAAAGAGAGTGAAAAAAGGTGAGCGGTTCAAAACCGGGAAATCTATGATCGGATAATGCCGAAATGGGTGATCGGTTCAGGCCGAAGCATGCAAGCCCTTAAGTGCCAGGATATAATCTGCTTTTTGTTTGATTATTTGTTGGGCTATTTCACTTTGGTAGTCCATGGCGTCGAGTGTAATAATACTATTTTCAATATCTAACATCGTTAACAGCTCTGGGATTGTCGTGATTTTATTGGTTTTACTGCCTACAGCCACTTGCCCTAAAACCAGTTGATGCTGACAGCTCCAAGCGCTAACAATCTGGAGAGCGCTTTGTCTGTCTTTGGTGGAAAAAAACGTCGTGTCGTTTTGCCGTCAACTGCAATAACATCGCAGCCAGTACTCTTTACAAGTGAAGATATCAAAGACTAAAATGCTTTCTCAATTTCATCTGCTTTTAAGCGACAAATCACACTAACGATGGTGTCATGGCGCAGAATGTCTGCCTCAAAAGCGCCATGTTGACGCAGCCAATCAAGCTTTATATAGCCAAAGTTTTCAATATCTTCCCTGCCTTCAGAGCCAGGCATAACGACACTTATCGCGAGTAATAGAATATCCATCAGGTTATGCTTTTTACAACGCTCTATGCGTGGATCAGAAATTGATCAAAGTGTTTCAGAAAAATCGCGATCAATTTATAATGATCTTGCCGTGGAAGTTTACATGGTGAGTGGTGATATTTATTTTATTTGTGTTATCTAATGTGCTATGGTAATTAAAAATAACACTTTCATTTTGTGGTGCTTACTTTCTATGATGGCTCTCGGTTTTGGATAAATAACATAAATTCCCATTTAGGATGAAAATTTTTAATCAAGCTAAACTATCGAATAGTTCAGCGATAAGCAAATGAAAGGTTAGTTAAGTCTCACGCGTGAGAGGTTACAATCATAAACTAGTTTTTGAAACTTTTTTAACGTAAATTTTCGTATGATTTAAAAATAAAAAAATATGGTGAAAAGCTAATTTTGAGTGTAATAAAGAATATAAATTTTAAGAGTAATCATCAATGTGAGAGCTATGACGTGTTTTAATGGATCAGAGTACCCCAGTTAAGAGATAATATACTTATACTGGATAAAATGAAATGACACGGAAAAAGAAACACACTAAAAAATTTAAACTAGATGCAGTTAACTTAGTCCTTGAGCAAAAATATACTAAAGTAGCGGCAGCTAGAATTCTTGAAGTTAATCCTAGTTTTTTAGGTCGTTGGGTTAAAGAAGGTGATGGTCATCCTTTTAGATACAATGGCAAGCTGACACCAGAGCAGTTGGAGCTTCGTCAGCTTCGTGAAGAAGTTAAATCCTTAAAAATGGAGAACGAAATCCTAAAAAAGCGACGGTTTTCTTTGCCAAAGAAATGAAGTAAAATAATCATTTATTGCTCTGCATAAGAAGATCTGGCCAATTACTCTGATGTGTAAAGTGCTATAGGTTAAAAGCAGCAATTATTATAGTTTTAGGAAGCGAAAAACCAACAAAAGTGATGACCAATAACATAATGATATTATTGAATGGCTCCAAGATATAGCAAAACGTAGTGATTACACTTGTGGAGAAAGGCGTATTAAAGCTGCATTAGACGCATTAAGCTTTTCTATGAGTCGAAATAAAGTTACAAAATTAATGAAGGAGCTGGGACTGTAAAAAGAAATATAAAGTAACGACTAACAGCGAACACAAGCAACCTGTATTTGGGCACAATAAGGCTGGCTATTGGCAACGTAGACCTAAATCAGGCTTGATTGTCCACACAGAACGTGGCTCTCAATATGCGAGTAAAGTTTATAGAAACTTATTACTTAACAATGGCATTAAAGACAGCATGAGCCGTAAATGGACTGCTGGGAACGTCAATGCAGTAGTCGAAAGCTTTTTTGGTAGCTTGAAGCTAGAACGAGTTCAATGGAAAAATTACCAAACACGATTTGAAACGCAGCAATATATTTTGAATTACATTAGGATGTTTTATAACAGTCATCGTTTTCATTCTTATCGGGGTTACAAAAGCCCAAATGTTTATGAAAGAGAAATGATGAAATTGAAAAAACTGCTTAACTGGGGAGACTGAATTTAGTTGATCACGCCAATTAGTTGCGGATAGTGATTTAAACACTTTTATAGAGGTGTATATTTGACTAAAAAAACGGTTAAATGCAATTAGACTATTTGAAAAATTTAATAAGTATTTTATTTACCAAAAGAGGATAAAAAAATGAGTTATGAAATGGAAGATGAACGTATTTACAATGTAGTTATTAATCATGAAGAGCAATATTCGATTTGGCTAGCTAATAAAGAAAATGCGTTAGGATGGAGTAATGAAGGGAAATCAGGACCTAAAGCTGAATGTTTAGCTTATATAGATGAAGTTTGGACTGATATGCGTCCACTTAGTTTGCGAAAGCATATGGATAAAGTAGAGCAAACAAAAGCTGCTAAATATATTAGTAAAGAAAAATTAGAAGCAGCAGAGACTTAAATCTATAAGAAAGCGTTAATTGTTTTATTGAATTGATACAGGCTTTTCTTGGTAAGTGTATGTTTTAATTATCTATTTTGTAAGGGTGTAGAGTCCGTTTTTAATTTGTAGGATTGGAATCACTATATTTACATATTGATAAAATCTATTGTAGTTTATATTTTTTCTTCATTTTTTAATCTGAATTGGGTGTAATAATCCAATGGGTAAATGGCGAAGATAAAAGGCAAGAACTAATTAGATAATTTAAACTGGAAATTTAGGATACTCTTTTGAGAGACCTTTTACTGACAAAACTTAACGATAAAAATGAAAAACACACCACTCTGTACGAATAGTAGGAAAATCTTATTTGTTTATGCATCTCAAGTTTAAGCTATATCATTGGCATTTTAATGGATTATTTAAATATAGAAATGTATTTTGGATTGTAATTGTAAAAATCAAGTTGTCATAGAGAATAAATATACCTCTATTTAGTGATTAACCGTGTGAAAACTAATTAGGATAAATAAAACGATAGAATTTTATTTTTATTTTCTTAGTGGAATTAATGAATGCTTGTCTGAAAAAGAGTAAATTTATGATAGAGAAAAAAATAATAAGTCACGATGGTTTTGAACTTAAATATTCAATCAGTCAGATACAAACAGAAAAACCTTGGATTGCTCTAATAATACCATTTGGAATAAAGTTATGGATGGCACGGTATTTTTTCAATTTCTTTGAATCCCAATATAATATTATTACATGGGAATCACGTTCAATATTAAATGTGAGCGAAAGAAAAGTTGTTGAAAATGAGTTTACACTCGAAAATCATATTATGGATTTGCATAAGGTACTTGAGACTTGCTCCATAAAAGAATGCACATTAGTTGGTTATTGTTCTGGCGCAGGTATTGCCATGGCTGCTGCTGCTCGTTTTCCGCAGTTAATAGATAATCTTATTTTAGTTCATGGTGAATATACACTTTTAAATGATTCAAACTGTAGCACACAGTTTGCGCTAGAAATAGATAGCTTATTAACTTTGGCAGGAAAAGACGAAAGGCATTTAAAGCTTGTTTTTGAAAAAATTCAGGGTGACAGATTGAATAGTAATTTGAGTCGACCAAAGGGTGTAGATCTGGCTTTTACTAATATAAACTTTCTACGGCGTTATGCTGCAAATTATTTGGTTTATAAGGAAATAGACTTTGAAAGTTTAGCGCGTGTGATCACACATAATACTTTACTGATGAGTGGGGATCTTGATGTACAATCTAATGTCAATAGTACACAAAAAATTTGTCAGTTTATTAAAAACTCGAAAAGTTATATTGATCCCGTAGCTGATCATTATGGCCTCCTTCGTGATGAGTCTAATACCATGGTAAAAGTATGGAACTATTTATGTGAGCAAAGAGCTTCTTATGCATAGTTGTAATGGTGGCATTCATAAAATTTTTGAGCTCGAAGTTGTAAAAAGACCAAATGATTTAGCCATAAAAATGTTAGAGCGAGAGATTTCCTATCAAGACCTCAATTATAATGCTAATCATTTAGCACAACACTTGCTAAATTCTGGTGTTCAGTTCGGTGATATTATTGGGGTTGAATTATCTGACACTGTTGAGTTGGCAATATCCATGTTAGCTATATTGAAATGTGGAGCAGCTTATCTTCCTATAGATGAGACCAATCCTATTTCCATCAATAAATTGTATATAGAAACCGCAAATGTTGGCTTACTTATATCAAAATGTAGTTCTAATCAATCATATTCAAATGGATTAACGATAATATCGACGAATAATGGAGCGTTATTTCAATATCGCCTTGAACATTTTGATAGTTACCAAAGTGCACCAGACGACAAAGCTTATGTTATGTTTACTTCTGGCTCGACAGGAAAGCCTAAAGGAGTTGTAGTGCCGCATCGAGCCGTGGTTCGGTTAGTTAAATATTCAAACTATATCAACATTCGACCTTCTGATAATATTTTACAATTTTCTAAGCCTTCTTTTGATGCTTCTACTTTTGAGTTTTGGGCACCACTATTAAATGGTGCAACGTTAGTACCTTATTCTGGAAATGGTCTAGATCCTAATGTATTGAAAAGTGATATCAAAAATAACAGAGTAACCGTTTTATGGTTGACTGCTGCTTTATTTCATCTAATGGCCGATAAGTTCATTGACGCGCTAACACCATTAAATATATTACTTGCGGGGGGGGATGTATTAAATCCAAAATATGTAAATAAAATCTTTGATACTTTACCTGATATTACTTTTATAAATGGTTATGGTCCCACTGAAAATACTACATTTACGTGTTGTCACGTCATGACAAGCAGAAATAGACCATTAAAGACTGTTCCTATAGGTCAGGCAATCTCAGGAACTGGAGTGCATATATTAGATGACGCAATGCGTCCTGTTGAAAGAGGTCAAATTGGAGAGTTAATAGCTAGTGGTAATGGTGTTGCATTAGGTTATTTAAATGAAGAATATAATACAGACGTATTTATTTCGAATAATGATATTGCTCCAGGGCTTCTTTACCGAACAGGTGATTTAGTGAAAGAGAATGTAAATGGAGAGTTGGAGTTTGTAGGTAGAAAAGATAATCAAATGAAAATTCGTGGATTTAGAGTGTCATTAGAGGATATTGGCTCAACTATCGTGAATTTAGCGTATGTCAGTGATGCGATAGTGATAACGAATAAATTCGAATCAGATGATCAATTACTTATCGCTTATATACAAAGCAAAGCAGATTATGTCGTAGATGTTAAAAAAGTAAAAGCAGATCTTAAATTAGTGTTACCGAGTTATATGATCCCAGATCAATTTTTTTTTAGTAAAAAATTGCCAATAAACAGCAATGGTAAAATTGATAGAAAAAAGATTTTAAGTATAAAAAACGAGCAACTTATGGAGTAGTAAAATGAATAAAGAAAGTATAGAAAATATAATATTTAATATATTTAGAGAAAAAAAGTTTTTGGGAAATCTTGAAAAAAATGATGATTTTTTTGATCTAGGTGTATCCTCTTTAACAATTATTGAATTGCAAATAATGGTAGAGGAAGCATTAGAGGTTGAAGTTTTAACTAATGTACTAATGAGTTCTCCTACCATAAAGGAATGGGTTGACGTATATACTTCAAAAGTTGTAAATAAAGAGCTTACTGAATCAGGGGTTTAAAGCTCTTAACGTATAGATTTTTTAGTAAAAATAATTATAAGGTAATTAAAATATGAAAAAGAAGCATGGCTTAACTGATAGTGAGTTAGAAGCATTCAAAAAAAATGGCTATATAGGTCCTTTTGATCTTTATGATGAAGAGGAAATGAAAGCGGAATATAAGAAACTTAGAGCTCAGTTATTTGATCGAGAACATGCTGTTTACGATATAGGAAATACGAGTCTATTGAGTGGCTATGATCGTCATCTTGATATTGATTTTCTTAGTCAACATGTTATGAAAAGACAAATTACCGCTAAGATAGAAAAGATTTTAGGGCCAGATTTAATCTGTTGGAGATCTGAGTTTTTTCCAAAATATCCTGGTGATGAAGGTACTGATTGGCATCAAGCTGATTCATTTTCTCACGCGTCAGGAGCTCCACAGGTTGAATGGCCAAGCTCTGAATTTGGTGGAGCTCTCACGGTTTGGACCGCAGCAACTGACGTGAGCGAAGAAACAGGGTGTTTAAGGTTTATACCCGGTACTCATGAAGAAATGTTTTATGATGAATCTAAAGAAATGAAATATGCCTCTGAAAGCTTTAATACGGTTGAAAAGAATGGCATTAAAATGGGATTCTTTGGTTATGATTACAGGAACTTACAGAAAGATCCAGACTTTGTTCCTGATGAGTCTGCTGCTGTCTCTATTGAGATGAAGGCTGGACAATTCGTGATTTTTTGGTCAACTTTAATGCATTCTTCTTTTCCTAATACTTCATCAAACAAAACTCGTATTGGGTTTACAGCAAGATATCTACCAACTTGTGTGAAGGTTTATCCAGATACGGATACTATAGATGAATATGGAACTGCTTTATCGCTTGATAAATATGGAACCGTACTTGTTGCTGGCGAAGACAATTACCAACATAATCGCAGATTACAGGTAAATACAAGAAATCAAGAATTCATTATTGAAGATTGATAGTTGTTAACTAATAATAGTTAATTAGCTTATTTTTTCATCATTTGTTTTATTTATGGATTATATAGAAAATAAGCCTTTTATTCCTAATAGAAAGATTTAAGTGTAACTAATACAATTGGTATAACTTAAAGTCGATAGCATCTTCATCTTGCCACAATTGACTAAATCTAAGAAATAATGCAACCGTAATAAGTACTATTATAGGTTTGTTTTTAAGATTCTCTTTATTAGGATTTTAAATGTTTTTTTATTCTACAGATAAAAACAGATAAAAATAAATGAAACGAGGAAATCCACATGAATAATGTGTTGCTTTATCTGAAAGAAGAAGTTTATTTTGAGCCATTATTTAATCATTGGTATGCATGGCCTTATCTTATTCCACCAATGACTGCTGCAAGGTATATGATCAATACTCATAAACGTATTATGACATCGTTTATCAATAATTACGAATTGCATATTGGTGCATTAAAAGAATCGGTAGTTACAGGGGGAGAGTTTTTAAATTGTACTAAAGAACAAGTTCAGGATATTGAAACGCTAATTAGTGATATCGAGAATGATTGTTCAGATCACGTTAAATTATCGCAAGCAATTAATAAACTTGAAGACATATTGTCCGAACATACTAGTGGTCAAAGCATTGAATATCTTTACGATCGAGTTCCTGATGAGCTTAGTGGTTATGTTGAATTAACCATGGATTTACAACATCGACCATCTTATCGAATACTCGAAGCTTTGCTCTATAAAAGTAAATATTACAAACCATCACTTCAAAGCCTTTCATTTGGTATGATGTCGAAAGTTGGTGAACGTCCTTTTGTTTTAAGTACTCCTCGGTTGCCAGATGAAAATCATATACAACTTGATATTGACTATAACGCTGAGTTTGTTGACAAAATTTTTCAATCTCGCGATATCCCTATATCAAGTACAGAAGTCGATAAGCTATTTGAATCGAGTGTTATAAAAGGTGGACTAAATTATAGCGATTTATTTACAGAAGAAAAATCTAAGCATCCCTATAGTGCAATTGATGAAGGTGTCAGGTTACAATATACAGGGCATGCTGGTTTTTTAATAGAAACAGCTCAAGTTTCTATTCTTATCGATCCTGTTATCGCTAGTAGAGGAAAAGAATATGATGGGGATGCGTTTAGTTTTAGTGAACTCCCTCCTAGAATTGATTATATTTGTTTGACTCATAATCATCAGGATCACGTCAATTTAGAAACACTATTACAATTACGCTATAAAGTAAATAAAGTGCTTGTACCAAAAAATAACGGAGGATCTTTAGCCGATCCATCAATTCGATTAATGTTGAAGCAATTACGTTTTGAGGTAATAGAGTTTGACGATCTTGACGAAATTTCTATTCCTGAAGGAAAAATCACCAGCATCCCATTTTTGGGGGAACATGGTGACCTCAATATTAGAAGTAAAACAGCTTGGTTAATTGAGTTACAAGGGAAAAAGTGTTTTTTTGGGGCTGATTCCGCTAACCCAGATTTAAACATGTATCGGCATATGCAAGACGTTTTATCTGATTTAGATGTTTATGCAATAGGGATGGAGTGCGTAGGTGCTCCTTATGTATGGTTATATGGTGCATTGCACACTAAGATGGTACCTAAATCAATTAAAGATTCAAGGCGACTAAATGGTTCGGATTGCAAGCAGGCGATCTCCGTTGTTGAATTATTAAAACCCAAATCAGTATACATTTATGCATTAGGTTTGGAGCCTTGGTTTAAATATTTTATGGGGCTTGAATATGATGAAACTTCAAAACAACTAATTGAATCAAATAAGATGATTGATTTATGTAAAGAAATTGGAATTAGCGCTGAGACTATGTTCGGTAGAAAAACAATGATATTGGTGTAATGGTACTTGATATAAAAAACAGAAACTGATTTTTTTTATTTTTACGCTTATAGAAAAAACTATTTTTTATTAAGCTTTTTCATGTACTTATGATATTTACATTAGTAATTATTTCCTTGTATTAATTTATCCAAAAAATAAAGAGAAAAAAATGAAACCATTAGTTAAATTTAGAATACTGTATTTTTTCATCGCTGTTCTTTCTTACACCTTAGGCTTTCAAATAATTCCACCTTCACTTACATCAAGTTGGGGATATATACCTGTTATATTAGCAAGTGTTGTTTATTTTGTTTTTTTACCAATACTATATTGGTCTTTGGTGGTAAAAGCAGGTAAACAAAAACCTTGGAAACTAATTATAGTCTATAGTTTGTCTTGCTTAATTGCATATTATTCTTTTCCTCCTCAGATAGGTCAATATTTTGAGTTTATCATGTTGTTGAGGTATCCAATGATATTAATACTTGTTGTTATTGAATTATATGTAGTATTCAGCGTAGTGAACGGATTATGGCAAGGCAGGAAACTTAAAGGTGATCCTCGTATTAATATTATAAATAAATATAAAGACGAAGATGAAAAAAAACGCACTACCGCAATTACTTTTGCTACAGAGCTTACTAGCTGGTTTTATGCCATTCCTAATTTTTCAAAAAATCAGGCCGTATCTGACTACCATATTAAGTTATTATCTGCAAATAGAAGCCATTGGTTGTGTGCTATTGCTGCTCTAGGTGTAGTGAGTGTTATATGTTATATGTTATTAGTCGATTGGAGTGAAGTGGGAGCCATTTTAATTTCAGGTTTGGTTTTTTATGGTGTAATTTTATTTACTGCCAATTATAGGATTTCACGATATTATTCACTTTATATTCAAGATAATCAATTGATTATAAATAACAGTATATGGGGGTTATTAGTGATCAATATTGAAGATATTAAAAGAGTAACTCATGATGCTTTTTCAAAAGTTGTAAATGAAAATAAATTGTATTTTGGCTGTGATAAAAATGCAAACATTAAAATGGAATTCATACAACCGCAAGTTTATTATGGTGCAGTAGGTGCTTTGCCAGAGGAAATCAAACAGGTATTTTTGTGTATTAATAATCCTTTAGCTTTTCTTGAAGAATTAAATCAGCACATAGTAATAAATGGTACTCTTGAATAATGTATCTAAGTGTCCTGTTCGCAACGTTTGTAATGGTCAACTAAAACTGGAAAGATCTTAAGCCACTTTTTTCAATTCATTATATTTCTGATGTGATGTCATATACTCAATTCCTGAATGACGACGTTTATAATTATAAAATCGAATATAATTTTCAACTTCATTGACTACTGATTTGTGATTGATAAAACTAAGAGGGTTAAGTCTTTCAGTTTTTAAACTTCTAAAGAAACGTTCCATTACGGCATTGTCCCAACAATTTCCTCGTCGGCTCATACTTTGCGTAATATTGAGTCGGGTTAATTTGTCCCTAAATACCTTGGCTGAATATTGAACGCCTTGATCAGAATGAAACATTAATTTGTTCGTATTTGGTTTTTGCCTACTTATAGCATTAAGTAATGCTTCATTTGCTAAAGCTGCGTCAGGTGTTTAAGATAATGAGACCATTACAATGTGCTTATGCGGCTAAATCTGTACTTAGATGTAGATCTATATCCGTACCTCCAGTTCCTTTATTAATCCATTTGTGATCTGACTGAATTTCTTTCATTGCTTCATTTTCATCATCTATTTTATAGTCATAACTATCTTTATCAGATTTAACTTCTTCACTGTACTCATCAAATTTACTTTCGTATAAGTAGTCTTGATGTTTTTCATATTCATATTCCCACTCATCGCGACCAAATAATTTGCTTAGCATTGCCATGATCAGCTTTGTCATAATCATTATTTGTCTAGCTTGCTTATCTTTACAAAAACCAACACTAGCGCTTAACTTGCCATTTGTACGTCTTCGAACCTTAATTTTTCTTGGTTTCAACACCTTGATCATTGTGAATTCGTGTTCAGTGATTTGAATAGCAACATTTAACTTAAGTGCGTTATTACCAATACCAAATGCTGCGTTATCACGGTCTGGAACGTAGCTTACGCCTTCTTTTTTCTGTAAATTGGGGAATGTCAATCTAGATTTTTTAATACGACTAGCAGCTATGAAAGGGCCATCGTCTGCTTTGAACGAAAGGCCAATGATTTTTTCTTCCTCATCTTGTCGAGCTTTAACTTCGACACCCTTGTTTGCTAGTGCCACAACCAATTTAGTCATTGTGTCCGGTAATTTGCCACCGTTTTCAGTTTCAATTTGATTAAATCTAGCTCTAATGATTGCACCCCAGTCTTTTGCCGCTGCTTCTTGTCTTGAGCCAAATCCTTTAAGTTCTTTTTTAGTAAAATGTTTGCCCCAATTTTCGTCAGGACTTTCTAGCTCTCTAAAATTGTATTTTTTCTCTAATCTGCGCATTGACTCAATTGCATTAGGAACATCATTCTGAGTTTTTACTAAAGTGCCATCGTCTTTCACTAAGCAAGCCATAATGTGAATATGGCTGTGGTCTTTATCATCATGTTGGCATATATCCCATAAGCATGTTTCGTCAAAACCAAGCGCTGGCATGTAGTCGTTTTTAACATGCTCAAACCACTCATGGGGCTCTAACGATTCACATGGACTTAGGCTAATAATGTAATGCTTATAAAGCTTCTTGCCTGATCCTTTGTGCAACTTTACTTGGGCTTCGAATTCTTCAGTTAATTGAGTTATATCAATTTTCTCTGGAAGCCCATATTCATTGCGAGTTATTGGATCAGGAGAGAATAAATTCCCCCCAATGTGTTTAATCAAGTTCACATCATGCTCATGACCTTTGCCTTTGTATATGTAGTTAAGCGTAGGAGCTGCTGTTGGTCTTCTTGCTGTTATTTTTGTTACTGCCATGATAGCTCATACGCTGCTTTATTTGAAAGGAGGTACTCAATAAGAGCAAGCTGTTCTGGAAAAGTAACTCGTGTTACTTCTTTGTGATTACTAATTTCTTTTTGCACTTTATTTAATTCTTCAAGTGCGTTAATTAGTTCAGCTCTAAAAGCTATTAAATGCTTCACATTGTGTGTTGAATGGGTATACGCAATAGCCTGATTAACATTGTTTGCAATACCTCTGATTGAGCTCTGAAGCTCTCTGTTGATTTCGACATGTGTTTCATAACTAAATTTGCCATCTCTAATTAATCTTGATGTTTCTTCGTAAATGAAACGTGATAATTGTTTGTAACCAGCTTTTTCTTGATGCTTGATGAACCATTGCTTTTCTTCTTCAGTAACGTACAACTTGATTAGCTTATTTCGCTTATTTATATTTTTAACTTCTGGTCTGCCTTTTTTGTACTTCTCGATTACTTCTACGTTTGAATTTGACATGATATTTACCTTTTGTTTTTATTATTATTGGTTTTTACTATGGCTTTTATTGATCGCTTTTTTGATTAAAGCCTTCGTGCTCTAGGTATTATCGACGAACCTTTTTTTATTGCTGCGATTGAAAACTTTGATAAATCTGAATGAGCAATAAATGAATACGCATTATCAGCAACGTGCTTAACAGATTTAATCGTAATGTTGTTTTAAATAAGCGCTGTTGAAATTGATGTTAATAACTTAAAGACTTTTTCATCTTTAAATTCGACTTCTTTTTTTAAGTCTGTGTTTGATGCGAAGCTAATTACATTTTATAATTGTTTTTTGTTTTAAAGCGCAGCACCCAACGGGTGACGAGCATCCAGTTTTATAAGCCTGAAACAAGTAGCAAAGCGTTAAACGAGTTTTATGGGTCTATAAAAGATAGCTGGCTACACTTTTCTCTATGATTTATTATATCATGTAATAATAGGTCTTTTGAATTACTTTTTTGCTATGTAATGGAAGGTATTTTTTTGTCAATAAGTATTTATTGCTTAAGTTATTAATTTATAGCTAAACAATAGATATTAATGATTAAAATGGGCCCGAATAAATGTCGCTATAGACAATATAAGTGGCGGCATAGACAATGTTGTCGTCAGTATTGCCAGTATTCATACATAATTATATTTACATTTGCTTATATTATTGATATACTTTACCGCGTTAAAATGAACTAACACTCTAAATGTAAAAGGATTAAATATGGCTGGTCGCAAAAGATTGTCTGAATTAGATAAATTAAAAAGCAAAGCGTCAAGAATGTATTGGAAGCACGAAGATGTTAAAACAACTGAGTTTGCAGATGAGCATACAGCGAAAGAAGTGCAATTTTATGAATCAGAAAAAAGAATGGGTCGGCCACCCAAAAAATTAGAAGCAATTCAACGTGAAGCGTATGCAGATTATTTAGTTGCAATGCTTGAATATCAAGAATACGAAACAATTCATGGTCTTGAGCCTGCTTCAACTCAAGATGTTATCGATTATAAAAAGTCTGACAGATCCGGTCGCAAAGCTAAAGATGAAGTGCTACATATTAAAAAGTACATTAGACGAACGCAGAAGCAAGTTGATGATATTAAAGCTGAAAATGATACATCTACTAAGGCTGAGCATGAAGGTCCTGGTCGCCCAAGCATGAGTCATGATAAAAAGATTAATTATTACGAAAAACGCATAAATGAAGCTAAAGCTGAAGTTGCTAAGTTATTGCTTGATAAAGCAGATCATGAAGTGATTTATTATGAATTATTTGAGCTCAAAAATGACAGAAGAACTTTAGTTGTTGCTCAGAAGAAACATGATGAAAAATCTATTGAATACAGCCGGTTTGCTAAAGATATTGGTTTGCTAGATGAGCGTATAAAGCCTGTGCAAGCTAAGTATGATAAAGCTCTTGAGTTGGCCGGTATTAAACACGTTAGGTCTGCTCCTTCAGCTCGCGTTAATGCGCGTCCAACTACTGAAGTTGAGGCTGGCGGGTGGGCTGCTTCACAACAATCAGAGCTTAAAGTTAATGAGCCTTCTAAACCTTCTGAAGTTGATAAACTTAAAGCTGAAATGAAAGAAATGAAAAAGATGATGTTTGAGCAAGCTGAGTTGATTAAAGCCCTGACTTCAAAGTAATAATTTAGATATTTACCCAGCTTTCGCTGGAAGAGTAGCCAGTATTCTTTACTGTTAGTCTATGCCTTATTTTTAATATGTCATTAGCGACTGCTTTTTGTTCACTTTAGTGTTGCACTCATGCGCTGCTAGTTCGTTTTGATTGATTTTGACTTACACTTATTGATAGTCAATTGCTTTTTGTTAGTTTGGTGTCGCACTACTGCTTTGCAGCGATAAATTAGTAAAAAAGTGTTCGCTAATGACAAGCTTAAAACAATACGTATATTAATGAATAAAATTACTGGTCATAATTCGCGAAGCGGTAAAAAACAAATACAAAAGGTATAAAATGAAAGAATATAGAGATCTGGTATATGACTGCCTTACTTTTGAAATTGCAGATATTGAATTTAATGGTGATGAGCTGAGTAGCGAAGAGTATTTAGCAGTATTAACAATGTTTAATTTTTTAACAGTGGCACTTCTTATAAAAGATGGAAATGTAAATAATAAGGGGATTTTGGATGCAATGGATAGCAATGATTCTGATGCAGTTATCATTGGATTTAATAGTACTTTGAATGAGCTCAAAAATGACACTGAGTTTGCAAAAGAAATTAATATCGATGTTGATTTGTTGCCAGAAAGTCTTCAGGAATTAGCTGTTGTAGCTATGTTTACTTTAGCAACAAACGCAAAAGACGAACTGGCTTATAGAGAGTGGATAAGATTGATGTAATTAAGCATCTTTAACAATTTCTGGGTTAAATGCTAATATATCTTCTTCAGTTAAAATTCTACCTGCGCGATTCATTGCTTCATATTTTTTATAATAGCTATGTATAGTCGCAGGACTATTTCCACATTGATCGGCCACATCTTGCTCGCTCATGCCTCGATCTAGTTCGCGGTTTATAAATTCATGTCGTGCACAATATAGCGTGTATTCTTCTTTTAATTTGCCTTTTAGGTAATCTTGATATTGATTAAATGTTGAAGCAAAATCAGGTATATTGCCGCTGTATCCGGTGAAAATTAGATCGTTCTTTTTTTCTTTTACTATTTCTTCCATTGTTTTTCTAATGCCATATTTTACATAATAAAGCTGTTCTAGTGTTTTAACGGCATCTGCATTTATAAGTATTTTTCTGCTTAGTGATATTTTTTTCTTGTTTTTAACTGTTTCTTTAGCCATTTTTCCTTTAGTTATTGTGACTGAATATGCTTTAAGCGTTCTTCCTTTTAGCTCAAACTTACCAAGTACGATATTTGACCACATAATCCCCAACGGCTCCGCTCCAGTTCTCAGTCCGGTACACATCAATAAATTAAAATACATCGGAAATTGTCGGCGTACATGTCTAGTTATTTTATTTGTTCTGCTGCTTTCGTAAAAGCTTACAAGATTGCTTAATAATACTTCTCGATCATCTATATCAAATGGGTATCCTTCTTCACTATCTCTGGGATTAAAATCTGGTAACTCTGGCACTTGCTCACGAGTAATAAGCCCTTTTCTTCGTGCCGACTCAAAAACAAGATTTATCGATCTCTTTAAATTGCTAACGACAGTTTTTGATAGGTTTGTAAATAATTCTGATTCTGCCAGATCGCATAATTCAGGATATCCAATTTGATATATTGCTTTATCCTTCCAATCTTCTCTGTTTGCTAATTTGTTTTCAATTATTGAAGCGTGTGTACCAGGTTGCGATCTTCTGTTGCCTGTTTCTGCATATAGTTTTTTATGTTTAGCTTTTAACTCTTTGACAACTTCGTAACATAAAATAGTCCACTTTTTATGCTTGTGTACATCTAAAGATCCACTTTTATGATTAGCCAATACTTCCGCTTCGATCACAAATGCTTGTTGCTTTGCCAACTCCAGATCTGAGCATCCTGTACTTTTTCTAGCGTCACCGCCTGGCAATGCGACTCTAACCCACAGTGATTTTGACGCACCATTATAAAATAATGAAAGACCTTTTTTTAGTTTGTATGTTCGCTTTTCTTTTTCTGTGCCTTCCAGTTGCTTTTTTTTAGCTGCATCGACTGCTGCCGCCAATACTTCTGGATCATCAATCATTGCTAAAAAAGCTATAGCTTCGCCTTTTTCCATTTCTAATTATCTTATATAATAGCGCTATTAAAATATGCTCAATATACTATCACTATGTATATAGAATGTATATTAGTAACTGTTAATGCTTTAATTGTTTGATATTTAAGGGTTTTTGTTTAGATGAGGGGGATTCAAAATCCCCCGTCTTTGCGGACGTGTCGGTTCGAGTCCGACCGCTGGTACCACTATTAATAAAAGCCCTGCTCATACTCTTTATTAGAGAGTGAGCGGGGTTTTTTGCATCTATACTTTGAGGATTACTGATGAATGAGTTTATTGGCAAGTGGCGCATAACCCACATGGACGTTTGGTCACAAGATATGGTGAATATAATTGAAGAAGGTTATTTTAACTTTGATGATGATGACCAAGGTCAATTTATCTTTTGCGCGGTTGAAGGGTATATGGATGTTGTTGTGAATACTCGAATGCCTGAGTTGGAATTCTCGTGGGAAGGCTCTGATGATGCAAGAGCTGTTAGCGGTAGGGGCAAGATTGAATTTCCAACACCTTTTGAGGGCGAAGGTATTATCTATATCCATAATGGTGATCATTCAACATTTACTATTCAACGAGTAGAACAAACTGCAGCTGATAATGTGGTGAAGTTTAGGTAGGTTTATGGTGAGTAGTACGTATTACGGAAGAAAGTAATTTATAAAATCAAAAATTATAGCTTATTGATGATGTGTTAATAAAAAGGTAAAGTTGAAGTATTCAATAACAATTTAGTCGTGAATCTTTCTGTCAGAAATACGGAGTTTATCCGGTTAATATGGGCGTTATATTTTTAAAGCAACAGGTTGTAATCCTAAATGCTTTACAAAGGGAATAAAATCTCGATCAGTGAATAGTAAAGGGATATTTTTTTCAATACAATAAGTAGCAATAATTACATCTGCTGTTTTTCTTATTGTTATCCCTTTTTTTCTAAGTTTTCTGTAATTATCTGCAGTTTTAACCGCAATATCTAAACCTAGTATTTCAAATTTTTGTAATGGTTCTAATAGCTCTTTTGCCATTTTGTACTGCTTATCCGCACGAAATCCTTGCAAAATTTCAATTAAAATGAGATCTCCAATAGCTACTGTTTCATTGCCTAAAGCTTTGTCTAATATATCTGTTTCAAGGTTGTCCTTGCCGTTAAAATAATCAATCCAAACGCTAGTATCAACTAAAATCATTTAGCCGTTCTCATTTCATCAAGATCGCCTTCCCATTTTAATTTACCTCTGAAATTTTTAATGTTACTTTGTTTATATAATTTAACTAGCATTCTTAAACCTTCTTCTACAGCTTCTTTTTTAGTAGAAAATCCTGTGGCTATAAGTGCGTCATTCATTAGTTGGTCGTCAATAACAATGTTAGTTCTCATTTTGTCACCTATGTGTATGATATGTAATTTATATACACATTATGGTGTATATAAAAAATATAACAAGTTAATTAAACGGAAAAATAATAGTTGCTCATCGCTTCACGATTTTAACCAACCATTATCAGCCGCTTAACGCGGCGTTAGAACTCACTAAGGAATGCAATGTCTGGTCTTATTAGAAATATAATTACGCTCATTGGCGCGTTATTAAGCCGCGTCCAATTTGATGCTCAATCCAAGGTTACTTGTTACTTTCGAATAACCCCGTTTGATTGCGGCATCAGTGTACTGAAAAGCGATAAGTATTTTCAGCTGGCTGAGTCTGCGCAACTCGACTTTCTCGTCAAGACCAAGCTTTTTGGTAAGCTGAGAGCCGAGGGGCTAAGTTTTGTAAATTCTTCGCAGTTAGTGAAGTTTATGAAACCTGTTGGAGTGTTTAGCCGTGTTCGTGTTGAAACGAGAATAATATTTACTGACGATAAGAGTGCATATTTTTCTCACTCTATATTTTTAGGGAAGAATAAGCACTGTGAGGTTCTCGTAAAAATGAAATTCAAGAAGGGCTCAATTACTGTTGCCCCAACTGAAGTGCTTGGAGATATTGTTCAGGAAAACCTACCCTATCTTCAGTCTTGGGATCAAACGCTTGGCTCAATGTCTTGATTTCTAACAAAGCCATCTTGCATTGCCCCAGCAAAAAGACGTTGGGGTTGGATTTCGTTCGCTCGGCCGAAAATGGTGGCGTTGGTAGTGCTTGGTTCTAGTTTTGTCATTCAATTAAAGTAATAAAGATGTTAGCTGTCGTTTTCCTATTCGCGATACAATTTAGCCAACTACTTTTTGCCTGTTAATGGGCGTTAGCTAGCACAGGGGTTTGTCACACTTATGTTATCCTCTTTTAATTTTCAACCTATTTTGAATGGCGTCAATGTTTCAATTAGAGCTCTTGTTGTAAGTGACTTTGATAATTTATATATATGTGCCTCTGATAAAAAAATATGGGAAGGGCATCCAGCGAAAGATCGCTATAAAAAGGTCGAGTTTGAAAAGTGGTTTGAGAGTGCGATTGACTCAAACTCTACTGTTGTTTTCTTAGATAACATAACTGGCAATATTATTGGTTCGTCTAGGTTTTATACTGTTGATGAGGCAGCTAATGATATTTCGATTGGTTACACTTTTCTTTCTCGAAGCTATTGGGGTGGTAAAACTAACTTTGAATTGAAGAAGCTCATGTTGGATTACGCTTTTACCTATTTTGATAGTGTATGGTTTCATATTGCACCTGCAAATATTCGATCGCAAAAAGCAATTGAAAAAATTGGTGGAGTATTCTTCTATGAGAAAATCACCTCAATTTCCGGTTCTCCTGACAATTGGTTATTTTATCAAATAGATAAAAATGACTGGTAATGGCAATCAGCTAGCTAACAAGCGATACAAGTGAACAGTTACAAGCTGAGATTGAGCGAATTAGATCCGACTAATCGAATCTATTTAGCCTCTAGACAAATTGACCTAGTTAAGTAAATTCAGTGGCAAGTTAGCTGTATCATAACGATAAACGCCTACCCATAGATCTATAGATATTGATCGAGCTAACTTTTTGGTTGATGAAACTCAACAACATTCATATCAGGGTCTCGAATAAAAGTTGAAGTTCCGGTAGGAAACGTTACTGGCCCTTCTGAAATTTTAATATTTAATACCTTAAGTTGTGCAACTACCGCGTTCATATCATTAACTTCCAAGGCTGCATGGGTATAACCAGCATACTTTGTGGGCACATCCATTAGCACATTTTCTTCGGTTGGTTCAGCGGCGTTTAGAATGAAATTAATATTAACACCACAGGGATGTTCCATGATGGCAACAGGCTCGGGTCCTACGGGGCCTACAATAAATACAAAGCCTAGCTGTTGGTAAAAAGCACGTGAAATTGCTAGGTCGTTGACACGAATACCTAGGTGGTTGATACGAGTGATTTGTTTCATAAATTAACCTTGTTGAGTTTTAAGTTTTGTATCAAAAATAACTAAAGTAGCTAATATAACTAATGCCATTAAGGTAATGTTTTCTAACAAAAACAACCTCTGTTAAAGGGGAGTAATAACCGTCCCTTGCAATCAATATTCTTAGTTTTTAACTTCTTCACAGTTGCCTTTTTGACAAGTATTTATCTTATCTTGTTCTTTCAAGTCATTAGTGAGTACTTGTTTTAGTACTTCCATTCGTTGTTTTACCGCAACGCCATAAGTGTGATCATCACCCCATAAGTCAATCAGCAATTGCATCGACTCTTTATCATGTTCGGCAAATAATTTTCCCGCTCGTTCTGAGGTTTCAATGCTATTACCCAATAATGTTAATGCCTCAACACCTAAATTTAATGCTGAATCGAATGTTTCACGCCTGAAAGAAGTAATGCCTAACTTCATTAATTCGTAGGCATGGCCGCGATCAATTGCGCGGGCAACAATGGCTAAATTAGGGTAGTGTTTTTTTGCCATCGCCGCTATTTCTAAAATTTTATCGGGGTCATCAATAGCGATGACTAATAACTGTGCTTCTTCAGCACCAGAGGCCTCTAATAAGTCTTGGCGCGCCGCATCGCCATAATGCACGGTATCTACAAAGCGTTTTACCATTTCAATTTGACTTGGGCTATGGTCAAGAATAGATAAATGATAGCCTTGAGCGGTCAATAAGCGGCCAATGATTTGCCCAAAACGTCCGTAACCGGCAATAATGACATTTCGCGTTGGCTCTATATTTTCAGGCTTATCAAATTCAGTTTGCGGCTTATTGGTATTAGCTAACATTTTGTCATAAATCATCAGCAGTAAAGGTGCCATTAACATCGAAATAGCCACCACTAAAGTGGTTAACTTCGTTTGTTCTGGGTCGAGTATCTGCAATGAAGAGGTTAAAGACAGCAGTACAAAAGCGAATTCTCCGCCTTGCGCTAAAGCAAGGGTAAAGAGTAGCTTTTGCTTTCCTTCCATCTTAAAAAATAGGGCGAGTAAATATAAAACTATTGCTTTAATTGCTATTAAAGCGGCGACTAATAACACCACAGTGCTAAATTGTTCGAATAACAACGGGAAATCAATTGAAGCGCCCACCGCGATAAAAAACAAGCCAAGCAATAAACCTTTGAATGGTTCAATATCGACTTCTAATTCGTGTCTAAATTCACTTTCAGCCAATACCACTCCGGCTAAAAATGTACCCAGTGCCGGTGATAAACCAATTTTTTGCATAATAACCGCTATTACTATCACTAAAAACAAAGCAAATAAGGTAAACACTTCTCGAAGGCGCGTTTCAGCGATATATCTAAATAAGGGCGCTGAAACATATTTTCCTGCAAATATTATGGCCGCGATAACAGCAATTGAGATAACCACTTGCAGATAAACAGGATAATGCGCAATTAAGTTACCATGATCCGACATAGCCCCCATGGTGTCATTAAAGGCTAATAACGGTAGTAATGCTAAAATAGGGATCACGGCAATGTCTTGAAATAGCAATACCGAAAACGCGTTTTGTCCCGCTTCTTGTTTTGTCCAGCCTTTTTCACTTAAGCTTTGTAGCACTATGGCGGTTGAAGATAACGCCAACATCAAACCAATTGCCATTGATGTTTGCCATTGTAAAGCAAGTACCTGCGTACATATTGCAAAAATACACAAAGTGGTAAGCGTTACTTGCAGGCCACCAAGGCCAATAATTGAGTGCCTAAGTTTCCATAACCGTGATGGCTGTAGCTCTAAACCAACCAAGAACAACATCATCACCACACCAAATTCGGCAAAATGCATGACATCGGTTTGATCGCCAACTAGCCCCAATAAAAAAGGCCCAATAAGAATACCGGCCAGCAAATAGCCGAGCACAGAACCTAGCCCTAAACGTTTAGCAACAGGCACCGCGATGATAGCGGCGGCTAAATAAACAACAGCGAGTTCAAGCATCTAGCTCTCCAAAAATGATATTATTAGACAAATACAGATAGACAATGGTATTAGCAAGTATTTTACTTCATCTTACTTCATCAATGACGTTATACCAAACGCCTTGGCGGTATTAAAACTTGTATTAAAACTTGTATTAAAACTTGTATTAAAGCTTGTGTTAAAGCTGGTATTAAAACTTGTCTCAAAACTTTTATTAAAATAGGCCTTTTGAAGAGTCTTGATAAGCTTGCTCTATTTCTGCTTGGGTATTCATAATAAATGGACCACCATAAGCAATAGGCTCGTTGATGCTTTGGCCACTTATTAATAAAAATTCTCCGCCATCATTGATGGTGAAAATAAGTTCACTTAATGGTGTTTCAAAAGCGGCGGATTGAAATTGCTTAACCTTAGTTCCTTGTATATTAGCGCTGCCTGATAGTATATATAACATGGTGCGATTATGGCTATTTTCTAGCTGTGCTCCCGACATTTCAATGCTATGTTGCCCCGTTACTTTGCCATGAATAACACGGATATTAGCAAAGGTTTTGATCGGCCCTGTAATGTCATTTAATGTCCCCGCAACAATCCGTAAACTTGCTTTACCCAGAGCACTCTTTTGAATGGTTTTTGGAATTTCATTGTCATTAACATGATGAACACTTGGCTCGCTCATTTTATCTTTCGCTGGGCTATTTACCCATAATTGTACTTCATTAAATTGCTGCTGCTCATCTGCCCACATATCACCACCATGGCGTATGCCACTGCCAGCATTCATTTGTTGCACACTGCCACTTGTTAATAATGGCCTTTCGGTAAATTTTGAATCACGATGACGCATATTACCGGCAAACATAAAGGTGATGGTCTCAAATCCTCTGTGTGGATGTAACTTAGGTTGGCTGTCAGTACCGCCGTCAAGTTTCCAGCCACTTGGCATCGTCGAAGGGCCAATATGGTCGAGCATCACAAAGGGATCAAAGTGCGCTAAAGTAGAGGTGGGAAATGGACGTTGTCCGCGTGCATTGGGTATAACGCCGTCAATGCGTTGATGATCAATTATTTTCATTTTTAATTCCTTTATTTGGATAATTCGCTACTGATAAGGTTTATCGATAAAATTTTAGCTGCTCAGATTTAGCGAATTTCACCTTGTTGAACTAACTCGTTGCCGAGTGCTTGAATACGTTTACTGCCTATCGCCAAAGCTGCTTTACTGGTATGAATTTGTCCACCATGACTAACCACTTCGTAAGGCCAAGGTTCGGTAAGCGCGACCACAAACTCACTGTTAGCTTCCGCTATTATTGACAATGTCACTTGTTGTGAATGGTCGAATTCTTTAAGCAAGGCAAATTGTTCCGTTTCAATGGATTGTTGGTTTATAAGTAACCGACCACTCATGGGATAAACAAAACCTCTGCTTTGTTTTTTTGGTAATTGCCACTGAAAGCGTTGGCCCTTTTCCAATTGAACATGAAGATAACTGACATTATGACTGATTTGCTCCGCGGCCTTCAATGTGGCATGAGCGCCCTGATATTCGCCCAGCAAAACCCGAACATTATCCACTTGAGGAATTTCATTAGGCTGTAAATTAAAATAGCGTACCGGAGCGGTTTCTTCCTTGGGCGGTAGTAATAACCACAGTTGTAAAATGCCGATATGATTTTTTTCAGCGACAGAATTTTTGTCAGTGACAGAGCTTTGTTCAGCCACATAACTTTCTTTATGCCAAACGCCTGAACCGCTTGCCATCCATTGCAAACCTCTACTATTAATGGTGCCGCCATTACCTTGAGAGTCGGCATGGTTTAACTTGGCATCATAGGGAAAAGTAATAGTGGCAACCCCAGAATGTGGGTGCCAACCTATGGTCATTGTTGATTGCGGTATAACACCGGCATCAAATAAAGCAAAAGGCTTGAGTTGCTCAAACAATTTACCTCGAATATAGGCAGGGCTGCCATTTTGCTTGTTAATAATTTGAGAAATTTCAGCTTTAATATTCATGATAATTCTCCAATAGCCGTTGAGCTTGATTTAACCTTAAGTATTAAGACAAAGAATAAAGTGGAAAATGAGCAAACTGCCATGGTGTAATTCATAGTGCTCGCATCAACGCTTTGGCTAATGCTAACCACCGCACTAGCTACCGCACCTAAACCAAACTGCAATACGCCATTTACGCCTGACAGCACGCCAGTATTTCCTGATGAATTGGCGAGTGCTGCTGATATGGCATTGGCCGCCGTCAATCCTAACAAACCGACATAACAAACCACCCCTGCAACAACAAAGGCTATTGATAATTGGTAGAAGGCTACAATCGCCAAATAAGTACCAACTACAGCTAATAATCCTCCCGCGATGATGAGTTTTTTTGTTGCATCAACATTTTTTAGCAAACGTGCATTGATTAAGTTCATGGTGATCATGGCCACCGCATTTAGCGCCACCAACCAACTAAACTGTGTTGGTGATACGCCAAAATATTCGATATATACAAACGGTGAGCCTGAAACAAAAGCGAACAAGCCAGCAAAGGCACTGCCGCCTGCTAAAATATAAGCCATGGTAGTGCTGTTTGAAAAAACGCTTTTATAACCATTGAGCAATATTGCTAAATTCAATGGTTGCAGCTTTGATGATACTTTTTTCGATGGCATCAAACGTAATTGTGTGACCAAAGTAATGATGGCAAACCCTGCGAGTAGAAAAAATATCCATTGCCAGTTGCCAGCCATTAATACCTGACTACCAATCATAGGGGCAATCATCGGTGCAATAACTACACATGCCATCACATAGCTAATGATTTGATTACTTTTTTTACTGCCATAAAAATAATGGATCAAGGCAAAAACGACCACCGAACTGCCACTTGAAAATGCCTGTATTGCTCGCCAGAAATAGAGCTCAGCAAGAGTATCTACAAAAGCTATCATGCAACTGGCTAGTGCAAAAAAGCTTAAACCAACCATTAATAATTTAGCTTTATTGATTGAGTCAGCCAGTGCCCCGAGCATTAATTGCCCTAAAGCAAAAAAGATCAGATAGATAGCAACAGAGGCTTCCATGCTGTCTATCGAACTATTAAAAAATTTCGCCATGCTCGGTAGTGCGGGTAAATACATGTCAATGGCAAAAGGAGATAGCGAAAAAATCATCGCCATTAAAATAACAAAGGGCCAATAACCCGTTACCGATGTTACTAATGTTGTTGCTGTTGATTGAGCTTTCATAAAAACTAACCTGCTTGTTTACTGTAATTATTCGTATTTTAATTGAAACACCAAACAATATTAATAGTGTCAAAGAGGAATTATTGTTTCCATATAGAAGCTAATCACGCTATTTTAATAACATTAACTGAAGATAATATAGAGGTAATATGACGCTAAATTCGAAATTACTGGATGGCATAGTCATTTTTGTTGAGGTCATTAACGCAGGTAGCTTTACTAAAGCCGCAGATAACACAAACCATTCAACGTCCTACATTTCAAAAGAAATAAGTAAGTTAGAAGAGCGTTTAGGTATTCGCTTGATTAATAGAACAACCCGTTCAATCAGTTTAACGCCTGAAGGTGAGATGTATTTTGAACAATGTCAACAGATCACCGATGATGCTGAACAAGCTGAATCATCGGTCAATCAAAGACAATTAGAGCCTAAAGGCTCGCTAAAAGTGAGTTGCCCTATTAGTTTTGGCTTACCTCATTTAAAACCAATTCTGGCTAAATTTTTAACCTTATACCCAAAAGTTAATTTAGAACTTAATATGACAGGGCGGCAAGTTGATGTTGTCGCTGATGGCTTCGACGTAGTCATTAGAACAGCGGCACAACTTGAAGACTCTAGCCTGATCAGTCGGTTGTTAATAAAGTCTTATGGGGTAACGGTTGCTTCGCCTCAATATTTAGCTAGTCATGGTAAACCGAAACACCCAAGCGAATTAACTAAGCATAAAACCATCACTTACAGTTATGCAAAAGCACCCAATATTTGGCAATACCAAACTGAAAAAGGCGAGCATATTTCAGTACAACTAGAAAGCCGTGTGATCACTAACAGCCCTGAAATGGAGCTAGAATTAGTACTCGCGGGGCAAGGTATTACCCGAATGCCTAAATTTAATTTAAGTGACAAAATTGCCACCGGTCAATTAGTGACATTGTTCGATGATTATCGCAAAACGCCCATTAATGTTTATTTGGTTTACGCGAGTAAAAAGCACATGTCCGCAAAGGTTAGATGCTTCATCGATTTTGTAGTGCAAGCACTTGCAGAAAACAATTAAAGGCTAAATAGGGATAATTCCTTTCCATTTAGTATATTAATCAGTTTATGGAAATAATATAAACTCTATTTCATCAGTCAGCCAACGCCTTTGGCTGATAGTAAATGAACTTATAGAGATAATATTATGAAAACAATTAAGCCAATGAAAGCTTTACTCCCTTTAGTGGTTGCCTTAGCCACAAGTTTTACCTCAATAGCATCTCAAGCCGTTGAAATTAAAACCATCAATGGTGTGGCCAATTACCCAGAAGGGTATCAAGGTACGCCTAAAAGAGCCGTTAACGAAGACCCTTTTTTATCACCTGAAAATTCAGCATTGATCGTCATTGATTACCAACCTCATATTTTAATGGGCGTGCGTAATATTGACCATAAAGACTTGCTCAACAATATGACCGGCTTAATTAAAACCGCGGTAATGTATGATTTACCGATTATTTTCTCTCATGTCGGTGTTGGTTTAAATGGCTCACAACCTATGATGGAAGAGTTGAGAAAGCTTGCCCCTAACGCTGTTTTTATTGACCGTACCAGCGTAAATGCGTGGGAAGAGCCAGAATTTGTTAAAGCCGTTGCCGCTACTGGCAGGAAAAAACTGATTATGGCCGGTTTGTGGACGGACGTCTGTTTAGCCTATCCAGCTATCGAAGCTGAAAATAATGGCTATGATGTATATGTACCTGAAGATGTCGTAGGCAGTATTACACAGCTCAGTCATGACAATGGCATGCGCAGAATGGAAAACGCTGGTGTTGAACGCATCACTTGGAATGTGGTACCGGCCGAATTACAACGTGATCATGCGCGCATCGAAACAGTAGCGCCAGTGACCCGTATATTTATGGAATACTTATTCAAGATGGATCCTAATAAGCCTTGGAAATAACAACTGACGTATTAGATAAGGATTAAGATGATGGCTAAACCAACTATTGCAAACAACAAACCGGCAAAAATTTCATTAGTTGCAGGCGAAGATTATTTTTACTGTACCTGTGGTAAGTCATCATCACAGCCTTTATGTGACGGCTCCCACCGAGGCGGCTCTTTTACCCCAAAAAAAGTTACCGCAGAAGTCACAGAAAATGCCTATTTTTGTCAGTGTAAACAAACTAAAAATCCGCCCTTTTGTGACGGCTCCCATAAGTCAATTACTCAGGCTCAAGTGGGAACAGAAGCGATTAGCGTGCAAGCAACAGCTGTTGAATCAACACCAGAAGAACCTTATGTGGCTTATATTCATGAACTAGCCAAAAATGGCCTAGCAAAAGTCGGTCACCATGGCGAAATGGGCTCGATGGGCGTACCCGGTAAAGACCTGCCTCGGTGGGATGACATTCAATTTATTACCGGTCAACTTGCCACAAAACCTTTACTCGACTATGTCACGGTAAATACCGAATTAGTTATCGGAAAAAACGCTAAAAAACCATTAACACTCGCGATCCCTTTATTTGTTTCCGACATGAGTTTTGGTGCCTTGTCAGAAGAAGCAAAATTGGCTTTAGCCAAAGGGGCAGAATTGGCAAATACCGGGGTATGCTCTGGAGAAGGAGGCATGTTACCAGAAGAGCAAGCGAACAACTCTCGCTATTTTTATGAACTTGCCTCGGCAAAGTTTGGTTTTGATTTAGAAAAATTGAAAAAGGTTCAGGCCTTTCACTTTAAAGGCGGGCAGGGCGCAAAAACCGGCACTGGCGGCCATTTACCTGGCAATAAAGTAAAAGGCAAAATTGCAAAGGTTCGGCATTTAAAAGAAGGTGAGGATGCCATTAGTCCTGCGACCTTTACCGATTTACATACCGTTGAAGATTTCAAAAAGTTAGCAGATCAGGTGCGTGAAATAACTGGCGGCATACCTATTGGCTTTAAATTATCAGCTCAACACATTGAAGACGACATCGAATTTGCGGTACAAGCCAGTGCCGATTATATCATTCTTGATGGCCGAGGCGGTGGTACGGGTGCTGCGCCGTTAATTTTTAGGGATAATATTTCGGTACCAACAATCCCAGCTTTAGCCCGAGCAAGAGCCTATTTAGATGCTAAGCAATATAGCCATGTCACGCTTATTGTTACTGGCGGTTTAAGAACACCGGCTGATTTTGCTAAAGCACTCGCGTTAGGTGCCGACGGCATTGCCTTATCAAATTCTGCTATGCAAGCCATCGGTTGTGTTGGCGCAAGAATGTGTAATACCAATAATTGTCCCGCAGGTATTGCCACGCAAAAGCCAGAATTACGCGCTAAGCTCAATATTAACCAAGGTGCTGAAAAACTTGCTCGCTTCTTTAATGCCTCAACTGAGCTAATAAAAATATTAGAGCGAGCGTGTGGCCATGATCATTTGAATAAATTAAACAACAATGATCTCACTACTTGGCACAAAGACATGAGTGAATTATCCGGTGTTAAGTTTAGTGGGGTAAGTTGTTATAAAGATAACGTATGAGGTTTCGGTGGTTTATGGTTAAAGTAAGTTAAGTTTAGAAGGAAACAATAATGCCAACAGAAAAGCAAATGAAGGCTCATTTTGAGGGTATAAAAAAGATAATTACCGTGAGAGTTTAAGGTTTAAGGTTATCTCTGTTCGTACGGGTAAAATTAAAAGTAAAATAGTTGCAGAAAAGGTAATAGAGCTTGGAGCTCAATATGCGTGATAAATATGGGGTCGTTCGAGATCCTAATTGTTACCCCGACACAGATACCTTAATTAATCTTCTTAATATCGAATCAGAATCAGAACTTTATGAAGCCGAGCTAGAGCTTACCAGCTTTCGTTTAGATAAATTCTCACCAAGTTTTAGCAATTTAACCTTTGAATACCTCAAAAACATTCACTATTACCTGTTTCAGGATATATATTCTTGGGCTGACCTAACACCTAAGGTAAATTCAAGCTGTAGGCCATATTTTATAAGGCCTCAGCCATCTCCATCCATTTTTCAACTATCTAATCTCTTAAAATAACGCCGTTATTTTACAAATTTATCTATTAATATTAAAAACACCTTGTTTACTTAAATCTCTTAGGGTTTTATTCCCCGCCGCTTGCGGCGTAAATAGATGAATGAGTGAATTTATACATAAAAGTCACAATGTGACAGTACTACTTTATCATCTAGTTTTCCCTGCAAAGTATCAAAGTATAGAAGGGAGGTTCTTGATGCTGGTGTTGACAGAGTTATTGCTTTAACTTGCGCAGAAATAGAGAAACGTTACGAGATAAAATTTTTAGAAATAGGCTCAGATGAAGATCACATACACTTTTTAGTCCAGTCAGTTCCAACGTATAGCATTACTAAACTTGTAACGATGATAAAAGCTTAACAGCAAGAGAAGTCTTCAAAAAATGTCCTCATGTTAAAAACCAAGGTAATAATTACGAGCAGTTACACTGTGATCATCAGCTGGTGATATTCTAAATAATATCCCGCTCACGAAGTGAGTTCTGCGTTAGCAGAAGGGCTTGCCCCGGGGATGTTTACTCATAAATATAAACTCCACCTTGACTTAGAGCGGGCTGAAAGGTTTTATAAATATAAATTATTTTAGATTAGATTATTTGAGCAACCAGTTAGCTTACTGTTTGGTAAATTACAGGCAATAAAAAAGCACCAATGCTGTGGTGCTTTATGCTTTTCAATAATAAAACGGTTGGATTACTATTTTTTATTCACTAACAAAGAGCGACGTGCGACTAAACCCATAATACCTAAAGCGAAAATAACTAAGGTAGATGGCTCAGGAACATCCACTGAGCTGTAATGAAGCGTTCCATTCCAAGTACGTGGTGTAAAAATCTTACCTATAAAGTCGTCATTACCTCGGCCGATACCTAAATCTAATTGTAGATCCGAGTTTGCATAGCTGTTATTACCATCTGTATATAACATGGAAACTGCAGAGGTAGCGTAATCTGACACTGTAAAATACAGACCATATAATGTGTTGGCATTTAAAGTAAAGTCATTAAAATCGAAGAAAGTTCCAACACCTGCGCCATTGCTATTAACCGTTGTTTGTCCTTGTAATAACCAATCACTGGCATTATTTTCAAAACCTACATAACCACCAACTCTACTGTATACGGAAATCAATGCATTACTGCCTATATCATCTAAATTGATGTCTGCACCAGTTAATAGAAGAGAGTTATTAAAGGTTGTTACGTTAAACATATTGCCGGCAAAAGAGTTGTCGTCATTGAATGTAGTGGTGATCAACCCTGCATTAGCAAAACCGCTTACCGATAAAACCAAACCAACTAAAGCCGCTTTTAACATTTTTATATTCATTATATTTTCCTTTGCAATACATTCTTGAAAGTAGAATGTTATTGTTTATATTATTGTTTCTGGTATTTTTAATTGAGTCTCGGCATAATTTGTGCCAAGAAATAAAAAACCTTTAACTTCAGTGTTGTAGTTATTATGAAGCATGTGTTTAATTCAAAAGTGTAAAGTTACCTGACACTTTTATAATGATAAGTCATTGAGTTGTAAATATTAAAGTTCATCTGACCCTGAGCGCTCTAAATTTCTTTTACGATCAAAATTACACATAAAATAAAGCTAAGCATTTGCCAAAACATCACAGGATCACGTTGTATACCCGCACTTTGATTGGTAACGGGTATATAATCGAATATAAGGAGCAGCTTGCTCCTCATATTTAATGGGTATTTTCACCGTTAGAAATACACCACTATTTTAACTTAAAAACGATTATTCATCCCTTACGCATCGGACATAGTTATATTCTGGTCTCAAAATATCCCCCTGAGGACCCGCTGCATAGCCAGTACTACCAAATGAGCTAGCGGCATCGGGTGTAAAGGTAGTGGCAGTTGCAAGTGAAGACGTGTTTTTACCATCACTACGTTGCGAACCTGCACCATGCACATCGACTACACCATCCGTTGAAAAATAGCCGAGGCCTCTTCCAAAAGTGATATAAATCGCTTTATCGCCTAAGCCACTGGACTTTAGTAACGCAGTACTTGACCAAAAATATGCCCAATCACTTTGACCACCTTCGTTAGTCACAACAGTGGTATTGAAAAAAGCAGTATCAATAGCCGGTGATGAACTCGTTTCTGGTGATCGAGAATAGTCTAGAATGCTATGCAGTTCTTTCATATTTGGTAACCGCCAATCAGAATGCCCGGCTGTAGCTGATACTTCGCAGCTTAACAATGCATCAGAAAATGAATTTAAATGAGTCCCTGAATCATTTTTTTGCCACATTAAATTGGTGGCTAAATCACTAATCGTTTCATCGCTATTATCAACAAAATTATTGTTGCCATAATCTTCGTTTCCTCTTACGCAACGCGAATAATAAGTAATGCCATCAATATCGGATTCATAGGCTTTAATATGTCCATCAACAAAGTTCACACCAAAAAACGCTTGTTGTTCAGCTACTGTAATACCAGAAAATACTGGTGTTACATTATGTGTTGTTGTTGCGTATTGACCATCGGTCATGCGTTGTCTTGCTTCGGGATCACCATAACCGACATCAAAATAATCCACATCAATAAAAGGCTCTATGCCTGTAGTGTCCACAACTGTGCCATTTGTTGATGCACCCGGTTCACCACTTAAATCTTCACCGCTTAATAAGTAAATCGATACTAATTCTTTGTTTGAGGGAAGGCGCCAGTCGGTATAGTTTCCTAAAGACAAATCCTCACAGACTTGCGTTGCATCATCGACAGTGGTTTTATCATCAGTCGTTAATCCACTAATGCCATCTTTGTCGCTCGATGCTTGCCACATTAACCCGGTGTTGTTATCAAGGGTTATTTCCTCAGAACTACAACGAGAATAACTGGGTTGGTTGCCTACATAATCTGCATCTTGCCCCTCTCCAACACATGATTCTGAATCACCCGTTGTTTCGTCATAACAAAGGGTTTGATTAGTATCAACAATGGTGAAAGTGTAGGTTGGTGTAATTTCAGCACAGTCAGAAACTAAATTAACGGTAATAGAAATTGTTACCGTATTTGAATCGGCTTTGCCATCATTTACTTTAAAAGTAAAACTGTCGCTGCCAGTGTAAGACGTTGTTGGCGTATAAGTCGCAGTGCTACCAGACAATGTAACAGTACCGTGAGCGGGGTTTGAAACAATTGTATAAGTTAAATCATCTCCGTCGGCATCGGTTGCAGATAATGTAATATCAATTTCAGTATCTTGATCGGTTGAAACTGAATCATCTAAAGCAACGGGGGCACTATTACTTGTTACCACAGATATTGTTACTGTATCTGCCGCGCTGTCAAATTCACCATCATTAACGGCCAAACTAAGACTATAAGTGCCGTCAATGTCAGCGATAAAACTTGGCGTTGCAGTGGTAGCATTATTTAAAGTTGCGCTACTTCCAGCAGGGATTGATGTGAGACTCCAACTGTAATTTAGGCTGTCACCTTCGGGATCAGAGCTAGCTGTCCCATCTAAATTAACCGTAGTTCCTGTGGTTATATTTTGGTCATTACCAGCATTAGCTGTCGGTGACGTATTATTTATAACGGTTGATGATGTGATCATCATGGTATCAGCAGAACTATCTAATGTTCCATCATTGACCACTAAACTAACAATATACTCTCCATCAACATCGGCTTCAAAACTTGCACTGACGCTCGCTGGGTTTTCAATGGTTGCGCTACTTCCATCAGGTCTTGTTGAAAATGACCAAGTATAGGAAAGGTTGTTGTTATCGGCATCGGTACTGCCACTCCCATCAAGGTTAACTATATCACCGGTTGTAACATTTTGATCAGTGCCGGCATCAGCTATAGGAACCGAATTTGTGTTGGGGGTTTCAACGCTTGTATCTGAGCTTCCACCACCACACGCCACTAATAAGCTAAGAAATAGACTGCAAACTAAAGACTGAAACGATGATCTTTTGTTAAAGATTTCAAAAATTGATTTATTATTTTTCATACTGCTGCTCAATATTGATAAATGGTAAATATTATCTTAGCAGGGTAATGTGTAATAAATGAGGAAGCTTCAGGTTAATCACACAAAGTCAGCCTGTGATAATATTTTTTGATCTAGAATGGGGTTAAATCAAGCTCAATCTTGGCAGGGGAAACTAAGGGTTATTTTTAATCCCCCCAAGGTTGAATGAGCGGCCTTAATTTTGCCTTTGTGAGCTGTCATTATTGACTGACATATTGCCAAGCCTAGTCCAGACCCTTTATTCGTTCGGGTTCGTGACGACTCGGCTTGGAAAAGTTGGTCAAAAAGATGCGAAAGATCTCCATCTAATACACCGGGAGGAGAATCTTCCAGGGTAATTAAAATATTATTTCTAGTCTTTAATGCACTAATAATCAGCTTTCCGTTTTCATTTGTATAGCGACGAGAATTGACAAAAAGGTTATTAAGCAATTGTCTAAGGTGATCTTCATTACCTAATATTGAGCAAACAGATGAGAGCTTAAAGTTTTGCTCAATTAAAAGGTTGTTTTGTTTAAAATTGTCATCAAAGGAGTCAACCACATCTTCAAGTAATTCTAGTAATAGGACTTTCTCTTTTGGGCTGCCCGATAGGTCGTATTTATTTCGGCTTAAATCATAAAGATCTGTTAGCAGTTTATTTAAGTCATCAACTCTGTTTTCTAACTTCACAAATGCAGCTGTGTTAGGTTGCCGTACGCCATCAATAAAGGCTCTGATATGGCTTTTTAACACCGCTAAAGGTGTGCGTATATCATGTGAGATATTTGCTTGAAAAGCTTGTAGTTCTTTTTTTGCTTTTATTTGTCCTTTGTATTGTCGGTAAACAAAATACAAAGCGATTATTAATAAAATTGAAAATATACTGACTAATATGGAAATGAGACGGTTACTTTTTAGCTGAATATCTTTGATACGTTGCTCTTTTTCTAATATTGCAATTTGATTATTTTTATTGAGGGTTTCCATGCTATGTTGAAGCGTGGCTAATTTTTGCTGAGACTTTTCAGAAAAAATCTTCTTGTAATGTTGTTGCTCATTTTTGTAGTAGCTTAGTGCTTGCTCGTGGTCCTCTTGTGCTAAGGCTAAATTCGATAGATATTGATAACTATACATCAACCACTCATTATTTTGACTCTTAATTGACAAGTCTAAAGCCTCAGTTAGGTAAGTTTGTGATTGCTCTGTATTTTTTAAAGTCCTATGGATATCGCCAAGCTCTAATAGCGCAAAGACAACAAACTTATTACGCTTGTATATACGCCCTTTTTCTAACAAGTTTGTGAACATTTTCAAACTTTGATCAACTCGTTGAGTATATTTATATATCATTCCTAAGTTGTTCATTGAAGTCAGTCTATATCGAATGTTTTCCTTATTTATAGCAAACGTCAAACTTTCATTGAGTAAAAATTCTGCCTCTTCAAGGTTTCCTAAAGGTAATGCAGCTTCAGCTTTGTTGACTGTGAGTGGATGAATGATGTTAGATATTTTATTTTCTTTGGCAATGGATAAGCCTTTTGACGCCATGTCATAGCTTTCTTGATGTAGACCCATTAGGTTCAATGAATGGGTGTTAGAAACATATAATCTAAGAATGAGTTCTTGATCCATATCGGGAGTGTACAGTTGAATTGCCATCGCATATTCTTCAAGAGCGGACTCTAAATTTCCTGTATATTCGTAAGCCCTGCCGAGTAACCAATGGGATTCTAGCTTATCTTTTGGCATGCCTATTTCGTTTGCAATATCAACCAGTTTATGGAATTCTCCAATTTGACTGATATTTTTTGAGTTGTAGAAGTCTTTTTCCAGTTTTTTAATTAATTCAAACTGTTTCTGAAAATCTTTTATAGTAAATATTTTGTCCTCGGCTAAAATAGTATTCAAAAAGAATATATAAAATAAAAGCAATGATAAAATAGAACGTCTGAGTAATCTTGATTGACATTTTATTGGTCTTTGTAGGATTATCAAAATTAGTTCACATTTTTTTAGTATGAAATTAACTTTAAACCATGTATAAATTATTAGCAATGGTGCCGTTTTTATGAGTTTAGTCTTAATTGTTGAAGATGAAATTGAATTAGCTGAATTGGTGTCTGATTATCTTGAGAAAGCCGGATATACTACATTTTGCCTTCATACGGGGAAAGGAGTTGTCGACTGGATAGAGACAAACTCTCCTGACTTAGTGATTTTGGATCTGATGCTTCCTGTTAAAGACGGGATATCTATTTGTAAGGAAGTCCGAAAGAATAATGATGTTCCGATAATTATGGCTACTGCAAAAATTTCAGACATTGAGAGAATTCTCGGATTACAAATTGGTGCCGACGATTACATTTGCAAACCATATAATATCAATGAAGTGGTTGCCAGGGTTGCAGCTATACTAAGACGAATCAATGTCAAACCATCGAATAGCTGCCTATCATTAAGTGAAAAAACATTTTGTTTAGGTTATCTAAGTGAATCCGTAGAGCTTACCAAATTAGAGTTTGAATTATTCAAGCTCATGTATAACAACCCGGAACGGATATACTCGCGCCAGAAAATATTGGAGCTTGTTTATCATGATGTTATTGACATATCCGATAGAGCCATTGATAGTCATATAAAAAAAATCCGCAAAAAAATCAAACTACTTGGCGTTGGCTCTCCTTTGATTGAATCTGTTTACGGTGCAGGTTATCGTTATGTAGAGCCTACCCAATAGAAACCTTTTTTATCAATCAATTTTATAATTCCATATTTCTGCCATTTTTTACTTGTAGTATCCATATTGTTATCAATTAAATGGAAACTACTGGGTGAGTATTGCACTTTTTGTAAACGTCAAAGAAGAACATGTAGCTAATGATTTAAATGAAAGCAATGACTCTACAATATTGTCATTGCTAACTCTAATTATCGGTGTATTGATCAGCCGCACATTCCTATTGGTTAATTAATCATGTCTCTGTTACTCATGTTAGAAAATAATACCAGCACAAGAAGCTTGAAATTACTTTTAAAAAAACACCAGTTTGAATTAAAAAAAGTTTCAAATAAAGAGAAAATTATCCCTGGAATAATCGAAATGCAACCGGATCTAATTATTTTGGACACTCATTATTCAGGAAAAGATAGTGTTACTTTATGCAAAGAAATTCGAACCTTTGTAGATATACCAATAATACTGACATCGAAAAACTCTGAAATGGATCGAGTGGCAGGATTACAGGCTGGAGCAGACGATTGTATTTGTAAACCATTTAGCTCAAATGAACTTGTTTTAAGAATAAAAGCTGTTTTAAGAAGGTGTCAATTTAGGGCGTCTTGATCCTTCATACATACTTTTATTTGTTTTTCTGCTCAGATTTCTGATAAAGATAATTAATTTTTATCCCCTTTGAAAACCTTGCTTAACAATAAACCTGAATTCATCTCCAGCTTCCATATTCCTGCCACATTGTGTTGTTAACCTAAAAAAACTATCCATATAGGCCATTTTTTTTAGAGGTAAAAATGCGTATGGCGCAACAAGCAAAATACAAACAGGCAAAAAACAAGCAGGTTAACAATCATATTGTTAAAAAAATCTGTTTAATTGTGCTGTCATCAACAATCACAGCCAGTTTGGCCTACGCAGCTAGTGGTACCGGCTCAACCAGTTACGGCTCAACCAGTTACGGCACAAACGCTGCAGCCAATGAAACATCGTCAGGTAATTATAATACCAGTATTGGCGAAAACGCGAATGCCAGCAATACCATCGGTGATATAAATACCATGGCGGGTTATAACGCAGGCACTGCAAACACGACCAGTGACAATACTTTTATTGGCGCTTTTAGTGGTGATGGTATTGCCGATTATTTAGATAACGACAGTAATACCACCCGTTTACCTATCCAACAGGGTCATGCCCCTATGCAAACCTCACTGGGATTGACCTTGCAACTTGGCTCATTCGTACAGGCTTCACAAGGTGCAGGCTTCACAAGGTGCAGGCAGTCAATATGCCAGCTTTACCATGGAAGATTTGGCTAATGTTGTACCTGCTGGTTCAGCCGATACTCATGACAGCCATTTTGTGGCAATCAGTCCTGTCTATAATTTTGTGATCAGCGGTCTAGCTCAACAAGGTGACTCAGCTGCGGTGGTTATTCCTCTGGTATCAAGCGGGATTTTGCCAATAGGTGTCTCGTATCGTAAATACAATACGCGTGATGGTTGGTACACCTTTGTTGAAGATGATAATAATCGAGTCAGCTCAGCACTTAGCGACGATAACGGTAATTGTCCTGCCGGGAATGATGACAGTTACGTGCTTGGTTTAAACGAAGGTGATAACTGTGTGCAACTACTCATTGAAGATGGCGGTGCGAATGATACTGATATTAACGTTAACGGCTCGATTGAAGACCCCGGCGTTTTTGTCATAGAAAATGTTAATAGTGCGCCAGTGATTGAACTGGACTCCGAGCTAGAAGTAAACGAAGAAACCACAACCACCCTTGATGCTTCCCAAACTGCCGATGCTGATGCGCTGACGTACAGCTGGGTACAGTTATCTGGGACAACGGTAGAATTAACTGGCGCTAATACCTCAATGGTAACGTTTACCAGTCCATCGGTATCCGTTGATGAACAGTTAATGTTTGAGTTAACCATTGATGATAGCAGAGACTCAACTAGCGCAATCATCACCGTGACGGTACTGCAAATAAACCAAGCGCCCACGGTGAGCATTGCCGCGCTTGCAACAAGCTACGAAGAAGGCGCAAGGGTAACTATTTCATCACAAGGAAGTGACTCAGATGAATTTGATATCTTAAGTTATCAATGGCAGCAACTATCAGGACCAGCAATAACCTTTGATGACAGTATATCAGCGCAAACCATCATCAGATTACCGCAAGTATCGACTGATGCGGTGATTGAAGTACAAGTGACAGTCACTGATGGTGATTTATCGGTAACGACCACAACAAACTTTACCGTGACCGATAAAGTGGAGGTCATTACAATAACGCCAGCGAATAAAAGCTCCGGTGGTTCGATGGGGTGGTTGATCGTTATTGCTTTAGTTATCGGTGTGAGAAAGTCTCGATTAACACCTATAGCAGCTTAGCTGATTATTCTAAAGTCAGTCTAAATAAGAAATGATTTAATGATGTAATTAATTGATTTAATTGTTGTTAATTGATTTTCTGCTTAGGTTTTTGGTGAGGGTGCTGAAATAAAATAGAGAATAAATAATAAGTCACTGAGTGTTTTATGAAGGATTAGGAGATTACAGCGTGAATAGCGATTTATTATTTAATTGCAGTAAACATCCTGAGTTTAATAATGTCATTGAGGATGTACTACAGAAAAAATTTGATGAAAATATAATGAACAAAGCTAAAAACTCAAAACTTGTAACAAATGAATCGCAAGCGGAAGCATTGTATGTGATCTTGAAATTAAAAAAATCCAGTAGCACTTTAAATACGAAAGGAATGAAGAATGACTAAAAACTATTTTAACATTTTAGATGAGCAAATTATTTTTTGTGATATTAAAAAGAAATTACTGAATTATATGGTATTAAAACAAAATAAATTATCCGCCTTAATTAATTGAAAAAGTAGTTGCTCTAAGGCGTGAAGGGGGCGAAACCGCCTTAGACTTAATACTCTAATATATTTTAATTTTCAAAATGATAATCCACTAACTTAAACTTACCGCACCCTGTTTATTTATAAAATTAATTGAGGCGACAACTATCCTGATAATCATATAGAAATCTCATCCGTGTAAGCGGCACGTTTTTCGACTCTACAGGCTAAGCTTAATGATCACTGTAATGAGGAGCTAGTTATGAAACTATATGGTGGAATAGAC
>MAAC01017912.1_pt1 | contig 39232 bp, 29 predicted proteins | sample 1115981 | NCBI WGS metagenome assembly MAAC01 (sample SAMN04961126, study PRJNA320927) | seawater metagenome | isolation source: sample BD02T64 sea water enriched with oil for 64 days | place: USA:Gulf of Mexico | collected 2013-07-27 | reverse complement strand
AAAGAGATGTTTTTGTATCCTTAGATGATGATAATCAAAGAATGGTAGAGCATGTTATTAATGGAAAGAAGGTGGTTGTATATTCAAAATCTAAAGCGCTTACAAAAGACCCCTTAAGTGTTAGTCCAATGGGTAGTGTTGTTGGGGCCTCTCAAGGCTTTTCCAATGGTCGTTATAGAATAGCTGTGATTGATGAATATCGCTCTCTTCACGATATTGCAGATGGGCTAATTTTAATTGATGGTTCAAAAAAGGTTGAAACACCACCCTATATATGGGAAGATGATGAGTTTTGGAATGAGCTAAATAGAAGAAACACAATACTTTATGCTATGCCAATAGATCCTATGATAAGAAAAACAAAAGGGGCTACAGATGTTCATCATTAAGAATTGTTCAATCCCTATTTTAGTTTTTAAAAGATACGAGAGCGCCTAATTTAGGTATTTAGTCAAATCCTACGAATTGATTATCATTCAATTATTGAATGATAATCATTATTTTGTTTTTCTCAAATTGGACACAACGATAATATATGGCAAGTAGGGCAGTAGAAAGTGATAAACTTTCAAGTTTGCACTGAGCCAAAATCTTGTATTTTGTTTTTAATTTCTATCCTATAATTTCTCCTTAAGAGCTTTTCGCCAAAAGTATAGTCCAAAAACAAATGTTACAATCGCAAACATAATTCCGTTTTCACCAAGCCAATGTTCAGTTCCTTCAACTTTTGTTGTTAAAGGCGGGAATATTTTTTGAACGAATACATTACTTACTGCGTGAAAAATTACTGCTGGCCATAAACTCTTGGATTTAAATGTATAGTAGGTCATTATAAATGACATAGAAATTATAACAATAAAAAAAGTTGTCAATTCTAAGAAAACATTTTCACCATAATAGACAATCAATGGCCAATGCCAAGATGCCCAAATTATTCCACTAAAAACCGAAACACCAGTAAAAGAAAGAACCTTTCTTAATTCATATATAAAGAAACCTCTCCATCCAATTTCTTCTCCTAAAGTTGTTGCCATTGCTCTTATAACTCCAATAGTTCCCAACAAAATAATAGCTACAATAACTGCAAATATTGGTTTTAAGGTTCCTATCCCAATTAATCCGAGTTCTTTAGCCCATTCTAATACAATTTCTTCATTAGGTAATCCTCCTAAAGCAAAAAGCCAGATAAGTACATAAGAAATTAAGACATATAATGCAGGAACAAAATAAGACAAGCGAATATATTTCCAATTTCCCCAATTCCAATTTAGGGAAGAAATAGGTCGTCCTTTTAGTTTTAGCGTAATTATTGCAGCTATAGCAGGACACCACATTAATCCTCCAATATATATTCGTGAAGGATATAAATTAACAATTGCATAATGAAATATTGAACTTATAACAGTAACAATAACGAGGAAAATAAAGATTGTATTCCAAGTTTTTTTGCGTTCAGATAAATTTTCTTGCATTTGACTATTCTAATTGGTTTGTTTATGAAAGACGAAGAGTTACAGGTTTTGTTACATTGTACCTAACGTGTTTTTGTATGATATCGTTACTTGTTTATATTGTATTGTTAAGCCAAATTAATTATACACATCGTTGTGTACCGTATATGCAAACGAATGAACAAATCGTGCCTAGAATTCTCAATTTAACAATTTGCTTTCTTTTGTTCCAGTAATTGTTTTATAATACAATTCAAGGTATCCATTTCTGTTCGAGGTGTATATTATTGATTTGCCATCGGGTGAAATAATTGAAATAAAGTTGTTATTCTTTGGGTCTGTAAGTGCTTTTTCATTTCCGCCATCATTATCAATCATAAAAATTTGACTTTTTCCAGTTCTGTTAGAATGGAATATTATTTTTTTTCCATCATGAGACCAACTAGGGAGTTCATCATTGAATGAGTTTTTAGACAAGTTCGTAACTTTTCCATTTTCCAACAAGACTGTGTATATCTGCCAATTCCCAGTTCTATTACTTTGAAAAACAATTTGTTTTCCATCAGGAGACCATCTAGGATCTTGGTCTTTAGATGAATTGTTTGTAATATTATGTTGATTTGTGCCGTCTGAATTCATAACATAAATTTCTGCATTTTCATCCCTTCCGCTATAAAATGCAATTTGTTTTCCATTAGGAGACCATGTTGGATAATAGTCGTATTTATCATTAAACGTCAATCTTTTCTGATTTTTTCCATCCGAATCCATAACGTAGATTTCTGCATTTCCATCTCTCCTTGAATAATATGCGATTTTAGATTCGTTTGGAGAGTAAACTGCCCACCAATTTACGGCTCCATTACTAGCGTTGGTAATTTGTTTTATATCAGAACCATCTATGCTTAATTCATAGATTTCAGAAGTACCTCCGCGATCTGAAGTGATTAATATTTTAGACCCGTCACTTGACCAATTGGTAATAGTATTGTTTATAGACTGTCCATAACTCCAAAATGTACAACAACAAACGTATAGTAATACGTTAATTGTCTTAATAAATTTTAATTGAATCATATTTATTGGGCTTGTTATATTGCTTACAACGGTTTTCTAAAAGGATTATCAGACACAATGAACTATACTTGTTGTTGGCAGTAGTTATTATTCATTTTTATTTCGTTTATCCCTTTAAGTAGGAGGACTTATATTATAATTCAGAATTTATTCTGAAAGATTAAGTTGCCATGAAATACCATATTTATCTTCACACCATCCAAATTTTTTGCCAAAGCCGTAATCCCCAGAATCGTAGTTTTCAAGAGGGACCATTATCTGGCCTCCATTTGAAGAAAGTTTTTCGAATAAAGTTTGTATCTCATTTTCAGAGCTACAAGCAACGAACAGTGATACTCCAGGTGTAAATGACCAAGGGTGATTATAATTACTTTCGGAAACCATGTACTCTGTACCATTTAATGTAAATACGCCATATTTGATAAGTTCCGGTGTGCCTCCAGCCTCTCCTTCGGCGTATTTTATGGTGCTTTTAATTTCCGAATTCGGAAAGATAGAAGTGTAGAAATTTATCGCTTCTTCAGCCTTTCCGCATTGATCACCTACAAATGTTAGAAATGTTGTTATTTTCATCTTTTTGATATTTAAGTTAAAATCCAAAATTGTCAACTACATAATTTTTTTGCTCCTCGAAAGTTGCTATTGTTAGCTAATGGCAGAATTGACAATTTTTAGGCTCTTTTTCCTAAAATGTTGTTCTAGTGTTTTCTTGTATTATTGATTACGATTAGTATATGGCAAATAGGGCAGTAGAAAGCGTTAAACTTTCGAGTCTGCATTAATACAATGCCTTGTATTTTATTTTTCATTAACTTTAATTAATTCAAAAGAATTAAAAAATCGGGTAGAATTAATATTACCTTCATCTTTTTCTTCATATATAACCTGAGCTAAGTATAATTTAAATTCTACTAAAATTGTTTGCATTTCAATTATATATAAATCTTTAATTTTAATTTTTGAATGTCTTCCTAAATAACCATTAAACATAATATTATCAGAAGAAATAAGTATTCCATTTGTATTTTTAACAGCGCCGTCTACTGCATTATTCAATACGATATGTTTACTTTCATCTGAGGCTAGTCCATCTTCAAAAAAACTAGAAGGGTATCTAGTAAAGGCAGTCATATAAATTAAATTCTGATCGAATGTAAGGTCTTTCTGTTGAAAAACATCGGTGTGCATTTTTACAGTACCCTTAGCTGTTGTTACGTCTTGTACTGTACTCTTTACATCTGAAGGAAAATTTATACGGTAACCTTTCTCTATGTCTTTTACTAACTTCCATTCATTCTTCTCTTGAGCAGTCCCAAAAGAAACCATTAAAAGAATAACACATTGTAATAAAATCTTCATAATTGTTGAATTTAAGTTACTACGTAAACATTCCGCCAACTACATTAAGAGTTTGTCTTGTTATATAAATCGACATATCGCCATCAAGAATAATACAAGTATTAACAATGTCTTCAAGTAGTTGATTGATTTTTATTCTTACGTGAGTTTCATTTTTATTTCTTTAATTCTGTTGATCACTGGCTAAAATAGCTTTTTTTTCAGCTTGCTTACAACGTGTTTGTATATGATTTGTGCGACTTAGAATCTGTAGGATTTTCAGTTGTAGCAAATCGTTTGTTTAAAGATATAAATTTAAAATGAAGTAGAAGTATAGCATTAATTATACATTTTGTTTGATGCAGTTTTACTTCACTTTGACCCCTTTGCTTTTATACATTCTATTTTCATAAAAAATAGAGGGCTGTTTATTTGCATTTAATTTAAAAGTTAAATTTTTAAAGCTATTGCGAAAATAAAACCTATTGTTTTCATCTGAATAGATTTTGGTTTTACTTCTATTTGGTCCCCTCTGACTATAGAGCTCATTATTTTCTTGTGAGATTATTCTTATCGAACCATTGTCCAATTCATATGTCCCAACAATCTTTTTTAGAAACGCAGGATCAAGAGTTATGTTGCTTGTATCTATCTCTTTATAAGGTTTGTTACTTGCAATGGCTGCCATTTTGGTAGAAACGTAATTTGGCTCGCTAAAGTTACGGTTGGTAAAAACGACTACAAAAACATCATTTTTTGGCAAATAAATACTATTGGTCCTAAAGCTAGAGGTGCCTCCGCTGTGTTCTATGGAGGAAATGCCATTTATTTCGTCTATAGCCCAACCGTAGCCATAATTTGTATTTTTTCCGTCTATTAATTGATAGTTTGTAAAAGCCTTTATTTTATTTTCTTCACTAATCAGTTTGTTGTTTCTTATAGCTCTACTCCAAAGAAAAAGATCGTTAACCGTTGATAGAATAGCACCTGCACCATCATAATTATTAAAGTTTAATGCGTCTCCGTTAACAGTTTCACTTTTATTAAATTCTTCATCTCTTTTATCATTTATATTATGATAGCCTGATGCTCGGTTTAATATGATTTTTGATCTGCTGCCATAAGAAGAATTTTTCATTTCTAAAGGTTTAAAAATAAATTCTGTAATAAATTCTTCGTATGTTTTGTTAGAAATTTTTTCTATTACTGAGGCAAGTAAATAATAACCAGTATTACTGTAGAGGTATTTTTCACCTGGAGCAAAATGCATAGGTAGTTTTTTAAACAAATTGATGAAATATTTTTTAGTAAAATCTTTTTTTCTGTTGTCATACCATTCATCTGAAGCTGTAAAACTGCCCATACCTGATGTATGCGTAAGTAAATGGTGTATGGTTATTTTATGGCCATGGGTTGGGTAGTCTTTTATATATTTAGTAATCTCATCGTCCAATTTTAATTTTCCTTGTTCAACAAGCATCAATATGGAAACGGCAGTAAATTGCTTTGTTAATGACCCAATTTCCAATACACTATTTACGGACATATCTACATCTAGCTCTAAATTGGCTTTTCCGAAAGCCTTTTGATATATAACTTTTCCATTAACTGAAACTAAAGCTGTGGCTCCTGGGCCTGAAGTTGGATATTCCTTGCTCAGTAAAAGGTCAAATTCTTTTTCAAAATTCTGAGAATATCCTGTAATTGAGATTACAAATAATAGTATTAAAGTTAAATTGAGTTTTTTCATTTTGATTGTTTGATTAATAACGTCGTAAGTCGCACGAAAGTTTAATTTGTTACAATTGAAATTGCATACAACGTGTTTTCATGTATGATTGTGTTACACGAAATCAGTTATGATTTTCCCCTGAAGGACAAAATTAATTAAATCCGAGGGATTTCCTTTGATGCAATTTAGAAGTAATTAATTATAGGCTTTGTTAGCCTTTCATTCTTTTTATTTTAAATAATTTGTCAACACACTGATTAATTCATTCGCATTGGCCTTACCAGTCTTTAATCTATTTACATTCAATTGAGAAAGAAGAGTATTAATTGATATTCTATTAATGAGCTTGATAATAGTTGGGTCATTCTGAGATTTATAAAATAATTGAGAATTGAAAGAATTTACTTCAACCATTCTTTCTGAATTTGCATATGAACTACTGAATTCATTTAATATTGAGTTTATATCAAATTCATCAGAATAAATATGGGAACCAAACAACTCAAGAGCGTAATGTGAATTAGATTCTAATACATCAGTTATTTGCACACCATGACTGTAATATCCTTGAATATTGCTTCGAAGAGCATTATTAGATATAATGTTTAATCTTCCAGAGAATTTGATTTCTTCAAAAACTATGCTATTTTGTTGAAAATAAGTTGCGGGTAGTAAACTTGCAAAGTGAAACAAAATTATGGAATCTTTTTTTAGTGTTGGATTTTTAAAGTGGTTTAGTATATAATTTCCCGATGCAACTTTTTGTGAGTCCAGTGAAATATTACGATTCATTTTAACGACATCAGTTTCGATATTATGTATAATTCCTTGTATATAAAACCTTTCCAAATCATTATTTATTCTACTTGTATTCCAATTATTTATAGAGAGTGCAATAAGAATCCCAATAACGACAAGAATAATTTCGCCAATTGCATATTTTAGATACTTTCCAGTTTTGTTTTTTTCCATAAGGTCGTATCGTATTTTTCTAAAGAATTTTATCATTGGTTAGTAGTTAGTCATAATGGAGGCTAACGTGTTCGTATATGATTAGTTGCGTTGGCCATAACTAATTTAGTAAAAAGAAACGAACCAGAGGAAAATTCGCTAGGATTTACCGTGTACAGATCGAACCAACAATTAATTATACATGGTGTTATGAACTCTTTATCTTCTATTTTTTATATCATTCCATGTGACCAGCTCGATATTGTTTTCTTCGAGTTTCGATTTGTTTACTTTATTCGTAAAAAAATCAAAATCAACTTGCCTCCATTCAGAACCGAAATTAGGATGATTTATGGTCACTCCTTTCATTTCATTATTATCAAATGCAGGATGGATTAAAATAAGATTCAATCCACTTGTCAAATTTTCTAAAACGGTATCGTAGTAGTCGCGTAGTTTACCAGATTCAAAATTCTCAAATTTGCCAACGAAAGTTTTATCAATTAGAAAATCACTTTCATTAATATTAAACTCGGGACTTAGTCCGACCATTTTCATTAATTCTCGATTTATTAAAACGGGGAGATTATATTTTTCACCTAATTCCTTGTAGATTTTAAAAAACTCACTTGTAGTCGCGACACTATACATGTGAGAATCAATATGCGTAGGCTTTAATCCAAATTTAAGAGCGCACTCTATTTGCGCTTGAAGTTCCTTTCCAACATCTACTGCAGAAGCATTTTTTCTAAGGTCCTCTCTTTTTTTATAGAAATGACCATTTAAGTCCACTAAACTTGGAACTTCAGAAACTGGTAAAATAGGTCCAAATTTGTAGTTTTCCCATTCGCATGTGAGAGTCAGATGAATGCCGTTATCAAACTGTGGATTGTTTTTGGCAAATGTCGCCATTTCGTAAAACCATGGGCATGGAACCATTATACTATATGAGTTTACAATTCCGTTCTCTAGAGATTGAATTGTTGCCAGATTCTCGGAATGACAAAGTCCTGCATCGTCTGCATGTATTATCAGTAATTTGGTTTTTTCTGAGAACCCTAATTTTTGTGCTGAATTCATATTCAATCAAGAAATTTGTATTTGACTATTAAGATTTTAGAATTGTACATAACGGCAGGAATATGGGGTGTTTGGCATTTCAAAGCTACTTCATATCAAACCGCTATATGTTTTATTCATTGTACTCACTTTCAAATTTAGCACTATCCGCCAAATGATTTATATTTATTGTTAGAGGCTTTTCATTTTAACCAGGCTATTATATGCTCCAATGATCTCATGTGTATTACTTAAATGGAGAATGTTTAAGATATTTTATTCCATTTCATTGCAAGAGATAATGGCACTTTTAGAGATTTCATACTGTTAGCCATCCCAATCTCTATAACCACTTCCCTTACTCGTCCGTAGCCTTATAATCAACAGGGAATGCTTTCAATACTTCCCTTGTCAGATCCCATTGATTGAAACCTTGCTTGCCATAATCAAGACCCCTTCTAACAATTACCAGATCATGTGAAGGAACCACAATGACATATTGCCCCCGATTTCCAGCGGTAGTATAGGCATCTTTAGGTATGTCATCACGCATATCTGGCACGAGCCACCATTGTCCACCATAAAAATTTCCACGCACTGCGGTGGATGGTGCAGGAGTTCTGATAAAGTCTATCCATTTTTCGGAGATGAGCCTTTCTCCATTCCATACCCCATTTTGCTCATAAAGCAAACCAAATCGTGCAAGATCTCGGGCATTGGTATATACTTGACTACTAAAAATAAAATCGCCAAATCTGTCGGTGCTAACGAAAGTATTTCTCATACCAATTTTGTCAAACAATGCTTTCCTTGGAAATTCAATATAGGTCTGGTTATCCCCAAGAGCATTCTTCATTGCCAACACAGCTAGAATTGTATCATAGTTCTCATAGTCCCAGTAAGTACCCGGATTTCTGATTAGTCCTCTATTTCTTGCTCCGTTGACCGAACTTGCTCCTGCCCAATAGGAAAGTCCAGACCCGGTGGCATATTCCATCCTACGACTATCGACAGTGTATAGGCCACTCGACATATTCAATACGTTCCTTAATGTGATATCTGCACGCGGATCATTCTCAGAAGTTTTTTCCTTAGGGAGCCATTCAATTCCCAGTGGGGCATCTAGTTTCATTTTTCCTTGATCTACCAACATACCTATCAAGGTCACCGCAATACTCTTGGCTGTCGACCATGTTCGCGTCTTGGTGTACATATCAATACTTTCCGCATACCGTTCATGAATGATTTGACCTTTATGAACAACCATCAAGCTAAGGGTGACTTGTTCGGGAGATTCCCTTTCAAATGACCATTTTGAAGCTCTAGTCAATAAATCTGCATCTATATACTTTGGTAGCTTTTGTTTTTTGACCAAATCACCTTCAGGCCAAGGTATGGTGGCAGGATTACCAGGAAGAGGAAGAAGGCTTTGTATGGGTAGATTATCAATAATATCAAATGTTTGATCGGGAGCTAGAATGATGCTCCCAATTCCTTCTCTGAATACTGCGCGCATCACCGGAGTATCTACGGTAGAACCGATCGTAACCGTTTTTCTATCCCAATCTATCAAGTAGTCTCCACCCTGTGCACTTCCAATTGGTTGTTTTAGGTATTTAAGCTCTTGATTATAGACCTGTTCAAGGGTTCTGTTAGAGGTGAAAAGCCCATTACAAGTTAGAATTGCTTGAACCCCATATTTAATCATTTCCCTATTTGACTTTGAATAATCATAGGATTCTGATTGCTGTGCGAAACCCAGATAGTAAGAAAACATAAGAATGACGACTAGTAGAAAGGTTTTTTTCATTGTATTCAAATTTTAGGATCAACTTTAAATTGCCACTAACGCCTTTGTGGATGGTTTAAACAACTAATTTAGCAAATAAAAACCGAATAGAAAATCCGTGGAATTTTCATAAGTAAGTTAGAACCAGTAATTAATTTTATACGGTGTTGTGCTTTCATTATTTTAATTTTCTAATCGTTTTAATTCATTTTGAACTTCGTCAATTAATTCCGTTATTCTTTCTTTGAATTTTTTTAAACTCTTTGAAATAATTGGTCTATTTCTTCAAGGGTCGACTCCAAAATAGTAATATAATAATTTAGCGATTTTATATGGAAAGATAGGTCATCTAGAAATTCAGATAATTGAGCTTCATTCATATCACCTAAATTGTTCGTTCGTCGTTCATGACTGTATTTTTTTGTAACAAATTCCCAACGACCATCTAACAAAATACCATTATCAATCATTCTTGCATAGGTTGAATTGTATAATTTTGTAACCGCTGAACCGAATTTTTTGTTTTTGAATTTGCTTATTTCATTTCCAGAAATAGCAGACTGGAATGAACCTGATATTGGATAAAATGTACGTTGACTAATAAAATACACAATAACCAATGAATCTACTTTTTTTCGGTTGGTAGTATATAATTCAGGTAATTCCTGATTTAAAATATTAAAAGCAGATATTTTACTAGTGGCAGTATTTATGATCAAATTAATATACTCTTTGTCTTGTGTAAGATCATTTTTTATTCCAGAAATAGCATCTTTTTCAGTTATCTGCTGTTTTCTTAATTCATTCCAATTATTAATTGAAAGAGCAATTAAAATTCCAATTACCACAAGTACAATCTCACCAATGGCATAAAGCATATACTTGCTAACTTTATTTTCTTTAATCATATTTTGGCGAATTTTTCTAAAGAATTTTATCATTGGTTAGTGGTTATTCATAATGAAGCAGAATGGTTGGTGTTTAGTTTGTTGCTTAAGCACTAATATAGCAAAAAGTAACGGGTGTGAGGAAATTCGGTAGAATTTGCGTGGTTATGATTAAACACCATCAAGCAATTAATTATACACGTTGTTGATAACTGGCTTTCTTTGTCCAATTAACTTAACCTTCTTTCAATTTCTTTTTTAAATAGCTGTGTTTTCCTGATTAATACAGTACTTATTCTTTATAAATACTCATAGTTTCATCGTAAATAGGGCTATCTATTGCTAAAAAATCTAAGATGCTATGAAAGATATTGTGTTGTGAGTACTCTTCATTCTCTTTAATTTTTCTTGAATTTTCAGATGTCCAAACAACAAATGGAATGTCTAATTGCTCCTTTGGGGCAAGACTAGTAGGTATACCGTGCAAATATAAGTTGCTTTCCCCTAACGACTCTCCGTGGTCAGAAACAAATATCATTGAGGTATTGTACTCATTTAATTGCTTTAGTTCATCAATTAGTGTAGCAAGAATATAATCTGTGTATAAAATAGTATTGTCATAAGCGTTTATCAATTCTTGCTGTGTGCAATCTGCTAGCTCAACACTTTTACAAACTGGGATGAATTTTTCAAATTGCTTGGGGTACTTTTTATAATATGTAGGACCGTGACTTGTATACGTATGAAGGACTACCAAAATTTTATTTTTCTTAGATGCTAGTATTTGCTTTTTTAATCCGTTGAGCAATATTTCATCATAACCACAATTTGGTCCTTCACAATTTTTTCTTAACGACTTCTTATTCTGGTAATTTTCTACTTTAAGTGTAGGTTCACCCCAATTTGTAGTTTTCCAGATAACTTCTACATCATTTCTGAATAAGTAATTAGGTAGTGTCTCGTAGAGTTTTCTAGTATTTTTATATTCTAAAATACACTTTACTCCCGTTGTGGTAGAGGTTCCACACGCCTCAGCTTTAAAGTGTTTTAAGTTTGCTATTTGTGATAACAATGGATTAGTATTCTTCTCGTATCCATATAAAGAAAAGTTACTACTTCTGGCGGACTCGCCGATTACTAAGACAGCAACAGATTTTTCATCGTTCTTTATTGTCGCATCAGGTAAAAGAATTTGCTTCTTATTCTTTTTATTTTTGTGACTATAATATCTACTGGTATTTACAACATACGACCAGGGCATAACTAATCCTCCTAGGGTCTTCGAGTTTTTGTCAATCCACAACCAGTTAGCCGAATTTGCAAAAGTTATAAACCCTAGAAGTATAAAAGTTAATACTGTATGCAATAAAAATCTCTTAAATTTTGGACGTATTACCTCTAACTTAAAAAGGAAGAAGCTAGGCAGTAGCCCTAAAAACACGATATATAAAAGCAATCCAAAGGAAAAGAAACTGGTAGTCTGTTCATATTCACTGGTGAGTACGTTACCTATCATTGTTCTATCTATGATAACTCCGTAACTATTAATAAAATAAACGGCAATCGCACTAATGTTGAATAATATGGCGAGTAACCATTTCCCAACTATTCGTAAGATATAAAGACCTATGTAAAAAACGAGTGCATTTAATAATAATGAAGCAACTACCAAACTGAGAAGAAGTATAACACCGTTTAGACTTTTAGTGTTACTCGTGGCGAGTACAAATTTAAAAAAGGGATATTGATAAAGAGCTAGATTAACAAGACTTGCTAAAACAACGAAGGAACTAAGCTTTAGTTTTTTTGACATATTTAATTGCTATTACAAGGAACGTAATAACTAATGCTATAAAAGAAAGATAGAATATAACTAAATTATGTTTTATAAGCTTCAAGATAACTTGATACGCCCAGAGTGACAAAATTAACATAATAATCGGATTGAATCTTCTATTTTTCATCCAATACAACCAATTTAAATTTTTATTCATTCTTATACCCAATATTGCCATGATGTAGCCAATTGTACTACCCAAAATTACATCGAAAGGGTAATGTGCGCCCACAGCTACTCTTGAAAAAGCAATAATAAGACCTATTGCAATAAGAATGATTGACCAAAATACCCTATGTGATATTTTTTTTGGCAAAAATGAATAAAACAATACAGTAATCACCATAAATGCAGTCATAGCATGTCCTGAAGGTAATGAAGTGTGCAATATATTTGGCCTGCCTATAATGGTAAAAGTATCCGTTTCTATCATCGCTGCAGGTCTAGGCATTGCAAAAATAATTTTAAGAACAGCCGATGTAATCAATGTAAATATTGCTGAAGTTAATAAAGCTTCCCAAAATTTCGGAGCAACAAAAAGAAAGATAAAAACAAAAGGAAAAATTACTAGTGCATCGCCCAGATAAGTTATGTTATATGCTAGGTTTGGGTAGATAGATAAAACGTCATTTAGTTTTAAAAACCAGTCTTTTTGAGAGGCTACATATGTATTTACAAAAGTATCGTCAAAAGAAAACGCAAAAAAACAAAAAAACAAAAGCAACAATAAAAATGGCGCTACTAAAAACCATAACTTCACATTTTTTAAATTATTTTCGACAATTCTATCAAGGCTAGGCTCGTAAGTTATGTCTGTTTGGAGTTCTTGCATTTTTATCATTTCAGCTTGTTGCCAACGGTGAGTATAAGATTTATACGGTCTAAAGTTCGTAGGATTTTCAGTTTAGTACAAATGTTACTTGGTTGTTTTGGTTTTGTAATTCTTCCTTAAAAGTAGCATAAATTTTATACAGTGTTGGCATTGCGTTATTTGTTTTTAAGTAACCGATCTTTTTCAAATTTTTCTGACCTGTTTATTTGCTCTTCTAAATCCCATACAAAGTCAAATCTGTTTTTTAGAAATTCAGCGATTGGTTCGAGTCCGATTTCTGCTCTTCTATTATCTATATTTACTGGGTCAAATACTGGCCATACATTAAAACTTTTTGTTTCTGGATAATATTTCATTTGTCCTCCATAAATCTGTAAATCTCCTCTTTCTGTTGCAATTCTATCTTGTGCTCTAACCAAAAATCGTGGTTCTAATTTTTTTTCTTTAACAGCTTCTTTCATCATTGGTAGATACTTTACGCGTACATCATTCTCTGCGTGTTGGATTACATTGCAAATTGTCCAATTTCCATGTTCTCCAATCATTTCTTTCGTTGGCCAACCATAATTGTCAAGAATAGTTCTTACTTTATTTTCATTGATAATGTGATTCTTCTCATATGTCAATTGTTGTTCCTTGTATTCCTTTGATTCTGCTCCATAGATTCTCATTAATGAATCTCTTAATCTTATTGGTGTTTGTTCTGTTTCCCAAATAGTGTCTAAAACTGCAATAAAGTTTTTAGTTTTATCAATACTGGTTTCGGTTATTTTTGATTTGTTCTTGTCTTTACAAGAGATTGTTATTAGTAAACAGAGTATAAGTATAAGTCTCATCGTTATTTCTTTTGTTTGGTAAGCCATATGATTTCATTGATGCTATTTTCAACCCATTCTTAATAATTAGGTCTTCATATGATAATATTATTCTGTCCATTTGAAACCAAAGGAAAAATTAAGAATACAAGTGCTATTTGTTACATTATGTTTAATATTTCACTTCAATTATTCCACCGTTCCCAGTTTCCCCAAAAACCCATTTATTGTTTAAATAAACAGGAGCAACCGCTATTGCAAATGCTTCTAATACAATTGTTGTTTCTGCGGTAACATATTTTGCTGTAGAAATATCATAATTTATCGATTTTGGCCATTTAACACGCGTGGTAGAATTATCTTCATTCATAAGCTCATAGTCATAAACAATATAATTAGTTGTTAGATTTTCAAATATATATTCGCCTTCTATCACTTGTTCTATAATGTCATCAATTTTATTAGATATGAATTCAGCCCATTTATTATTTATCATTTTAAGGTCCTCGCTGGAGGGCTCCTTTCCTTTATCCCTAAACTCGATATTTATAATATCCTCTTTTGATGGTAATAAGTTTTTTAAGGCAGGATAGTTTTTTGAATTTATAATGGCTACGAATTCATTTAAAAACAGTCCTAAACCAAAATTGTCTTTATCTACTTCTGGCCATGCTTCTAATATTTTTCCGTTTTCATCCTTTTCAGTCAATTTAATCAATTTCTTATCATATATGAGACGCTCAACTGATTTCTGTCCATTTTCATCCCATACTATAGATTTACTGATTGAATGTCCATGATATTGTTCGCTTTTTATCTGCCCGCTTTCATACCAAGTTATCGATTTATTTACCAGTGTTCCATCTATATAATTTTGTTCACTTCTTGTCTGTCCATTTTTATACCAAGTTGTTCTTTTATCATTTCTTTTTCCATTTTTGTAAATACCATTGCCTGCCATTTGACCATTTTCATGCCAAAGTGTATATGGACCATTAATTATTATTTTTGTCCAATGACCTGTAATTGTAAACTCCGATACCTTCTTGCCATTTTTTTTAGACCAGCGGGAGTATGTTCCATCAAATATGCCGGAAACAAGGGTGACTGTTGAAAAGTGTTTATTGTTTGTTTTATGCCAACCTATTTTGCTATCTCTAGGGTAATTTAATACTCCCGGAATTGTTACAATTCCAGTGAATGGATTAATATCACCTTTCTTATGAGCGATATTGTCTTGCCATTCAATTTCAACAACGTCCAAGGTATCCATTGTTTGTCTGGATTGACCGATTAATATGGCCGGTATTAATAAAAGAAATAGAAGGTTTTTTTTCATGTTTCTGTATTTTTTTAATAGGCTCTAACGGTCTTGTGTATGGTTAGTTGAGTGTTTTGAGCACCTAATATAGCAAATACATACCAATAGAAAATCCTTGAGGATTTTCGTAAGTAAGCCTTTACTAGCAATTAATTATACACGGTGTTAGCCTTTCGTTATTTATTTTCACGAAATCCATCTTTAGTAATTACCTCAATTCTAGCAGTATTTGATTCAACTTCAGCTTTTGTAAACCAAGCGTCACGGAGTTCTTTTTTAGAGAATAATTCTAGCTGATCACCATTATGAGGGGAATCTTTTTGAGTTGCATTTCCGTAAGACAATAAGACTTTTGCTTTTACTGTATCCCCGAACTCAATTATACCGACCCAAGAATCTCCACCGCCTACAAACATATTGTTATCATCAGCTCCACCAGGCCAGGCAACACGAAAAACGCCCATAGATCCATCAATGCCATTTGCGGGTAAATTTTTACCATTATAGTTTATTCGATAATAATCGCCCCAAGGGGTATCCAAACTGCCAAATTTAGTTTCGATTTCCAAGGCCGCTTGTTCCAATAATTGAACTGCCCTATTGGGGTCTGATAGGCCGTCTGGTGTTGTATTTGGGGTGTCCATTGTCCATTGTTTTGTATAATTTGAGCTGTTCCACATATTGAACTTATTGGCCCAATTGTAGAATAAAAGCATGCCTTTGCTATCTGCATCGGCTTCTCTATCCCAATTTTCCAGTACCAATTTGGCTTGTTTGGCTTTCTCTGAATCGCTTGCATCGACCGCAGCAAACAAATCATCTAAAATTCTATCGGCAAATTCTAATCGTGTGGAGAGTTTATACTCCACCAACTCATCAAAAGTTATAGATTCGTCTTCCATAAGCATTCGAGCCGAACGTTGCGGCCGGAATGCCATATTTTGAGGAGCCATATAACTAGGGTAATCATCAGGATTCAAGGTCATTGGTATCGTACTAGTCCAAGGCGGGTCATTGGCATTTTGAAGCCAGCCACCTTCAGGGTTCTTTATTTTGGGTAAGTCGGCGTAAGAATGCATTTCAGTCCATACATCTGCTGATTTTCCACCTGGAATAACGCGATTCCAATAATCCCAGTCACCCGAACTTCGTTTTGGTACTAGACCATTAAACAAATAGAAAATTTCACCTTGTTTATCTGCATACATGACATTCCAAAAAGGGATTTGTGCCATTTTTAAAGCATTCTCAAATTCATTGAAAGTACTACTGTTTATCATGCGCCACCATTGTAAAAACATATTCGGTCTATCAAAACCAACCATTCGTAAGGCCAAAACTCTGTCTTTAGTTTTATTAACCACCGGGCCGTGAACCGTTTTCATGATGGGAATTTCTTGGTCTAGGATCGTACCATCCTTTTGTTTTATTCGGATGATTTTTGACGAGGCTTCAAAATCTTTACGTTCGCCATCCAATAGATAGCCGCCGTCTTTTAATTCCAATTCGTAGGTGTCCGCGTTGTCAATTGTATTATCAGTATGACTCCAGCCTAGGTTTTCATTAAAACCAATTGCAATTCCGGGGAAGCCTACGAGAGTTGAACCATACATGTTTTTCCCATTTAAATTTAAATGGGACTCAAAGAACAAAAATTCTTCCCACCAAGGTAAATGGGGATTTTGAACCAACATAGCATTCCCAGAAGCTGAGCGTTTAGGGGCAATAGCATAGGCATTCGAACCCATATCTGGCCATTGTTGCACACGTCCTAAATCATTACCACCAATAAAACGAGTAAAAATGACATACATGCTATGCATATTCATGTCTTTGGTAGTAAGCGGTAGCACAACTTTATTTTTGTCATCAATGGTTTCAGGATGTGCAGTTGCATAGGCATTCATTCCTTTTATAAAAGAGGTATATATAGTTTTGATTTCGGGATCTTGATTTTTTGCCCAATCATCGGCCAATTGATCAAAGCCTAGGGTATGAATGAGCATGTCATTATCGAATTTCTCTTGCCCCCAATATTCGGCCCCTTTACCTCTAGAGCTTCCATATAGTTTTAAAATAAGGTTAGCATGATTATGCATTTGTGCCCAACCTTGGGCAAAAAATAATTCTTCGGTTGTGTTTGCTGTAATATGCGGTACACCCCAAGTATCCCAAGCAATTTGGGTTTCTATTTTTTCTGTTTGAGCACAGGAAAAAGTTAAAAAAGAAACGATACTAAGAGTGAAAAGAAGCTTGATTTTCATATTTCTTTTGTTTATAAGTTAGATATGTTGGTCATATTATTATATACAGGTTTTTTAATTTTTTTTAATTTTTGCTCTAAGATTAACCAAAAATACTTAAGGAATACTGCCCATGGATTTAAATCAGGTTTAGGTACTTTACCTTTTCCTAAACGTTTTATTTGCGATTCATACCATATTATATTCATTGCCCCATCAATCCCTTTTACTCCTGTTTTTTTAATTTTTGTTGTAAAATTAGTTCGACTTTCGTTAATTATTTCATTCCCAATATTGGGATACACGGCAAAAGGTCGTGCAATCCCAATAATATCTAATTGATTAGAAGCAATGGCATCTTTCATGACAGCGGTAGTACGAAATCCTCCTGTTAACATTAAAGGAGTATTTGTTGTTTTTCTCACTTTCTCAATATAATCGATAAAATAAGCTTCTCTTTTTTTTGTGCTCTCTTTGCGTTTTCCCATCATTGCTGGAGCTTCATATGTTCCTCCTGATATTTCTATTAAATCAATTCCTTCCTTTGAGAGAGTTTTGACAACTTCCATTGATTCTTCTTCTGAAAATCCACCTTTTTGAAAGTCCGCAGAATTTAATTTAATTCCAACAGGAAAATTATTTCCTACGCGTTCTCTGATTTTTCTATAAACTTCAACAACAAATCTAGATCTATTTTCTAAAGTTCCTCCCCATTTATCTTTTCTAATATTTGTATAAGGCGATAAAAATTGACTAACTAAATAACCATGTGCACCATGAATCTGAATTCCTGAAAAGCCTGCTTCTTTTAATATAATGGATGTATTGGCAAAAGCTTCAATGATTTCTAGAATCTCACTTTCACTTAAAACCTCAGGCACTTTTTTTTTTGTTTTTTTTCTTCCACCAGTTTTTAGAGGTACAGCAGAAGGAGCTTTTAAACTACTGTTAATTTCTTCCATAGCTTGTCTACCCGGATGGTTTATTTGAGCCCATAAATGCGTATTTGTGCCTTTTACACTTTCAGCCCATTCTTTAAGCAATTTAATTTTTTTTCGATTTTCAACAACTACATTTCTTGGTTCTCCAATTGCCTCCGAATCAATCATAATGTTTCCAGTAATCAATAATCCTGCACCACTTTGAGCCCATGCTTTATATGCATTTATCAGAACAGGTGTTGGCTCATGATGTTTGTTAGATAAATTTTCACTCATTGCTGATTTAGCAATCCTATTACTTAGGATTACTCCATTTGGTAAAATCATTTCTTCTTCTAATATATTCATGAGATTAGCTGCAAAAGTGTTTTATATAAAATTCAATTTATCATAGTATGCTATAATTCACAATTCGCTTGTGCATAACGTTTTTGGATAAGAGCAGTAGCGGAATAATTGCTCTTACCTTTCAAATAGCAATATAATTAATTAAAAGCAAAAACGGTTTAAGAATAAACCTAAACCGCTATTGCTTTTATACATTGTTGTAGCTAATCTCATGAATATATTAGAGAAGAAGTAAATCATTAATCATTTGGTTCTATAAGATCTTTTATATGAGCTGCAACGGCGCTACCAGCCATAGAACCGTAATTACTTAATACAATTACATAATAATCTTCTTTGGAGTAATATTCAAAACGGCTACCAACTCCTGGGCGCACACCTCCATGACCAATAGTTAATGCTTTACCAAGGCTATTGGTTTGAAAACCATAACCATAATGTCTGCTTTCGTCTTTCGTTACAAAAAACTTAGCATGTTTTTTGTACAGCAGTTGTTGGGTTTCTATGCTAACAAGCGTATGATTATTGATAGCTTTAAAATAAGTATACAAATCTCTAGTAGTAGAATAGATGCCACCGTCTGGAGCTAAATAATTACCAACACCACCATTTTCTCTTCTTGTACCACCTATAAAATTTGATTGAGCATCCTTATATGTATAGCCTATAGCTTTGTTTTGTCTAACTGTTAACTTCTTCATATCTGCAAAAGAATTGTTCATTTGAAGTGGATTAAAAATATTTTGTTCTATGTATTCACCATAAGGCATGCTACTTACTCTTTCAATAATGAGACCTAACAACACATATTCTTCATTGGAATAATCATACTTGTTTAACACTTTAAAATTCTTTCTTCTGCCTTCATTTAATGAGTCAATATGAGTTACTTGAGCTTTTACAGCTTCAGTGAGGTTTTTTGCTTTGTCATTGTCTACATTAAAAGGTTCATAGTCATCTAGCTCTATACCAGAAGTGTGAGTTAATAAATGATGAATGGTTACTTGGTTGGCAATATCTTTGGGATATTCTGGAATATATTTACTAATTGGATCGGTAAATTTTAGTTTTCCTTGTTCTGCTAATTTTGCAATAGCAACACCAGTAAATGTTTTGGAAGTTGAAGCAATATTAAATGAAGTGTTTGCGTTATTCTTCGTATTTCTTTTTTTGTTGCTTTCGCCATAGGTTTCTTCAAATAAAATGATATTGCCTTTTGCTACTAATACAGACCCCGAAAAAAAGTCTAGCTTGTGCAACTTCTTTAGATATTTTTTTAAATGAGGTTTCATTTCTTTAGATGAAATTGATCTGTATGGAGGCAGATTACCAACAGGACGTGAGCCTCTACTTGTTGATTTTCCAATAATTTTGGTGTTATCTGTATTCATTCGTAACATAATAATTACCCAGTTTTTAGTATGCTTACCTAGAAACCATATAGCCAACCTATTTTTATTAGACCAACTTGTTTCTATAGCATAGGGTTCTATTTTTCCGTAATCAGCAAAAACACTTGGCCAATACGCTGCAGCTTTTACAACGTCTTTTTCGTAATATTTGGTTGTAAAAGCTTCTAGCTTTTTAAGATTGTTTGTATTATAGGCTTTTATAAACTCCTTAAAAATGGGCGTAATTTTATTTTCTGGCCATTTAAAATTTGAACTATTTTGACCTAGAGTTTCTGATGAATTTAATAGGGTTGTAGCTACTAAAACAATTCCCAAGAATATTTTTCTGATTATTGATGTAGTTTGGATCTTTTGCATATTATTTATTTTTAAACTGCAAAAGTATATGAGGAATTCAGTTCTGAAAAATGAAATGTAATGAACTGTAATAAAAATGTTGTGAATTGCAAATTTGATTAATTAGATTACAATAAACCTTATAAATTTCTTAAGATTTTAAAGAAAGAAGACATAATAAATACAATAAAAGAAAAGCATCAATTATTATTTAACTGGCTAGGAAATCAACCAGTTGAAAACTAGGGTATTAAAAGTATAATACATGTCAAGTTTCTATTCATTGTTAGTTAAGTTTTTTTATAAATTAAAACCTAAGGACAAGAAAAAAATAGGAGTGTGACAATTAGCTACAACGTGTTGTGTATGATTTAGTTGCGTGTTTCAGCCACTAATTTAGTAAACAAAAACGAACGCAAGAAAATCCCGAAAGAATTTCCAAGTAGGTGAGGACTGAGCAATTAATTATGCATGTTTTGTTGGGCTTAGTATTTTTTTATTTAGAAGCTACATCAGGTCTTTTTCCGAATTGCCACATTAAAATTCCACCAGTAATAAACATCCATATAGCATAAGCTCCTATTGGAATACCCATTTCTACATTATTTAATATAGAAGTTGCAATTACAAGTGCTAATGTCCCATTTTGTATGCCGCTCTCAATTGTGATTGAAATTGCATTTTTTAAATTTAATTTAAATAACCTAGCGGTGAGATATCCTAACCCCATTGTCACGATATTTAGTAATAAGGTAACTAATCCTGCTTCTTTCATTCCATCTACTAGTTTATCAGCATTGGCAGCTAATACTGCGATAAATACTATTATAAAAATTACTGTTGAGGCAGTGCGCATTGGTTTTTCCATTCGTTTTGCAAAATTGGTTTTGTGTTTGCGAATGAACATTCCTATCGAAATAGGAATCACAGTGATTCCCATTATTTGTATTATAGTATCAATTATGGGCAATTTAATTGTAATATCTGTATTACTACTAAAATATTCTAATGCATAAGATAGAATAAACGGTATTGTCAAGATACTTACAATGCTAGCAATAGCAGTTAATGAGACCGATAATGCAATATTTCCTTTACAAACTTGTGTTATCAAATTACTAGTTGGACCACCAGGGCAACTAGCTAAAATCATTAAGCCTACTGCCATTACGGGATTTAGATTAAAAGCTATTGCTAGTGAAAATCCAATAATAGGTAAAAAGATAAGTTGATTGGTAAGTCCAATTAAAATAGCTTTAGGGTATTTTATAATTCTAGTAAAATCTCCTGGAATTAAAGTCATTCCCATACCTAACATTATTATAGCTAGAGATAATGGTAAAAACACTTTACTTATAAGTTCTACAGTATTCATAGGTCTATTAATATTTATTTCTTGATGCGCGTATTAAGTCCAACGGTTAGTGTATGGTTAGTTGCGTGTGTAAGCAACTAATTTAGCAAAAAGAACCGAACCGTAGGAAAATCCGTAGGATTTTCGAGTTGGCAAGAACCGAGCAATTAATTATGCACGTTGTTATGAGCTTTTTTTACTTCTCACTATTTTTACAATACGATTATATATGATTTCCGCTAAATTCCAGTCATATCCATCAAAGTTAGTTGTATTATTAAATTGAATTACAACTGTATCAATGTCTTTGTGGTATTTTGCAATACTCTGATAGCCAACGAGCAGACCTGTATGTTCGTACACGTAAATGGAGGAATAGATTTCCTGTTCACCTTCATTAAACGCCGAACCATCGTTTAATGCTCGCAAGAATATACCCACATCCTCTGCTGTAGCTATCATTAAGCCAGTAAATTCAGTCTTTAGATCGTCTTCAACTCCAACATAATAGCCACTCATCACATCGTCTATATCGACTTCATGCAGCGAACCGAATGTGTTTTTGAGTTTGAGCGGTATCAAAATTTCCTCCTTTATATACTGCTGGTGGCTATAACCTAGCACTTTATCAATAAGGTCAGAAATCAACATATAATTCGTATTTGAATAGCCATAATCTTTACCTGGTTCAAAGTCAGCTGGTAAATCAAGTGCGTATTCAAGTGTTTCTTGTTTATTTTTTGGCGTTTTTGTCCAATAATCAGGATGGTCTACAAAATTGGGAATGCCACTCCGATGTTGTAGCATTAGCTTCAAGGTTATTTTGTCTGAATTTTCAATTCTTCCCACAAGTTCTGGAAAGTAATCAGCGAGTGTTTTATCCAAAGATAAACGTTCTTCTTTGACTAATTTTGCGGTAGCAACAGCGACATATAGCTTGCTAATGCTGGCAATTTTGAATAAGGCTTGCGGGTAGGCAGGTATTTTATTTTTTCGGTCATGCCAGCCTCCGGCATAAAACTCAGGGGCCTTCTCTGCTTGGTCCACATAAACAATCATTCCATCAAATTTATGGGCAATTGCTTCATTTATTTGTTCTTGAACCGTATCAGGAAGTGGTAAAATCCAAGCCTTTACCAAAATCCATGGTACGAACCATAAAGAAGATATGCTTGTAATAATAAATACTATTCTGAGAATTCGTTTTATTTGTTTCTTTGTCATACTATTTCAGGGCGATGCATTTTATTAAATTGCTCACAACGGTTAGGCTATGATTTCGTTGTGGACAAATCCGCTAGGATTTTCCGCTGTATAAATCAGCCTAGTTAAATATACTAAACTTTGGTGTGGCACAAAACCACAATGAATTATAGCCAGTGTTGTCGGTTCGTTTTTTGTCCATTTATAGGAACAATTAATAATCTGAATATTCGGTTGGAAAAAGGAAAATCAGATCATATTTAGAAACATTATTTTTGTATTTAGGCATAGCAACCATTTTTTTCCATTCAGGTGAATCAACGAAATCTTCCCAATGTTTATCTCTACTTGCTTGATCTGAGAAAGTTGTCAGATACATTAAATTTGGCATTTCAGAACCCGAAATTACTTCTCCATAAAAAACTGAATTAAACTCAAGACGATCAAAGAGTTTGATTTCTCCACCAGCATTAAACATTTCGACTTTATTTTTATAGTAGGCTTCAGTTGGAGATATATAACTCCGCAATTCATATATTCGTTCTGATCTTGGACTATTCAATTTCGACGGTCTCATTGCTGGAAAGTCTTGAAAAGCAACCATTATTGTTGACTCGATTTGCCGGTATGGTGCTTGGTCATAGGATGCATTTAAATAATCACTTCCGGCAGTTAAGTATTGCTCATCTCTATTAAGCCGATCTTCAAGTTCAATTAATTGTTCAATCGATATAAACGGAGTAATAACATATGTTTTTTGAATAGTATCAATGTCATTTTGTCTTAATTTGAATACACCTATATTATTGATTCCCAACCTTTTTACTCCAGGCAAATAGGCTTCTTTAAGATACTTATCAGTTACCATTACTTGGTCCTCTGAATCAAAGGTATAGATCTTAAGTTGATAATATTCTCTATTAGTATTTGGAGATTTATTTTCTGTGACCTTTTTAGAATTCGAATGCTCACAGTTTGTAAGCACTAAAATGAAGAGCATTAGTGGAAGAAGTTTGAATATTTTCATTTTTTTAGTGTTTATTTTTAATGTGCTACAACGTTGTTGTATATGGTTTGTTGCGTGGCTAAGCACCTAATTTAGCAAATAAAAACTAGATAGAAAATCCGCGAGGATTTTCGTAAGTAAGCTTGCACTAGCAATTAATTTGCACGTTGTTGTAGCCAGTTTTATTTTATTTTAGATTTTGTGTTCTTCAATTTTATTGAATTAGGATAATATTTTAGTGCTAACTCTACTACCTCTTTTAGTTCGTTTATTCGTCCTTGTCTTTCTAATCTTCTAGTAGTTCCAAGTAATGTTTGCCCATAATAAAAGGAGCCTTCAAGCGGTATAATTTCAAACCCGTATTCGTTTGAAAGATTCTGATAGAATAGTTTTATTTCATTAGCTGGATTTTCAGAATTCCAGAATTCTCTATATGGTATGTTCCAAATATCTGTGGGATAAATGGTTTCTAATCCATGTTCAATCCCTGAAATTGACATTCCGTAATGATTTTCATTTTCAAGTATTTCAATCTTGTAATTAATTTTTGGATTTGCTTTTGAGTTCAATTTTTGGTTTAATTCGATAAATGCATCTGCTTCTTCTTGTGGTCTTCTTTTTAGATCGTCACCAGCTTTGCCAATATAAATTGATAACTTTGGCATTATACTGTCTTGAATTGAATTTTGTAATTTTTGTGAAATTGTTTCTCCAGAATTTGTTTTTAGTGATAATTCAGCAGCTAAAACAATATAACCATTAAACAATTCTGGATTATTCCAAAATGCTTCTAAAACTGGACCGAAAGTTGGTGACATACCAATTATTGTTTTATGAGTGTTTACACGATAAGTGTCCTCTAAAAATGGAATAAGTTCTTTATTAATAAAACTTAAATATTCATTGGATTTACCGCCATTATTGCCAAAAAATTTCTTTCCATCCTTTTTTATTAACTCAAGTGACATGTCTGAGCGTTTTCCAGTATTGTTCGGTATTCCAACAATGATACTTTCTGGCATTTCATTCCTGGACGCCTTGATCTTTACAATTGAACTTGTAACTTCGAATAAGTACTCTCCATCCATAACAATGATAACTGGGTATTTATGGATATTTCTATTGTAATTTTGAGGTAAAGAGATAAATATTTCTCTTTCTTCATTTAAAATTTTTGAAGAATATTGAAGCCTTTCTCCGATGATGATCTTATCGTTCGTATTTTGAATTTTGTCAGTTGAATTTGACTTACAAGAAAAAATAATTAAGATTAATAAAATACAAAAAAAACTTTTCATTATTGATATTTGTTAAATTGGCTACAACGTATGGATATACTCTCTAGGGAGTATATCTTTATTATATATACATTATTTTCTTACAAATCTAATGGATTTTTAAAAGAACTTGTAGCCACGTCGTATATATTTCTGTGGTTTTCGTGGAATTGTGCCCCAAAAGCAATTGAATATGTCTTAAATTGGTTCTTGCTTCCAGTAAATGAGTTGCAAAACTATGCCTTAACACATGTGGAGTAACTCGTTTTCTAATACCAGCTTTATGCGCAGCAGCACTAATAAGTTTCCCAACGCTATTCGCGCTGTATTTGCCACCAAATTGACCTTCAAATAAATACTTAATTGGATGATACTTTGTGTAATATAACCAAAGATCCTTTAGGATGTTATAAGACAATAGAGTATATCTGTCTTTCAGTCCAGGCACTTTTAACAACAAAGCCCAGTCAAGTAAACTTACTGAGCTTATTATGTTTAAAATTGCAATCTAATTGCGCTTAATCGTGGAGTCGCCGAGAATCGAACTCGGGTCCAAACAAGCTATCAAAGTGCTTTCTTCACGTTTAGTTTTTAATTGGTTTTCGATAATATGCTGACTAAAAACGGCCCACAGTATTACTTATCTTTTTAGTTTCAAAAATGTACCAAAGCTTTACATTTTCTATGTTAACATTTACGATGTCTCTAACAGAACGCCGTTAACCAAGGCTTTCAAGAGACATTCAGCTTTCCTACCTAGTAGGACAAGCTAAAGCGTAGTTATTCTCGCCGTTTAAAATTTGACCTAGTCTTTAACGCGTTTCAATGTCATTACGCGACGTGCTTACAGTTCAATACAACTCGCTGTCAAAACCAGTCGACCCCATTATTTATTTACCCATTATTTTAATGGATTGCGAAGTTACAAAAAAAGTTGTGCAAACGCTTATTTCATCTTACTTTCGTGCAAAAATTGTTCCTTTATTCTATCTGCAGTTTTAGGATGACAATTTTTGCTTTTAAAAAACGATATTAAGAACTAAACAAATTAAAACATGAGCATCAAATTTGCCTTAATTAAAGAGCGTAAAAATCCGCCAGATCGTCGTGTTGTTTTTACACCTCAATCTTGTCAACAATTAAAGGCAGATTTTAATGCTGCCGAGATTATTGTGGAGTCTAGTGATATTCGTGTGTTTAATGATAGTAGGTATGCGGATGCTGGTGTTGAGGTTGTTAGTGATGTCTCTGATGCCGATGTTATGTTTGGTGTAAAAGAAGTGCCTGTTGAAGCGCTTATCCCTAATAAAAAATATTTTTTCTTTTCGCATACCATAAAAAAGCAACCCTATAATAGAGTCTTGTTAAAAGCAATTTTAGAAAAGAACATCGAATTCTATGATCATGAAACTATTGTCAATGGCAAGGATCTGAGACTTATTGGATTTGGACGTTACGCCGGTATTGTTGGTGCGTATAATGGGTTTAGAGCTTGGGGATTAAAATATAAAAGCTGGAATTTGCCAAAGGCAAATACTTTAGCCGATCAAAAAGCACTCATAGAAACCTTAAATAATATTTCTCTTCCCAATATTAAAATCCTACTCACAGGACATGGAAAAGTTGCTAGGGGTTCTAAAGAAATGCTAGACGCCATGCACGTCAAGGAAGTATCAGTTGACGATTATTTAAATCAAACTTACAGTGAAGCCGTATATTGTGTGGCAGATGTATTAGATTATAACAAGCGTGTAGATGGGAGAGTGTTTGATAAGTATGATATGTATTATAATCCAAAAGATTATGTGTCAGATTTTATGAGATTCGCCAAAGTAACCGATTATTTTATTGCAGGACATTTTTACGGTGATGATGCACCGTATTTATATACCCGAGAGGACGTGAGATCTAAAAATTTTAATATTAAAGTTGTTGCCGATGTTAGTTGTGATATTGACGGGCCCGTAGCAACAACACTTCGTCCGTCTACTATTGCGAATCCTATTTATGGTTATGACCCAGCAACGGAAACGGAAATCGATTTCATGGATGATAAGGCTATTGTAGTCATGGCGGTCGATAATTTGCCTTGTGAACTTCCAAAAGATGCAAGTGAAGGTTTTGGTGAATTATTTCTAGAGCAAGTTATTCCTGCCTTTTTTAATGGGGATGTTGATGGCATCTTAGAACGTGCAAGAATGACCAAAAACGGAAAGCTTACAGAGCGATATGCATATCTACAAGCCTATGTAGACGGGAGAGAATAATTAAAGCAGCTCTACAAAAAAAATGGCGTTTTTGTTTAAATCGTAAAACCCGAATTCTTTAGTACCCCAAGTCGTATCATACCAATTAATATCTCTTTCAATATCTGAAGAGGGTAAAACTAACTATTGTATGAAGCTTATTATTGGGATTCATGTTTTAAAAACACCATGAAATTCTGGTCATAAAAAAGCCTATCTAAATAGATAGGCTTAAAATAAAAGATTAAAGAGTGAGTTTAAACTACTTTTACGTTTGTTGCATTCATACCTTTTTTTCCTTCTGTTAACTCAAATTCGACTTTGTCGCCTTCGTTAATCTGATCAATTAATCCAGACACGTGTACAAAGTACTCTGTATTTGAATCGTCTTCTGTTATGAAACCAAAACCTTTAGTTCCATTGAAAAATTTTACTGTTCCGTTCACTGTTAAATATGTTTTAAGTCTTAAATATAGTGTTATTAAGTGTGTTATAAAAAAAATAATTTAATTATTCTTTAATAACACGAATACCTATATGCTCTGATTGTATCATATTACTGTCGTTTTTATCATAAAAATCATAAGCGCTGTAGCCATAATTACCGTGGTCATAATATTCTGCAATATTTCCACCAAGGTCATATATCGCGGCATCGCCAACTTTGGTGCTTTTCTTTTTTCCAACTTTTTTATAGAGTATAGATTCAAGTTCTTTTAGCTTTTCTCTAAACATCGGCACTTCGGCTTTTGTAATATCATAACCTGCCCAATAATTTAAAGTGAGCTCTTTTGCTGCTACTTTATGTGCTTTTTTATGAAGTGCTTTTGCCTCTGTTGTATTTGGTAACCTATAAGTCTCTCCTGTGGTATTACTTAACCACTTTACATAGGCCTTAGCATCAGTATGACTTACTTCCGCTGGATAATTATCAATACCTGACTCGTATCTAAAATCGGATTTAAATGCCTTAAACTGTGCATTGGTGACTTCAAAACGACCAATAGATGTAGAGTCTTTCTTTATTAATAAAGTTTCAGGAATTAAAATTCCTTCTTTTACAATTCCAAATAGTCCTCCTACAATTTTTGCCTCTTGTATTTTAATAAGTTCAGCTAATGGGCTATCTTCTTTGAAAGCTTCATTTTTAGTAGAAGTTTTACCAAATAAATAGGTGTCTATCCACCGTATTTCTTCTTCCATTTTTCGTAATTGATGTGTAATTTTCCCTAAACCATGTGGTTGCCCTGGGAACCATAGAAAACGTACCGGTGATTTTCCTACCTGTTGTAAGCCTCTATAATATTCCCAGCCTTGATCTCTAGGAACTGCACGATCTTCACTGCCATGAAAAATAATTGTTGGTGTTTTAATTTTTTCGATTTCAAATAATGGCGATTTTATAATATAATTTTCATTGTAAGATTTGCCATTAGTATCGTCCCAAGGAGCACCACCAAAATAAGATTGATCGAAATTTACACCAAATCTGCAAGTGCCATAATCGGAGGTCCAATTTACATCGCCAGCTCCTGGCGCAGCTACTTTAAACATATCAGGAAATCTAATGGTAAGCATAGTCGTAATTATAGCGCCGTTGGACCAGCCCATGGTTCCCATTTGTGAGCGATTTACCATGCCTTTATTTACCAAAATGTCTATCGCTTTAGTAATGTCTTCCATTTCGGGTTCGTAATAATTGCCTTTAATACTTTCTACATAGGACAAGCCATGATTTCCCGATCCATGATAATTTGGTTTTAAAACGAACATTCCTTTTTGTGCCAAGAGATTTGGATAAGTACTCCAGCGTTCACTCCACAAATCTAAATCTGCAGATGCCGGACCACCATGAATAGATAGCATAAGAGGGTAACTTTTACCTTCCTGGTAGTTTTCTGGATAATAAAGAATACCAGTTGTTTCTTCTCCCTTGTAGCCTTTCCAAACCATGACTTCACTTTTAGTGATTTTTCTTTTATTGAGATTCTCATTTAGTGAGACTAGTGGTTGCTCGTTAGAAATTTTATTTGCTGATATATTGGCAATAAAGTAACGCGGTAATTTCGAAGCTGTGGAATAATTATAAACTATTTTGGAACCGTCTTCTGAAACATCTAAAATTGAAACATGATCATTTTTATCACCAAAATCTATTTTTGATTTATTCCATTTGTCACCATTCTTTTTATAATATTCTAGCTTGTAAGTTGTTTTATTTGCAAGGGAAGGGATAATGTTATTTCCAATGACGTTATAGCCTCTTCCAAGTCCTAAGTCCCATTTTAAATCTACTTTTTTAAAGCTTTTGGAACTAATAGTGTAGTAATAGAGCTCGCTTATACCAGCGCCATTCCATTTTGGGTCTGAAGCATAATTTGCACTAAAGTAAAACCCTTTGTTATCATCTGTAAATGAAATACCTCCAATTGGAAAGCCTAGATTCGTTTCAATTTGTGTGACCGCTCCGGTGTTTAAATTTTTGATGTATGAAAATGGATCTTGTTGCTGATCGGAAGCATAACTTATATTACGCTGCATGCCATAGTACAACCATTTACCATTTTTTGAAATTTGATATCCTCTTAAGGGTTTTTTATTATTTGTTAGACGTTTTACAGATTTGTCTTTGATATGATAAGCATAGACATGATTTGGTCTCCAATGCATAGAATCTTCAACAACAATGACATTGTCTTTCTTTTCTTCCAATTGAGATTCGTATAAGGTCTTACCATCATGAGACTGGAAGAGTAAGCTGTTATCATTTTGCCATTGAAGATTTGAAATTCCGTTTTTAAATTCTTTCACAGCTTTTGCTTCGCCACCATATATACTGAGCTGCCATAATTTTTTTCCTTTATCTCTTGAGGATAAGAAATAAATAGTTTCTCCATCTTTTGAAAATAGAGGGCTATAATTATTAGCCTCCCCATTAGTAAGTTGAATGGTTCTAAATTTATTGTCTTTTTTTAAATCTAGACGGGTGAGGTAAATATCGGACACAAAACGGTCTTTCTTTTTAACCGCTTTACGTTTGGTCCAGACCACCATGTTATTATTAGGTGATATGGAAACTGATCGCATGGATTCTGTGTTGATGAAGTCTTCTGGTTTCCATCGAGTTGGGTCATCCTTTGTTTTCTTTTGAGCAATAGAAGCATTAACAATAAACGCTATCATAAATAAGGTTAGCAGTGCTTGTTTTTTCATGTAAATTATTTTAGAATCTAAATATTGTAAATTATGTATTGTTATTTATAGATAGTACTATCACTATGTATAACATTGTTTTAATAAATGGTTTTATAATTCATTTTTAAATCTTTCGTTTATTTTTTTTAAAATTGCTTTTGCGCCATTATTATATATCGTAATAAATAATAAATGGTTTTTGGCAGCCAAAAGATTGTGAGAAGCTACACGTTTTCTGTAATCTTCACTTTCTGTAAAATAGATTATCATTTCTTTGGAATAATTTCCTTGTGTCCAGTCTATAAACCAAGAATGTTCTTTAAAACTATTTATATTACTGAACACTTCATCTTTTATGAATTTATTACTGTCCTTTATAAGCTCAGACAGTGAAGTGTAAAACTGTGTAATATTAGTGACTAAAGTATCATTTTTCTGATTGTTTTGATTCGAAAAATTTTTCACTAAATCATAACCTTTGGTTTGAATATTAAAAGGCTTATAGATGGAAACTAAACTTGTACAACTTGGACAATCTTTATAGTTTTCAAATGAAATTTCCTTATTAATTATTTTAAGACTTATCTTTTCATTTTCAGTGTAAAATTTAATAAGCCCAGAACCTACAAGGGTATCTCTCTCTAAATCTAATGCGATTGTTTTTAATATTCCAGTAAGTTCATTTCGTTGCATTCTTACATCATTCCAGTTACTAACATAAAGGGCCAATAGAATTCCAGTCATTACTAAAAAAACTTCGCCAATAGCATATAATATATAATTTGTGATTTTTTTATCTATGATGAATTTCTGTCTGGTTTTTCTAAATATTTTCATCGTCACTATTGTTTTTGTCTTCCTTTTTCATTTTGATATAACCAGAAACCAATCGCATTCCTAATCTTGCAAATAGGATGATGGCAATAACCATTACAATATCAAGTCCATTCATAATTCGTCCGATTTAAATTCTTGTAATAATAATTTGAGTTCCTCCATTTTTTCTAAACTGGATTCACAGGATTTTATTTTCTGCTTTAGCGTTGCTCTTGCCGCGAGCGCTAGATTCGAAAAAACCTGATCCTTACCAAAGGAAGGCATTGTCTCTTGAATATTCATATAATTAGCATTTTCTAAAAAATAATCGGCAATGCGGGTTTTCATATTATAATAATGTACTTCTTGTGTTAATCGTACACTTTCAAAAGTGTTGTAAGCTGAGGTAATGGCATTCCGTAAATTGATGTTTTGAATAAGCTTAAATTCTCCTGATAATTTTAAATTCTCGAAGGCTACTGTTTCTGGCGCAAAATCTTCAAAAGAGAGTAATGCATAAGCTTTTCTAATCATCTTATTGTTTTCAAAATCTTTCTTTGCCAATAAGTCTATAACTGTGTCTAATTGTATTACTAGTTTTGATTCTTCGTCAATAACGGTGTTTAATTTTGATATATTTTGGTCAACTTCTTCAATAAGTTGCTTGGTGTAAATCCCTAAAATTATTTTGTTCTGACGGTCCTGATTCCAGTTATTAATACTAAGAGCAATTAAAATACCAATAACCACAAGCAATATTTCGCCAAATGCATACATAAAGTAATTCCTTGTTCGGGAGTCAGACTTGATTGGTTTGTTTTCCATAATAAGATTTTGGCGAGTTTTTCTAAAGAGTTTAATCATTCAATTAATCTTTTGTTTTAATGGCTATGCAGGACGTTTAATAGCTTTTGGCGGATTAGATTTCAATGCTTTTTCTAATTGAGGATCATGCCCAATAATTACGCGTTCTGGCCATTATTCTCCATAATTCATTGAGCAACACCAACATTCTCTAACCTAAGACCATCTTCTGTTAATTATAAAAAAAGACTTAAGGAAAAGGTTTATAAATATATAAAAAAAAAGAGGAAATTCTCATTGGAGAATTTCCTCTTTTTATCGTCTTTTTGAAAAGATGATTTTATTGTTTAAAAAAATCTTTTTTATACTCTAGGCCTATTTTTTGGGTGAGTAATAATACCTCAGGTTTGTCTTTTCTTAAACCTATTTGCCAATTATTGAAAATCTCCCAGTCTTCAGTTTTAAAAATAGGCTCGCCATAAGCAGAAATTAGTTTTTGTCGAATTCTGTCCTCTTCACCTTTGCCTGTTAAAATCCAAACGGCATTCAGTTTATTGTCTCCAAACCGAGCTTCAATTTTCCTTGGGAAACCAGCATATTGAACACCAAATGCATTAATTTGAACTTGAGCATTGGGATCTGAGCCATCCAATTGTTGGGTTTGTGTAAGTGTACTATTTGCTTCTATTAGAGGTTTTAGTTCATCCATGTCAGCTCCCATTTTTAAAAAGTCAGGAATTATAGCAGACGCGTTATACTCAGGGTTTGTATCATCATTAGATATTAAATAGGGATTGCTCCACATGAATAAATTTGGATGAGCAGCTTCTTTGGTGAGAAACTTTACATTATCGGTTTTAGGATCAGCAAAAAGCATATCGGCGCGATATACTTTGAATCCAAGATAGACCATGGCCGTATCTTTTCGAGTTTCTATTAAGCTTTTAATAGCATTGCCTCTGGCTTCTATAAAGGATAACTTATCATCTGAAAATGAAAAAGCTGCTTTTGCTATTATCCCGTTACTAGTTTTAATATTGGTACAAATAAGATGTTCTTCTTTATCTTTTGCTAAAGGAAAACTCGGAATTTTAATGCTAATAATTTTCGAGGATTCAGAAATGGCATCAAGCTTCTGTTGTACTGTTTTTATGGATTCATTAAAGCTTATACCATTAAAAACAGATTCGACCTGTGCATATGTTGAAAATGATAAGAATGCGAGTGCTACTGAAAATATCCAGGTGTATTGGTTGGGTTTCATCGTGTTTAATTTTTATTAAAGAGTATCATTTATTGTGTTTGTTACAGTGAATTAAATTGTTGTATAAGCTAAAAAAAGCTAAGCGTTTAATAAATAAATGCTTAGCTCTTAAATTGTAAAAAGATAAAATATTTACTCTTTCAATATGATAGCCGGTAACTCTAAGGCTTTAAACATCTTGTTATAGGCACTCATTTCAGTATTTGTGATGGCATTACGTTCAGTTTTGTAAACGTCCCAGTCGGCTAATAAGTCTTGCAATCGTTCTTTTGCCCCTTCGGTAACTTTTGGGTCGGCAACATCTAAATATCCTTTTAAATGAATTAATTGAGCATTAAGTTTATTATTGAAATTGATAACGTCCTGAAACGTTTTTTGATCTGGCTGAATTAAATGCCTTTCCCAAGTATCAATACGTTTTGTTAGTGCCTTTCCTTTCTCTAAAAGGGCTTTCGTCAATTCATTATCATCTAAAAGTTTAGCATACCCCTTTAATTGTGATTTAGCAGAGCGCATAGAATTCACAGATTCATGCATTTCTTTTAGTGTGTTTTCAATAGTAACTAGCATGGATTGTTGCTCAGTGAAATCTTGTGCATTTGCTTTTACGCTTGGATTAGCCAAAACGGTTGCAATGGTTTCACTTACTTCGTTATCTAAACTTAGCCGAAGTATATATATTCCAGGACCAACACTGGACCCGTCATGCCCTCCAAAAACGAATACTTTATCAATTGACGGAATTGCTTCGCGACTAAAGTTCCATGTAAAACGATTATAACCTTTTTTAGAAGGGAGTACTTGAGGAGAGGAAGGACCACCTGGCCAAGATTTAAACCCTTTTGGTTTTTTATTTGTAAAGGTTCTTATAACCTTGTTGTTTTCTAATACTTCTAGTTTTAAACTTAGTGTATCTGAAGCTTTAGCTAAATAATAATCAAATGTCACCCCTTGTTTTGGGTTTTGCCCTAAACCGGGAATTGGTTTACTTGCACTGCCTCCAAAAATACGATAGGTGTCTTTTGGCTTAAATATTTGAACCGTTTGTTTAGGTGTATTTAGGTTTTGAATTGCGGATAAATCATCTAATATCCAGAATCCACGACCCGAAGTTGCAGCAACGAGATCATTATCCTGAATGATCAAATCATTTATAGGGACAATTGGTAAATTCAACTGAAGTTGTTCCCAGTTTGCACCATCATTTGTTGAAACATATAAACCTGTTTCTGTACCAGCATAAAGTAATCCTTTTTGCTTTTTATCTGCTCTAACGACACGAGTAAATCCATTAGGATCATTCAGGCCATTAACAATTTTTGTCCAATTTTGACCATAATCGTTGGATTTGAAAATATATGATTTTAAGTCCATAGATTTATAACGCATAACAACAATATAAACAGAAGCCTTATCGTGAGGAGAAACATCAATGCTATTAATGATCCCGTCAGGAATATTTTTTGGTGTAATATTTTCCCAGGTTTGACCCCCGTTTCGAGTAATATGTACTAAACCATCGTCACTACCTGCATATAGTACACCTTCTTCATGTGCCGATTCTACCAAGGACATAAGTGTGTTATAATTTTCTCCACCAGCGGCTTCATTAGTATAAGGACCGCCACCAGGACCATGTTTGTCTTTTTCATCTTTGGTAAGTTCTGGACTTACTACGTCCCAATGAATACCGCCATCTGTCGTTTTAAAAACAACATTTCCGGCATGATAAATTGTATTTCTGTCATGTGGAGATGAAATGATAGGAGCGTTCCAATTGTATCTGTATTTTGAATCCTCTGGAGCAATACTCAATCCAAGTTCCGGATATTCTTTTATTGATTTTTGTTCTTTAGATCTCGCTTCCCATTTGCTGATATTACCTTGGTAAGTTCCCCCATATATTGTTATAGGATTGTCTGGGTCAAATGCAATAAAAGCACTTTCGCCACCAGCAACTGAATGCCAATCTTTCCAGTCAATACCAAAATCATTTGTGCGACTCGCAATTGAGATAGCAGAATTGTCTTGTTGTCCGCCATAAACATTGTATGGAACAAGGTTATCTGTAATGACTCGGTAAAATTGTGAAGTCGCTTGGTTTTGCTGTGTACTCCAACTTTTACCACCATTAAAAGAGATATTAGCACCACCATCATTTGAATTTATTAAATTAGAATTATCATTTGGATTAATCCATAAATGATGATTGTCACCATGTGGAACTGACACGTTTGAAAAACTTTTACCTCCGTCAATAGATTTCATTACTGGTGCATTTAATACATAAACAGTGTTTACATTCTGAGGGTCAGCAAATATTTCCATATAATACCATGAGCGTGCAATATTTACTCTATTAGAATTTATTTGACGCCATTTTTTACCTGCATCATCAGAACGATACACACCGCCTTTTTTTCCTTCTGCTTCAATAACAGCATAAACACGTTCTGAATTCGCTCGAGAAACTGAAATACCTGATTTTCCAAATTCCTCAGGAAGCCCTTCTTTCATTTTATTCCAAGTATCACCACTATCAGTAGATTTATATAATCCAGAATTTTCACCCCCAGATTCCATGGTCCATGCATAGCGTTGATGTTGCCACATTGATGCATAAAGAATTCTTGGATTATTCATATCCATCGAAAGGGAAGAAGCTCCGGTAGTATTATTTACAGAAAGTACTTTTTCCCAGTTAGTTCCACCATCCACAGATCTATAGACCCCACGATCATTTGACGGACCATACTGTGCGCCTTGAGCAGTTATAAATATAATATCTGGGTTTGTTGGATGTATGATCACATCAGAAATATGTCGTGACTTATCAAGGCCCATATGTTTCCATGTTTTTCCGGCGTCTGTCGATATATAAACACCATCACCCATAGACGTCATAACGCCTCTTGCAGCATGTTCTCCCATGCCAACAACTATAATATTTGGATCACTTTCTGAAACAGCGATTGCACCAACAGTTCCTGTTTTAAAAAAACCATCAGAAATATTTTTCCAGGTGATTCCATTGTCAGTAGTTTTCCAAACACCACCGCCAGTTGTTCCCATATAATAGGTCATGGGTTGATTAATTACTCCAGTTGAAGTGACACTTCGTCCACCTCTAAAAGGTCCAATATTTCGCCATTTTAAATCATTGAATGCTTTATCATCAATTTGTGATTTGGTTTCTTCTTTTTTCTTTTTCCTTTTTTGGGCATGTGAAGACACCGGTAATAATAAGATACCAATTAACAATAATTGAATGGTTTTCATAAAGTTGGTTTTAGCTGGTTAGTTTCTATATGTGCTTCCTAAAATTGAAGACGGTTGGGTTAAAGATAAAAAAAAAGCGTTAGACATTTGCCTAACGCTTTATTACAATGGATTTTATATGTTATGTATTTGCAATTGCCTTTTTTTGTTCAAGAGATACATCAATTTGATTGGTCAATAAATCATCGAAGCACTCTCGCTTTCTAATAAGATGTGCTTTATTATTGTACCATAATACTTCAGCTGGCCTGTATCGTGAATTATAATTACTAGACATACTATAACAATAAGCTCCCGCATTTTTAAAGGCTAAGATGTCACCTTCGTTAATTTCGCTAATCCGTCTATTGTTTGCAAAAGTATCGGTTTCACAAATATACCCCACCACCGAGTAGAATCGTTCTCGCCCTTTTGGGTTGGAAATGTTCTCAATTTCATGTTGTGATCCATAAAGCATGGGTCTGATCAGGTGGTTAAATCCAGAATCTATCTGTGCAAAAACTGTTGAGGTTGTTTGCTTGACAACATTTACTTTAGTTAAAAAATTACCAGCTTCACTCACCAAGAATTTTCCTGGCTCAAAGGCTAAGGTAAGATCTCTACCATAATTTTTACAAAAGGTTTTAAAACGTGCTGTAAGTTTCTCTCCAAATTCTTCAATGTTAGTCTCAATATCTCCTTCTTTATAAGGCACTTTAAAACCGGAACCAAAATCTATAAATTCTAAATCTTTAAAATTCTTTGCAGTTTCGAAAAGAATTTCACTGGCATATAAAAACACATCTATATCCAGAATATCGCTTCCTGTATGCATATGGATGCCATTAATATGCATGCCAGTATTTTCAACGATGCGTAATATATGAGGAATTTGATGAATAGAAATTCCAAATTTAGAATCGATGTGTCCTACCGAAATATTAGTGTTTCCACCAGCCATTACATGTGGGTTTATACGAATACAAACAGGAATATTTGGATGCTTATTTCCAAACTGTTCTAATATGGAGAGATTATCAATGTTTATTTGTGTGCCCAACTTCGTAACATTTTCAATTTCTTCGAGCGACACGCCGTTTGGCGTGTAAATAATATCTTTAGCTTTAAACCCGGCATGTAAGCCTAATTTTACTTCTTGAATAGATACGGTATCCAAGCCTGCTCCCAGGCTGTTGACAAACTTTAAAATAGAGATATTCGATAATGCTTTAGCCGCATAGTTAATCTTAAGTTTTTTCACCGAATTAAAAGCGGTGGTTAATCGATTGTATTGTGCCTCAATTTTATGTGCATCATACACATAAACAGGACTTCCATATTCTTTGGTGATATTTAATAAAGCGTCACTAGTCATAGTCGTAAAAAATTTAAGCAAAGATATTTTATTGTATTGTAAAACAAAGATTAGTATCAATTATTAATCAAATTAAACTAATTGTTAATTATATAACAACATAAGACTGATATAATTTTATTTATAAGCATTACTAAATAAAATGTTAGCGAAATTAACAGCTATTATTTACATTTGCGCATCTTAAATTAGTAAGCAAGTTATGAATTTACACGAATATCAAGGAAAAGAGATTTTAAACAGTTTTGGAGTACGCATACAACGTGGTATTGTGGCACAAAGCCCTCAAGAAGCGGTAACTGCTGCAAAGCAATTAACTGAAGAAACAGGAACGGGATGGCATGTTATTAAAGCACAGGTTCATGCTGGAGGTCGAGGTAAAGGAGGTGGTGTTAAGCTAGCTAAGAATTTACAAGAGGTTGAAACTATTGCAGGTCAAATTATAGGAATGAATTTGATTACACCTCAAACATCTGCCGAAGGTAAAAAAGTTCACCAAGTCTTAATTTGTGAAGATGTTTACTATCCTGGAGAAAGTGAAACTGACGAATTTTATATGTCTGTACTTTTAAATCGTGGTTCTGGTAGAAATATGATAATGTATTCTACAGAAGGCGGAATGGATATCGAAACTGTTGCAGAAGAAACACCACATTTAATATTTACAGAGGAAATTGACCCTGCAACTGGATTGTTAGGATTTCAAGCGCGTCGTGTGGCCTTTAATTTAGGATTGTCAGGAATGGCATTTAAAGAAATGGTAAAGTTTGTAATGGCGTTGTATACTGCTTATGTAGAATCTGATTCATCGCTATTTGAAATTAATCCTGTTTTAAAAACTAGTGATAATAAAATAATGGCTGTGGATGCAAAAGTTACAATTGATGACAATGCATTATACCGTCATAAAGATTATATAGATTTACGAGATATTCGTGAAGAAAACCCTATTGAAGTTGAAGCAGGTGAAATAGGATTAAATTATGTTGACCTCGATGGGAATGTTGGTTGCATGGTTAACGGCGCTGGATTGGCAATGGCAACTATGGATTTGATTAAACAAGC
>MAAC01009962.1_pt1 | contig 39282 bp, 26 predicted proteins | sample 1115981 | NCBI WGS metagenome assembly MAAC01 (sample SAMN04961126, study PRJNA320927) | seawater metagenome | isolation source: sample BD02T64 sea water enriched with oil for 64 days | place: USA:Gulf of Mexico | collected 2013-07-27 | reverse complement strand
GTTTCGCCTTCAAGCTCCTCAACATATAATTCGACCATAGTATTCATTCTGAGCGAACGTTGCCAGCTCACTTTCACGGTGTTATTTTTATCAAGGTGCGATATCAACGCTAAACGAGGGGAAAACATCGCGTTAGTAAAATCATTTTTATCACTTCTTGCTGAAATAAAGGCTCTAGTATCGGGGGTAATGAAATACTCTAATTCAGCCATTATTGAATAGGTATCAGCAGACCAGCCGTCATTAAACTCAACAATATCGCTGTCTTTTATGGTGCCATTTCTGCCGTTGCCACGATACAATGAATCTTCAGTAATAAAGTTTCGTTTACTGGTACCTGCTCTAAATGTATTGGACGATTTATGCCATGGTTTTGCCAGATAGTCGTGCGAGTATTCTACCCCGACAGATAAAGATGCCTTCGCTGGCCATTGGTAATTTAATATAGAGCGAAAAAACCACTCATTTTCTGAATAATTTCTGGTTCGATTCAACAGATCATCATGTTTTAAGTCTGCTTGCTTAGCGTTGGTTCTATAATAGTTTTCTGAGTCAAAACTGATTAAGCTTTTTACTTGTAAGTTAGGGCTAAACTGATGCTCATTTTCTAAATTGACTAGCAAATGTTGATCGGTAAATTCATGGGTAGCATGATCGCCATCAAGGTAGTCTTTCTTTGTTACAGTGCCAACACTGCCTGCAGAAGTATAGCGGGTAAGAAAATGCCACTCTTCCAAGAATTTTGCATCTAAAGATATTTTAACTTGCGGTTTATCTTCAGAGTCTTGATAAAAGTTAGCGACGGTGTTGGCATCTGAGTTGCTAAAGGCATCAGTACCTTTATAGCCATGTTCGCCACTGCCCGAGAGTTGATATATTTTCAAGCCTTCATAACCTTGGGTTCGAACTAGGCTAAAATGTGCTAACCACTGTATATCATCATTACTTTCAGCGTAATCAACAGCCATGCCTTTACTGTTATAGTCAGGGTTATACATTGCTCTTATTTTTAATCCATCCATCATGTCAGCGCTTTTAGTGATTAAATTAATGACCCCTGAGATGGCGCCAGAACCATGAGTGACTGAACCGGGTCCCATTACTACTTCTATTCGAGCAATATCTGTCATATCCCAATTGCTTAATTCTGTTACTGAGCCTTGATCTGATTTTTGGTTAATGGAGCGACCATTAACTAATAATAGCGTGCTGTAATTTCTGCTCCCGACACCACGTATGCGAAGTGTGCCGCCATTAGATGAATCGTCAAAAAACATTAAGCCCGGTACATAAACTTCGAGTAAATCTTTTACGTTTCTTGCAGGGGTGCGTGCTATTTGTTCCTGAGAAATTATAATAATTGATGAGGGCGCTTCTGATTTGGGCAAAGCCGATAGGGTAGCGCTATAAACTTTTACGTTCATTAGCTCTTCAAGTGATAAGGATAATAAATCATCTACGGTGTCGGCCTGCAGTTGAGTTGACAGCATACACAGCAATGACGTTAGCAACAGAGCATATTTACCTTTAGTGCTATTCTTATACTTTACACTCGTCATCACGTTCCTATGAATTTTTAAATAAAAACTATGGTTTAATATGGCTTAAGTATAGGGGATGAATGGTAAATGTCGTTACGCTTATGTTAAATAAATGGCTAATATAAGGCGGTGATATTTTTATCAAAGGCTGAACCTATTGCTTACAGTGCTGTCTATTTAACACCTAATGTTAAAAAAGTGTTACTGCGTTTGTGCTAAATGGATTTGTAATAAAAGGAAATACCATAGCGCAGCTACCATTAGCAGCGGCTAAGGAAAAAGCACATGCGTTGAAAAGGCCTTATTTCGCCATTTCAATTTCTATCTTTGTGCATTTACTGCTGGCGTTGCTGTTATTTTTTATGGCAGAAAAACAGCAAATAAAAGATGTGAAAATCGTCAAGCAAACCATTGATAGTTATTTGTATAAAATACCTGCCAAGTCAATTATAAAAGAAAAAGAAAAAGTAAAAACAGAAGCACAACAAAACCCTATTGAGCAAAGCAAGGCGGCACCTCCCGTTACGCCAATATCCTCTTTGCCAATAAAGCCAGCAGAGTCAGTAAAAGCTAAGCTCAAAACTGAAACCAAAAAAACAGTTCGGGCAACATTTTCTGCCTTTCAGCAACTTAATAGCTTACGAAACTCAATAAATGAAAAGATTATGGCTGATGAGTTATCCAAGCGGCAACAGTTTAGATCCCCTTCAGTGATGCATGGCGAGCAAGTGCGTGTACCGCACTCCAATGAACAATTAACCGCTGAACAAGAGCGAGAAAAAAATACCACTCGAATGTCGGATGATATTTCAATCACTAAGTATGACAATGGTATTTGCACCATTGAGCGCAAACAAATGCTAGTCAGTCCCATTGAAGGCTCTAGTTCTGCATTTGCTTGTGGGGAAAGTAAATTTGATCGAAGCTTTCGTGAGCACATGAAAAAAGTACAACAAAAATTGCTGCCAGTAAAAAGCAAATAAAGCTGTACATAAAAACAGTGTCTTGGCTATACTTAGCTTACTGTTAATATTCGTGTGAATAATTGTTGAAATTATATATTGCTGAAAAACCTAGCTTAGGCCGTGCTATTGCTGCTGCGCTACCTAAGCCCCATAAAAATCACAAAACCCATATTGAAGTTGCTAATGGTGATGTGGTGAGCTGGTGTATTGGGCATATTTTAGCGCAAGCAGACCCGCAAGATTATGATGAAAGCTTTAAAAAATGGTCTATGGAAACTTTACCTATAGTACCTGAGCAATGGCAACTAAAACCTATTGCCCGCACTCGGGCTCAGTTAACGGTTTTACGTAAACTGGTCAAGCAAGCGGATAACATTATTCATGCGGGTGATCCTGACCGAGAAGGTCAACTGCTAGTGGATGAAGTTATTGATTACTTTAAAGTATCTAAAACTAAAAAGGCGAATATAAAGCGATTACTGATCAGCGATTTAAATTTACCTGCTGTTAAGCGCTCACTTAGCGCGCTTAAAAACAACCAAGACTTTATGCCCTTGTCAATTTCAGCATTGGCTCGCTCAAGGGCTGATTGGCTCTACGGTATTAATTTGACCCGAGCTTGTACTTTGCAAGGGCAAAAGCAAGGTTACCATAACGTATTATCGGTTGGCAGAGTGCAAACACCAGTGTTGGGCTTGGTAGTTAGGCGCGAGCAAGAGATTGCTGATTTTGTTTCAAAGCCTTTTTATCAAGTGCTGGCGCATTTGAGTGTTAATAAAAATCAAACCAGTGAAGCTGACTGCTTTACGGCTAAGTGGCAGCCTAGTGATGCATGTCAGCAATATTGTGATGAAGAAGGGCGGGTTTTAGTTAAAGGTTTAGCTGATAATGTGGTGGCTAGAATTAACGATAAAGTGGCGGTTGTGGCAAGTATTAACACTGAGGCAAAGCAGCAAAATCAGCCATTGCCTTTTAATTTATCAAGCCTACAAATTGCTGCCGCTAAGCAATTTTCGATGAATGCTAAATTGGTGCTTGATGTTTGTCAGGCACTTTATGAAAAACATAAACTTATTACCTATCCGCGCTCTGATTGTCGTTATTTACCCAAAGAGCAGTTAAAGCAAGCGGCGACAATTATCAACACGCTAGCAACGGCTAATTTACCTTGTAGTGAACAAGCAAAAAATGCCGATAACTCAATAATAAGTAAAGCGTGGAATGATAAAAAAATCACCGCCCACCATGCTATTGTGCCAACAGAAAAGTCAGCTAAAGGTATTTCGCTAAATTCTTTTGAGAAAAATATTTATTTATTGATTGTTAGGCAATATTTAGCGCAGTTTTATCCTGTTTATAAATATCAACAAACGAAACTTGCAGTGAAAATAGCGGGAGGGCTTTTTACCACCAGTAATAAAGTAGAGCTACAGCAAGGTTGGAAAGTGCTTTTTCCAAGTCGTGATAAATTAGCCGCAGAAGAGGTAAATACTTTGCCAACAGCATTACTGCAACTAAAGCAAGGGCAAGTGTTGCACTGTCAGCGGGGAGAATTAGTTGAAAAGCACACCTCACCGCCAGAATCTTTTACCGATGCGACACTATTAAGTGCCATGACAGGCATAGCGCGCTTTGTTAGTGATAACAATATTAGAAAAATACTTAGAGAAACTGACGGCTTAGGTACTGATGCCACCCGTGCAGGTATTATTGATTTACTCTTTAAGCGTGATTTTTTATTAAGGCAAGGGAAAAAAATTATTGCCACTGAGGTGGGGGTTGCGCTGATTAATGCCCTACCTTCGCAAGCAACGTTACCTGATATGACCGCACAATGGGAAGCGAGCTTAACGGCAATTAGTGAGAAAAGTGCCAGCTATTTAAGTTTTATGCAGCCGTTAACTTGCACGGTGACTGAAATGGTTAATGGCGCTGGCCAGCAAACTTTTGTTGGTTTGCCAAAGGTTGCCTTTAAGCCTAAACGGGGTAAAAAAGCATTTAAAAAAGTCACTAAAGCTAAGTAGCACGCTTGTTTAAAATTTTACAACGCTTGAAAAATAGACATTATTAAAAAAGCTGTTTATTCTCTTATTACTATAAATAGTATTTAGCGGTCTAAATGGAGTTGTTTATGCTCGAATATGTTGCCCTTGGTATTTTAGTTTTTGCTGCCGTCACTGTCTTTTACGGCATTATTGTTATTCACGATATCCCTTATGAAATTGCTAAAGAGCGTAATCATCCGCAGCAAGATGCCTTGCATGTTGCGGGTTGGGTGAGCCTATTTACTTTACATGTTTTATGGCCATTTTTATGGATATGGGCGATGTTGTATCGAGAAGACAGAGGCTGGGGATTCTCTCATCAAGATAAAACACCCAGTCAGCAAGGTGATAACGATATAACGGCTCAACAATTTACTGAATTGAGCAAACGCATTGAGTTTTTAGAAAACAAACTCGCAGCAAGTGATGCTAAGCAAGTCATTGAAGCACAGGAGGTAAAATAATGGATTTATTATTAATATTAACTTACACCGCGCTTTGTATTGGCATATTTAAATTTTTTAAAATTCCATTAACTAAATGGACGGTACCTACGGCTGTTTTAGGTGGGGTTTTCTTGATTGGTACGCTGATCCTTACTATGAATTATAATCATCCTTATTCAGAGGTTACTCGGCAGTATTTTGTCTCTACGCCTGTCATTCCTGCTGTTCGCGGCGAAGTTGTCAGTGTTAATGTCAAAGCAAATACACCGATAAAAGCAGGGCATCTATTATTTTCTATTGATCCCGTGTCTTATCAAAATAAGGTTGATGCTATTCATGCACAACTTGTGTCAGCAAAGCTTGATTATCAGCGAGCAGTTGAGCTGATGAAAAGAAATATTGGCAAGCAACGTGATGTTGATGTGACCAAAGCGAGCCTTGATCATTTAAACGCTAACTTGCATGATGCAGAATATGAATTAAAACAAACAGAAGTACGTGCCAGTGGTAATGGTTATGTTACCCAAATGCTGGTTTATCCCGGTCTTTTTGTCGTGCCTATGCCGCTTCGACCAGCGATGATTTTTGTGCAACAAGACTCTTTTACTTACATTGGCTGGTATCGTCAAAATAGCTCGATGCGGTTAGAAGTAGGTAATGAAGCGGAAATAGCGTTTGATGCTCTACCTGGCAAAGTATTTAGTGCGCAAGTCACAGAGGTTTTACCGGTGCTGGCTGAAGGCGAGTTACAAGCGAATGGTAGTATGGTAAGTCTTAGTCAGCGTTCAGGAATGCCGGGGCGTATTCCAGTAAAAATAAGCATAACCGATCCTCGTTTTGCTGATTTAGCGAAGTATGTGCCGGGTGGTTCTTATGGTCAAAGTGCTATCTATTCTGAGCACTTTCATCATGTTGCTATTATGCGTCAAATTTTGTTACGCATGTCTTCATGGATGAGTTATCTTTTCCCATTTCATTAATGACAAAATAATTTGGTGTTATACCTTGTAGGAGCGGTTTTAACCGCGATTTTCAAAAGAGCTCCATTATGGACGAACACATCGTTATTTTAACCATTGCCTTGTTGGTGTTGTTTTATGGTTATATTTCTAAAGCTTTAACGCGTTTTAATATTTCTGGGCCTATGGTGTTTGCGGGTTTGGGTTTACTCGTTTCACCATTAGGTTTAGATGTTAGTCAAGTTGATGTTGACGCTGAGTTTGTCACTATTATTGTTGAAATTGCCTTAATACTGGTTTTATTTAGTGATGCGGCACTGCTTGATTTAAAGCTCTTACGTAAATCATGGCAATTGCCAGCACGTCTTTTGTTTATTGGTTTACCTCTTACCGTAATCATAGGTACATTGGTGGCGCAACAAATATTCCCTAATGAGCCAGTGCTTTATATGCTGTTACTGGCTTTATTATTAACGCCAACCGATGCGGCATTAGGCAAAGCGGTTGTTACGGATAAAAAATTACCAGCAACAATCCGTTCAACTATCAACGTTGAAAGCGGCCTTAACGACGGCATTATATTTCCTATATTAATTACCGTAGTTGCTATGATCACCAGTAGCCTAAGTGGAGACTTAGAGAGGGGCGGAGATTCCCACTGGCTAGGCTTTGTGCTTAAGCAAATTGGTTTTGGCGCTTTAGTAGGGGGAATTGTTGGTTATGTGGGGGCTAAATTAATACAAATTAGTCTCAGCAGAAATTGGATGACAGAGAGTTATCAAAATCTTATCCCTATCGCTTTAGCTATTTTGTCTTTTTATTTAGCTGAATCTGTTCAGGGTAATGGTTTTATCGCTGCTTTTTTTGCAGGTTTGTTCGCGGGTAATACCAGCACTAAAACGCGAGAACACATTGAAGACTTTGCCGAAAGTGAAGGGGAGCTATTGGTGTTAATTAGCTTCTTTATTTTTGGCCTTGCCTTTGTGCCTGCTGTTGCTAAGCATATTACTATTGAGGTGATTATTTATGCTTTGCTGAGTTTAACCTTATTACGTATGTTACCCGTAATGCTATGTTTGATTGGCGCTAAACTAAATAACACTAAGATAGATTTAGCGACCATGATGTTTATTGCTTGGTTTGGCCCTCGTGGCATTGCTTCTATTTTATATGTACTTATTGTTGCTCATGAAATAGGTCGTATTGAAGGCTTTGAAACTATTTATGCTGTTGTTATGATGACAGTATTAATGAGTATTATTGCCCATGGCTTAAGCGCACAACCGTTGGCTAATTGGTATAGTAAAAAGCATTAAAGCATTTAAATAGAGCCTGTAACGAAATCTGATGGTCACACAACTTATTTATCTATGTGACCATTTCCACAGTGCTACTTGCCAATCGTGTTTGACATAAGTTGATAAAATTTTCCACTGGTATCGGCTTAGAAATAAAATATCCTTGACCATAATCACAACCAAGAGATGCTAAATAATCAAAATGCTCCTGTGTTTCAATGCCTTCTCCAACAAGTTTTAATTGTAAGCTGTGGCCAATAAGTACAACGGCTTCAACTAAACTGGCATCAGTTTGATCAGATATGGCCCCTTCAATAAAAGAGCGATCAATTTTCAACACATCAATAGGAAAGTGCTTCAAATAGCTTAAAGATGAGTAGCCAGTGCCAAAGTCATCCATGTGTATAGCAACGCCTAGTTCTCTAATCTCTTGTAAAGTAGAAATCATTTCTTGAGAATTATCCATCAATAAACTTTCTGTAATTTCTACCTTTAGGTAACTTGGAGAAATATTATTATCCGCAAGAGCATTGCGAATAACTGTTGTTACTGGTATTTCACTTGTTTGCTTACATTGCCTACTTGAAACGTTAACCGCAACATGTAAATTTAGTCCAATACTCTGCCAATGTTTCAAGTCTTGACATGCTTGTTCAATCACCCATTGACCAATGGGCTCAATTAAACCTGTTTCTTCTGCAATACCAATAAAATCATCAGGATAAACTAAACCGTTATCAGGATGCTGCCAACGAATTAAAGCTTCAGCTCCGACTATTTCACCAGAGTTTAAAGACACAACAGGCTGATAGTATAAAATAAATTCGTGCTCTTTCACTGCCTGCCTTAATGCTTGTTCAACTTGCATTCTTGCAGTAACGGTCTCATTCATACTTGAAGTAAAAAACTTATAGCCATTTCTACCTGATTCTTTTGCTTGGTACATAGCTGTATCAGCATTTTTAAGTAGCACTTCAACATTATTGCCATCAGCTGGCGCAATAGTTATTCCAATACTCGCTGAAACAACAGCCTCATTTGTGCCTAAATTTGTACTATCACTCAAAATAAAAGGTGCTGATAATGTGTTAAGTATGTTGTTTGCTATACGCTCAGTGTCTAATTGATTAGTTATTCCAGCCAAAATAATAACAAACTCATCGCCACCAAAACGAGCAACGGTATCGCTTTCTCGAATACAGTTACTTAGTCTTATTGCTGCCTGTTTTAATAGCTCATCACCACTGCTATGTCCCCAAGTGTCATTAACATTTTTGAAACGGTCTAAATCAATAAATAGCAAAGCTAACTGATTGCACTTGAATCTTTCATGATTAATTTCATAGCTCAAACGGTCTATGCACATACTCCTATTTGGTAAACCTGTTAAAGAGTCATAATTTGCTTGTAGCCAAATATCTTCTTCATACTTTTTGTGTTTAGTGATATCAGAGAATAAACTAATATACTGAATAGGTTTGTTATAAACATCCCGAACCACACTAATTGCTAAAAACTCTGGATAGATTTCGCCATTTTTCCGTTTATTCCAAATTTCCCCTTGCCAACTGTCCTTTTCTGCTAATTCTTGGTACATGTCTTGATAAAAAGCAGACGTATGTCTACCAGAGCTTAAAACATTAGGTGACTGACCAACAACTTCAGACGATTGATAGCCACTTATCATACAAAAGGCAGGGTTAACTGTTTCTATTTCATTATTTTCATTAGTGATCATAATCGCCTCTGAAGCATACTTAAATACTGCTGCAGAAATTTTTAATTCACTTTCAGATTTTTTCCTTTCTGCTAACATTTGATTAAAAGCTACGGCCATTTCTGTTACTTCATCGTGACCATCAACAGCTAGCGGTTCATTGAACTTATGATCAACTTGCATTTGTTTCATTGCATCGGCAATGTACTTTATTTTTTCAATAATGCGCTTTACGGTAGAAAAAGATAAATACAGTGCACAAATAAAAATCACAATAAAAAAGCAGAAATATAAAAACATATCTTTTGTCGCTTGGCTTTGTGCTTCTAATACCAAAGCTTTCATTTCAAGACCAAGGTGATCATTGAGCTCTCTAAAAAGGTCTATTCGCTTAGATGACACCTTCCACCAATTATGGCTGGCAATATTAAGTTTATATTGTTGAAGTTGGGATATTGCAGCAATGGCTTTTGCATCATTAACTCGAACTTCAACGTCAATTTGTTGTATAGCTATACCTTCTTTTTTCAACTGTTGAGCTATTAATAGTTGTTGTTGATATTGATTTATTTTTTGCTCTAATACTTGCAGAGATTCCATCTCTTGCTGAGTCAATTTAGCGAGTTGCTTAAAAGCTCGAATATTTTCAGATACTGAAATATAACTTTGATTGAATCGTTCTAGATACTGTTTTTCGCCTCTAAGAATATAGTTTTTAAAGTGATGAATAAGACCGCCATAACCTAACTCATGTTCAAGTTTGTATAACTGCTCCTCTCGCGCCAACTTTCCATGAATGCGTAACCTAATAGCGAGAACTTGTTGATTAATAGCACTAGCTAATTGCTCTGATAGCCGATGTTGATGATGTACTTTAGTAATTGAAAATAAATCAGATATTAATTTATCTTGGGCTTGTCCATAAGAAATAACTTGTTGTAATTGACTTATATTAATTTGCTTTGAGTTCAATATGCCATTCAATATGCCACGCTCTTGTCCTGCTTTTTCTTGTAAACGTATAAGATTAATAAAATCAAGGCTTAAGCGGTTTTGTTCTGGACTTTTTATCTTCATTTGTACTTGAGATATCAATCGCACTAACTGTTCAATAAACCTTGAATAATAGTCAAAGTAATTAAAGTCACGCCTTAAATCTATATTTTTTCGCAGACTAGATAATTGTGAAATACTAAGCAAAATATCTTTAAATACAGCTTTGATAACTTGCTGGCTAGCAATACTCCCTAATTGTAAATTCTCTAAGTCAATTTTTTGATAAAACTCATTAAAATCTGCTAATTGTTTATCAGTTTTAATTCGCTGCTTAGGAAGCTGCAACAAATATACTTCATTATTGTTATTATTAGCTAATAAACCTTTAGTTAAGCCACGCTCCTTTTGTAATTCATAAATTAATTCATCTATTTGCAGAGAAATATCAATAGATAAACTGACATGTCGAGCTTGTTTCATTTCTTCAAGATATAGATTAGTTTGTACGATACCAAAGTACAAAATCACGAGCCAAGGAAGCATTAAAAACACTTTTAAGCTTGTGCTAATTTTGAAGTTAAAAAAACTCTTTAAAGCCATATTAAGCTGTTTAAACCTTTGAAAAATTGTAGACAGTGATAATAGCAAGATAGCAAGATAGCAAAACGAGAGTTTTGTTTAATATCACATATTTGGATGATATAAAAAAGCCACCTCATCTGCATGCACGAAGTGGCTTTTTGTTTGCCCAGCAAAGCTGGCAAACCCGATAGTGATCTGATTCAGCTAGAGTGGGCACTTTGTTAAGCGACATTTAATTTTTCATATTTCCCTTCTGTGAGTGTAGTTTACTCACTTAGCGGGGTGCCCAAAATTATTGGATTAGATCAGTAGCTAATGGCACACTATCAGTATGAAGCCAGATAAGCTTAGAAACATGATAACAGTAGAGTAAAATATGATCATATTGCAAAATGCGATGGAAAAAAGTCAGTTATATAAAGTCGATGAATTTGGTATTAAAAATTATAACTACGGCATATTAGGTTTTTTATCTTTAAGCCTTTTTTCTTTATTAAACATTGTATTAGGTTATGTTACCTTTTTAGCCGAAACTGGTGTTGTTGATTCTCCCGTGCAAAATTATGCCGATGCCCTTTGGCTGATGTTAATGTCATCGACCACTATTGGATTTGGTGACGTTTACCCAATAACTTTTATTGGCAGAACGGCTGTTTTTGTTATGTTTATTTTAGGTGTTGGTATCTTAGGTGGGGTAGGCGCGGTATTTGCGAATAAAGTTTTTGGCTTTGCCGATACTAATATCAAAAATAGAGAGTTAAGAAAACAAAATGATAATATTATTTTGCAGAATATTGAAATACATAAAAAATTAGAAAAACTTGAAGAAAAACTAGATTCACTTAGTAAATAGTTTGGATAAAACATGGAACTTGACTATCGACAAACCCTTATCCTTGCTGTTCTAGTATTATTTTTAGGACGGTTTTTAAATAAAAAAATTAGTTTTTTACAACGCTATAATATCCCAGAGCCTGTAACGGGTGGAGTTGTTGCCTCGATATTATTTAGCTGTGTTTATTTTGTTTTTGATTTAACGGTAGACTTTTCCTTAAAGCAAAGAGACATTTTATTGGTGATCTTTTTTACTTGTGTAGGTTTATCTGCTCGCTTTTCAACATTACTTCAAGGTGGCAAAGCACTAATAATTTTACTTGTTATTGCTGTTAGTTATTTGTTCATTCAAAATTTGACAGGTATTGGAGTGACGCTTTTTACTGATCTTGAAACTCCAATTGGTGTACTTGGCAGCTCAGTTTCTTTGAGTGGCGGACATGGAACAGCAATAGCTTGGGCTCCTACGTTTGCTAAAGACTATGGTATAACCAATGCGATGGAAATTGGTATTGCCTGTGCTACTTTTGGCTTGGTGCTAGGTGGTGTTTGCGGTGGACCTATCGCCAGCTTCTTAATCAAGCGCCACAATCTTAGTTCAAATAGCCAAGAAGACTTATCTGTAGGGTTTTGCCATGAAGATCATAAAAAAATCACTGTAAATACCATTTATACCGTGTTGTTAGTTTTATGTATTGCGGTGGGAATAGGTTTACATTTACATCAGCTTATTGACAGTTTTGGTATTAAATTGCCTTTATTTGTGCCTTGTTTATTTGGTGGCATAATACTGACTAATACGGTGCCTTTTTTATGGAAAAGTGTTCCTTGGCCATCAGGAACGCCAACTTTAGCGCTAATATCTGATTTTAGTTTAGGGCTATTCTTAGCAATGTCTTTGATGAGTTTACAGTTATGGACTTTAATTGATTTAGCTCTACCCATTTTTTTGCTTTTAGTCGCTCAAGTATTAGTTGTTATTTTATTTACAATATTTGTTGTTTTTAGAGCGCTAGGTAAGAACTATGATGCGGCAATAATTTCGTCTGGCTATGCAGGTTTAGCTTTAGGTGCAACGCCAACGGCTATTGCAAATATGACCGCTGTAACAAAAAAATATGGCGCATCACCTCAAGCCTTTATTGTGGTGCCACTTATCGGAGCATTCTTTATTGATATTTCTAATGCCTTCATCATTCAGTTTTTTCTTAGCTGGCTAAATTAAACGAACATAAAAGGTACGTTAATTGCAATTATCAGGAATGGCGGAGAAACACTCGGCCATTGTTCTCCTAAGCGCTTTAAAATTTAGCTGTTTTTTAAGCCATATTATTCTTTGGCTTGTGCAGCCTTTTTGGTTGATTTTTCTTGTCGGCGTTCATTCATAATACCTTGAACATCACCACCAATATGATTTTCACCGCGCTGGCTAGCTAAAGCTATTTGTCGTTCACGCTCGGCGAAACGGTTACGTTGTTTTTCGCTGACTTTGTCATGGCAACGGTGGCAACTTACCCCTTTAGTGTAATGTTCACTTTGTTTTTCTTGCTCGGTTAATGGAAAGCGACAAGCAAAACATTGATCATATTGACCTTGTTCTAAATCGTGGTTGACAGCAACGCGACCATCAAAAACAAAGCACTCACCTTGCCACATAGTGTCGTTGCTTGGTACCTCTTCAAGATATTTTAAAATACCGCCTTCAAGATGATAAACCTCTTCAAAGCCTTGTTCTTTTAGGTAAGCCGTCGATTTTTCGCAACGAATGCCACCGGTACAAAACATGGCAACTTTTTTGTGTTTAGTCTTGTCTAAATTATCTTGTACATATTGTGGAAACTCGCGAAAAGTTTCAGTATCAGGGTTCAAAGCACCTGCAAAGGTACCTATTTCTACTTCGTAATCATTACGAGTATCAACCAATAATACTTCAGGACCTGAGATTAAGGCATTCCAATCTTTTGGTTTGACATAGGTACCCACTACTTGATTAGGATCTATGCCTTCAACACCCATGGTGACTATTTCTTTTTTCAGTTTAACTTTGGTGCGATGAAAAGGGTTTTCATCGTTATAAGAAATTTTATATGAAATGTTGTTGAGATTAGCATCTTGTGCCAAAAAATTTAACACTTGTTCTATAGCGGCTTGAGTACCAGCGATAGTGCCGTTAATACCTTCTGCAGCTAATAACAAAGTCCCCTTAACATCAAGGTTTATCATTGTTGCTAACAGAGGCGCACGTAGTGCTTCAAAATTTTCAAGACGGACGAACTTATAAAGTGCGCAAACATTAATTTGTTGCGCTGGTTGCGATGAACTCATAGTTTTCTCTCTAGTGAACTAGCCGGAACGTAAATCCAGTGCTGTAGATAAATTTCATTTAAAGAAAACTTGCTCTAAATACATTGATCTAGATCAAGTTTTCGGCTGCGAAGTCTAGCAGAAAAATAAATATTTTCCCAGTTAGTCATATCGCTAGATTATTAATCGCTACTGGTAGATTTCATTGAGTTTCTAAACAATCCAGCCTCATCAAAAATAACCCTGTCTTCATAGCCACTAAACCAGATTGCTTCAGGGTTTCTTCCAACTATCGCTACTTCACCCTTATTATGGGCATCAGCGGCGCCGCGTAATAATTTAAATATCACCACACCATTTTCACTGCCAGGGACGCCAGCCATAGGCTCATTTGTTACCGCAACTACTTCGGTTTTGCCAAGGTAATGGGTAATAGACAACCTTGCATGTGCTTCAATGCCAGAAAGGCCTTGTTGAGATTTGTTTAACAATTGCCAAGCTTCTTCAATGGATAGGTTAAAGGCTTTATGACCAATAATATCGCGACCACAGAAGAAGTAGTGATTTTCAACACGATTTCGTTTTAGTTCACGCTGCATAATGCGTAAGGCATCAGCATCATTACTAATACCTTTAATGAGTGGTGCTTGATTTTCAATTGAAATCCAATGGCGGCTTGCCAGCTGTTTAACCGCTTTTAATGTGCTGTTAATCCACATTAAGCCACCGTCGGCGTTATCAAGGTAATGGCCGTTATCATCCTTTTGTAAAAACTCATCGGGGTGATTAAAGTGCACCATAAACCTAAATTTAATACCGGGGTAGCTTTGATGGAAGTCATCCATCATGGCAAAAAAAGTGTTATCAAAACGATCAGGGTAGAACGCTAATTCTTTGGTGCCCACTCGAATGTTTTCTATGCCAGCGTCCGCTAATGCGGAAAACCATTGTGCTAAATTTTTATTGAGTAGCACCATAGGATCGCCACCAGACATTAATATTTCTCGTAACTTTTCCCGTCCAGTGTCGGGGTGACGACCGTTATTTTGCTCAACAATACCATTATGCTCATTGATGTAATTTACTAGCTCAGAGATTTGCGCTAAGCCTTTGCGTTCTACCGTACCGTCATTGCGGGTGATTTCTTTTTTAGCAATCAGCTCTTCGCGATAGCAAAAACGACAATGGGCTGAGCAGGTTGAGGCGACGTAAATAAGTCCTAATTCGTATTTATGAATTAAACCTTCTACAGGGCTGTAATCCATTTGATTGCCGGGATCGGGTGCGCCTTGCATGTCAAATGTCTCAGCAGGACTCGCTTTTATTAAGGTTTGCAGTGGCGGGCTATTTTTAGCAAGGTCATAGTAGTGACGGGTGATTTTGACGGGCATACGGCTTTCTATATCTTTATCAGTGCCCTTTATGGCAAGAAGCGCTTGTTTTTCCTCTTCAGTATAGAAATTGAGCATATCTTCAGGTGCTCTATCATCAAGAAATTTTTTCAGGCCATTAATGATTTGTCTATCGTGTTTTGCATCGGTGACTTTGTCTAAAAAAATTTGCGCTTTTGCCGTTGGTTGATATTTCTCAGCTTTTGTCATGTTTAGCTCCAATTATTGTATTAATTATTATTTTTATGGATTAATCACTAATAAAGATAGCATAAAAAAAAGCCACTTCATGCGATGGCACTAAGTGGCTTTTTTATCAACTGTGGCGAGAACTTTACGCTCTATTTGAAGATGAAATTGTCAAAAACTCAGTTAAGCTTCAACTTGCAGAATGACTTTATCTGCTTTTTCAGTATAACTTTCCATCTTGTCGAAGTTTAAGTAACGGTAAGTATCAGCCGCAGTAGCGTTGATTTTACTCGCATACTCAAAATACTCAGCAGGCGTTGGTAACTTGCCTAAAATGGCACTTACTGCGGTTAATTCGGCGGATGCTAAATAAACATTAGCGCCATTACCTAAGCGGTTCGGGAAGTTACGCGTTGACGTAGAAACAACGGTAGACTTATCAGCAACGCGCGCTTGGTTGCCCATACATAATGAACATCCTGGAGGCTCAACACGAACGCCCGCTTTACCGTAAATAGAGAAGTAGCCTTCATCGCTTAACTGGGCACTATCCATTTTCGTTGGTGGTGTAACCCACATACGTGTAGCAAGGGAGCCGCCTTTATTATCAAGATGGTTCTCTAAAAGTTTACCAGCAGCACGGAAGTGGCCGATGTTTGTCATACAAGAGCCGATGAATACTTCATCGATTGCTGTATTTTCAACGTCTGATAATAATTTGGCATCATCAGGGTCATTTGGACAACAAACGATAGGCTCTTTAATATCATTTAAATCAATTTCAATAATGTGAGCGTATTCAGCATCGCTATCAGCAGACATTAATGATGGATTCGCTAACCATGCTTCCATGCCTTTAATACGACGAGTAATGGTACGAACATCACCATAACCTTCGCTGATCATCCATTTAAGCATAACAATGTTAGAGGTTAAGTATTCAGCTACGGCTTCTTCTTCAAGTTTAATTGAACAACCTGCAGCGCTGCGCTCAGCAGATGCATCAGATAATTCAAATGCTTGCTCAACTGATAAACCTGAAAGACCTTCAATTTCTAGTACACGACCAGAGAATTCATTGACTTTACCCGCTTTTTCAACGGTTAATAAACCTTTTTTAATACCGTAATAAGGAATAGCATGTACCAAATCACGTAAAGTGATACCCGGTTGCATTTCACCTTTGAAACGAACCAATACTGACTCAGGCATATCAAGAGGCATAACACCCGTTGCTGCTGCAAAAGCAATCAAACCAGAGCCCGCAGGGAATGAAATACCAAGAGGGAAACGGGTATGTGAATCACCACCTGTACCAACGGTATCAGGTAATAACATACGGTTTAACCAAGAGTGAATGACACCATCGCCTGGGCGAAGTGAAACACCGCCACGGTTCATGATGAAATCAGGTAATGTATGGTGAGTAATCACATCAACAGGCTTAGGGTAAGCTGAGGTATGACAGAAAGACTGCATGGTTAAATCAGCGGAAAAACCTAAACAGGCTAAGTCTTTAAGTTCGTCACGCGTCATCGGGCCAGTCGTATCTTGTGAGCCAACCGTGGTCATTTTAGGTTCACAGTATTGGCCAGCACGAATGCCGTCAACACCACACGCTTTACCCACCATTTTCTGTGCTAGCGTATAACCTTTACCAGTATCAACAACATCAACGGGCTTGTTGAATAAATCACTTTCACCAAGATTTAAGACTTCACGAGCACGGCCTGTTAAGCCGCGACCAATGATGAGTGGAATACGACCACCGGCACGTACTTCATCTAATAATACCGGGCTAAGTTCAAAGCTTGAGATAACATCACCAGCAGCATTTTTAACAACGCCTTCATAAGGATAAATGTCAATAACATCACCCATGTTCATTCTCGCTACATCTAACTCAATGGGTAATGCACCAGAATCTTCCATAGTGTTATAGAAAATAGGCGCAATTTTACCGCCTAAACAGACACCGCCACCACGTTTGTTTGGTACATGAGGAATATCTTCACCCATAAACCATAACACTGAGTTTGTAGCAGATTTACGCGAAGAGCCAGTACCAACAACATCACCAACATAAGCGAGTGGAATGCCGTCTTGTTGTAATTCTTCAATCTGTACGATTGGACCAACAGTGCCGTCATCATCTGGGTTGATACCATCACGGGCAATTTTAAGCATGGCTTTGGCGTGAAGAGGAATATCAGGGCGTGACCAAGCGTCGGGTGCAGGTGATAAGTCATCGGTGTTAGTTTCACCAGTCACTTTAAATACTTTTACGGTAATTTTTGTCGCAACGGCTGGTTTGTTAGTAAACCATTCGCCAGCAGCCCAAGACGCTAATACTTTTTGTGCCGCGGCATTGCCCGCTGCAGCTTTTTCTTGCACATCATGAAAAGCGTCAAACATTAATAAGGTTTTAGATAAGCCTGCAACCGCAATTTCTGCATTTTTACCATTATTATCAGTGCTATCTAATGCGGCAATCATAGGTTCTATGTTATAGCCACCAAGCATAGTGCCTAATAATTCTAATGCGCGCGGTGCGGCAATAATTGCTGAGCTTGCTTCACCATTAGCTATGGCGGCTAAAAATCCTGCTTTTACATAAGCAGCATCATCAACACCTGGAGGAATGCGATCTGCTAATAATTCTAACAGAAACGCTTCTTCACCTGCTGGTGGGTTTTTAATTAATTCAACTAGTTGGGCTACTTGCTCTGCATCAAGCGGCTTAGGTGCAATACCTTTTGCGGCACGCTCTGCAACATGGTTACGATATTCTTGAAGCACGACATTCACCTTTGTGATAAGAGATATTTAACACTTCTTTTAATTGGATTTGATGATTCATCACCAAGACTAGGACAAAGTTGTTAAGCATCTGGGATTAAAGTTATCGATACCTTGCTGCTATTTGCTTTTAATAAGTTGAAGAGCGGCAAGGAATATTTATATTTATATTTATGACTATACCACCAAAGCGTGATGATAATTATTAGACCTAGGTATCAAAAAAAATGGCTCTTTAACCTTTATTGTGAAGAAAGCTTTACTAACTCTTTACTAACTAAGAGGTATAACCACTATAACTATCTCTTCTACTTGCCATAACCTGTATCAATACTGCTTATTTAACCAAATGATTTAGTAGTCGCTATAAAATCAGGTAAACTATACAACAAAATTTGTCCTTGCTAATGATGACAATATTATTAGCCTATTATAGCTAGAGAGAGTATCAGATGAGCTTATATTCAGATTATATTAAAGAAATTGAAAGTCGTAAAACCGATCTAGGATTGGCTCCTTTGCCAATTGATTCTGCCGATTTGTTATCTGAGATTATTGCTCAGATTAAAGATTCAGCAAATGAGCACCGCGAAGAGTCTCTTAACTTTTTCATTTATAACACCTTACCGGGCACAACAAGCGCTGCTGGTGTAAAGGCTGCATTCTTAAAAGAAATCATTCTAGCTGAATCGGTAGTAGCAGAAATTACACCAACGTTTGCTTTTGAATTGTTATCTCACATGAAAGGCGGTCCTTCAATTGAAGTACTTCTAGATTTAGCCTTATCTGATGACGCATCTGTGGCTAAGCCAGCTACTGAAGTATTAAAAACTCAAGTGTTTTTATATGACGCTGATACAGCTCGCCTTGAAGCCGCATTTAAAGCAGGCAATGCGCTTGCGAAAGAAATTTTAGAAAGCTACGCACAAGCTGAATTCTTTACAAAATTACCTAATGTAGAAGAAAAAATTGAAGTGGTTACTTATATTGCCGGTGAAGGTGATATCTCAACTGACTTATTATCTCCAGGTCATCAAGCCCATTCTCGTGCTGATCGTGAATTGCATGGCCAATGCATGAGCACACCAGAAGCTCAAGCAGAAATACTAGCATTACAAGTTAAGCATCCTAATGCGAAAGTGATGTTAATTGCTGAAAAAGGCACTATGGGTGTTGGTTCATCTCGTATGTCGGGTGTTAACAACGTTGCACTATTGGCAGGTAAACAAGCAAGCCCTTATGTTCCTTTTATTAACATTGCACCCGTTGTAGCGGGTACCAATGGTATCGCTCCTATCTTCCTGACAACGGTTGATGTAACGGGTGGTATTGGTCTTGACCTTAAAAACTGGGTTAAGAAAGTAGACGCAAGCGGCAATGCAGTTGTTGACGAAAATGGCGATGTTGTATTAGAAGAAGCTTACTCAGTAGCGACAGGTACGGTATTAACTATCGATACTAAAGCGCAAAAGTTATACAACGGTGATAAAGAGCTAGCTGACATCTCTTCAGCATTTACTCCACAAAAGCAAGAATTCATGAAAGCGGGTGGTTCTTACGCGGTTACATTCGGTAAGAAACTGCAAACATTTGCAGCAGAAACGTTGGGCGTTGAAGCAGCTGTTGTTTACGCAGCATCTAAAGAGATCTCACATGAGGGTCAAGGCTTAACAGCTGTGGAGAAAATCTTTAATAACAACGCTGTTGGCGTTATATCTGACTCGCCTCTACATGCAGGCTCGAATGTTCGTGTTAAAGTTAACATTGTTGGCTCTCAAGACACTACAGGTCCGATGACATGTCAAGAGCTTGAAGCAATGGCAGCTTCTACCATTTCTCCATTAGTTGATGGTGCTTATCAATCTGGTTGTCACACAGCATCAGTTTGGGATAGCAAAGCTAAAGCTAACATTCCTAAGCTTATGGCATTCATGAACAAGTTCGGCCTTATCACAGCACGTGATCCTAAAGGCTTGTACCCTGCTATGACTGACGTTATTCATAAAGTACTGAATGATATTACGGTAGACGATCGCGCTATCATCATTGGTGGTGACTCGCATACGCGTATGTCTAAAGGTGTCGCCTTTGGTGCTGACTCGGGTACAGTAGCAATCGCGCTAGCCACAGGTGAATCGGCTATGCCAATCCCTGAGTCGGTAAAAGTGACCTTTAAAGGTCAAATGAAAGGCCACATGGATTTCCGTGATGTAGTTCATGCGACTCAAGCGCAAATGCTTAAACAATTTGGTGGTGAAAATGTATTCCAAGGCCGTATAATTGAAGTGCATATTGGTACTTTATTGGCTGACCAAGCATTCACATTCACTGATTGGTCTGCAGAAATGAAGGCAAAAGCGTCTATCTGTATTTCACAAGATGAAACGTTAATTAAATCACTTGAGCTTGCTAAGAGCCGTATCCAAATCATGATCAACAAGGGTATGGAAAATGAAGCGAAAACACTTAACGGTTTAATCACCTTAGCTGACCAACGTATTGAGGAAGTTAAATCGGGTACTAACCCAGCATTAGCACCAGATGATAATGCTACATATTACGCAGAAGTGGTAATTGACTTAGACATTATTGACCAGCCAATGATTGCTGATCCCGATGTAAACAACGAAGACGCCTCTAAACGTTACACCCATGATGTTATTCGTCCTGTTTCATACTACGATGGAAAATCAGTTGATTTAGGTTTTGTTGGCTCTTGTATGGTGCACAAAGGTGATATGCAAATTGTTGCACAAATGTTACGTAACCTTGAGAAGAAGAACGGTAGCATAGAATTTAAAGCACCATTAGTTGTTGCAGCACCAACATACAACATTGTTGATGAATTAAAAGCCGAAGGCGACTGGGATATTCTTCAAAAATACGCTGGTTTTGAATTTGATGATGCTGTGCCTAAAAATGCTGCTCGTACTAAATACGAAAACATATTATACCTAGAACGCCCTGGCTGTAACTTATGTATGGGTAACCAAGAAAAAGCGGAGCCTGGTGATACAGTTATTGCAACATCTACACGTTTATTCCAAGGTCGTGTTGTTGCCGATACTGCTGAGAAGAAAGGTGAATCACTACTTGGTTCAACAGCCATAGTTGTACTTTCAACAGTACTTGGTCGCTTCCCTTCAATCGAAGAATACAAGTCAGCAGTAGAAGGTATCGATTTAACTCAATTCGCTCCTCCTACACAAGAGATGACTACTAAGTACACTGCTCAAGCAGTACCGGTTAAAGTGGTATAAACCATAAGTGAGTAGAACTTCTACTTAATTGTTAAACAGAATAAACTAAAAGGGTTGCGTTACTTATTATAAGTAACGCAACCCTTTTTTATTTCTTCCTTTTTTAAAATATCCTTTCTAATTCATCATGTTTCAAATGCAATAAAACCCGTAAATAACATTGATATTTTCTTATTTGAAATACTCATTAATACTATAGCTTATTGCTAGGTAATCATTTATGGTTAGTACGTAATTTAAGCAATGCTATCATTTCATTGTTTATAGCATGGACAGCAGCCACTTAATTGATGGTAATTAATATTAAGGATAAATTATGTTAAATGTATTCTCACGGTTTCTTTGTGTTCTATTTATTTAATTCTTCTCGCATCAAGTGGTTGCTGATGATATTTGTGGCTCAGCGCCTGTATCTTGTAACTCATTACATAACCTCAGTGTTACCGTCGATAAAATAATAACTGACACGAATAGTGCAATAGTCACGGTTAGTTTCATGCAGTATGCCAATTGGTACACTGGTGGTAGTGCCATGTTATTTACACCACAAGTTACCTTTGAATTAGACGGTCAATTTGTCGATCAAATGCAAATGACCGATATAGACCCTCTTATTATGCCTTACACCTACAGTTGGTACGGCTATATTTTTATTCAAACATTGATTAAGTACGAATATCAATTTGAATGGGACTTACGTGATAGTAATGGCTTACCTCAGCAATTATTTGCTTCTTTGGGGGACTAAAGTAAATGCTGGAGCAAAAAATTTAGCAACAGCAAGTACTTTGGTGGTGGGCTTTGAAAATGATCTTGGTCCTCAAAACTGTGAGCTAGGTGTTGGTAGTCAATGTAATATGCTCAATGGTAATTTATATTACCAACAAACTGATTATGCTCACCAAGGAACACATTTAAGTTTTCAACGTCATTATAATTCATTACAAAAAGTCACTAGTGCTGTCACCAAAGATGATTGGAGTAGCACAGGCGGAGCTAAGGTTATAGATTTTAGTTTTTTCCTTGCGGATGGGGAAAAGCTTTATTTGTACTTAGATGAACAAGGACAGTATGAATATTTTCATGAGCAAGCCGATGGAAGCTTTAAAGCAGATGATGATGTTGATTTACAACTTATAACAACCGCTAATGGTTTTGAAATAAGTAGACCTGATGGTCAAACATGGCACCATGATACCTCAGGTAAACTAGTGAGTATGATTGATGTGAGTGGTAATACTACTCAATATCTTTATCAAAATAATAAGCTATCAGAAATTAAAGGCGCTTACGGACACAGATTAACGTTTAGTTATGACGCACAAGGTAAATTAAGCGCTGTAAACACACCTGATAATCAGCAAATAACGTATCAATATAATACCGAAGGGCTATTAGCGGATGTTATTTGGCCTGATGGACGTAAAGAGTCATACAGCTATAATGCGACAGGTGATTTAGCAACCATTACGCGTAACGACACCGATGTGATACAACAAAATACGTTTGACGCGCATGGTCGCGTGCTCACCCATAATGATATAAAAGCGAATAACGAATTTACACTCAGTTATCAGTCACTTGTTAAAAGCGGCATTACATCACCCACCAAATTATCTGATTATGAATTAAACACTGAAGTTACCGATGATAAAGGAAACCATTGGCTTGTCAAAAGTGGCTACAGTAATGGTGAGCAATTGATGACGGATTATCAACATCAAAGTGGTCAAGATACTTACCTTAAAAATTATGATGCCAACGGTAACCTTTCTAGCATGACAGATCCCCAAGGTAATATTACGGGTTATACTTATAATCAAGATGACCAATTATTATCAACGAGCCGAGGACAGGGAACTGCTGAAGAACAAACTATTGATTATAATTATGTGAGCAACGATATAGATTTACCGACTAAAGTGAGTCGAAGCAGTACATCGCCTGCATTTAGCAATCAATTACATGATATTGAGATGTCTTATAACACACAATATCAAATACAAAGCGTTATTGAAAAAGGTCATTCAGTCAATGGTACAGCGTTATTGCGTACGAGCCAAATTAGCTATGACACGACAGGAAGAATATCAAGTGTCGATGGTTTTTCTGATGGCAATAATGATATAACGCAGCTGACGTATCACCTTTGTAATACAGGTGAAGAATGTGGTCAAGTAGCAACAGTCACCAATGCTGTTGGCGATCAAACCCAATTTACTGACTATGATACGGCTGGCCGCATCACTAAAATGATACAACCCAATAATACCGTGGTAGATACAACGTATAATACAAGTGGTGATGTGCTCAGTACCACATTAACAAGTAATAGCGTTAGTCGAACAACAACTTATCAATACACTCAAGGCTTACTAACCAATATCACCTCACCTAATGGTGAAGTATATTCACTCACTTATAATAACAAGCAAAATATCAGTCACATTACGGATAGTCTGGGTGATAAACAAATTTTCCATTACGACAGTCGAGATAACGTCATACGCGAAGAATTATTAGATAATACCGCAGCACTTCATTATGAGATTAGTCGCACCGTTGATAGGCTTGACCAAATAAATAGCGTCACAACAGTCAATGGCACAACGGCTTATAATATAAATAATATTGGTCAATTAACACAAAAAACCGATGCCTTAGTGGAAAATGATTTTTATCAATACGACAGTTTATCTCGATTACTAAAACATACCGATGCGTTAACGAATGAAACCTCTTATGTTTACAATAATCATGACCAATTACTAAGTGTCACTGACGCAGAGGGGAATACAACAACCTATGAGTATGATGATTTTGGTCGAGTAACGGCTCAACAAAGCCCAGCAACAGGGATTAATTCATATCAATACGATAATGCTAATAACCTCACTTCAAGTACAGATGCTAGAAATATTACAACACAATACCAATATGATAATGCTAACCGTTTAAGCCAAATAAGCTACCCCAATGTAGGGGAAGATATAAGTTTAACTTATACGAATATAAGTTTACCGGATACCGTGACTCATAGCAGTGGTCAAAGCCATTATGCTTACAACGGATTTAATGAATTAATACAACAAACAGATATATTAAACGGGCAAAGTTTTAACTTAGATTATGACTACAATCCCAATGGCAAACTAAGCCTCATCACTTACCCTGATGGTACACAAGTACAATATCAATATACCAATGAACGCATTTCGAATGTTATACTATTACAAAGCGGCACAAACACGGTGCTTGCGAGTAATATTAGCTATCAACCTTTTGGACCGTTAAATCAGTTAACTTATGATAATGGCATACAACTGAATAAAACCTATAATACGGCTTATCAACCCAATAACATCACAGCAACGGGTATAAAAAATGATAACTATCAGCACGATGTGATCGGTAATATTAGCCAAATACAAAGCAATCAGGGAGTGACAGATAATCTTAATTTAAGTTATGACGCACTTGATCGCTTAATAACAGCAAATAATACCGCAGATCAGCATAGCTATGTATATGATGGTATTGCTAATCGTTTAAGCCATACTAAAAATGGTCAAACAGATAATTACAACTATCTAAATAACACACAACTCAGCACAATCAATGGTAGCTCAACCACAACGCTTCAATATGACAATGCAGGCAACCTTTTACAAAAAGGTACTATGCAGTTGACTTATAATCAAGCGGGGCAATTAGAAGCAGTGAATCTTAGTAGTAACAATACTCAATATAGCTACAATCATTTAAGACAACGTGTTATTAAAACGCTGCCAGATAACAGTAAGGTATTTTATCAATATTTACCTGATGGCCGTTTATTAACAGAAACCAACAGTATAGGGCAAGTGTATAAACATTACATCTGGCTTGAACAGCAGTTACTGGCAGTAGTAGATAAAACATTAGGCTCACCAGCGACTCAACTTTTATATGCTCATAATGATCATTTAAATACAGTAACCTCACTAAGTAATACCAATGGCGATATTGTATGGAAAGCTAAATATACGGCCTTTGGTTTGGGTACAATTAATGAAGATGTTGATAATAATGGTATTAATATTCAATTTAATTTGCGCTTTGCTGGGCAATATTACAATGCTGAATCAGGTTTACATTACAACTACTTTAGGGATTATGACCCAGAGTTGGGGCGCTATATTCAAAGTGACCCAATTGGCTTAGCAGGTGGTATTAATACGTATGGTTACGCTTTAGGTAATCCTATTAGTTATACGGACCCGTATGGCTTGGATATTTTGCTTCAAACACATCATGTTAGGTTTGGAAATAATCATTCTAAAGTTACAGTAATTATTGAGCCTAACTCCAAGTGGAAAGGAGATCCGAGATTCAGTAATCAATTACCTGATGGCCGTACCTACGGTACTTTTGGTGCTGGTCCTAGTGGCTTTCTAGCATTTGGTAACTTAAGAAGCGATATGAATAGAGGACGAGATAAAAACTTGTCTCATAATAACTATTCACAATCTATCTATGGGGATTATTGTCCATCTCAAGACTATGAAGATAATTTAATAGGTAAACTTTTAAGTAGTGATATGAGATTTAACGACAGTAAATTTGATTATGAGTTATTCCCTGGGGCAGGCGAATATAATTCTAATTCATATGCAAACGGCTTGTTAAGAAGCATAGGTGTTAACATGCCAGCGCCACCGTCAACTACCGGCTTTAATCAACCAGTACCAATCAAGGAATTTAGATGAAAACATTAATTCTATTGTTAAAAATTTTTTCATTATCATTCTTGTTACTGACAATGTTCATAGTGATCACTCAAGTTGCAGGCGTCTCTTCTCCTTTGGTGGATTACTGCCTACTTTTTGTTAGCTCTCTGGTTTGCTTTTTATTCGAGGAGTTTAGAAAGCTACACCTGTTGAAAAAACTCATATGGGTTGTCGGTTGTTTAATATTATTTTATTTTATGTCTTTCTGGGTTTTATGGGTATTATTTAGGCAAGCTATTTAGCTAAGAACCATATGAATCCAAAGCCTCACACTTGAGGCTTTAAAACAAAAGTAGAATATAGCCACTATGACATTATCTAAAAGCCAGTGAAAACTGGCTTTGATGATTTTGAATGTGCTTATTAACTTAGCAGCCGCAATAGCGGCATTAGTAAACCAAGTTTATAGAGCACAGTTAATAAAACTATAAACCAAAGTCCTACAGGGATTTTATAAAACAATTCATTCAACATAATATTTCCTTAAAGTTAATATAAGTAGCTATTAAGCTACGGTTATATGGAGAAAGAGGTTCCCCATATAACTCAATATGTAAACTTTTTGGCATGAATGGTTTCATTATTAAAAATAATTTTCAAATACTTCAGATTATTATTTAAATCGTTTCAAAATACCTCAATCATCGAGGAATTTTTTACATCTGATCTGGGCAATATCACCAGTCGATTGGGCAGCTGTTACCAGTAGAAGTGTGCAGTGATTAACAGCAGCTATGGCAAATTGGTGCAGCGCCACTAAGTGGTGGTACTGGTTAAAATGATCAGCTCTACTGTTTTAAGTTGCCCACTTCTACTGTCATTAATTGCTCAGTAGAACGCTTATTCTTGCATGTTTAAATAAGTAAAAGAAGTTTATTAATAAAGGTGGGCAGTTTTTCTAAGTTCATTAAGTAACAGTTCTATTTCTGAAATAGATTGGTTTAACGGTGATTTTCTTTGGAGACATTCTATATCACAAATGAGCCATCCTAGATCACAATCAAAAATCAGTTTACTTATGATTAACCGATTTTTTTGAGTATCTTTAAATAACCCTAAATTTTCGATATTTTCCAAAAAACTAAAGTAAAATACTAACAAAGCAGTTAAGTTAATTTCTTTAGGGGGCGAGTATAATTTTGGCACTAGTATATATTGACGTTTGCCTCCGAAGTTTATATACCTAACAGAGTTATGAACAACAGCGACCTCTGAATCAGCTCGTTCCTCAAAAAACAGGTAGTAAATTTTATGATGAAGCTTATCCCTAATTTCAAATAAAGGCGTGTGGAGTAATAAGCATAATAATGTTTGCCAAATTAACTGTTCAATAAAGTAGTTGCCAGAATTGTCTATGGTTTTATCTTCTATATACAAAATTAACAAACAAGTAAGAGAATCAAGTGAAAGGCTTCTTGCGATAATCTCTATTTGTTTACTTGTTATCGACTTAGATCTCTGAGCAATACCGGTCATAGGATCTACAACAAAAAGCCGTTTAGTTACCTTCGAGCCTAATTCTCTCAATATTGTATTGATCTGTGATTGGGTTGGCTTCGATGTGCCAAGTAATTGCCATAAAGGATGAGTTAAACACTGCTGGCTACCAGGTATCAACTTTTCCATTTCAACTACCCAAGGAGATTGCTCTATTGGCTTCCCATTTCTTTTTAAATTAAAAAAGCGTGATTTCTTAGCTATCCAATTATCTCCACCCCAATCATCTTCAGGTATTATTTTTTTCCAAAGCTGATAATAACTAGATATTTCATAGTGATCCATGATGAATGCCACCCAATATATCGTCGCCATGCTTTTGATATCTTCTGGCAACTTGCGGTAATCAGTTAATGTAAACATAAAATCACTATATAAAATTCGGCAGCACCTGTCGGAAATTCCCCTATTTATTTTTACTTATTGTTTTTTAACAACTTTTAACTTTGTAGCAATGAAAACTATGAGTTGTTAGCTCTAATTTTAGCCTTAGGTAGTATTTTTTGTTAGGTCTATTATTAATAGTTAGTCACACTCTGTTTAATATAAGGCGAAATCTGGTGACAGAAATTGAAGAATCTAAGGAATTAAGTGAGCTATCAGCAGAGCTTGAAGCTGATTTAATGAGGTTCTATGGCTCACCGTTACTTAGTGGTGAAAATTTAAAAGGTGCCCTTGGCTATCGTTCAATTGATGCGTTACGGCAAGCTATCATCCGTAAGACCATTCCTGTTCCCGTTTTCCAGATAAAGAATCGTCGAGGAAAGTATGCCCTAATTAAAGACATTGCTCATTACTTGGCAAAAACACGTTTATCAATTGAATCGTTTAAATAAGGAGAGTTTATGGTGTAAATAGAAACACTTGAATTTTCAAGGCTTGAAAGCGAAAAGTCCAAGAGCACTAACTCATGGACTTCTCTGTGTATGTCGAAATTATCTCTACCCGACCCCTTCACTGTAGCTTTCAATGTCAATTTTATCAAGTTTCTGAAGCTGTATTTTCAGATGCTATGAGTATGGCTGTGCCTTGATTTGTTAATTGCACTACCGTTTTACTTGGTATTGCGGTAGTGCCTCTACTTTGAGGTATTAATAATGAAAGCATTAGTTGTACGAGAAATACTGCGATGTATTTTGACCACATCCTATTCAAATCGTCATATTGCACGGCTTGAGAGAGTCGCAGCAAATACCGTTAGGCGTTATCGAATTAAGGCAAAGGAAAAGGGTTTAGATTGGCAGGCGATAAACATATTAAGTGATGATGCATTATATGCAGCGCTTAATTCAACACGTACAAATGCTGAAGATAAACGTCAGCCTGATTGGGCATATATTCATAAATTGATGCAGGCTAAACATCAAACATTGATTCAATTGTGGGAAGAGTATCGCCGTATAGACACCAATGATGCTTACTCATATTCCCAATTTACGCATTACTACCGCCAATATATCGGTCAAATCGACATCAGCATGAGGCAAATACATTATGCTGGAGAATGTGTTTATGTTGATTATGCTGGTAAAACGATTCCTTGGATAGACAGTCAAACGGGTGAAGAGCACAAGGCTCAGATATTTGTTGCAACGATGGGCTGCTCTCAATACACATTTGCATGGGCATCTCGTAGCCAGAAAATTGAAGACTGGATTGATGCACACAATCGAATGTTTATATTTTTTAATGGTGTTCCAGCTGCTGTCGTACCAGACAACCTAAAGTCAGCAGTAACTAGTGCAGGTAAGTTTCCACGGCTAAATCGTATTTATGTGGAGCTAGCACGTCACTATGATAGCGTTATTAATCCTTGATGATTGGGCAATGGCTCCTCTCACTCCAAGCTCAAGGCAAGATTTGTTGGAAGTTATTGAAGACCGAAGTGGCAATAGTGCTTTACTTATCACCTCTCAATTACCCGTCAATAAATGGCATGAATATTTGGATGAGCCAACGATGGCGGATGCAATCAAGGATAGAATTATTCATCGTTCTCATAGAATTGAGCTAACGGGGCAATCAATGCGTAGAAAGCATGGCGTGAAAAAGGATAACTATCATTAAAAAATTTAAAACCGTTAAGCAGTTAGAGTTAATCAAATTAACTTGTGATGGCTGTGGTCTAAAAGCTAGTGTTGATGAGGGGTATGAGTTTAGTGAGTTCATCAGCATCAATCATCATTGTGGTTATGGAACAATTCATGCTGATGGCAACCAGATGAATATTGATTTGTGTCAGCATTGCTTTGCCGGAATGTGTGGTGATATTTTAACCGTTACTGAACCCTTAGATAACTCTGGCATTGATGATTTTCATGATACTCTGGAGTATCGCAATATTTTCAGTGCTATTAGCCAGTCAAAAGGCATTGCAAAAACATTAAAACAAGATTCTGACATTCGCATTAATGCTCGAGATATTTTATTAGCCAATAAGATAACAACGGGTGCAGAGCTTCAAATAGCTCTTAAACGCGTCGAACAGCTTTGGAATGCCCAATACCATTCCGCTGAAGGTAATGAACTTCACAAGCTTGCTGATTTAATTTGTGATTATGAGAAAAAGGATTGGGATTCATATTTTAATGACCCCCCTGTGGTTAGTGATGACTTTATGAGTGATAGAGTTGATATTGTTACTGAGCCTCCTAATGAAAATATGTGCAAAGCCAGTGGAATACTTTTCGATACGCCTATTAACCCAAATATTGATGATGACTCGCGTCAGTCATCCATTGATGATGAAAATGATATTTAAGGAGCATTGCTATGTATTATTTTGAAAATATCAATAACGTTAGTGTGCTTAAGCGGTTACCTAAAAATTATCGTTTTCCAATATCAACTGAAATAGAACCATTATTTAATACCGATGATGAGTGTATTTCACAGACAATTCGTTACTATCAAGAAACGTTGAAAAAAAGTGGTCGAGCAATTGGATATTTAAAATTAAGAGGCATTTATGATATTGAACTAGTAAATCATTTCTCGCTTGGCTTTGTGGATAGAACCCTTGGATTAATGCTGAAACAATATGGTTATATCCAAGAAGAGAAGATTCGAGGCTCATTACAATGCAGTGGGTTGATTAAACCATCTGGCCATGAGTTTTTTCGTGGAGCTATTATTTTTCCATTTGTTGATGAAAACAGTAACGTGACAGGCGGTTATGGTCGTCGTATTACGACAAAATTAAAAGCAGGATCTGTTTATCACCTTCATTGGTTGTCTGAAGAAATAACCTTTTTTAATTTACCCGTGCTGCAACAGCATAAAGTCATTATCCTATGTAAAAATCCAATTGATGCCTTATCAATTTACTGCCTTGGTTATCACAATGTAATTTCTTTGATGGGTGTACAGTCTTTCGATGACAAACACATTAAAAAACTTAAACAACACAGTGTGAGCACTGTTTTATTAGCTTGTGTAGGGGATTTCTATACCAGAAGAATCAAAACAAAATTGAAACAAGCAGGCTTTGTTGTGGGCATATTGAAATTACCTCAAGGCTTGGATATGAATCAATGTTTATTATCATCAACTGTGCCCAAATCGTTCTTAAGTTCGTTGATTAATCGAACTCTGTTGCATTAAATAAGACGCTGGTATGAAGCCCCTTATAACCAAACAAAGCAACTTTGCTGATTGCATCACTTTTTTCTTGGAAGATTCTTTAGCAAGAGGACAAAGTGATGCAACAGTGAATTCAAAACGACTGTTACTTGCTCAGTTTGAAAAGTGGTGTATTACTGAAGGGCTTTTGAATCCTGCACAAATAGACACTGAGTACCTTGAAGGTTATAGGCGATATTTATATCACTATCGTAAAGTACAAGGTGGAGTGCCCTTATCACTTTCAACACAAGTGCAGCGATTAATTGCGGTTACCACTTTTTTAAAAAGGTTGTATTATTTCAATATTATTCAATCGAATTTCTTTGAGTACTTCAAATTACCAAGATTGCCCAGACGATTACCAATGAACGTACCTGATGGTGACGAGCTAGAGATTGTCATGACTCAAGCCTTAACGGGTGGGCAGTTAATGATAAGAAATCGAGCGTTGCTTGAGGTCTACAATGCTACTGGTATTAGACGATGTGAATTAACCGACCTAGACATTGGTGATATTGATTTTAAATACAGATTACTCAATATTAGAAAAGGCAAAGGTGATCATGATAGACGAGTGCCCATTGCTCCTAGAGCATTAGACTGGATAAGTCGTTATTTAAAAGAGCTACGGCCAAAACATTCAACCTTTGAATCGGGTCATGCACTTTTTATCAGCCGAAACGGCAAACGATTGAACAAGAATAAAGTCACGGAGTTAGTAGGGAAGTATATTAGACGCTCTGGTGTTCGTGAAAAAGGTTCATGCCATTTATTTAGACATGCGACTGCAACTAATATGCTTAGAGGTGGTGCCAATATTCGACATGTGCAGGAAATGTTAGGTCATCAACACATAACAAGCACGCAGATATACACTCATGTTTCCGTTGATGAGCTAAGTGAAACGTATATGAAAACGCACCCAGCAGCTAAACAAAGTGATTTGTTGGATACTTAGAAAATGATTTTATTATTTTTCTTTCTGCTTTTGCATCATTTCAATGTACCTATGAGCATATTGAAGAACAACTTTAGCGGAGGCTTCGTCATCAAGTAAAGTCGATGGTAAAGAGAATAGCTCTGGTAAGTCTGCAAATTTTGGTGGTTTTTTATCTAACCATCTCCAGCACTTTGTTCTATTATTTTCTACCTGTAATAGCGTTTGGATGATTTGTTCAATAATTTCAGGCTGTCCAAACCAACTAATTGGCTTTATGACTGCCTTTCTACCTCCTTGAATAACTCTAGGTAACTGAGAGGACTTCAATTCATTTATTGAAATGTTTTTTCTTGTCCAGTCAGCAAGTTTATCAAGCTCTACATTAGGCTTTCTAACGCTATCTGTCGTTGGAATAACCAAACCAATTTTAACTCTATTAAGGGATTTTATTTTCGCTAATGCGGTAGCTAAATCCGTATCATTGGTTACAAAAACAACTTGTTCGATAGAGCTATCGGTTAATACATCGTAAACAGCTTCTACTGCAATATTTACATCTGTTTGTTTTTCTTCAAGCTTCCAAACCTTCACGTATTCACATTCATTGGGTGGTTTATTCGGTGTATTCTCATCAATACGAAATGCACGAGAAGCGGTAACCGAGTAATAGCCTTTAATTATCTCTAACTGATTATTTTGACTGAAGAACTTTAAAGCTCGATGGTATGCTTGTTGATCGTTTAATGAATCCGGAGATTTTGCTGCTTTACCAACGATATCGGCTGTGAAAAATTTAATGCTTTGCTCGTTAAGAGAAAAGTCACTTTGTGATGAACTAGGAAGAATAGAATTAGAAAATAACTTTATGAGATCTAACCATTTATACGGGGTGCCTTTTAGACAACCATAGTATAAATTGTAGCCATCAATATAAATCCTTGTCTTCAATAGCGATATCTCAAAATTTAGTTATAAAAAAACCGACACAGTGGTCGGCTTTTTCTCCCTATATCCAGGAGACTCAATGCTGCGCGTGGAAGTAGGGTTAGTTGTTAAAGTAATTATGATGCAAATCTGCACTAAATTCAATCATATTTCTCAAATTTGGGAAATATGATTGATAAATTTCAACAGTATTTTTTAATAACCATAAAAAACAAACTATTAACTAATTTTTATTTTTTCAAAAATGAAAAATACAAGTGAACAGATTTGATTTAATCAATATTTATTTACTTCTAACTCAACTTGGCTTGAGTCAAAAAACCATATACTATTTATAGAATTATCTGCCACTGTTTTTAGGTGAGAGTTTACAACTACTTTAGGGATTACGACCCAGAGTTGGGGCGCTATATTCAATCTGATCCAATTGGTGTAGCAGGTGGCATTAATACGTATGGGTATGCTCTTCAAAACCCCTTGAAATATATTGATCCATTAGGGCTTGATGTCATAGTAACGCTTTATCAAGGTCAGAATGGAAATGTGTTTAACCATATAGGGTCTGGTAGTACGACGGGGAATAATGCTAATCAGACATTTGGTTCAGAATCTAATTCTGGTATTGGGTTATTCTCTCCTGTTTCAGGTCATGTAAGCTTAGATGGAGGGCAACCAATTGCTACATTAACTATACCTACAACAGTTGCACAAGATGCGTTAGTAAATGCATATAATAATGCAGCAGTGAATAATCCAAGTTTCCAATATTCTCTGTTATCTAATAGCTGTGTGGATCATGTAAGAGGTGGTTTAAATGCTGCTGGCATTCCGTTACCGGCACCTATGGTTGGCAATGGAAGAAGTCACCAGCAATCAAACCGTGCTAAAAACACAAACTTGCCTAATACTCTATTTCAGTCACTTCAACCGCTTGGTACGGTGGTTTATCATTGATAAGGGAGTAAGAGTTTATATGACTTTTTATTTGGTAAAATGGGCTGCTGTATCATTGTTAATGCCTCTTCTTGTGATGTTATTCGGCCAAACACTAAATAATACATTGATCCTTATTTTTTGGCCTGGATCTATCGCATTGATATCTTTGGGGGCGGATAAGAAGCCTTTAAGTGAAGTCGTATATGTCTGGATTATTGCTGTTGGTTTGAACGCATTGTTGTATCTTTTTATTGGCTTAGTTCTTCATTTCTTTTTGAAGATGATTAAAGGCTGAAAGAACTAAGCCAGTTTATTAAATAGCAGTAGGTGGTAATCTACATCAACATTCAATTTACGTTTTGCTGGACAGTATTATGGCGTAGAATCTGGCTTGCATTATTAACCAAAATAAAAAATAACAGACACCCACAGACCATTTAAAAAAGATCACTTAGTTTGTGTGATTGGTATGATTGTTATTAATTTTTCTCTTTATTCAGCTTTGGTATACATTCAACTTCAGCCATAAGTGATGGAAATATATAGTTCGGCATAGCGCGTTTGTCGTCAAAGCTTTCAATGCCTTGTATCATTTCAAGTTTATAATGATAACTGCCACACAAACTATAAGATTTGCGGATTAAAAAAGTGGCTAAGCGCTCAAAGCTGACTTTGTTATTCGGAATAACTTCAAGTTGAAAATGTTTGTTGGCTGATTGTGTTTGCCTAAATTGAACATGGTGATCAAAGTCCCACTGAGCAGCGCCATTATTATTGGCTTTTTGGCTGTCTAAATTTGCACAGGCACTCAGTGATAGGCTTAAAACTAACATTGCCGTAAAGTGTGATTTTGTTCGCATCTGTGTTCCTTTTGATGAATTTATTTAGCTTAAAAACAGAAGATAAAGTTTACCTTCTGTTTTTAGTATAGTTCTTAAAAGATTATTTTATTTTTGATCATGACACAGCGTTGATCTTCTTGTTGTTTAATCAGTAAGCTTCGTTTAGTGCCAGCGGACAAACTACTTAAATCAGTAACGGCTTTGTTTAACCTTGCTACACTGGCGTCATTACAAGTGGCTGGGATTAAATGGTTATAACTGCGCATAAATACTGGGCCGTTAGCCTTATCTATACTCGTTAAGCTTGCCATTCGCTGTGCAGCACTTTGTTCGTTAAGACGACTTTGCTCACTTGGATAAAGTGCTGACATAGCGGTGCGTAATTTAGAAAACGCTAGCCCACTCTCTTTTTGTTGGATTTTTGCTAGCCAAGCCGTTTTAACTTGTGCATTGGGCGCAATAACTTGGGCATAAAGCGCGGCTTTTTGGCCAGAATCTGAACCGTCTAACGTTAATTCATCAGCAATTAAATTACTCACCTTTGCATAGTTGTAACGACTAAGTTGCGCAATAATATCCCAGCGAATATCTTGATTGATGGTTAGATTTTCTAATGAATGTTGCCCTGTTAATAATTTATGTAAATTAGCCAAAGCCATTTTCGAGTGGGCAAAATTTAAGTAAGCATTAAACCAACGACGCTGCATGTTTTTATCATCGCTATTGGTTCTGGTACTTTGCCAAGTGATCTCTTCAAGTTGTAAGGCTATATCTTTAACATAATCATGCTGCGCGCCTAAGGCTTTATTAAGATAGACTTTGGCCGATGATATTTGCCCTAAAACTTGTCCTAATGTGGTGTAGTCTTGCTCTAAAGGGGCATTGGCTAACGCTACTTGTAAGTACTCATTGAGTGCTAACTTGCCATCTCTAACACTATCCCAAAGGCTTTGCCACAACATAGAGCGTAGTAGTGGGTCTTGAATTTGTGCTAAATAATCTTTAGTGGTTGCGAATGAACGTTTATCTAAATTAACTTTAACGAAAGCCCAATCTTGGTAATTTGGATATACTAAGTCAGGGCATGAGGCACCTATTAACTCATCAACAACGGTGCTTTCGCCTTGGTAAACAACCGCGACTTTTTTAATGAGATTAAAGCCAGGGTTTTTGCTTTTAAACAAGGCTATTTGTACTTTTTGCTCACGCAGCGTTGGTTGGCTGCTATCTGCCGTTTGCAAAATTTCAAACGCAGTGACTTTACCTTGTTCACATTGATAATTCGCTTCAATGGTATTTACCCCCGCTTTATAGAGCCACTTTTGCTGCCATTGAGTTAAATCTTTGCCACTGGCTTTGGCTAAACTGTTAATGAAATCATCGAGCACGGCATTTTTATAAGCATTGTCTTTAAGGTAATTATGAATACCTTGTTGGAATGTTTTTTCACCTAACAAGTGACGCAATTGGTTTAATACTGAAGCCCCTTTTGAGTAGGTAATGGCATCAATATTATCGAAAGCGTTAGCGGTTGAGAGCACTGGTACTTCAATGGGATGGGTGGTTATTTGTTGATCGGCGCGGTAGGCACTTTGCTTACCATGAGCATAAAAACTGCGCCAGGCATTATCAAATTCAGTTGCTTCACTGGTGGCTAACGTTGCCATAAAGGCGGCGAAACTTTCGTTTAACCACAAGCCATTCCACCATTTCATCGTTGCTAAATTACCAAACCATTGGTGCGACATTTCGTGCATTATTACGCTAGCAAGCCTTTGGCGACGACTTTGGCTCATTTCGCCATTGGTTAAAAAGCTGCCTTCAGCGAAAGTTACCGCAGCAGAGTTTTCCATGGCGCCGTATAAAAAGTCAGGTACTAGCACTTGATCATACTTTTTAAAGGGGTAGTTAATGCCAAAATAATCATCAAAAAATTCAAAGCCTTGTTTGGTATAAGTAAACCAGTGCTGTGGAGTAATTTGCTTGGCCACTGATTGGCGCGCAAATAAGCGCAGTGGATATTTACCCGTATTGTTTTGCCACATTTGGTAAGGACCCGCATGCATTGAAAAATTATAAGGGCTTAACTTAAGGCTTTTAGGAAAATGCCAAACTTTAAAGTCGTCTTGCGCTAACACCTTGCTCTCTCGAGTGGCTGAGAATACTGTCCAGCTTTTTGGCGCTGAAACCGTGAGTTCAAAAGTGGCTTTGAGATCGGGTTGATCAAATAATGCGAACATTTGTTGGGCGGCGGCAGGTTCAAAATGAGAATATAAATACACTTTGCCATCAACAGGGTCTTTAAAACGATGTAAGCCTTCGCCATTGGTGCTGTGTTTACGGGTAAAGCTAACGGTAACGGTATTTTTACCTTCTTTTAGTCGTTTTTCAGGTAAAGTAATAAACCAATTATTGTAATTTTTTTCAAGCTGTTCAACAGCCATTGCCTTGCCATTGATCACTAGACTGGTAATTTTCGCTTCATTCAAATCAAGGGTTAAGGGGGTATTGGCATCGTTTAGGTCAAAGTTAATGGTTGAGCGAGCCGAGAAGCTTTCTTCACCTGTTAACTGAAAATCAAGTTGATAATTAACATCAGAGACACGTGCTGAACGCTTAAATGCTTGCTCTTGAGTTAGGTATTTGTTTTCAGCGCGAGGTGAAAAGTGGGATAATGTTTTTGGTGATGTTAGTGAGTTAGTAACGTCACTCGTTTGCTCTTTCGTTGACTGACAAGCACTGAGTAATAAGGCTGCTATGAGTGTAAATAGTGCTACAAAAGTTGTGCCTTGACTTGGTTTTTTCAAAATCATACCCGATAATCATTTCTATAAATTTCACCAAGTATAAAGCAGAAAAGCATCAGGAAAAAGACTATTACTTTCAGAGAAAGTAATAGTGAAGCTAGATTGTAAAGAAGCTAACACAGTTAAAAACTGTTATTTGCCATTATTACTCTACTTGTTTATTATTTGTTCTCTCGACTCAAAAAAATACGGATATTATGACTAAGCTATCAGTTGAAAAAAATAAAGTTAATACCAGTATCTTTGAGCTATTGCCCGGTCAGTTACTTGATGTACAACTTGAGCAATTAGAAGATGTAAGACTAAAGTTACCTTTGATTGGCTATGCTTTTGGTCAATATATTATTTTAAAATTTCCCGTTGGTATTCGTACTCATGATTATACTGAGGCCTTATCGGTAGGGAAGTCTGTTTTTATTCGCTACCTTGCGCCTGTTACAGCGAGTGTTGAAAGCACTGTTGAAGAGCAGAAGCAAGGTGAGTGTTTTTCTTTTGATTCAACCATAAAGTCTATTGTGCAGTTTCCTGAAAAATGCCTAGTGATAGAATACCCACTACACATCTATAATCGACAGTTGCGTCGTCATGCTCGTACGCAAGCTCATTTACCTGCAAAGTTAAAATTTATCGGCACTGAATTACTGAGTTTACTCGCGGAGTTTAATGGTATTATCGTTGATATATCGCCACGTGGCTGTGGCTTTTCATTTAAAACCTCGGAAAAGTTATCTAACCTAAAAAATCAACCGCTAACCTTGTATGTGCAAAGCCCAATAGAAGGGGAGTTAGCAATAACGGCACGAGTATGTAATCAAAGACATGAAAATGGCAAAATGACCTTAGGCCTTCAATTTACCGCCAATTCAGCAAAAGTTGAGCGTTTACTAGTGCACTTGTTTATTGAGTGTTTGTAAGCTTCTATTTTAGTAGCTATCGAGAAAAAGTCAGTTTTTTATAACTCAAAAATACGGGGAAGGCAGGTAAAAGCTAAAGTACAAATACTGCTTAGAAGTCTTCAATAATGTCATATTTTTTCTTAAGTTTTAGTAGTAACTTGGCATTGTTTTGTAAAAAGTCATCGAACTGTTTGATAATTTCAGGGTGTTTAATAGAAGACAAATGATAGCTGAATACTTCGTGCTTAATATTGGTATTCAGTATAATGGTTTGAGGTTTTTTCAATAACTTTAAATTATGCCTGATAACATTAGAGTCAATATTCGTGGCATCAACATTACCATAAAGCACATGTTTTACTATGCTTAGAGGGCTATTTTCCTCTATTAATTCAATCTTTTTATTTTCAACTTTGTCAAACCATAATGTTGGAGAAAAGCCAAAAATAGTCGCTAATCTTTTCACATCATCGCGTTTATATGTGGCGTTAGATGCTAGGACATAACTGCCAGCCATTAACGCTATAACGGATTGGCTAAAGGTAATATTTAACTTGTTTTGTTTGTCATCACGCCATCTCATGTTGTCAGGAAACTTAAAGTCTATGCCTTTTTCTACATACCACTTGTTAAAACGTTTAATGGGTAAAGCAACAAAGCGGTAGGAATAGTTATGTTGTTCAAAGAAAGCTGTTAATAG
>MAAC01009660.1_pt1 | contig 39302 bp, 40 predicted proteins | sample 1115981 | NCBI WGS metagenome assembly MAAC01 (sample SAMN04961126, study PRJNA320927) | seawater metagenome | isolation source: sample BD02T64 sea water enriched with oil for 64 days | place: USA:Gulf of Mexico | collected 2013-07-27 | reverse complement strand
CCGCAGTACCGGGCCGAGGGCCGAGCGGCCATCGCCGCGCCGGGAATAGGGCGTTTGCCCGGCACCCTTTAATTGAATGTCGTAGCGCTGGCCATCTTTGCCGATGGTCTCGCCCAGTAAGATCGCCCGACCATCACCCAATTGCGGGTTCCAGCCACCAAACTGATGGGCGGCATACACCGTGGCAATCGGTTGGCTATTCGCGTGCACGGCATTGCCGGCAAAAATGGCCAGCGCCTCGGGGCTCTGCAATTCAGCGGCCGACAAATTGAGTTGCTCGGCCAGTGCCGGATTACTGCGAATCAGCGCCGGGGCGGCCACCGGTGTGGGCAGCTGAGCCGTGTAAAACGGCTCGCCAAGTTCGCGGTAACTGATCTGTAGGGGTGTGGAATCGAAAACAGCCATGATTTTCCCGTTGCTAGTTTGAGAGTCGCAGTGTTAGATAACGCCGCTGCCTTACCCGCCATTATCTAACAACTACTCAACAGCGGCCACGCTATTCGGCCCACCCCCACAGCGCAGACCTTTTCTGCCCCAGTCGCTTACTCGGGAATATCCTCGTCCACCAGCACGCCGCTCGCCTGTAAGGCGGCGATCTTCTCCGCCGAGTAGTCGAGATATTTCTCCAACACCTCGACATTGTGCTCGCCCTTATAGGGCGCCTCGAGCTCGTTTTCATGGGGGTAACCGGCGAAGCGTAGGGGCATGCCGGGCATTTTGAAGCTACCCGCACCGCGCTGGGTGACAGTGCGCACGGTGCCGCGCTCGACCAAGTGCGGATGCTCCATGGCCTCTGGCACACTCAGCACCGGGGCCACCGGAATGCGCGCCGCCTCGAGTTTGGCAATCGCCGCCGCATCACTGTCATGGCTCTGCAGCCACTGCTCAATAATCGGAATCAACTCTCTGCGGCGGCGAATTCTGTCATTCGGGTCGGCAAAGCGCGGGTCGGTTTTCAACTCCGGCATCTCCATAACATCGCACATCCGCTCCCACTGGGGCGGTGTGGCAATAATAGTGATATAGCCCTCCTTGCCGTTAAAGATACCCATCGGGCAGCCAAGGCGATGGTGGGAACCAGGGCGCTTGGGTGCCAGCTTACCGTCACTGGCACTGTAGTAGCCGACGTACATTTCGTGGCAGTGGAAGTAGCTGTCGAGCAGGGTGACATCGATAAACTCCGCCTCACCGCCCATGGCGCGATGAAACAGCGCCGCGTTAATCGCCGCCAGTGCGTGGGCGCCGGTCATGGTGTCACCCAAGGCGGCGGCCGGTATGCTCGGTGCTTTTTCGGGGTCGCCGATTAAACTGGTGATACCGGCATAGCTTTGACCAATGTAATCAAAGCCCGGTAGCTCCGACAGCGGCCCGGTTTGGCCAAAGGTGGAAATGGAGCACATGATGCACTCGGGGTTTAACTCATGCACCACTTCCCAGCTACAACCCAAACGGCCAATGACACCGGGGGCGAAATTTTCAATCAGGACGTCGACCTTTTTAATCAGTCCGTACAGTATTTCTTTGCCCTCCTCGGTTTTCGCGTCGATACACAAACTTTTCTTGCCACGGTTTTGCTGCAGGAAATAAATCCCGCGACCGCCTTTTTTATAGCCCATATCGCGAATTTGTTCACCGTAGGGCGCCAGCTCCACCTTAATCACCTCGGCACCCATCTCCGCCATCATTCGTGTACACGAAGGCCCGGCGACGTGCTGGGTTAAATCGAGCACGGTAATACCATCGAGCAGGTGTTTTCTTTTCTTTGTCATAACGACCCCTAATCATCTAGTGCTGTTTTTACAGCTGTTATAGTTTTAGTGTTTTTCTTAACAATTAACCTGGAGTTTTTTATCACTAGAGGCGACTTTTTATTTTAATTACTTAAACGCGGACCTAGGAATTTATCAAAAAAATAACGGTTTTTATTATTTTGGACTGGCGAGCTATTAAGGCCCCTTCGTTTAACGCAAGACCACATCAAATAGCTGCACCCCAACCTTTTCACCCTGCCTTAGCGCTTGTTCACCCGCATCAAGCAGAATAAAACAATGACTGCGTGCAAAGGAACTGAGCGCACCCGAGCTTTGTTGTTGATCTGGCGTAACCACCAGCTCGCCATCACTATTCGTCGTCAGGCTGGCGCGTAGAAATTCAAGACGACTACGATTGCGGCGTATATCGCAACTGACCCGAGCCCAGAGCACCAACGCCGGTGCCGCGACCTCGCCCTGCATTTGCTGTAATACCGGCAGTACTAATTGATAAAAAGTGACCAGGGCGGACATCGGATTGCCCGGCAAACCAAAAAAGGTACTGTTGGCCAGCTTGCCAAACATAAAGGGCTTGCCCGGTTTAATGGCCACTTTCCAGAAACCGATATCGCCCTGCTCGCTAAGTAGTTGCCGTGTGTAATCCGCCTCACCGACTGAAGCCCCGCCGCAGGTGATGACCACATCGGCGGCGGCATCGGCCTCTCGATAGGCTACCCGCAACTGCTCGAGGTCATCGGGGATGGCGCCAATATCAACCACCTCACAACCCAACCGTTCAAGCATCGCCCTTAAAAAATAGCGATTGCTGTCGTAAATCTCCCCCGCTGCCAGCACTTCACCCGGCGCACGCAATTCACTGCCATTGGCAAACAGCGCCACGGTTAAACGCGGCTGCACGGCCACTGCGGCAATACCCAGGGTTGCCAGTAGGCCGATGTCGACCGGGCCAAGACGGTGCCCGGCCCTAAACAGCGTTTCACCCTGCGCAATATCTTCACCGGCATAGCGCACATTGGCCTGGGGCTTAGGTGCCTTCTGAAGACCAATCGTGGCACCGTCTGCCACTACGTTTTCCTGCATCACCACGGTGTCGCAACCGGCCGGCAATTCGGCCCCGGTCATTATGCGAATGCATTCACCCACGCCCACTGCGCCGGCAAAGGGCACCCCGGCCAGTGCCTTGCCGACGAGCTTGAATTCACCTTGCTCGCCAACACTGTCGTTAAGTGCAGAAAAGTTAAAGGCATAACCGTCCATCGCCGAATTATCCGCCGGCGGTGCATTAATCGCCGACACCACATCGGCGGCCAATATACGCCCCGGCAGGTCGGCTAAGGGCACAGGTTCAACATTAACCAGCTGACAAGGCTGCGCCGCCAACATATGGGCCCGCGCTTGATCGAGGCTTAATAAGGCTGGAGAGTTTTTCGCGGGTTGCGAGCTTGTTGTCTGTTTATCCATTTTGAATGCCGTCTCTGTACTATCAATAGCGGGTTTTTTAATCGGTAGAGCTACCACACACCGGGCAATCGGCCCATTGCGGCAGTTGAAATGTTTGCCACTGGCTATAGGCACCGTCAAACAGCATCAGCTTGCCGACCGGCACCGTGCCAACACCACTTAATAATTTGATGGCCTCCAGGGCCTGCAGGCTACCGACGATGCCCACCAGCGGTGCCAACACCCCCGACTCCACACAACTCAATGGCTGCTCGCCAAAGCGTTGACTGAAACACTCATAGCAAGGCGCAGACGCCGTCATCGGGTACACCGCCACCTGGCCCTCAAAGCGAATCGCGGCACCGGAAACCAGCGGCGTTTGCGCGCGATAACACAAGCGATTGAGCTGGCGTCGCGTTGCCAAGTTATCCGAGCAATCGAGCACCGCATTACAGTTTTCTATTTTTCCCAGCAGAGCGGCATCATCCAGGCGCTGCGCCACCGTTTCGATAACGGCAGCGGGGTTTAAATATTGCAGGGTATCGAGAGCAGAGGCCACTTTAAGGCGACCGATATCGCTTTCACCGTGCAGTACCTGGCGCGGCAAATTACTCAACTCGACACTGTCGTCGTCGACCAAGATCAAACCACCGACGCCCGCCGTACAGAGGTATTGAGCCGCCGCACAACCGAGGCCACCGACACCCAATATTAGTACCGTACTCGCGGCTAGCTGCTCCTGGCCATCGAAGCCAAAGCTCGGCAGCAATAACTGGCGCGTATAGCGTTTACGCTGGTATTCGCTCAGGCGATCAGCCACGAAGAAACTCCATTAATAAGTAAAAGACCACAGCATTGAAGATACGCTGCAGCCTGTTTGACGCAAACTGTATCCATTTTAGAAGGCATAATCTAATATGAACCCGGGCTCGGCAATCAAGTCTGCCGGGGCCATATTAACATTCATTTATCTCTGCCCAGGCGCAATTAATAACAACGGATAATAGCGATGAAACTCTACGATTTCCCCAAAGCCCCCAACCCCCGCCGCGTTAATATTTACCTAGCAGAAAAAGGTATTGATATTGAAAGAGTCGCCGTCGATCTCTTTAAGGGTGAGCAACTGAGCTCCGAGTACCGGGCGAAAAACCCCGCCTGTGATATCCCCATGCTCGAGCTCGACGATGGCACCTGTATTAGCCAAATCCGCGGCATCTGTCGCTACTTTGAAGAGAGTAAGCCCAGCCCCTCCCTAAGTGGCACCACTGCCTCGGAAAAAGCCACGGTCGAAATGTGGGATCACCTCGCCTTTATGAACGGTATCTTGGCGGTCGCCGAAGTCTTCCGCAACAGCGCCGAGGGTTTTGCCGACCGCGCCGTCGTGGGCCCGCACAATTATCCACAGTTGCCCGGATTGGCCGAGCGCGGTGCCCTGCGTTTGCAGAACTTTTACACCGACTTTGACCAGCGCCTTGCCGACAATGACTACGTCGCCGGCAATTTTTATTCCCTGGCCGATATCACCACGCTGGTGGTCTGCGATTTTGCGAAGTGGATTAAAGAAGACATTCCCGCCAACTGCACCCACCTTCAAGCCTGGTATGACAAGGTTTCACAGCGCCCTGCGGTGCTCGCCAATCCTTAATAAGCGGCCAAGCTAAATCGCCAGAAACAATGTCAGCCTATTGACACTTACTACACACCCAAGCCCTGTGATACATTACAGGGCTTGGGATCGCGCCTGCTAGCCACTACAATAGCCCCTTATCACTTACGGCTATTCGTTGGCGTATATATCACACAACACTAAAACCCCTTAGCCCTGCTCACGGGTTTTATATTAAAAATTAAAACTGCACAACTTTGACAATTACTCGACTGGAAACCTGACCATGACTTTAGATGCACGAGAATTTCGCGACTCCCTGGGTGCTTTCGCCACCGGTATTACCGTTGTCACCGCCACTGGCGCCGACGGCACCAAAGTGGGCTGTACCGCCAACAGCTTCTCATCTGTTTCCCTCGATCCACCTCTGGTGCTGTGGTCCATTGCCAAAAACGCCAATAGTTTTGACGCCTTTAATGAAGCCAAAGATTTCGCCATCCACATCCTCCACGAGGGTCAGGAAGATATCTCTCGCCTCTTCTCCACCAAAGAAGCCGACAAATTTGGCCAGGCAGACCACAGTGAAGGTCGTGCCGGTGTGCCCGTATTAAACGACTATAGCGTACGCTTTGAATGTTCCACCGAGTCCCTGTATGAAGGTGGCGATCACATCATCATCGTCGGCCGCGTACACGCAATGGATAATGCCGATAAAGAGCCACTGGGCTTTTATAAGGGCCAATACGCCAAAATTGACGTCAATAAATAATATTTAACACCTCGCCTCGGGAAACTGTGCCATGACCACGCCTTTTAATGCCCTGATTATCGACAAACACGATAAAAAGGTCAGTGCTTCCATCCAGCAAATCAGCCTCGCCGACTTGCCGGACGAAGAGGTACTGGTCGATGTCGCCTATTCCACCGTCAACTATAAAGACGGCCTCGCCACTACCGGGACCCTGCCCATTTGTCGCAAATTCCCGATGGTCGGCGGTATTGATTTAGCGGGCACCGTGGTCGAATCAAAAAATCCGGCGTTTAAAGCCGGCGACCGCGTACTGGTCAACGGCTTTGGTTTGTCCGAACGCTACTGGGGCGGCTATGCCCAAAAGCAGAAACTGAAAGCCGAGTGGCTGGTGCGCGTACCCGAGGCCTTTAGTCTCGAAGAGGCGATGGCCATCGGCACCGCAGGTTACACCGCCATGCTCTGTGTGCTGGCACTACAGGACTGGGGCGTAAGGCCAGACGACGGGCCTATTGTTGTTACCGGGGCTGCCGGTGGTGTTGGCACGGTGGCGATTATGCTGCTGGCCAAGTTGGGCTATGAAGTCACCGCCTCAACCGGTCGTGTTGACGAGGCTCGCCCCCTGCTCGAAGCACTCGGTGCCAAACACATTATCGCCCGTGACCAGCTCGCCCGCGACCCTGGGCCACTCGAAGCGGAAACCTGGGCTGGTGCCGTCGATACCGTCGGCGATAACACCCTCGCCAGCGTACTGGCACAAACCCGCTACGAAGGCATAGTTGCCGCCTGTGGCCTAGCAGGCAGTACTAACTTACCCGCCAGCGTGATGCCCTTTATTTTACGCGGCGTGACACTGCGTGGCATCGACTCGGTAATGGCGCCCCTCGAGCGCCGCCAGCGCGCCTGGCAGGGTCTCGCCGAGCTGGTTGATCTCGAGCTACTGCGCCAAATCTACAGCGTCGAAGCCCTCAGCAAAGTACCGCAACTCGCCAGCGATATTCTCGCCGGTAAAATCAAGGGCCGCGTGGTGATTGACGTGAATGCCTAGCAGGCAGCTAACAAGCCTCTCGCCATAGCGGCAGAAAGCGATGGCGCAGCGCAGGCGATGCACGAAGACATGGCCTGGATGTGGAATACTTGGATGAAACCCTTTGGCCAAGGGCTGCCGGAACTATTAGTCGACGCCCCGGAAACCCTAAAGCGGCGCATTGCAGAGCTCGGCTAGAAAGTCCCCCTCGATGAGATTTTCCTACTTTTGCCCCAGGGCATATTGCCACCGGAGCAATTAAATGCCCGATCGAGCTGCTTGCCCGGGAGCTGATGCCCCATTTCAGTAATATTTAAGCAATGAAAAAAAGCCGGGCAATCGGGCAGCGCAAATGTATTGCCGAAAGGCCCACTACCCCACTTCAAGCTCTGTCCATCAAGAGTGAGAGCTGCCGCTGTACACGTTATTAACTTTTAATTTGTGATCGCTCGGCTGGCCCATGACAATAAACTCATTGGGATCCAGTGCACCGCTCACCAACGCCGCAAAATTCGAGACCCCATTCACAGCCGAGGGATGTTTGAGGCGCAATTTCACATCACTTTGAAGGGCACAGACCGTCGACTCGCAGTTTTCATGAGCCTCACTTCCCAGAGCGATCACTTTTTGCGTCAGATCAATTTTATTATTCACCACCCATTTATCCAGTGAGCCATCGACCTCATCCAACCAAGCCAGAGTCTGCTCACAGAGCTCCTTAATAGCGAAGGCCTTGGTGCGCAACTTTTTACTGCGCTTACAGGCATAGGCGTAATCTTTAGTGACTCGCACATAGGCCTCGCAAATTTTCCCCTCATTGGCATAGCCATTAAATTTCACATTAAATTTACTGGTCGTGGCATTCAGGCTTTTTACCGCATCGCTCACCTTCCAGCGATAGCGATCCATATCCTGTACATCCAAATCCTTCCAACCAAATTTAGTCTTTTTTTCATTACCTGCCGCAGAGGCAATTTGGTATTTTTTACGGTGATAATGCTTGGCCATGTCGTAAGCCTTGTCGACTGCGGCGGACAGCACATCGCGCAGTACCGGCACCGGTATCTGCTTCAAAGCCATTGCCCCGCCCTTCGCCAGGGCTTTGGGAATACTGCTGGCTTTACCCATGCGTCGCATGGAGGTGCCCTTGCTCGAATGTTTTACTCGCGACCACATCGACGGGTTCTTTGCCAATTCCTCACCCATCGCCCATAAATTTCGATTTGCCATGACTCTTCTCCAGTAGTTTTTTATCAATCGCTCAATCACACCTTGAGCAAGTCGTCCTTAATAAACTCAAATAACTCACCGTACTCTGCCCGCCAAGGCGGGGTAGAATTTCAGCCAATTAACACCGTGGGGCAACCCACTACAATGGCACCGCCATGACCGCAGCTATCGCCCATACGCGCGGCCGGTTTACCAGCAATGATCACGGTCGCGGAACCGGCGGCAATGGTGTCTGGCGGGCCGACGCACACCGCCATATCTCCCACGCGAGCGGCGGGCATGCCGCCAATTAACACGGTCATTTCCCCCAGTGCGATGGGACCACCAACGTGGGGCACGACACCGGTCACCATCGGACAAACGTGATTATCGCCAATCCGAGCAGCTGGCTGGGACATTGCTCTACTCCTTCTTTAAACCGGTAAATGTGTCATAAAATTGCGCTTTCTTCCGGGACTTGGCCCGAGCCGCCTGCCGCTAAATCAAAGCCCTGGCGCATAAAAAGCTGATAGCTTGCCGCCATCTGCTTGGGGCCAGCGGCAACGGCGGCCAGGGTAATACCCGCCGCCACTGCATGGGCGTAGAGAAAATCTGGGGGAGCCACAAGAGTGGCATCGTCGTCGAGCATATTGCCGGTACACCAGCTGGCGGCGGTTGCAGACCAAGCCGCAGCGGATTTCTTTTTTCTGCCATCACCGAGTTTTTTTGCCGCCTTACGGTTCAGTTCACTGGGCTCTCGCACCCAGAGTTCAGTCGCCACCACACAGGCGGCATCGAGCTTGTCCTCGGGGCCCAGCTCTTTCCTAACCGCCAGGCAAACCCACCACACTGCTTCTCGCTTCGGTAGTGCATGGGCGAGCATGGTCACCGCATCGTGATATTTCTCTTCGGCCAGGAGCTTGGCGATGACTTGCACCGGCGCATCCTCAAGCACAGCGACACACTCTGCCTCATCGGACAGCTCAAAATGCTCTGTCAGCTCACCCGCGGTGTTAGCCTTAATTCGATTCACGTCAGACATCTGCCAGATCACTGCTAATGTTATTGCACACCGCGTTCACCCTTCTAGTTCCATTTTCTCTCGTTTATTACTTGTCCGTGCCAGTAGTAAATTCTATCTGTAGTGAACTCAATTAATCATCGTGACACCGCCTTTGACGGTTAAAACGCCTCCGGCTTTGACCTCCGCAGTGGCACCGCCTTCCAGTTTGGCAGCAATATTGCCCTTTAATTCCACATTGGTATCGGCTGTACCTTTAATGGCCATACCCTTCATGGTAATACCACCGGCATCGATAACAATTTTATTGGCACCGACCTTCAAGGTAATACTGGTACCCGCCTCAAGCACACAGTTATTGCTGATAAAGATGTCTTGGTTATTGCCAATGGTCTGTGTTTGGTCATTGCCGACGTCGAGTTTCTGGTCATTGTGTATCTCGCCAGCCTCGTCGTTCATCACCAAATAGTTGAGGTCCTTACCAGCCTTCAGGTAAATCTCCTCTTCACCTTCCACATCGTCAAAACGAAATTCATTACTAGCCGTTTGAAAGCCACTCTGGGTTTTACTGTATTGCGGCGCCACATTGTCGGAGTTGTAAACCGCACCGTAAACCAAGGGGCGGTCCGGGTCACCGCCGATAAACTCAAGTACCACTTCAGAATCCACACGCGGTACAAACACCGCCCCCTGCCGCTTACCGGCATAGTTTTGCATCACCCGCACCCAGCAACTGTTCTCATTCTCATCCCAGTAAAAGTGGACTTTCACCATCAATTGCGGGTCGCCATCACCGGGGCTATCTCCGGCCTTCACCTCCGTTACCGTGGCCAGTTGTGGGCCGTTGATACGCAGGCGATTGAAGGGCGGAGAGGGGTGGGGATGAGCACCTGAAGTGGAAGGTATCGCAACAAACTCATTGCTGTAATAGGTATCAACACCGTTATCCACCGCATAGTGGCCGACACGCGTCAGTAGGTATTGACCGCTTTCGGATGCCAAATCGTGCTTGAGGGTAAAGCGCCCGCCGGCAAAAAAGCTGCAGCAATTGCTCTCGCCATGGGCAATATCAAAACTCGCCTCTTCGGCTTCAAGGATCAGTTCGGCGGTTTTTTTCTGGCTAAAAGCATCGCCGTACTCGGCCAAGCCCTCGGTATATTTATAGGGCACGGCACTGTCGTGAATACTGCGCTTATATTTACTGATACTCTTCAAACGTTTATTGCGGGTGGCAACGCTAACGTTCTGCCCCTTACCGGCATCCGACTCGAGATACCCGGTCATCGCCACATTGCCGGTGTGTAGTTTGTATTCCCTTTGCCAGCTGGTAATGCGACTTAGCTGGCCGACCTGTCCCAAACCTGTGGCAGCCGCCGCGACATGTTCAATATCGGTCTCTGCGCAATCACCATAGCGACTGTGGCTTTCGGCAACGACCATGCCGTGCTCTGACTCGTCCTGGGTAAAGTAGTAACTCAGCCCCTCTTCCGCCAACAGTCGCGAGAAAAACTCAAAATCGCTCTCCTGATATTGAATGCAGTAACTGCGAATATCGCCAGGCTGGGCATGCTGATAGGAAAAAGCCCCCTCATACTCACCTTGTAAACCCCAGATAATGTCGGCACTGGTCTGTTCGGTATAGATGGCACTCTTTTCATTGAGGCTCATAAACCAAGCGCCAGGCACCACTATTAAGCTATACGATCGCAGCCCGTCAAGCACCGCGCCGGCTTGAAACTGACTGACATGGCCATGAATATAACGGGTATGTTCGGTGTGGTAGTGAATGGAGGCAGAGACGACCTTGCCGAGCAAGGTCTCTGGGGTGATTTCATGGTCCTCAGAGACCAACTCGAGTTCAAATTGATATAAGGCAGAAATAGACTCCTGGCCACGCAATTCGACCAGACGAAAAACGTCCTTCCCCGCAGGCGTTGTTATACGCAGTAAACGACCATCTTGACTTAAGGTGGACATGATTCCAAACCTCTTTGCACTCGCGCCCAGCCCCTAAAAGCAAGGTTCGCACTCGCGTTCATACCCAGGGGCTGTGCCACGTGTTGTGCGTAACACCTAATACTCAATATAAAACGCGCAGCCCTAAGGAAGCTGCGCACAAAGGAGCACTTATAACGGTGTACCCATCGCTAAATCGTAACCGACTTTCATGCTCGTGGCATTTACACCACTGCCATCGACATTACTCAGGTCCAGCATGATTTTAGCGAAGCTCAGTGAGACACTTTCGTGGGGTGAGCCACCGCCGTCAGCCGAGACACTGTAGGAACTGACGAGGCATTGTTCCAACTCATAGGTGGCATAGGTCTGCACTTCTTTGGCACCGGTTCTAACAATGTGAATCAATACTTTCACACCCTCGGAGCCCGCTACTGAGGCCTGAAACAAACCACCAGATGCAGCATCCATCGCCTTACTTAAAGACACTTCACTAATACTTGGGCGAGTGGCCTCGCGCTCTTGCATGCCACCCACTTCCATTGAGATGCCACGGCCAACACCGAATTGAAAACTGGAAATATCAATCCAATCTTCGTAGCCCTTGGATGTGACGCTTCCTTTAACGGCTAGACCATCGTAGTTCATATAAATCGCCATAAGATTATCTCCTTATCTGGCTTTAATTAAAGTGCAAGTATGGAAAAACTTGCGTGTTAAAAACATGTTTAAGCTGATCATCATTAGCCCGGCAAACAGGCTGTTTTGATCCGGACAAAAGCATTTAAGCAGAGAAAGCACCCTCTGCAAAGAAGGATTTCACCGCTAAAAACTCACTCTGGCACCAATAAAGTAAAACGCTCTACAGCCTTAGTACGTTCTTCCTTACAATCTCAGCTGAGCGACATATACCCGGTGCCGCTTGCCCCGCTATCACTCGCCATTCAGTGTTTTCACCCTGTATGGTCTTTACGACTTTCACTCTGGCACCCTTTAAATAAAAATAATTAAAATTAATTTTTATGACTTACGAGCCTAAAGCCCGATTGGGTTTAAATTCGCTAATATCGAGAAACCGATAGCTAGCCTTAATACCTAACAGGATGCCCTGCTTCAGAAAAAACGCTTCGCTTAAGTACTCGCCGCACCGGGTTCATCACTCGCCGCCTCCTTGCGCGGGCGACCTCGCTTCAAGGGCCGCACCCGGCGATCGGCAATTTGCTCAATCTGATCTTTAAAGCGATCGCCACCCAGCACCCGACCCAGTTGCACGGTCTCGGCAATATAGGCCAGCAGACCCGGGTCAAAGGCATAGCGAAAGAGCTGGGTGTAGGCTTCAGCGCGCTCGGCCGAGTCATCACCCAGGGTCTCGTACAAACTATGGTCTGTAATTAAGTCATTCAGCTCGGTACCCGAGTGATGGTGAAAGCTTGACCAGGGGTAATCCTCCAGCTCCTCCACCCCTCTAAGTTCGAGCGGCCTTAATTCAACAAAGCGATAACAGCTCAAGAGATAACTATTGGCATCGATCAAGCTACTTTTATAACGCCCCTCCCACAGACTACCGCTGCGCTGATAGCGATGATTGGCATACTGCACATAACGCCGCCCGAGGGATTGCATCATCGAGGAAATACCATTCGGCACCTTAGGGGTCGCCAGTATTTGCACCGAATTGGCCAACAGCACATAGGCGTGAATGTCGCACAGGTATTGATCGGCAGCGGCTTTTAAACTTTTCAGATAAAAGCGGTAATCTTCACTGTCGTAAAAGCAGGCCTGATTGACCTTGCCCGTCTGTACGATTAACTGGGGAATATTGATCAAATTGAGACGGCGAAATCTAGCCACAGACTACCCCTCGCCGACCCTGGGTCACGCTGCTAAAACCCATCATCATGACTGCTCACAAGCAGCTCGTTGGTCGTGCTCTGTCATTATAACGGCCTCTTCCTTGTATTGACGGCAATGTCACTAGCACGCCAGGGCTCACCCCATCGAACTAACGGGCCTACGCATCTTCAGAACGGACGCAATTATTATTCAGCAAGGAGAACAGAGCAAGACCACTACCCACAAAGAAGCTACGTAGCCTTTATGTTTTATCGCCATTGGCCAGAATTTGGCCAAATACCATCACCTTCGCTAGCTACGCCGGCTCACCCCTCTGCACCATGGCGATCGCCGCCAGCAGGTCTGACTCGGTATCCACCCCTCCCGGAACCGCCAATAGCGCGGGCGCGACGTGAATCTTTATACCGTGGTACATAAAACGCAATTGTTCGAGAGACTCCAAAGCCTCCAGTGGGGCGACCTGCCAATTGACGAAACTGTGCAACTGGGCAACGCGATAGGCGTAGATACCAATATGGCGCTGTAAGCTATTGAGCACTGACTCAGTCGGTAATTTTTTTGCCGACAAATGGCCTGAATCGGCAAACTCATCCCGGGGCCAGGGGATGGGCGCACGACTAAAATACAGGGCCGTGCCATCGTGGCCACTCACCACTTTCACGGTATTCGGGTTGAGGAAGACCTCCGTCTCGGTAATGGCCTCACTCAGGGTCGCCACACCGGCATGGCGGTTGGCCGCCAAATTGGTGGCCACCTGATCGATCACCTGGGGTGGTATCAACGGTTCATCACCCTGCACATTGACGACAATTTCATCCTCTGCCAGGCCACATTGGCGGGCGACCTCTTCTAAACGATCCGTGCCGGATACATGGTCGGCTGAGGTCATCGCCACCTCGCCACCAAAGCCCTCGACCACGGTGGCAATACGCTGGTCGTCGGTGGCGACGATCACCCGACTCGCGGTGCTCAATTTCGCCTGCTCGTAAACCCGCTGAATCATGGTCTTACCGGCGATATCGCGCAGGGGTTTACCGGGCAGGCGCGTTGAGGCGTAGCGAGCGGGAATGACAACGGTGTATTTCATAGTTTCTGCACCAACTTGAGCAGGGATGGTAAGCGATCAGTTAAAGGGAAGTGACTTAAACCAGTAGATCTTTGATGCTCTGAAGCAATAGCGCGTCAACATCGGCGGCGACCTCCAGCACCCAGACATTGTCCGGGGCAAAGGCGGTACATTTCACGGCGTCTTTCGAGGTCATCACCACGGGCAGTTCGTCATCAAATTGCAGGTCGGCCGGCGTAAAGGGGTGGTGGTCGGCAAAGGCCTGTAACAGGGGTTCTAGCCCAAGACTTATCAAGGTCGCACTAAAACGCTCGGGGTTGCCGATGCCGGCCAGGGCATGCACCTTGAGCGAACCCGACCAATCCTGCGCCGCGACCCGCTGACCACTGCGCAAATGGCGAAAAAAAGTCGGCTGCAATGACATGGCGATTAAAGATTCGGGGGGAATTGGCAACGCGGCCGAGTCGCCTGGCACCGCGCCATTGAGTACCACCCAATCGACACTGGCCAAACGCCCGGGGGGTTCACGCAAGGGCCCCGCGGGTAAACACTGGCCATTGCCGAGCCCACGGCGCGCGTCGAGCACGGCTATTTCCAGATCGCGGTGCATGCGGTAATGCTGCAGGCCATCGTCGCTAAGTACCACATCGACCTCGAACTCAGCGATTAAACACTCGACGGCGGCCACCCTATCGCTAGCCACAACGACGGGGCAATTGGCCTCGCGGGCGATCAATACCGGCTCGTCACCACATTCCTCGACGCTACTGTCGGCCCCAACCTTGCGAGGCTGTGGCGATGGCTGTCCACCGTAGCCACGACTGACAATGCCGGGGCGAAACCCCGCCGCCCGCAGACGGTGTACTAAATGAATAATCAGCGGCGTTTTACCGGTACCACCAATACTAATATTGCCGACCACCACCACGGGCACGGCAAAGGGCCGAGCCTGATAGCGCTGTTGCAAATAGGCCCGGCGACCCGCCGCCACGCCTCTAAAGAGATAGGACAGGGGCAGCAAGGCCAACGCCCAACTACGGGGTTTATACCAGGCATTTTCGAGGGCGCTCATGGCCCCTAGGCCGCCTCATCATTAAATTGCTGACGGTACAAGGCGGCATAGCGACCCTCCGCGGCCAGCAGCACGGGGTGAGACCCCTCTTCAATGATACCGCCCTTTTCGAGCACCAAAATGCGATCGGCGTTTTCAACGGTACTTAAGCGGTGGGCAATCACAAACGTGGTGCGCCCCTCCATCGCCCCCTCAAGCGCCGCCTGTATGGCGCGCTCCGACTCGGTATCCAGGGCCGAGGTCGCTTCATCGAGAATTAAGATCGGCGCATCTTTCAGCAGGGCGCGAGCGATGGCCAAACGCTGGCGCTGGCCACCCGATAGCATCACCCCATCATCGCCAATCATGGTCTCAAAACCCTCCGGCATCGCCTCGATAAAGTCGAGGGCATAGGCCATGCGGGCCGCTTCACGCACCGCCTCGGGGCTGCAATTGGCCAGCTCGCCATAGGCAATATTATTGTAAATCGTGTCGTTAAACAGCGTCACCTGTTGACTCACCAGGGCGATGTGCCGGCGTAGATTCTTTAAGGTGTAGTCGTTGATATCGTGGCCATCGAGACTGATCCGACCGCTGTGATAATTGTAAAAGCGCGGAATAAGACTCACCAGCGAGGTTTTACCACTGCCCGAGGAGCCCACCAGGGCAATGGTTTCACCGGGTTTTACGACGAAATCAATGTGCCGTAAAACCTCTTCATCATCGTCGTTATAGCGAAAGCAGACCTTTTCAAAACTAAACTTGCCATCGACCCGGTCTTTTTCAAACTGCCCCCGGTCAACTTCCTCCTCGCTATCGAGAGTTTCAAATAAGGTCGTGGCCGCGGTAATGCCCTGCTGTATCAAGCTGTTGATTTGCGTCAACTGGCGCACCGGCTTGGCCAGCAAGGAGGCGGTAAACAAAAATTTAATAAAGCCCCCGGTCGACATGGAGCTGAGAATATCTGGGGTCAGGGCCGTCCAGATCAACAAGCTCAACGCGGCCGACAACAGAATTTGCACCACCGGCGTGCTCAGTCCCTCGGCAATCGCCAGCTTCAGGTTTTGTCGGCGGTTGCGCTGACTGGCCTTATTCATGCGCTGGTTTTCATAGGCATCACCCCCGTAGAGGTGCATCTCACGGTAGCCCGTCACCGCTTCCTGGGCGACATGGGTGACATCGCCCACCGCCGTTTGAATGCGCTTGCTAATCACCCGAAAACGCTTACTCACGAAGCCGACGATGGTGGCAATCACCGGCATCACGATAAGAAACACCAGGGCCAAGCGCCAGTTCAAATAGACCAGGTAAATCAGTAAGCCAATGACTAAAAAGCCCTCGCGCACCACCACCTTAATGGCCTTGGTACTGGCCGCCATCACCTGATTCACATGAAAGGTCAGCTGCGCCACCATGTGACCGCCCATCTGGCCGTCAAAATAGGCACTGGGCATGCGCATGTATTTCTCAAAGACCTCGGTGCGTATATCGTGGACCACCGACTGGGAGACGTAGGACATGCCGTAGTTGCCGACGAGAAAGGCCAGTCCCCTGACTAGGGCCAAACCGATCATCATGGTCGGTAGTACCAGGCGGCTTTGCTCCAGCACCGGGCCGTCGGCCATCAACCACTCCGCCACTTTCGAGGTCAAGCCGGCATCCACCTGCATCATATTGACCTCGGCTGGGATATCACCATCACCGGTGACCACCGTCAGGACATTAATCATGTAACCGAGGAGGTCAATAAAGGCAATTTGTACCAAACTAAAGACCCACAGACCGAGGATGCTGACAATAAAAACTCGCCAGTATTTTTTCAAATAGGCGAGTATGCGCAGGTAGACCTGCAAGCCCGATGGCCCGGCTGCGGCTTTTTGGTTTTTCATAGGGGGATTTTACTACGAGGGTCTGGCGGTTTGGAAAAATACTACAGAAATTTAGCCTTGCCGGCTCACTTTTCTGGGCTTTGGGTGGTGATACTTAAATGCACAAAGCCACTGCGGCCCGCAGCATCCATCGCGGTCACTACAGCTTGGTGACTGGCTTTGGCGTCGGCACGAATCGTCACCGGCCGATCCGTGTTGCCCTCGGCCAATTGGTCGAGCCCTCTCATCAGGGTGAGAACTTTCTGATTCACCAGTGGCGTATTATTGATCGAGTAATGTCCCTCTGCGTCGATGCCAATTTCAATCGCCTCCGCCACTGCCTCCACCGGCTCGCCCTCTGCCTCGGGAAGATGAATCGAAAGGTGGGTTTCCTTGGTAAAGGTGGTGGAGACCATAAAAAAAATCAACAGTAAAAACACCACATCGATCAGCGGCGTCACATTGACCGTGTTATCGGTGGTTTTTTGGCGGCGGAACTTCACTGGCTCTTGCCTTTGCTAGAGCCCTGCGTCCCTTTACTCGAAGCTTGGACTGAACTTTTAAGCACTCCTTGCACATCACTCACCGGCCGATCGCCGTGCAGGGCGTCGATCAGTTTAATCGCCTGATCTTCCATCGTCACCACCAGCGAATCAATACGGCGTTCAAAATAGCGATGACAAATAACCGCGGGAATCGCCACCGATAAACCCGCTGCAGTGGTGATTAGGGCCTCGGAAATACCACCGGCCAAGATACCGGCATTGCCGGTACCCTGTAACATAATGGCGGTAAACACCTTGATCATACCCACCACTGTACCGAGTAAACCAATTAATGGCGTGATAGCAGCGATGGTGCCAAGGGGCGACAGATAGCGCTCCAACTTATGTACCACCTGTGTCGCGGCCTCTTCGATACTGTCGCGCATCACCTCTCGCCCATGGCTGGAATTACTCAAGCCAGCGGCGAGAATGCGACCCAGAGGCGATGAGGTGCGCAACTCCAGTAATTTTTCCGCCGTCACTTCCTCATGTTTGAGCCAGTGCCAAACCTGGGCCAATAAATTATCGGGCGTCACCTTATTGGTGCGCAGGGCGATAAAACGTTCGACGGTTATAACCGCCACCGCCAACGAACATACAATTAATGGCAGCATCAACCAGCCACCGGCAAGTACCAAGTCGTACACTTATTATTCCCCCGTCCGAAAAATTATTCTCACCTTACCACAACCCTGAACCACAAAATAAACCCTCAGTTCGCGTAATCGTCCATTACTAGAGCCGCGTAAAACTATTGCCATTCCCGCTTAATGCCAGTATCGCCGGGCCTGCTCGCGCCATCGACGAACGCGCAATTGCCCATCGCCATCCCAGGTAAAAATTATCGCCCCCGCTTGCCCCGTCACCCACGCTTTCGCACCGTGGCGCCGATAGCGTTCGGCCACCACCTTCGCAGGGTGACCAAAATGGTGATTAAAACCCGCCGCATAGACCACATGGCCTGGCAACAGGTGCTCGACAAAGGCTGGACTCGACGATGTACGACTGCCGTGGTGAGGTGCAACTAAGACATCGATCTGCGCCGGCAACACAGCCCGAGCCAGTAATTTCGCTTCGACCTCATCACTAATATCACCGGGCAGCAAAATCGTTTGGCCACGATAGTGAATTAACAGGACACAAGAACTGTCGTTATCTGAGAGTGGTTTTTCAGGTTTTGAGGTGCCATCGCTTGGCTTCGGTGGCGCGGTGACTGGCCCTGGGTAAACAATTTCAAACACTACTCCCGCCCGCCGCCAGCTTTGCTCGGTTTCCCGGTTTGCTAAAAAATCTTGCTGGTTTGAACAGGGTTCAACACCGTGTATCGGCAGCTCAAGAGGCTGGCCGGCCAGTATCTGCCCCGGACTAAAGTGTTCAAGTAAACCCTGTGTGCCACCGACATGGTCGGCGTCACCGTGACTCAACATTAAAGTATCGAGTTTCGACACCCCCTGGCTGCGCAGATAGGGCGCAATGATGCCACTACCGGCATTAAAACTGGCGCTGTATTTGGGCCCCGTATCGTAAACCACCGCCCGGCCAAGATGCGTTGCCACTACGCTCAGACCCTGCCCAACATCTAGCACCGCGAGCGTAAAACCCCCTTCACCCGGTACCACGCCCTTTTCAGCACCCTCTCTATCTAAAAAAAACTGACCAGACAGTGCCACCGCCAACAGCAAGACCACTGCCATGGCGCGCAGTCCCAAACCCTTAGGCATCAATAACAGTACACCCGCCAATACCATCGCCAGACTGAGTAAGGCACCCTGGCCGGCAGGCAATGACCACATAAAGAAGTCGGCATAGTGCGACAAGTAAGTCATCGCAGCGGCGAAGGCCTCCAGTTGCCAGGCAGCCACCTGCCACACGGTCGAGGCTAGTGCTGGCGATAAAGGCAGAAACAACATTCCGAGTAAAGCCAAAGGCACTACCGCTATACCCAACCAGGGAATGGCGAGTAAATTCACCAGCGGGCTAAGCAATGAAATTTCGCCCTGAAAATAGGACAGTAATCCCGCCAAGGGTAAAAAGATAATGCACTGCGCGCTGCATAAATCCCGTAAATAACTCGCTCGTGGGCGCGGGACAAACCACAGTAAAAAAGTGGCTACCGCGCCAAAGGACAACCAAAACCCCGAAGACAGAGCCGCCAGCGGATCACTCGCGGCGATGAGCGCCAGTGCCCACAGCAGTGCTAATTCGGGCCGCAATTTGCGCTTCAGTAAGGTCGCCAGTAAAAATACCGACAACATAATTAAAGCCCGCTGAGTGGATAGGCCAAAACCCGCCAGCAAGGCATAGCTCAGGGCTAGCCCGCCGCCGACTACGACCGCCACTTGCTGGCGACTCACCCCCGCCCCCAGTGCCGTGAGGCAGCGCCCCAAAAAATTGCCCAGCAACATCCCCAAACCGGCGACCATACCAATATGTAAACCCGAGACCACGGCCAAATGCACGGTGCCGGTAAGACGCATCTGCATCCAGGTCTCGCTATCGAGGCCCTGCTTATCGCCAACGGTCAAGGCTGCCAATAAGGCTTTACTGGCGCTATTCACCTGCAGCGTGGCAATTTTTTCGAGCACCGCCCAGCGGAATTGATCGATGGAATATTGCCCGGTTTGTGCGAGTTTTTTATTCACCCCCTTGGCGCGAATATAGCCCGTCGCGGAAACCTGTCGATGAAACAACCAACCGGCATAGTCGAAGCCCCCGGGATTGGCAAAACCCCGAGGGCTTCGTAGCCTGACCGTGAATTGCCAACGCTCACCCGGGCGCACCGGCTCGCCACCGTACCAACTAAGTATCACTCGCTGTAAATCGCCAGGCTGTACAGCTAACGGCGACACGTCGCCAAGGGCCTCAATGGCCTCTATTTCCACCACGAAACGACTGCGCAAGCTGTTCTGATGAGGCACATCACGCACCACGCCCAATAATACATAGTCTGTTTTATCCAGTGCCAGAGGCAACTGCTGCGCTTGCATCCAAGCACCCCACACAGCCGCCCAGACCAGCCCAGCGGCAAAGACCCATGTGACACGGATGAAAAAGGGACAGCAACGCCGATACAGACACCAAACACCGGATGCGAGAAAAACCAGCGACAACTGCGCTAAAAAGGGCCCGCAAGACCAGCAGAATTCGAATAAAGAAAGACAGGACCAAGCCGCCGATGAGAGTACCGCGACGGAAAATGCCAGTAAATAAAGCCGCATACCACATCCTTGTCGCATGGTTTTACAGTGTAGCTGGGTTTACCTGCTAAGCACTTTGCATCGACGGCGAAGATTGCTTAGCCTTAGGGGATGAAGCATTTAATCATCATTTACCACAGCCAAAGCGGCAATACTCAACAACTTGCCGAGGCTGTCCACGCCGGAGCCAAAGAGGAAGAAGGTCTCACTGTCAGCATAAAAACCGCCTTTAATGCCGGTCTCGACGACTTGCTCGCGGCCGATGGTTTACTCTTTGGCACGCCGGAAAACTTTGGCTACATGAGCGGCGCCCTAAAGGATTTCTTTGACCGCACCTATTATCCGGCCGAGCCCCATCACATCAACCTGCCCTATGGCGTGTTTGTCAGCGCCGGCAATGACGGCAGCGGCGCGGTGCGAGAGATCGAGCGCATTGTCCGGGGCTATCCCCTGCGCCGCGTCGCCGAACCGGTGATCGCCAAGGGAGAGGTTAACCAGCAGCACCTGCAGCAATGTCGCGAACTCGGCCTGAGCATGGCAGCGGGACTGGCGATGGGTATTTTCTAAGCGTTAATACACCAATGAGCAACAAAATTAGGCACAGGGAATATGACAACAGCTTTGGTTTTATCCGGCGGCGGTGCTCGCGCCGCCTATCAAGTCGGCGTGCTCAAGGCGCTGTCCGAAGTATTGCCACGCCACTGCCACAATCCCTTTCCGATTATCTGCGGCACTTCCGCCGGCGCCATTAACGCCTTGGCCATTGCCGGGCGCCCCGGCCCCTTCCGCTTGCGGGCGCGCAAACTCGAGGCCATCTGGCGCAATATGCACGCCGGGGATATTTACCGCACCGATGTCTGGGGGGTGATGAAAAACACCCTGCGCCTGGGTCTATCACTACTCCACAGTGGCTACGGCATCGGTCGCTCCGTGGCGCTGCTCGACAATAGTCCCCTGCAACACCTACTCAGCAACTACGTACGTTTTCGCCATATCGACGAAGCCATCCTCAGCGGTGACTTGATGGCCGTCAGTACCACCTCCATGGACTATGAGACCGGACAATCGGCAACCTTTTTTCAGGGCAATCACGACTGCTGGCAGCGCAGCCGTCGCCATGGTATTCGCACCGGCTTGACTGTCGATCACCTGATGGCGTCTTCCGCCATTCCCTTAATTTTTCCGGCCAAGGCCATCGACTCACGCTACTACGGCGATGGTGCGATGCGCCAACTGAAACCCCTCAGTCCCGCCCTACACCTCGGCGCCGACCGCATTTTTATTATTGGCGTCAGCGATAACCCCAGCCATCACAATGTGGAGAACAGTCCACGCCATTCACCCTCCTTCGCACAAATGGTGGGCCATCTACTCAACAGCGCTTTTATCGACTCCATCGAGAGTGATATTGAGACCCTGGAAGCAATCAATAAATTGGTGCAATCCCGTACTGCAGAGACAAGCGAAGGCTCTTGTCAGGGCAAGGAAGAAAAGAATGACAGCTCCCTAAAATTTATTGATCACCTGTGTATCTCACCCTCGACACCGATCGACGAAATTGCCCAGGAACACTTCCACGAATTACCCCAAACCGTAAAGTTATTTTTGCGTGCCATCGGTGCCACCAAGAAAGGTGGGGGTAGCAGTGCCACCAGCTATCTACTCTTCGAGCCGGGCTTTTGTCGCCGACTGATTAAATTGGGTTACGCCGATGCAATGGCACAAAAAGAAGAAATCGAAGCCTTTTTTGGCCTCGAATAGCGCCATCCCTCGCCAGCCTCTCGCAGAGGCTTGCAGGTTAAAGCGACTTAAAGGTTAAACAAACGATCGAAGTTATCACTGCTGGCCCGAGCCAAGTCCGCAAAGGCAATGCCCTTGATGTCGGCCACGCACTGAGCCACTTCCACCACAAAACGCGGCTCATTTTTTTTACCGCGATGGGGCACCGGGGCCAGCCAGGGTGAATCCGTTTCCACCAATAATCGATCGAGGGGCACCTTCGCCACCACCTCACGCAGCGCCGTGGCATTTTTAAAGGTAACAATGCCGGAAAATGACAGATAGAAATTCATCGCCATGGCCGCCTGCGCCATCTCCCAGCTTTCCGTAAAGCAATGCAGAACACCGGCACAGGCCGGGTCAACGTGCTCTTCGATCATCGCCAGGGTTTCCTGCTGAGCATCCCGGGTGTGAATAATTAAAGGTTTAGCACAGGCGCGGGCAACTTCGGCATGGCGAATAAAGCTTTCACGCTGCCAGTCCATGGTGTCGTCGCCATAGTGGCGATCGAGACCGGTTTCGCCGATGGCTATCACGCGTTCGCCCTGAGCCAGCTCGCGAAGCTCAGCGACCTCGGGCAGGGCATGAGTCTCGGCATTCATCGGGTGTACGCCGACGGAGGCGTAGACTCCAGGCAGCTGGCCACTCATCGCCACCTGCTGGCGTGAGGATTCAAGGTCGATACCCACCGTCAAGACGCGGCCAACGCCACAGGCTGTGGTCGCAGCGAGCAGCTTTTCGAGACAACCGTCGTAGGGCGCGAGATCGAGGTGATCGAGATGACAGTGAGAATCCACCAGTAGAGGAGGCTTGACCGAAAGAGAAGAAGTTACCATGAAGAAAAGCTCATCGAGGGAGATTTAAAAAAAGGTACTATCGAAAAGGGCGGGCAGGAATAGAGTAGAACTACAGAGTATTGGTAGGCCGACCCGAGCTTAGCAAACCCGCCAAATAGGTTTCAATGCGCTGTACCACCTGGGTGCTCTCGGCGGGGAACTGAATGCCCACACCCTGTTTGCGATTGCCCGACGTACCCTTCGGCGTCACCCAAATCACCTTGCCAGTAAGGGGCAACTTATCGTCCTCTTCCATCAGTTCGAGCAGGACGAAAACTTCATCACCAATGGAAAACTGTTTGCGGGAGGGGATAAACAAGCCACCATTTTCCACGAAGGGCATATAGCAGGCATACAATTCATCGGCATCTTTCAGGGAAAGATTGAGAATACCGCTGCGAATCCCTCTCATAGGCAAATAGTGACACTGTGTGGTTAAGAGGGCAGGGTAACACAGGCGGCCTGAGACCGTTAAGACCCCGGCAAACGTTGGCTAAGTCGACTGACTTAAACTGAGAAACAGTTCTTCTAACACCAGCTGCGGGTTTAAATTGCTCTTACTTTCCAGCATCTTGCGGGTCGACAACAGCAGGTCATAAAACACAAATTGTCGGGGCTCGGCACGGCCGCCGCCCTGCGCAGCGCTGATCAATTGACGGCAGTAATAACTCATTAACCACTCCAATAGCTGGCTCAAGGGCTGACCCTCGTAGGCCGCTGCGGCCGATACCGGCGCCGCTTCACCCGTCTGTACCTGTTGCAGTACCCCCTCAAAGCGAGCGATATCATCGAGGGTATTGGCTTCGGCAAAACTCAGCGCACGCAGGGGTCGCCCCCCCGCTCGCGCCAATAGCTTGTCAACCGTGGCGCTGGCACCCCCCAGCTCGCCCACTAACCAGTCGCGCACCAGCGCTGGCGGCGGCAGGCCCTGACTGAACACGCGACAGCGGCTGCGAATGGTGGGTAACACCGGGGCCAGTTGATCGTGTACCAATAGCAAAAGGGTTTTTTCGCGCGGCTCCTCCAGCGTTTTAAGGAAGGCATTCGCGGCATTCAAGGTCATCGCCTCAACCGGCGCCACCAGCGCCACCTTCCAGCTCTGTTGATGGGCGGTAATTACGGAAAATTCGGAGAGCTCTCGGATCGCATTGATAGAAATCGCTTTACCGGCAGCCTCGGGCACCACCCGCTTAAAGTCTGGGTGCGCGCCACTGAGATACAAACGACACTGTTTACATTCACCGCAGGCCACATCGTCGACCGGACTAATGCAAAACAGGCGCTGTATAAAGCGCTCGGCGAAGTGGCGCTTACCAGTATCCTCGGCGCCGCTGAGCAATATGGCGTGGGGCAGGCGCTGGCTATTGAGCAGACGACAAAACTGCTGCCACTGCTCATCTTGCCAAGGCAGGGTCTGATCCAGTGACAAGGCAGACGAGCTAGAAACGGCCATCAACCCTCTCCGACAAAAGCATTTAGGGCGGTGACAATATGTTCCTGCACCACAACCAAGGGGGCAGAGGCATCGACCAAGTGATAGCGCGCTGGATTTTCAGCGGCGCGCTCGCGATAGCCCGCGCGCACCCGATCGAAAAATGCCATCGCCTCGCTTTCAAAGCGATCGAGCTCGCCACGGGCACGCACCCGCGACATGCCCAGCTCGGGGTCGATATCGAGAATCAAGGTAAAGTCCGGGTGGAGGCCTGCCTGCACCAGCGTTTCAAGTTGCTGAATGTGCTCGCGGTTGAGCCCGCGGCCAAACCCTTGGTAGGCATAGGTAGCATCGGTAAAGCGATCACAGAGTACCCAGGTGCCCGCCGCCAAGGCCGGGATAATTTTTTCTTGAAGGTGTTGAGCGCGGGCGGCAAACATCAGTAATAGCTCCGCACTCGCCGCCATACAGCTATTATCTTTATCCAATAGCAGCGCGCGAATCTTTTCACCCAGGGCGGTGCCGCCGGGTTCGCGAGTGGCAATATAGGCAATGCCACGCGCCTCAAGCCACTTTTCAATGCAGCGAATATTGGTGGTTTTACCGACACCCTCGGTGCCTTCAACGCTGATAAATTTGCCTTTCGTCGTGTCGATCATAGTGCCGTCAACCTCACCCTACGGGGGTGCAGAGCGGTAGTCTTTACGCCGCCGATTAATTTGATATTGCCTGACTGCCCGCTGATGCTCGGCCAGATTATTGGAAAAATAATGCCCGCCATCACCTCGGGCAACAAAATACAGCGCCTTGCCCTCCGCCGGGTGCAGCGCCGCTTCGAGCGCTGCTCCACCCGGGTTGGCTATCGGCGTTGGCGGCAAGCCCTTGATGCGATAGGTATTGTAGGGTGAGGGCGAGCTTAAGTGCTTGCGGCGTAAATTGCCTGTGTAATCGTCACCGAGACCGTAAATAACGGTTGGGTCGGTCTGTAAACGCATACCCATTTGCAGACGTTTCACAAACACCCCGGCAATGGCCGCCCTCTCCCCCGCCGCGCCCGTTTCCCGCTCTATGATCGAGGCCATAATCAGCGCCTCGTAGGGCGTCTCATAGGGCAAGCCGGGGGCGCGATTTTGCCAGAGTGTCTCTAGCTGACGCTGCATTTGTTGGTGGGCGCGACGCAATAGGCTCAACGCGCTATCACCGGCAGCAAAGCTGTAGGTATCGGGGGCAAACCAGCCCTCGGGATTGCTTGAAGTAATGCCCAGAGCCGTGGCGACGGCAGCAGCATCGAGACGCGGCGTTTGCTGGATGTTTTTTCGCCCCCCCAATAGCGCCAGCCACTCGCTAATGGTCAACCCCTCGGGAAAGGTAATTTGATAGTACTTAATGGCACCACTCTCGAGTTTATCGAGCAGACCCAACACCGTCACACCGGCACTAAATTCATACTCACCGGCACGAATACGACCGCGGTCATTGAGGCGGGCAAACACCTTGAGGGGCCAAACGGACTCGAGCACCCCCTGCGCTGTCAGCTCTGCGGCCAACTGATTGAGATTGGCCCCAGCCGGCACCGTTAGGGTGTAGCCGGTTGCTGGAATATTCAAACGCTCATTCATCCCGCCCTGCAACCACTGCCAAGCGAGGCCAAGAGTTAAGGCCGATAAACTTATCGCCAGTAGCATTAAGCGGCGAAGCATGGGTACACCTCGGCCAAACTGGCGATCACTTTTTGGGTCTCAGAACCCGGTAACTGACTCGAGCCGGCAGACCAGCGGGCCTCACCGACAAGCTCCGATACCGGCTGTACACCTTGCACAGAATTACAGACAAAGATCTCTTCAGCCTTCAACAAACTGTTTAAAGGCAGCGCTTGGATAACAACCTTGTGGCCGAATTCGGGGATAATTTTTTCACAGAGCAGTCGGCGCATAACGCCGGCCACGCCGCACAATGTCAGCGCCGGTGTCAGCCAGCGCCGACCATCGAAAATAAAAACATTACTGCTCAGGGCCTCGACGACATCACCCGCGACATCCAATAACAAACCATCAAAACCCGCATCCAGCTCCGCTGCTGCCAGCACTTGGTCGAGGCGGTTGAGATGTTTGATACCCGCTAAACGCGCATTGTGGGGCAGCGTATACTGACAAATCTGCAAGCGCACGGCGGCCGGCTCTACCACCGGGGCGAGAGGGAAATACTGCAGCACATAGCTCGATGCCTGGTCTTGCTGGCGGTAGCCACGAGGGCCTACGCCAGCGGTCAGCAAGAGCTTCACTATGCCAGCGGCGGGAAAGGCCGCCAGTGCTTGCTGTAAATAAGCCTGCAAGCGGGGCAGATCCAGCGCAATACCCAGCCTCTCGGCACCCTCGCTCAGGCGCTGACAGTGGTAGTGCCACAGCGGCAACTGGCCGGCGGATAGACGCATGGTTTCAAACACCCCGTGGCCATAGTTCAAGCCACGATCATTTAGGGCTAGAGCAGCCTGGGGCTTACCATCGACAAAGCAGGTGCTGGTGACCATAGCGGGCAATATGCCTCAGTTAGGTTGCAGCGTTAAACACGACACACAACAAAGCCACCGCCGCTCGACAGTGTGCAATAGGGGGTATCGGGAAAGGAAGGGGGGTATTAAAACTGCCGCTCGGCGTGGCCCAGCGACAGTTGACACAACAGGCAGTGGAGAATCAGCCAGGATTTTTTTCAATATAGCTGATGGCATCTTGAACACTGGCCAGCTTTTCGGCTTCTTCATCCGGAATCTCGGTGTCGAATTCTTCTTCGAGCGCCATGATAAGTTCAACGGTATCCAGAGAATCTGCACCCAGATCTTCAACAAAGGAAGAATCGGGTTTAACGTCTTCTTCTTTAACGCCCAGCTGCTCGGCAACCATTTTTATCACACGTTCTTGAGTGCTGCTCATGACGATTCTTGCTCCTAATTTGATAGCGATACTTACTTAAACTACTGTTAAAAAATTGATACTGCGCTTATAAAACCAGTCTCTACGAGGGCTGTGCCCTCAAGCACAACCTCACGGCGGCGCATTTTACCTGAAAAATTGCTCGCCGTAACCGCTTTATATCAATCGCGATTATCGGCGCAGCAAGGGGCTATTAAGCCATGTACATTCCACCATTAACATGGATAGTTTCACCACTGATATACGCGCCGCCATCACCTGCCAAGAACGCAACCACCGAGGCTATTTCCTCGGGCTGACCGAGTCGCGCCAGGGGGATGCCCGACAACATAGCCTCGCGACTCGCCTCTGGCAACTCCTTGGTCATATCGGTATCGATAAAACCCGGTGCCACGGTGTTAACGGTAATATTGCGCGAGCCCAGTTCTTTTGCCAGTGCTCGACTAAAGCCCGCAACACCGGCCTTTGTCGCCGCGTAATTGGTTTGCCCGGCATTGCCCATCGAGCCAACTACCGAACTGATATTAATAATACGGCCCCAGCGCGCCTTGGTCATGCCCTTGGCACAAGCCTTGGTGAGACGATAAATGGCATTCAGATTGGTGTCGATAACATCCGACCACTCCTCTTCCTTCATGCGCATCAGTAGATTGTCTTTGGTAATACCGGCGTTGTTGACCAGAATCGTCGGTGCGCCGTATTCAGCCGCTATGGCTTTAACAACGGCGATCACTTCTTCACCGTCGGTGACATTGAGTTTGACCCCTTTGCCCTGAATTTTCTGCTCGGCGAAACGGGCGCTGATCTGCTCGGCGCCGCCCTCGGATGTCGAGGTGCCAATCACAATGGCACCGGCCCTACCCAGTAAATCGGCAATCGCGACACCAATACCACGGCTCGCTCCGGTAACCAGGGCTACTTTTCCTTCAAGGCTCATCTACTTTCTCTCCTCTTAAATCGATCCAGAACACGGAATCCGGCTTAGGTCGCGCAGCTTAACTTTGTGGCTGAGCATCCGCAACCGCGCCCTGTAGATCACTCACTTTATCGCTGGAGCGCATCTGCAATGACTTATCGATGCGCTTACTCAAACCACATAGCACCTTGCCGGGGCCACACTCCACCGCCAGCTCAATGCCTTGCGCCTGTAGCGCGCCGACACAGTCAACCCAGCGCACCGGGCTGTAAATTTGTTCGATCATCAAGGCCTTAATGGCCTCGGGGTCATTTTCTGTCTTGGCGTGAACATTGTGTACCAGAGGGATTTGCGGCGCGCTAAAGGTCACACCAGCAATATCTGCCGTTAACTGCTCGGCCGCAGGCTTCATCAAGGCCGTATGAAAGGGCGCGCTCACCGGCAATGACAACGCTCGCTTAGCACCGGCTTCCTTACACAGGACGATGGCTCTCTCCACCGCAGCGCTGACACCGGCGATAACCACCTGGCCGGGGGCATTGAAATTCACCGCCATCACCTCTTCACCCTCACTGGCCTGCTCACAGCAAGCGGCGAGCTGTGCATCGTCGAGACCCAAAATCGCCGCCATCGCGCCCTGTCCCGCTGGCACCGCCGCCTGCATATAGGCACCGCGCAAACGCACCAGGTTCACCGCAGCCGCGAAATCCACCACCCCCGAACACACCAGCGCCGACCACTCACCGAGACTGTGACCTGCCACCGCGACCGGCATAGCACCCTGCAGCTCCTGCCAAATTCGCCAAATAGCGACACTCGAGGTCAACAGCAAAGGCTGGGTGGTTTCGGTCAGATTGATTTCCTCCTGACTACCCGCCTGCACCAGCTTCCAGAGATCGTAGCCGAGCACCTGTGACGCCTCGGCAAAGGTCTGCTCCACCAAGGGGTAGGCCGCAGCCAATTCCGCCAACATGCCGATTTTCTGAGAACCCTGACCGGGGAAAACAAAAGCGAGTTTTGGGTTTTGCATAATGGATCTCTTCAATGATTAATAGAACGGAGTGGCGATATACCCGAGCCTTGAACCGCTACCAAAGGGCAGTGGCAAAAGCGCCGTTAGCGCAAGTAAGGCCATACCCGAACCACGGCGCACGGTCGACATCAGCGCGCTCTGTAAATAGCGCCCACAAAAAAACTTCCCGAACAGGTGTCTATACCCATTCAAGGAAGTCTCTTGCCATCTCGGCCAGCCCTAGCGCAGCTGACCCAAACAGAGGCTACTTAGTCGTCGTTGCCAGTTTCGATCACCTTGCGACCACGGTAAAAACCGTCGGCGGTGATGTGGTGGCGAATATGCTTCTCGCCAGTCCAGAGCATCGTGAGAACGACGCATGCCACGACGTGAACGGGTTTTACGACTTTTTTGTACGGCCATTGTTTTCTCCTGAAAGTTTGTCTCTGACAAACTTGTTTCTTACACACCTAAAACTTACAAATTGGTAGGATTGGTCTGCGCCCAAATACCAGCACCACTCAAGCCCACCCCACTACAACTGTCTATTCACTCTCTTTATCTGTCGAATCCGCTTTGCCAGCCAGTTTCAAATCCCCCAAAACAGCAAAGGGGTTTTTCTTCTCGGCCAGCGGCTCCTCAAAATCACCGGTGGAATACTGGCCTGATGCCGAGCAATCCGCCTGATCGTGATAAGAGACAATCGGCAGAGCCAGCAACAACTCTTCCTCAATCGCCTCGTAGAGGTCGGCGCTACCGGATTCATCCAGCAACCAACCTTCAAACTCTTTTGGTAAGCTCTCGAGCTGACCCTCACTAACAACAATCGCCAGATCCATTTCGGCCCGGAGTTGGTAATCCAATGCCGATAAACAACGCTGACACTGCACGGAAACCACAGTATGTAGCTCGGCGGTGACCATGCGGTAATTACTTTCATCGCGAAAGAACCGCACCTTACCGGTCATTTCACGCTGAATTGACACCACCGCAGCCGCCAAACGCGGCAGATCCTCAGGCATAATGACACCTTCATAGGTGGCACCCTGTGTACATGCTTTAAGGGCATCTACTTCACGAGGAATAATGCTGGTTTTCGGGGCTGTCGACATAGGCGCGCAATTCTAGGGATATGACCTTGATCTGTCAAAGCAAATCACACATTTTCGCCCCTTGCTCCCCGCTCTCGCAATAGCGCCCAACTGACCATAGAACAGCAGCTGAATGATGAGATTACTACTTGCCTCTTCCTCGCCCTACCGCCGCGAACTACTTTCCCGCCTGCAGGTCCCCTTCGACTGGCAAGCACCGGAGGTCGACGAACAGCCTCTAGCCGGAGAAAGCCCGCAACAACTGGCTTTGCGCCTGTCATCGCGCAAGGCTCAAGCACTTGCCAAGAGCCACAGCGAGCACTTAATCATTGGCTCCGACCAAGTCGCCTCCTGCCGGGGCCAGAGCGTCAACAAACCCGGTAATCACGCCAAGGCCCACCAACAACTGCGAGAGCTATCCGGCCAGCGCGTCGACTTTTATACCGGTCTTTGCGTACTCGATAGCGCAAGTGGCCGCAGCAGCGCCGATACGGTCACCACCGAGGTGGTGTTTCGCCCGCTCAGCGATACCGATATCGACAACTATTTAAGCTGCGAGCGACCCTACGATTGCGCCGGTAGCTTTAAAGCCGAGGGCCTGGGCATTAGCCTCTTCGAGAGGATTAGCAGTGACGACAACACCGCCATTATCGGCCTGCCCTTGATTCGCCTGCGACAAATGCTCGAACAGTTTGATTACCGTATTCTAGAAAACCTCGGTTGAGCTAACTTTTCAGCGGGTGACGGCTCAAGCAATAGCGTAAAGCCAGCCAGCACTAGGGCGCGGCGCCACTCAAACACTTGCTATATATACCCTTGGCAAACTCCACAACTGCCTGCTCTTTACTCTCCAGCGCCTCATGTACCGGGTATCCGTAGGCCAAGGCCAACATCAACTCACCATCCGCACCGAGCGATACCAATACTTCAGCAACAGTCTCTCGTGCTGCCCCCGATTGCCGGGCCTGCATCACGCCCTTCGCCGCATCACGCAAACCCGCACAAGCCCCGTCACTATCCGCCGAGGCAACCGCCAGACTGTCGACCCGCTTTGCCGACGAATGGCCGCCAATATCCAAGGCATCAGTAATCCCAAACATCACCACAATCGAAGCCCCCACAATCAGCCCTCCGAAACCCATACGTTTTCTTTGCACCATACAACCCACCCATTACACGCAAATATCAATAGCCCCATAACCGCAGGCTTTCACTTCCAATCGCGCTGCATAGTGCTGCCAGAGACACGACAGGGCAACAATAAATAGAAAATTCAATAAGCCCATGTCCTGCGGCAATGACAAGCAAGGGGTAAAGGCAAGCCCAGCGAGGTAGATCAACCAGTCTATATCAACGACGAACTCGCGAGTAAGGGCCACAGCCATTAACACAGATGCCTAAGTAATCGCCCGAGCAACAGCCACTTATGCAGCGGCTTTCTTACTACGAACCTTACCAGCAGCCACCTTTTTACGCCGTTTCCGGTAGGCCGGTTTGGCAGATTTTACGCCTTTAAGCGCCAGCGGCAAACTGGCACAACTCTCTTCTATCAAACCATGCAAACTGGGGATCAGGCTGCCCACTGGCCTGCTCTTCGACAATGCTATTTAACAGAGACTCCCAACGAGCCGTCATATCTGGCAGGGTGGTCGACGTTGGCAAGCTGTTAATCAGGCCACAGCCCGCCTCTGTGGCACGAATCTGCTTACCCTGACGCTGTAAAAAGTGGCGCCTGAATAGCAGCTCAATAATGCCCGCGCGCGTGGCCTCCGTACCCAGGCCGTCGCTCTCCTTGAGCACCTTGCGCACCTCACTGTCGGTGACAAAGCGAGCGATGCCGGTCATTGCCGCCAATAGCGTTGCATCGGTAAAGGCGCTGGGTGCCTGGGTCTGTTTTTCAACACACTCACCCTTCAGGCACTGCAAAATATCGCCCACCTTCAAGGGTGGCAAAGACTGGGCACTGCCCCGCTCCCCTTTTGACGGCTCTGTTGTCGACTCACGCTTGGTAGAATGCGCGGGCTTAGCGCTTTGCTCTACATTTTTACGACCGTCGCCGGCCAACACCGCCTTCCAGCCCAGCTCTTTGACACATTTCGCCGTGGCAGAAAAACGCCCCCCGGCAATCACGATATCTATGCTTGTATTGGTAAAGGTATGGTGAGGGTAGAATTGCAAAATGTACTGCCGTGCTATCAGCTCATACAACTTTGCCTCACTACCGCTCAAGCGGCCCGCCGGCAGGGTTTTTAGCGTCGGAATAATCGCGTGGTGGGCACTGACCTTGGCATCATTCCAGGCCTTACCCTTAACGGTGCAATCCGCACCGTTCACAGCCCCCTGCAACTTGTCCGCCATCTGGCCAATGGCCGCTAGTACGTCCTTTGCCTGGCGGTGATGTTCGCGGGGCAAATAGCGACAGTCCGAGCGCGGATAGGTAATCAGCTTGTGTTTTTCATACAAAGACTGGCAGCCATCGAGTACCTGCTGGGCGCTCATGGCAAAACGCTTAGCGGCATCAATTTGCAAGGCCGACAGGCTGTAGGGCAGTGGCGGTGCCTGTCGCCCGGGTTTGTGCTGCACCGTTTTGACCTCAGCGCTTTGCCCGCTAATGCGGCGCACGACATTCTCGGCCAGGGCGCGGGATAGCACCCGACCCTCCTCATCCATTTGCGGCCGACAGGCCTCACTGGGCTGCCATTTTGCGTGAAACGTCGCACCCGACTTTGCAGCCGAATCCACCTGTAAATGTGCCAGTACCTCATAAAAAGGTTTGGAAACGAAAGCCTTAATGGCCTCGTCACGCCGCACCACCAGACCTAGCAAGGGTGTTTGCACCCGCCCGACCGACAAGACCCCGTCATAGCCAACCTTGCGCCCCTGCAAGGTCGATGCACGAGTCAGATTAATGCCGTACAGCCAGTCGGCACGAGAGCGCGCCAGGGCCGAGGTCGACAAGGGAATAAACTCACGGTTATCACGCAAGTTATCCAGTGCTTTACGCACCGCCGCCGGATTCAAATCATTGATTAACAGGCGCTGTACTGTCGCCTGTTTCGCCTTGCTGACCTTCAGGTAATTAATCACCTCATCGACCAAGAGCTGGCCCTCACGGTCGGGATCACCCGCATGCACAATGGACTGCGCCTGCTTCAGTAACTTGCGCAATACCGCCAACTGTTTACGGGTCGACGCCTTCGGTGCCAACTGCCATTGCTCGGGGACTATTGGTAAATCCTCCGCCGCCCATTTTTTATATTGGGGCTTATAGACATCCGGCTCGACCTGCTCAAGCAAATGACCAATACACCAGCTGACACAGTCGCCATCACCCACCCAGATACAACCGTCACCACGGCGATGGGGCTTGGGCAGCACATCGGCAATGGCCCGGCCGAGGCTGGGTTTTTCAGCGATATAAAGCTTCACACGGCACCACCACTGTTTGCTTGAACAGTAATGGTAGTAGATCAGATTGGGTATTTCCAGCTCTGAATTTATCGGCAACTCAAATAAAACTTAGCTGAATAGCCGACTGCCAAAATTGAAGGAACAAGCACGCAATCTCGCCAGACAATGAGATTGCTCGCGCTAGCCATCATTAGAGCGACTGCCTGCAGGAAATACTGCAATGCAAGGCCAGCCCCCATGGCCACGCATTAGCACTACGAACCATGCCCACCCGCACAGGATTGAGGACGATATAACGCGCCAACTCCAGCAAATAGCGATGTTTGTCATGCAAAATCGCTTTGTAGCGCCCCTGAAAAACACACCCTGTTCGAGAATGCGCACGATTAAAGTTTTGTGTGTACACCGTTTAGCTGACGCATGCCTTTGGACAGGTTTGCATCCGGCGTCTCTACCAGCAAATGATAGCGGTTCGACATCAAGCAGTAGGCATGACAGCGCCAGTTGTGTCTTTCGCAGACATCACTGAAAACTGACAGAAATAATGAGCGATCATCATCAGTTTCAACAATATCTTCCCGACGATCACCCTGCAAGGTAATGTGGTACAGCGCACCGACAAACTCTAAACGCGGTGGTCTCGCCATCTCCCACACCTTCGTACAGCGATTGTAGGAAATAGCAAGACCCCATTTTGCTCTATAAAATAGATAGCTTGATCAGGGCTGCCTTTGGCTATTTTTTCCTTGAAAATCCAATGCCAGCTAACCCAAGTCCTAGTAAAGCAATTGAGGCTGGCTCAGGCACCACGCCTGTCACAAAGCTCACATTATCCATGCCGAATGCATCATTTGATGAGCTGGTATTTTTAAAAACCAGGTAATCCGCCATTTCATTTGCATCAAAAGAAAAGCCATAAAAACTATCAGGACCTCCTGCAGTTGTGCCTAGCACTCCAAGAAGATTATTGCTAGCATCATAAGCGCTGATTTTCGTATCCCGGACACCATCTGAAATACGAGAAAAAACAGCACCCCACGCGCTCACCGAGAAATCAAAATCAACACGTATAGTCTCTGCGCCCCTTAAATCACCGAGCAGATATGGGGTATTGTTCGCAGAAAAAAAACCACCGGCCTCGAGACTTCCGGCATCGATTATATTAGAAGTCGAGCCATTAAGACCTGGCTGACCTGTAATCTCCATATTATTCACAGCAACGGTTACATTTTTAAACGTTGCATCAGTAACAAATGAATCAAAATTCTCAGTACCTGACGCCGGCCCTACCGCATTATTCCAGGTAGTTTCATCCGAGTATGAAAGCAGGGCTGCTTGAGCAGATAACCCCACTGCAATACCTACAATAAGCGCTGAAGCTTTTATAATGTTCGTCATTTCTCTATACATATCGTAAATCCCTTGCTAATTGATTATTGATTATTGATTATTGATTATTGATTATTGATTATTGATCATTGATCAACTCAAGCCAGCAATATAGTTATTGCCGTAATTGATATTGAAATTGCATTACTCTAGCCGCTCCATAGCCTTTAATAACCAAGCAGGCACAGTTGCATCTAGCTATCGCTAGCCTTCCATATAATAGAAATAATTAATAGCAAAACCATTGTTTTGGAAGCCACCATTTTCGACACTCACCCTAATAATAAATTATAAAACACAGCAATTATTAGAAATGGAAAAATCACTGCTGCTTAAGCAAGTGCCATTCGGGCCTACCCCTTTTCATGCTCTACCACCATATCGGCGAAGACCCTCCTGACTCCCAGTACCTGCGCCGAGCGGCCACGAAGTAATGCACCGTGGTAAGTCTGATTTCGGACAACCTTATAATGGCCGCCCTTATTAAATCGAAATCATTTTACTTTTGAGAGATAATCTACAATACTCTCCATGTCTTCGTCACTAAGGGCGGCAATCATAGGCTTCATTACCATAGACAGCCCATTGCTTCTTTTTCCGCTTTTAATATCTTTCATTTGATTTAATAAATAGACTGAATTTTGCCCGCTTAACTTTGGGTACATAGGTGCTATAGGCGCTTTTCCTTCAAGGCCATGACAAGTCTGACACAATTTTTGTGCATATAACGCTTTTCCGTCGGCTACGGCTACAGTTGATGCAAAACCTAGAGAAGACCCTAAAACCACACTTAACGCTATCTTTTTAATAACCATCATTTTGGAAACCATCATTTTGGACACCCATCCTAATAAGAATAAATTATAAAACACAGCTGCCCTTAGGACAAACCCATCCTGAGTAATACTGACGTCCCTGAGCATACTGGGACTACAATCATCAAGCGCACTAAGGTAGCAGCCCCATGACCATTGAACTTTGGATGAATTTTGAACACCCATCCTAATATCTTAGCTGGATGTCTTTATGTGTGGTTCAGATACTATTTCACGACACCAACACCCTCTACTTGCTTGACTGTTTTTGCCTCTGAACGCTCAATCATTTTGACAATTGCAGACTGAATCACCTGGTCTTCTCTAGCGTCAGACTTACTTTGAAAGCACTCTTCCATTGGTGCTACTCCCTCCTCGGCTACAAATGATACGACTACCTGTTCTGCTATTTCTGCGGTGCTACCAAAATACGAAATGGATATTTCTGGGTATCCTTGAAATCCCATCTTTACCTTTTTAGCAATTCTCTTTTTAGATTTTTCTAAATTCATGATGATTTCTCAGATTAAGGTATAAGGTTAAGCTCAAGCGCCGCTTTATCGGTCGATTTGGAGGGTAAATTCAGGACACCCATCCTAATATCAACAAACTATAAATCACCGCTTCCCTTACGACAAACCCATCTTTTCTAATACTGAAGACCTTAGCCATACTGGGGTGAACGTCATTGAGTACTCTCAGGTAACAACTCCATCACCAAGGCCAGAAGCGAGCAAGTTTCACTGGAGGCGACCCCCTACTATCATTGCGTTTCACACTGTGTGCGCAGGGCCTTTCTCTGTGGTGAAAGTTTTGAGCACCGCCCGGAGTGGGTTGAGGATAAGCTACTGGCTGAGGTCTTTTGCATTGATGTGGCGGCCTATGCCGTGATGTCGAACCACTATCACGTGGCCTTACATATTAACGTATCGCAGGCTGGAAAATTAAGTGACCTTGAAGTCATTCAACGCTGGCATCAGCTGCTTAAAAGGGTAGCCTGCTTAGTCAGCGTTACTACCGTGACGAGATACTGCTCAAGGCCGAGCAAGATGTTCTAGCAGGTATCGCCGCTACATCGCGAAAACACTTACAGGACATAAGCTGGTTTATGTGTCTGATCAACGAAGGCATCGCGCGCCAGGCTAACAAAGAAGGCCAATGCGCGGGGCGTTTTTAGGAGGGTCGTTTTAAATCCCAGGCTTTATTGGATGAACAGGCACTATTTGCCTGCATGGACTATGTCGGCCTCAACCCTCTGCGCGCCACAATGGCTAAAACACCTGAACGTTCACACCACACTTCCATAAAAAAATGCACTATCAAGGCCAAAACGGCCCGCCAGATCAACCATCCACAGCAGCATAAAAAAAGCCTGATGAACTTTGCCGGCAACCCCCGCCAAATCATGCCTGAAGGGCTGCCTTGTCGGCTTAGCGACTATCCGGAAGTGCTCGACTGGACCGGGCGTATCGTGCGCGATGATAAACGAGGGGCCATGGACAAGAACATTCCTCCGCTATTGACCCGCTTAAACATCACCGCCGACCACTGGCTGACCCTTAGCACCCAGTTTGAGGGCTGCTTTGGCCGTGTGATTGGCACCCTGCAATACCTGAAACAAGCCTGTACGGCTCTGCACTATCGCCGTACTCCGGGTATGAGCAACTGTAAATTGCTGCTTGAAGGCGACTGATCGACAAGTACACTGCCAGCCCAGACCTCAAACCTTTCTTATACACAGATAGAACCTAGCGGCACGACTGAACACCACGCAACAACCCACTCTCTGCCGTTTCACATCAATCCAGCCTATTACTCACCGTAAAACCATTGCAATGAATAAGCAAAATAATGGCGCTACTGCCAGCTTATGCCACAGGCCTTATTTAAGATGTCAATTGTAGATGGATGTCCTTATGTACTTCCCTGTTTCGCCTTGCTGACCTTCAGGTAATTAATCACCTCATCGACCAAGAGCTGGCCCTCACGGTCGGGATCACCGGCATGGACAATGGACTGCGCCTGCTTCAGTAACTTGCGCAATACCGCCAACTGTTTACGGGTCGACGCCTTCGGTGCCAGCTGCCACTGCTCGGGGATTATCGGTAAATCCTCCGTCGCCCATTTTTTATACTGGGGCTTATAGACATCCGGCTCGACCTGCTCAAGCAAATGACCAATACACCAGCTGACACAGTCACCATCACCCACCCAAATACAGCCATCACCGCGACGATGAGGCTTGGGAAGCACATCGGCAATGGCCCGACCGAGGCTGGGTTTTTCAGCAATGTAAAGTTTCACACAGCACCAACTACTGTTTGTTTGAACAGCGATAGTAATGGATCAGATAGGGTATTTCCAGCCCTGGCTTATTCGTCAACTCAGCTGAAGACTGACTGTAAAGCCGACTATCAAAACCTGAAGGAAGCACGCACGTAATACCTGCAAGGAATGAGACCGCCTGTACAAAAGATAACCCTATCCCCTTTTATCCTAGGCGAAATACGCGAATTCCACCGGGGCCAAAAATGTAGACCACCTCGTGAAAGGCCGGCTATAGAGAAGCAATCTCATCTGTCGCGAATGATTTTATCTTGTCATAAGGGCCAGAGCCTATACGACCCCATTTTGCAATAACCATCATAGCGTCCGTACCGGCAAGAAAAGATCAAGCTCAAAACTTTCATCGCCTGTCAAAAATTGATTGCGCTGATAGCAGGCAAAAACGGGGGTTAGGGCCATTTTGTAGGCACTACGGGGTAGCCATTCATAGAAGAGCTTATGCAATACCGGAAGCAGCTCACCATAGTGCCCCCGCACATGAACCTGGGCGTGAAGACCACCCGGAATGGTCATAATGCCGACCCCCTGTCGTCGCCAGTTACCAGCGGGCACCGAAATACAAGCCACATAACGACACTGGGCTAGGGGCACCATATTGGGGTTTGAATGATATAAACCAATCATTTGCTCAGCATTCCAAACGACACCTTCTTCCTCGGCCCATTCCTGCAGGCGCTGCCAAGCATGGCTGATAGAGCGCTCGTAACCCTGATGCCGCACATAGGCCACCCGCAGTGGCTCGCGTCGGGTCATGCTTACCTGCGGCAATTGTATCGAGCTAACATCACGCAGCTGATCGCTTAGCTCAGCATCTTTATGCTGTCGCGAAATTTGATGTTCAAAATCGCGATAACCACCATCTCGCCAGCTGCTCGGCGTGTCGTCAAACCATTCTTTAAAGCGCTGGGTGAAGTTAGACGGCGACACAAAACCACAACGCTGAGCGACTTCAGTAGCGGACAAATCACGGTGAAACACCAGCATATTC
>MAAC01017570.1_pt1 | contig 39322 bp, 35 predicted proteins | sample 1115981 | NCBI WGS metagenome assembly MAAC01 (sample SAMN04961126, study PRJNA320927) | seawater metagenome | isolation source: sample BD02T64 sea water enriched with oil for 64 days | place: USA:Gulf of Mexico | collected 2013-07-27 | reverse complement strand
AAGGATTCACTCACCAATCAGAATCTACTAAAGGAATCTTTAAATTGGATTGGAATATTAATGATAATAACCGTTTGGCCATTATTTATAACTTCTTAAATGCATCAAAAGAAAAACCTGCACATCCAACAGCGATTGGATTTAGAGGGCCAAATGCTTCAACATTACAGTTTGAGAATTCTGGATATGAAATCAACAATGAATTAAAATCTATTCAAATAGAACTAAATTCAACCTTATCTGATAATTCATCTAATAAATTACAGTTTGGATATACACACTTCAACGATTTTAGAAGTCCGTTTTCAACGCCAGCGCCATCAATAAATATTTATAAAGATGGTTCTCCTTATATTATTGTTGGGCACGAACCTTTTTCAGTTCATAATAGATTAGATCAAAAAGTATTACAGATAACAAATAACTTAAACTTCTATAAAGGGGATCATACGTATACAGTTGGATTCTCTTTTGAAAAATTTCAATTTGATAACTCGTTTAATTTAACTAGTTATGGTTTCGATCTTTTCGGAAGTGTTGATATCAATGATTTTAACGCGAATGATTATGTTGATACTATCGCTGCCGCTAAGGCAACTTTTGCATCAAACAATGCAAATGACTCATGGGCTCTAGCTGAAACTAATGTAGGTCAATTGGCATTTTATGTGCAAGACGAATGGAATATTACAGAAAATTTCAAAGTAACTTACGGTATCCGTGCCGATAAACCATTATTCTTTGATTCGGCAGAAAAAGCACAAGAGGTTATTGATAGAGGTTTCGTAGTGGGAGATATTCCTTATGTAAACCCTAATAATGGTAAAACCGTATTAATTGATAATACGCTTATGCCATCAAACGATTGGTTAATTTCTCCTAGATTAGGGTTTAACTATGATGTCAAAGGTGATGATTCCTTCCAATTACGTGGTGGTACTGGAGTATTTACAGGACGCTTCCCTTTTGTATGGTTAGGAAATCAAATTGCTAATCCGGATGTATTCTTTTTACAAGCTGTGGATCCTGATTATAAATTTCCTCAAGTATGGCGAACTAATTTAGGTGTTGATAAGCGTTTAGAAAGCGGATTGATTCTTACAGGTGATGTCTCTTATACTAAAGACCTTAATGGACCTCATGTACAAAACTGGGGACAATTAGATCCTTCAGGAAATTTAAATGGTGTTGATAACAGACCAATTTATGCACCTACAGATTTAATTAATAATGCTTATGTATTTACAAATTCTGATAAAGGTAGAATCTGGAGCGCCTCTTTAAAGGCACAAAAAACATTTGAAGGTGGCTTGTATGCAAGTGTAGCTTACAGTTATTTAAATGCTAAAGATGTGAACTCTATTGAAGCAGAAATTACAAGTGATGCCTATGCGGGTAACCCAATTGTAAATAATGTGAATACTGATGTATTATCTTATTCTAAATATGGTAATACACACCGTATTATTGGTGTCGCTAGTAAAAGATGGAATTATGGTGGCGATAAATGGTCGACTACAATTTCTGGATTCTTTGAGTATGCTAGAGGTGGACGTTTTAACTACACTTATGGTGGAGATATTAATGGAGATGGATCTGGAATTAACGATTTAATCTATATTCCAACATCAGGAGAGATCGGTCAAATGAATTTCTCAGGAGCTGGTCAAGGTGCTGCTTTAAATGCTTTTATTGCTCAGGATGATTATTTAAGTGATCGTAGAGGGAAATATGCTGAGCGTTATGGCGCTTTAGCACCATGGAGAAGTCGTGTAGATTTAAAGTTTTTACAAGATTATAACTTTACGGTATCAGGAGATAAAACGAATACCATCCAGTTTAGTATCGATATTTTAAATGTTGGAAACTTATTAAGTTCAGAATGGGGATTAATTCAACAACCTAATAATGTACAACCAATAGGTGTTTCTGTTGATGGTGCAGGAAACCCAACTTACACATTTAATCCAGACCAAACAAAAACGTTTGGATACGATTCTAGTTTAGCTTCTAGATGGCAAATGCAATTCGGATTACGTTATATTTTCTAAGAAAATAGAATATATATTATTAAATTTGCGCTCCTTAATTAAGGAGCGCATTTTTTTTAGTAAAACTTCAATTCAAAAACCGATAGGTTGTTGCTTTACTTATTTGAACGAATCTCGCTTCTTAGTTGGGTCTTATAATAAATTGAAACATGAAGTACACGAGATTATCCAAAGAACAATTTGAAGAGTTACACCAGGAGTTTATCAACTTTTTGGCAACACAATCTATTACTGCCGATGAATGGGCCACAATTAAAACTAATAAGCCTGAAGTGGCTGAGCAAGAATTGGATGTGTTCAGTGATTTGGTATGGGAAGGAGTGCTTTCAAAAGCGAAATATTTAGAAAACATCTCACCACAACATATGTATTTATTTCACTTGGCCGAGAACCAAATCGAACTTGTTGGTCTAAAATTAAAAAATGAAGCTGTCGATTTAACAACTCGTGAAGGCTTTTCATGGTTGAGAGAAAATTTAATGAGTGATGATGTAGAGCTGTTTAATGCAAATAAAGATTATTCTGAAGATAAACAATTCAATAAATTTGAGCTCATTCAACAAGGCTCAATGATTACAAAAGGGGATCTTTTTAAGTATTTTGAAAAACTTATAGGCTAGCTAAATAAAAAAGTAAGATATTTGTTTTTTAACACAATATAATGGCACAAAAACCAAGCATACCAAAAGGCACTAGAGATTTTTCACCAGAACAAGTTGCGAAACGCAATTATATTTTTGGAATCATTAAAAAAAGTTTCGAACGATTTGGCTTTCAGCCTATAGAAACACCAAGCTTTGAAAATTCTGAGACCCTTATGGGGAAGTATGGTGAAGAAGGTGACCGCTTGATTTTTAAAATATTAAATTCTGGAGATTATTTACGAAAAGTAGACGATGCATTGTACAGTGCAAAGGATGCTAATAAAATGACCTCAAAAATATCTGAAAAAGCGTTGCGTTATGATCTTACCGTACCATTCGCACGCTATGTTGTACAACACCAAAATGAGATTGAATTTCCATTTAAGCGTTATCAAATTCAACCTGTATGGCGTGCCGACCGACCACAAAAAGGACGCTTTAGAGAGTTTTTTCAATGCGATGCAGATGTGGTGGGGTCTAAGTCCCTATGGCAGGAAGTTGAATTTGTGCAATTGTATGATGATGTTTTTGCAAGCTTAGGCTTGGAAGGGGTATGTATAAAAATTAATAATCGCAAGATCCTTTCTGGAATTGCTGAAGTGATTGGTGCTCAAGACAAGCTTATCGATTTTACAGTAGCTTTAGATAAGCTCGATAAAATTGGAGAAGAAAAAGTAAAGGAAGAAATGCTCAACAAAGGTATTCCTCAGGAAGGCATTGATAAATTACAACCGTTATTCAGTATCTCAGGAACTTTTGAAGCTCAAATTAAAAGCTTAAAATCAATCTTAAGCACTTCGGAAGAAGGGCTTAAAGGGATCGAAGAATTGGAATTTATAGATAATGCAATTTCTAGTTTAGAGCTTAAAACAGCGCGCATGGAACTAGATGTCACCTTAGCCCGAGGACTCAATTATTATACGGGAGCAATTTATGAAGTCGCCGCCCCAGAAGGTGTAAATATGGGTTCCATTGGTGGAGGTGGTCGTTATGATGATCTTACTGGTATCTTCGGACTCAAAGATGTGAGTGGTGTTGGGATTAGTTTCGGTCTGGATAGAATTTATCTGGTTCTTGAAGAGCTTAATTTATTTCCTGAAACGGTATCAAATACCATAGATGTCCTATTCATCAACTTTGGTGAGTCTGAAGCTTTATATAGTTTAAAAGCAATTAAGGCACTTAGACAACAGGGGATCAATGCCGAGTTGTATCCTGATACTTCCAAAATGAAGAAGCAAATGAATTATGCCAATAAACGACAAATCTCGAACGTGGTTTTAGTAGGGGATGAAGAGCTTCTAAGCAATAATTATACTTTAAAAGACATGAGTACTGGCGAACAGCAAAAGCTATCGCTAGAAGCGCTTATAAAAGCAATACAATAAAAAAAGTGCCAATACATTGGAGCTTTTTTATTAGTATCTAAATAAATAACTTTTCCCCGGCCATTGTATTTTTGATTTACTGATGTAACAAGTAGGTATTACTATCGTCTACTTTTTAAACTCAGGAATACAAAATTATGATGCGTATACAAAAGCTTTTCCCAATTACTATAATAACTTTAATTGTGTTTCTAGGGATTATTAAATTACCTCTGGAAGCCATTATTGAAGATCTTGGATTCACTGTTAAGCGGGCAGAACATCTCAGTAGGATATTTAAAAACATTGTTATTGTTTCCCTTTCTATAATTGCAATTAAAAAATTAAAATTGGTCGAACTATCCGGATTAAGTCGTCAATTTAAATGGGACCAAAAGTACTTCGTTTTAATCCCGATGTATCTCGTCTTGTTAGGGGTGTTATCATTGATAGAGACAGATCTCTCTGGCGTTTCAATGATAGACACCGTTTTACTCTTTATTGCTATGCTATCAGTAGGCTTTTCTGAAGAATTTATTTTTAGAGGGCTTTTACAATCTGTGTTTTTAAAGCGCTTTATCAATCATAAAAACGGAGTGGTTTGGAGCATATTCTTGCCAGCTTTGTTGTTTGGCTTGTTACATTTACTAAACTTAAAATTGGATAATATTGCCGCTTCTGTGAGCCAAGTTATATATGCCTTTTTTATTGGAGCCGCTTTTGGGGCTATTTTATTGAAAACCAATAAACTTGTACCCTTAGCAATTATTCATGGTCTTATTGATTTTGTGTTTAGTATAAATACCTTGATTGATCAGGATGCAATGGCTGGGGAATTGGAAAAACAAGACCTGATGTCGGCAATGGGATCCATAATTGTTGTCCTTCCTTTGTTCTTTGCCGGACTCCTAATTATCCGCAAAATCTCTAAGAAAAAAACCCTTGAAAAGATAGCAATGTCACTGCACGAATAATTAGCAAGATTAATTCAAATTTAGTTTTATAATTGGTATGTTTCGGCATACTTGTTGTAAAACCATTCATCATATTAATCAAAAAACAAATACGTGAAAAATTACAATCAAATTTTTAAAATCCTACTCGGATTTTGCCTTTCATTAATACTCGTTAATTGCGATTCTGATGACGATTCTGATGCAATAAAGAAAACGACTATCCCATTATTTGAAGAAGCTAAAATGGCTATTATTCATGGTAATAGCGAAAAGTCCTGGCGTCTAACTGAAGTGATTAGCATTTTTGATCATGCTACAGATACTCATATTAATAGTCTATGTGGCGCTGATGATGTCTATACTTTTTCGGCATCTAGTGACGAGGTTGCTATTAATTTGGGGGAACAACGCTGTTTTGAAAGCATCAGTGAATCTGAACGCTTTGAAGCAAGATTGTTATTTTGGCCAACAGATTGGTCTGATGCGGAGTATACTATAACCTTGCATTTTGAAGAATGTAGGATAAAGGATAATGCAACCTACACGATTTGCTCGGGTGCTTATTATAAATTGGCCGAACTTTCAGAAGAAAGAATGGTATTTCATACCGCTGGCGGTGAATTTGTAGGCGAATATAACGAAGCCTTGGTATTTGAACGTTAGTAATAAATTCTGGTACTTGCCGAAGTATTAACAGGGTGATTCCATTTTTTTGTATATGTTTGTTACAAGCTTTTGGAAACACCCTGTAATAAATTAGGGTTTAACTGCTCTAAATATGGCCATATCTCAAAATAATAAACCACCCTTACATATGATTCTACTGCTGATTCTGGCGGGAGAATCTATTTTTATTTTACCATTTGTATTGGCTCGAATTTTCAGGCCTACGGTATTGGATGTCTTTCAGCTCAATAATTTTCAATTGGGAACCTGTTTTTCGGTCTATGGTATTGTGGCATTTGTGTCTTATTTATGGGGAGGCACTTTAGCCGATAAATTTAAACCGAGGATATTGATTGCGTTGGCTTTATTTCTAACGGCTTTAGGTGGGCTTGTTATGGCAAGCTATCCTTCATATACTATCATGAAAATACTTTTTGGTTACTGGGGATTTACCACTATCTTTTTATTTTGGGGCGCTATGATTAAAGCCACAAGAGTGTGGGGAGGTACCAGTAAACAAGGACGTGCCTTTGGTTTCTTGGAAGGTGGTAGAGGATTGGTGGCCGCAGGAATGGGGACAATAGGAGTGCTTATTTTTTCATTGTTTATTACTGTTGATCTCGACAAAGTCACTTTAATTGAGCAACAGGAAGCCTTTCGTTATGTGATATTATTTACTTCGTTAATGGTAACCGTAGTGGGTTTACTAGTGCTGTTCTTTATGAAAACCAAACACAGCTCTGAAGACTCAGCACCAACTGCAGTTACAAAACGAACCACTTATGCCAATTTCAAAAGCGTTATTAAAATACCTTCAGTGTGGTTATTGATGGTCATTATTCTATGTGCCTATGTGGGGTATAAGCTTACCGATATCTTTTCACTTTATGCCAAAGAAGTCATGTTATACGACGAAATTAAATCGGCACAGGTTGGTACTTTTCTATTGTATATCCGCCCAGTTGTTTGTGTTAGTATAGGCTTATTAGCCGATAGATCGCGAGCTTCGCTTTGGATGATTTTAGGATTTATAACCATGCTCATTGGAGGGGTGTTTTATGCTACAGGTATCATTGATGCTCAAATGCACCTCCTCTTTTTTATGTCACTAATAATTACTGCAACCGGTGTGTATGCTATTAGAACTTTATATTTTGCAGCCATGCAAGAAGGTCATATTCCTTTAGCTATAACGGGTACTGCCGTTGGCGTAATTTCGGTGGTGGGCTATACACCAGATATTTTTGTTGGACCGGTAATGGGATATCTTTTAGATAATTCTCCGGGTGTAACAGGACATCAACATGTATTTGTTATGCTTTCCATTTTTGCAGCTGTAGGACTCGTGGCTTCACTTGTTTTTCACAGAATCAATACCAAAAAGAATAGTCAAAATAAATAGAGTTATTGTTTTAAATGAAGTCCCAACTGCTCAATATTAGCGCTTGATTCAATTTTAAACAACGGAATATTTTCAACATAGTCAATCGTCAATCCTTTTGGTAATTTACCTCTGAAATCTATTAATTGACCTTTAATGATATACTGTTCGAAATCAAATAGTGCTTCACTGCTTAAATAGTTGCTCAAATGAGATTTAAATACTTTATTATTTAAACGCATACTTTCGTCATCAAGCGCAAGTTGAAAGAAATCTAACATTAAGTGATCTAGACTCTTTTCAAAATTGGATTGCTGTTTAATTTGAGTATCAATTAAAAAAGCATAAAGCAAGCCTCGTCTATATGGCAATTTTTGATATCGTTTATAATTTGACCAATAGGTGTTAAAAGTGAGCTCCGAATTTGGAATGCTATTAATCTCGTCTTTATAATGGGGAGTAATCACCTCTTTATTGAGTATGTCTATAAATTCCTCACTGCTTAAATTATCATTTTTAAGCATCAATTTATAGGCGTAATAGTCAGTAAAGCCTTCACTAAACCAATATTGTTTAACCTCATCTTCATTGAGAATAGTTCTTCCAATCCAAGTATGAAGTAATTCATGATTATAGAGCCATGACAATCGATTTAGAGTTGTACCATCATTGTTTGATGCAAAAGATATGAATGAGTTTGTAAGACAGCTTCCTCCAAGGGAATTGGACTTTGAAGTTTTAGTCCAGGTTTCGAAAGTAGGGATGAGTGATACCGAGTACATTTCTTTTCTAGGGTCATTCCAAAATTTATCTTGAAACGAAATAGTTTCTTTTAATAAGCTGAAAAGTCGATCATCCTTAATTGTTTTCCAATCGCCACGAGTTACAAAATATACAGGGCGGGTATTAGATTCAAATTGATAGCGTCTAAAATCTCCTCCTATAAAAAAGGAGGCATATAAATCTTCCTGGGTCACCTTGATGAGTTGTTCCCTTTCATACCCAAAACTACTATGAAATAAGCCGTTATTAGGCATTTCACCCCATGAAATGGCAATGGAGGCTTTACTTGCTTCCGTTGCAAATAAATCTACAGGAAACATGAATAGGCGCATCCCAAGCGTATGAAAATAATCCTTATTGATAATTGGCCTATAGCGGTGATAATTTTGTAATGGTTCTTTAAAATCCTGAGTTATGGTATATTGTATTTCGTTGATTTGATTTGGGGTTGTTTTGATTCTTACCAAACTGCTATCTCTATCAAACACTACAGACGTAGGCTCAGGATCTACTTTAAAACTGCTGATACAATTGTAGATATCGGTGTCGCCCCAGGAGGTGTTTTCATATTTTAACAAGAGCTCACCGTTAACATCACTTTTATAATTAAATTTCACTAACAAGTTCGTACTGTCATTAAGATTAGCTGTGACTTCATAGCTGATGTCGGCAGGATTTTTATCTGATTGCTTACAGGAGGTAAAACAGATTGTACTGAGGAGAAACACAATTTTGAATGCGAATTTCATAGGTTGATTTTGATTGATTAATTTGTTGTTATTCAGATTTATAAAACTAAAAGTACGCCAAAGATTCCTCACCATAAACAGATGATTAGGGATATCATGAGACCTCTTATAAATACAGGCGTTTAATTGCTCAAGTATTCTTTACAATTTTAGTCTAAAATATAAAGACGGTAAAAAGCGGGTTATTGTGACAATGACAGGTGTTAAAATTTGTAAATATATGATTGTGAGAACTTTATTTTAGACTAACCTAGTAAGGCCCGTCTTAAAATCATTTGTACATTGACATTATCGTTTTGCGGAATGAGAAATCGTTCTAAATCTTCCGAACGAGAAATCTGTTCAGTACGGTCAATAAAACCATAGCCTAAGTAGCTTCCATTTTTTACCATCACAAAGGCTTCTTCCTCCCAATGTCTCCCTTTCTCCTTAATAATCATATCTTGAGAGCTATTTTTAATATGTTCAATGGCTAGATTTACACGGTTGTTATAATCATCTACAGTTTCCTCATCAGTACAAACCCCATGACAGGTTTTAATTTTGTAATGTGAACAGGCATCAACCCCTTCCTGTAAATGACAGTATTTAGGACATAATTCAAACTGCATACAGACTTTTTCCAAATAGGATCGGCAATCGGTGATATTAAATAAAGTAAATAAGGGATTGGGTGTTGCCTTTAAATTATTATATGCCAAATGGATACAGCCTTTCCTATCAGTATAACTAAAAATACCATAGGCTCTTGGTGCCCGTTTTGCAACCTGATTATATTCTGGGTAATGCTTTTTTATGGCGGCATCTTCCATGAGTAATGCAATGAATTCACTCCCAGACAATTCAAAGTCGATATCACTGGTCTCCCGACATAAGTTCAACTCTTTGTCCGTTTTGTTATAGAAATGACTGAGCACACGTTTTTTAATGTCCTTCGCCTTTCCAACATAAATAATTTTTCCTTTTTTATTTTTAAAATAATAGATGCCAGCACTATTGGGTAGCGCCTCAAAAATATTGCTGGATAAATGTGCAGGTAGAGTTGCTTCTTTGGAATTCTTTTTTAGGAAATCACCAAATACCTGCGCCGCATCAGTCCGTGCCAATAGCATTTCAAAGAGAATGACTGTCGCTTCAGCATCCCCACGAGCCCGATGTCTGTCGACCACTTCAATGTTTAAAGATTTACAAAGTTTCCCTAAGCTATAAGATTTAAAGCCAGGAAATAATTTTCGTGATAAGCGGATGGTACACAATTTACGTCTTGAAAAATTGACTCCAATATCCTTAAATTCATTACGAATAATATTATAGTCAAAATTGACATTATGAGCTACAAAAATACAGTCTTTAGTAATTTCAAGAATAGACTCCGCGACTTCATGAAATCTCGGGGCATTGGCAACCATGCCATTATCTATTCCAGTTAAGGCTGTAATATAAGATGGAATTAAAGTTTCAGGATTTACAAGACTCGTAAATTCATCAATGACCTGATTGCCTTCATATTTAAAAATAGAGATTTCTGTAATTTTATTACGCCCTGTAGTCTCAATATCTATGATGGTGTAGGTCATCTTTTTTTTCTGAATTTTTGTAATGCAAGATACTTTATTCGGATTAAAATTGAGCCATGATTTTAATGAAACTATAGTACCCTTATTCATTAAAAGACACCTAATCTTAGGTCTATGATTCCTTTTGTCAAACTGAATTTTTTAAACAAGAAATAATAGTCAGGACATCAGTCTTCTATCATCCAACTTCGGTCATACAACACCACTTACTCCACTTTTTGAAACCATAAGTTTCGTACCCGTCCATTTGAAACGCGAAGCCCGGTGATCTTTCCACTAGCATTCCGTTCAAATTTTACGATGCCATTTCCAGAAAACACATCATTTTTAATTGGTTTAATTTCAAAATCACTTAGGCGTGGGTGAGTAATTATTAAATTTTCGTCATTATTAATAATAGTATAATAGGTACTCAATTCCTCACTGTAATACTCCCCATTAAAGCCTTTAAGGTCGTTTGCCGTATAGTCAGGCAGCATAAACACGTCCGATTCCACAGGATCGTCAGTACCAACAGTAACAATCATTTTTCGCTTATTGCCTGCACCTTTAAACTTTACTTTCAAATCGACATTAACATTCAGCATTTGAAATTCGTTTTTAGAAATAGGAGCGAGAGGGCTTTCACTAAACTCATTTCTGTAATATCTTAAGGTATCATTTTTTACATGTATTCTTCGGGCATAGGTACCATTGTCGTTCCAATAATGTCCGCTAAATTTCTCGAGTTGTTTGTTACTTAGGCTCATGAAATTTGGAGCTTCAGTTTTGGGAGCTTCGGAAGGATTCACTTTTGGAAAATGATCTTTTAAATACAAGTCGGCCACCTGAAGCGCTAAGCCCTGAGCATTAGACCGCGCATAATTACTAAACACCACCACGGCAAATTCCTGATCTGGAAAACGCCCAATATAACTGCGATACCCCGCATCTGCACCACCATGTTGAATCTGATTCAAACCCTTATGTGTATTCACGAACTGACCATAAGCCCCACCAAAAGTGTTGCCATTATTTAAAACAGCCAATGTGTTCATTTTTTTAATGATGTTTGCATTCCCTACGGTTAGCGCTGCGAAATTCATAGACCACAGACTTAAATCCTCTACCGTAGTAAACAGACTTGTCGCTCCTACATTGGCAAAGCTTAAAACCCGCTTTTTATAGCCATTCCCGTTTGGACCATAGGAATATGCCCTGTTTTTTACAATCTTCTCATGGTCGTCATAAAAAAGCGTACTCGACATTTGTAAAGGATTAAAAATTTTAGCCTTGGTAAATTCGGCAAAAGACATCCCCGAAACTCTGGAAACGACTTCCGCTAATAAAGTAAAACCGGTATTGCAGTATAGGTACTCATCTCCAGGATTAAAATTCAATTCCTTTTGTTTGGCTACTAGTTTTAAGATGTGTTCTTTGGTAATCACATCATCCATTCGCCAGCCCGCCATGGCTAATAAATTCCACTGATCCCGTAAACCACTGGTATGTGAGGCCAAATGGCGAAGTGTTATCATCGTTCCAAAATCGGGAACCTGAGGAATGTATTTACGGATGTCATCATCGAAACTCAGCTTCCCTTGTTGCTCTAATAATAATATCGAAAAAACCGTAAACTGCTTTGACACGGATGCAATATGAAAGACCGTCGAAGGGGAGTTCGGAATCCCATATTCGAGATTGGCACTCCCATAGCCCTTTTTAAAAATAATTTTGCCATGATCAACAACTGCAACTGCCGCTCCTGGTTTGTCTGCATCGTCGAAACTGCCAAAAACAGCATCAATTTGTGACTCTAAATCCAAAGATTTCGACTCTTGTGCCTGTATTGTTAGTCCAAAGCATAAAAATAAAACATATAGGATGTGTTGGAAACTTGGTTTTAATAATGTCATAAGTTGTACTAGTTTGGGTTATTCATCAATTAGAAATCAATATCGTTATTGTATTGCGATTTTAAAGATACTAAAATTTAGTTGCCTTTTGGAGGCCTTGTAGTGTACTTTAATTTTATAAAAATGCCGACTTTAGGGGTATCCATATTCATGTGTCTTTGGATAAATTTAGCTTATCATGGCTTTCTTAAAATGTCACAGAAAATACCTAGTATTGAGATTTTCGTTCGGAGAATCTTTTTTGGGGAGCTATACAAAAGAAATTAGCCCGAAACACTACGTGTTTTTAGGTCTTTTTTTATAGCTATTCGTCTGAATGCCAGCATTTGGCTTTAGCTATAAAAAAAGCCCGATACATTGTATCGAGCTTCTTTTTGTTGTAGCGAGACCGAGATTTGAACTCGGGACCTCTGGGTTATGAATCCAACGCTCTAACCAACTGAGCTACCTCGCCATCTAATTGCGGCTGCAAATATAAAAACATTATTATGGAGAGCAAACATAACTTGCATAAAATATTTTTAAATTTAGTTTTAATTCTAAGCAATTATTGTATATATTGACCATCTAAATTATTTATGATTTATGGATGATAAAATAAAATTTGAACTAGAGTTCCCCATACACGCTTCTCCGCAATTGCTATATCAATATATATCAACACCTTCCGGCTTGTCTGAATGGTTCGCCGATAATGTAAATTCTCGTGGTGAATTGTTTACTTTCATCTGGGATGATAGCGAAGAACAAGCCAAATTATTAAGCAAAAAAACAGGTGAACGTGTTAAGTTTAAATGGTTAAATGGCGATGAGGATGCTTCTTACTTTGAAATTAGAATCCAAGTTGACGAAATCACAAAAGATGTGTCATTAATGGTGACCGATTTTGGCGAAGATGAAGACGAAGTTGATGAAACTAAAATGTTATGGGAAAACCAAATTTCCAGTTTAAAACATGTCTTAGGTTCTGCTTAAAAAATTACTTTAATTAAATTATATTTGTCCTCTTCCCGATACATATTGGGATTTGGACTTTTTTTATGGTTAATTATAACGGAAATATTATGGAGAAAGACGTGGCGTCTTTATCTATTGACAATCGCGGCTTCACTTATGGTGATGCCCTTTTTGAAACCCTAAAAGTATCACATCAAAAAGTGCTGTTTTGGGAAGATCATTATTTTAGACTCATGGGCTCAATGCGTATTTTACGTATGGAAATCCCAATGTATTTTACCTTGGAATTTCTGGAAGCAGAGGTTTTAAAACTCATTGATGCTAAACAGCAAACCCAACAAACCGTGCGTGTTAAAATACTTGTCAGCAGAAAACAAGGAGGCTTGTACGCACCCATCACTAATGATGTGAATTATGTAATCACATCTCAGGTTTTACAAAACGACTTTTATACGTTAAATGATTCAGATTATAGAGTGGACCTCTATAAAGATCATTATATCGCACCGGGACTATTGTCTACTTTAAAAACCAATAACAAAGTACTCAATGTTATTGGCAGTATTTATGCTAAAGAAAATCAACTGGATAATTGTTTGATTTTAAACACCAATAAAAGTGTAGTGGAAGCATTAAATGCTAATGTATTTGTAGTAAAAGGGACTGTTATTAAAACAGCACCACTTTCAGATGGTTGTTTAAAGGGTGTGATGCGAAAACAAATTATGGACATTATTAAATTAATGCCTGAGTTTTCACTTGAAGAAGCGTCAATATCTCCTTTCGAACTTCAGAAAGCTGATGAGGTCTTTTTAACCAACGTGATTTTTGGAATATTGCCGATTACGCAATACAGAAAGAAAATATTTACCAAAGAAGTTTCGAAAAATCTGTTGGCAAAATTAAATTTAAAAGTGAGGTTGTCTTAATTATAGGAAGGGTTTTCGGGTGCATTAGACCAAATGCTATAGTCGCCACCTAATTCTAACATTTTTTCTTTCCAGAAGGTGATATCGCTTTTTTCAATGATCGCATTCGAATAAATATTTTTGGCAACAATCCATGTATTTGAAAGTAGTTCGTCTATAAGTTGTTTGGTTTCCCACCCCGTATAACCTAAAAAGAAACGAATATCATTAGTTTTTAACTCACCAGTATTTATTAAGTCGGTAACCTTAGTAAAATCACCACCCCAATAAATGCCATCGGAGATTTCAATACTGTTTGGTATTAAGCTTGGAATTTTATGAATGAAATAGAGGTTATCCTGTTCTACCGGCCCGCCGTTGTAAATTTTAAAAGAAGCTTCAATTTCAGGAACTAAGTCTTTAATGGTGTAACTGAGCGGTTTGTTTAATATAAAACCAATAGAACCCTCTTCATTATGGTCCGCTAATAAAATAACAGATCTATTGAACGATACATCACCAAGTATGGATGGTTCTGCAATGAGTAAATGCCCTTTTTGTGGATTTATATTAACCATAAGCAATTATTTGTTCTCTTAAAGCTAAGACTTATTTATTAGAAATGCAAGAAAATTATTATTTGTAGAAAAGAAAAAGGCTCGTTTAAAACGAGCCTTTTATAATTATTCGTGAGTATGAAATCTAGTTTACAGCACCACTTAAATCAGATCCTGCTTTAAATTTAACTACATTTTTTGCTTTAATTTTTATAGTCTTACCTGTTTGAGGATTTCTTCCATCTCTCGCAGCTCTTCTAGAAACTGACCAAGAACCAAATCCAACTAAAGAAACTCTGTTTCCCTTTTGTAAAGCTCCTTCAATGTCAACTAATAGACCATCTAATGCCTTTTTAGCAGCTGCTTTAGTAATACCAGCATTCTCTGCCATTCCATTGATTAAATCTGTTTTGTTCATAAAATTAATTTTTAAATTGTTATTATAAGGGTTAACATCCTTGTTAAATCCTATACAAATTTATACGGAATATCCAATCACGCAAGTAATAGCAAGGGAAATTGGCTTTTTTGTTGATAACTTTGAACAATTGTTAATAAAGACAGGCGAATTTTAGTGATTTATTGCAATATCAGCAATGACAGGGGTTTACAGCATTTTTGCATTCGTTTCAAAAATGTATCCATTTAAAAGTGATTTTATGTCCATTTTACGTTTTCCCGGAAGCTTGATTTCTTGTAGGATTATAAAGCCATTATTTACTGCAACTTTAACTTCGTGTTTTGTAGTTAGTAAATGTCCAATAGGATGATTATGCTCCATTTTTTCTTTTGCAACCGCATAAACTTTGACATTCAACTTTTCATTATTGTTCTCCAATAAACACCAAGCTACAGGAAATGGATTTAATCCTCTTACCTTATTATATATATCGTCTAAGCTTTCATTCCAATCAATAGCACAGTTTTCCTTATTTAGTTTATGTGCTGTTTTTATATTTCCATCTGCGGGTTGTGGTATAGTGGTTACTTGGCCGTTGGCAATAAGTTCGACCGTTTTTATGACAAGCCCACTTCCAAGATGCATGAGTTTGTCATGTAAGTCACCTACAGTTTCATCTGGTAATATGTCTTGGGTATCCTGAAGAATCATTGCACCAGTATCAATTTTTTCATCAATATAAAAAGTAGATACTCCCGTTTGAGTTTCACCATTAATTATGGCCCAATGTATAGGTGCAGCTCCGCGATAATTTGGTAATAAGGATGCATGAAGGTTAAAGGTCCCTAATTCGGGCATCTGCCACACAACTTTTGGAAGCATTCTAAAAGCGACTACAATTTGAAGATTGGCATTAAGTGCCTTAAGCATTTCAATAAAAGTTTCGCTTTTTAAATTTGTTGGTTGTAATATATTAAGGTTTTGAGAAACTGCATATTTTTTTACTGCAGATTCGTTTAATTGTCGTCCTCTACCAGCCGGTTTGTCCGGTGCTGTTATAACACCAACAATTGAATAGTCCTTTTCAACCAATGTTTTTAAAATGGTTACTGCAAAATCTGGAGTACCCATAAATACAATTCTTAACTCTTTTTTCACTTGTTATGTTTGTGTTTTATTTTAGTTTGTATGTGTTTGTTGTTGTAATTTTCAGTATGTTTTTCTCTAACATTTGTTTTAATATTAAGCTAATGTGTTCTTCCTTAATTTTTAATTGAGCTACAAGTGCCCTTGATGATAGCGCTTTTTCCTCTAAAAGAGAAATAATAGCCGACATACTTTGCTTTATTTCAGAATTTGAAAGCTTAACAGGACGGTTAATACAAACCGAGCAAATACCACAATCTACAAACTCAGTTTCTCCAAAATAGGAGAGGAGTTGATTGCTTTTACAAAGCGAATCATTATTTATATAATCTAAAACCGACGAAACTTGTTTGTTTTTCAAGCTGTTTTGTTCTGTTATGATTCGCGCTATCCTATTGATGGTTTTATCATCTTCCCGAGGTTCCAGAAAAGTAATTTCGGCATCCGTTTTTGTTAAATTTAAGCTGATGATATTGTCCTTTTCCAAGTGAATTAAGGTTGTAATAATTGTATCTTCATCGATAGATGCTTTACTCGCAATTATACTTGTGTTTACTTTGGTGTCCTGATCAAAAATACCGCCATAAGTTCTCAATATGCATTTTACGATGGTATTGGTTTCTTGATGATTTTCCAGGTAATTAAATAATACAGTATTAGTTACGGTGATCATCACCATCGATTTATTATGGTACTGTTGTGATAAGCTAATAATGCTTGTTCGGTCTAATGTCTTTAAAGCGTTAAATGTAATTAACGGATTGAAACTATAGGTTTTACAAAAGTCGTTAAAATTAAAATCAAAGGTCAAAAATTCACCTTCACCATAAGAGATTTGAAAATAATTACATAATTTCCGATACACCTGTTTGATAAAATCAACCGTTGGTAAGACACTCAAAAACTGATTTTTCACCTGCTGTTCATCCCCTTTATTTTTTAAAATAACAGCATAGGCTTTTTTGCCACTTCTACCAGCACGTCCAGCCTCTTGAAAATAGCTTTCTATACTTTCTGGGAGATTGACATGAATAACAGTTCTCACATCTGCTTTGTCAATGCCCATTCCAAAAGCATTGGTAGCGACCATGACTTGTTTTCGGTTATTATACCAATCGTCAAGTTGTTTTTCTTTTTCATTATTTGACAATCCACCATGATAATAGCTGCTTGTAAATCCTTTGTTTTCTAGATGTTTATAAATATCATAAGTGTGCTTTCTACTCCGGGCATATATAATTGAAGACTGTGGGTTTTTTTTGAGAATCTGTTCAATTTTATAAAACTTATCCTCAGCTTGAAAGACCATATATGCTAAATTGTCTCTTTTAAAAGATTGTTTAAATAGCTTAGGATTTATAAAATCTAACTCTTTAACAATATCTTTTGCAACTTCTGGAGTCGCAGAAGCCGTTAAAGCAATAATGTTGACACTAGGTTGTACTTGGCGCAATAAGGCAATATTTTTATAGGCTGGACGAAAATCATTACCCCATTGAGAGATACAATGTGCCTCATCTACGGCTATGAGATTGACATTCATTTGCCGAATCCGATCTTGAACGAGCTCTTGTTGTAAGCGCTCAGGAGAGAGGTACAGAAATTTGTAATTCCCATAGATACAATTGTCAAGCATAATGTTGACATCGTTGAATGAAAATTCACTGGTTAATGCCATTGCTTTAATGCCTTTGTTTTTTAAGGCGTTCACCTGATCTTTCATTAAGGCAATAAGAGGCGACACAACAATACATATTCCATCTTTTGCCAAAGCAGGAATTTGAAAACAAATTGATTTTCCACCTCCAGTTGGGAGTAGAGCAAAAGTGTCTTCCCCATTTAGAACCGCTGTAATAATTTCTTCTTGCAGGGGTTTAAAGCTGGTGAAGTTCCAATAGCGTTCTAATATTTGTATTGGATGCTGCACAGTTATTTAATGATGCTATTTAAAATAAAATTACGACGTTCGTTGATACTGTCAAAAGGAACTTCAATAATAGTATAACCAAATTTTTGGTAAGTCTTTACTAAATGTTCGTGTATTTGTTGGGCTTGTTCAAAAGATTCAAAACGTTCACTATCCGATTTGTAAATGGCTTTCCAAGGGGGTAACAAAAATACCATATCATACTTATGATTGCTACACGCATCTGTAAAGAAAGTGTCATAAGTTTGATTGAAGAAATCCATATATGCCAATACATCTGGGATCCCACGGTCAAAAAAGCAAAAGTCTCGAACTAATAACTCAGCCGCATTAAAATTAGCAACTCTACCATTAATTAAATCGGTATTGAATTGTTTCGGATCACTCACAAAATCAATCGGATTAGAAATATGTACCTCTGGATTTGTGTTTTTTGTTGCAGCCAAAGTCATGGCTCTTATTATTTCATCATAACAATAAAAATCATTTTCTTTTAAGGCATCAATTACTGAAGTTTTACCAGTGCCTGGGCCTCCAGTTATTACAATTCTTTTCGTATTCAAAACAAAGCTGTAAAATTCGTGATTAAAAAGGGAAATAAAAAATATACAAATCTGTATATTTGCAATTCTATAAAAAACCATTATGAGTGATACTTCTAAATCGGAAGAATTTTATAAAAAATTAAAAGCACAGTTGTTGGATACAACAGAGTGGCCTTCAGAATACTTGTTTAAATTTATTGTAAATACTGAGACCAGTAAACTTTTAAAAATTGAAACGTTTTTTGATAATTCTGGAGCTGTCATTAAAAAGAGCGAATCAAAAACAGGAAAATACACCAGTGTGTCTATTAATGTTGTGATGAAAGATCCTGATGCTGTGATTGCAAAGTATATTCTTGTGAGTGACAATGTTGAAGGCGTTATTTCGTTATAGATATAAAGACGCTTCAATTTGGGATTTTCAAAAGTCAAAAACATTTAAAAAACCCTTATCATTGTTTATTTTTTTGTATTTTGCACAAACTTGAATAGCTTCAAAAAAAACAATTAATTCTACACATATATATTAATTTTGATAGATCAATTAGATTACAATACAGAACGCGATCATTTAATTATTCCTGAGTATGGCCGACATATGCAGAAAATGATTAATTATGCATCCTCGCGTGAAACTAAAGAAGAACGTAATAAATACGCAAAGTCAATTATTGCAGTTATGGGTAATTTACAGCCCCATTTGAGAGATGTTCCCGATTTTCAACATAAATTATGGGATCAACTTTTTATTATGTCCGATTTTAAATTGGATGCAGATTCTCCATATGAAAAACCTTCTAAAGAAGTTTTGGAAGCACGTCCTGAACCTTTAGATTATCCTCAAAACTATCCAAAGTACCGTTTTTATGGTAATAACATCAAAACAATGATTGATGTTGCTAATACTTGGGATGAAGGGGATATGAAGGAAGCTTTGCTGTATACCATTGCAAATCATATGAAAAAGTGTTTTTTAAACTGGAATAAAGATACGGTTGAAGATTCTATTATTTTTAATCATTTATATGAATTATCTGATGGAAAAATAAACTTAAAAGATAGTGAAGAAGATTTAAGTGATTCAGCCAGTTTAATGCGTTCTAAACGTAAATTTACAAGTACAAGTTCAAATACAAGTAATAAAAGACCACATAAAAAACATAGTAATACTAACACTAATCGTAACCGAAAACGATACTAAATCTACCTTGTTATTAGTGCATGAAAACATTTAAAATAGAAGGAGGCCATAAACTTAAAGGCGAAATCCAACCACAAGGTGCAAAAAATGAAGCCCTGCAAATTTTATGTGCTGTTCTCTTAACTTCCGAGAAAATAACGATTCACAATATTCCTGATATCATAGATATCAATAAACTGATTGTCCTATTGCGAAAATTGGGAGTGAAAGTTGAAAAATTAGCTCATGGTTCTTATAGTTTTCAGGCTGATGATTTGAATTTATCTTATTTGGAGTCTACCGAATTTAAAAAAGACGGAAGAGGATTAAGAGGTTCAATTATGATTGTTGGACCATTATTAGCACGATTTGGTAAAGGATATATTCCGAAACCTGGTGGTGATAAAATTGGAAGGCGTCGTCTAGATACACATTTTGAAGGTTTCATTAAATTAGGCGCGAAGTTTCGTTATAACAGAGAAGATTATTTCTATGGCGTAGAAGCAACACTGCTTAAAGGCACTGATATGCTTTTGGATGAAGCTTCAGTTACTGGTACAGCAAATATTGTTATGGCTGCAGTTCTAGCTGAAGGCACCACAACCATTTACAATGCTGCTTGCGAACCCTACTTACAACAATTGTGTAAAATGCTCAATAGAATGGGGGCGAAAATTACCGGTGTTGGCTCAAATTTGTTAACTATTGAAGGTGTTGATAGCCTTGGAGGAACAACACACACCATGCTTCCAGACATGATTGAAATTGGAAGTTGGATTGGCTTAGCTGCAATGACCAAAAGTGAACTGACCATAAAAAATGTGAGTTGGGATGATTTGGGGCAAATTCCAGATGTGTTTAGAAAATTAGGTATTACCATAGAACGTAGAGGGGATGATCTTTTTATTCCTGAGCATAAGGATGGTTATGAAATTCAAAATTATATCGATGGTTCAATTCTTACCGTCGCTGATGCGCCGTGGCCAGGATTTACTCCAGATTTATTAAGTATTGTATTGGTGCTGGCAACTCAAGCAAGAGGGAGTGTTTTGATACACCAGAAAATGTTTGAAAGTCGTTTGTTTTTTGTAGATAAACTTATTGATATGGGAGCTAAAATTATTTTATGCGATCCACATAGAGCAAATGTAATTGGTCATGATTTTAAATCGGATTTAAAGGCTACTACAATGACCTCTCCCGATATTAGAGCGGGTATTTCTTTATTGATAGCAGCACTATCTGCGAAAGGAACATCAACCATTCATAATATAGAGCAAATTGATCGCGGTTACGAACGCATAGATGAACGTTTAAGAGCTATTGGCGCTCATATAACACGAGTTTAAATTGGCGTCGGTTTAATTAATTTCTTAGAGTTTTAACTATCCTCTTCCTTTTCAAACCATCCTGTAAACAGAGTCACTAGTAGTGCAAATATTTGGGATATTGAATGCATAATGATGTGTTAGGCAATTGAAGCTATTCCCGTGCTCACTATTTTTAGTTATGTAAATGGTAATGGTTACATAAATTAAGATATGTATTTGGTTTGATAAGCTTAATTATAAATAATGCTCATGAATCTTTTTATAGTCATGAGCATTATTTTATCTAGTGCAATTAATTATTCATTAAGCGTCTTAAAAACGCTCTCTAATAATGCTTTAGTCGCTTTAATACCTTCGTCTTCTGAAAGCTCATCACCTTCATATTCAATACCTACATAGCCTTTAAAGCCTGAGGCTTTAACAATTTTCATGATCCGGAGAAAATCTGATTTTGTCTCATTCCCGTTTTCATCAAACCGATGTGATTTAGCACTAACGCCTTTTGCAAATGGCATCAATTCGGTCATGCCTTGATATCTATCGTATGCAAGTTTACAACGGTTAGTTTCTCTTTCAATACAGAAATTTCCAAAATCTGGAAGCGTACCAACATTGTCCATGCCCACAGTTTCCATAACTCCACTAAGCCAGACACCGTCTGAAGAGTAACCACCATGATTTTCTACGATAATATTAATACCTTTTGACGCACCATATTCACCTAATTTGGAGAGTCCGTCAGCGGCATTGGTAGCAACTTCTGCTTCAGTACCTTGACCCGCAGCATTTACGCGAATTGAATGTGCACCTAAAAATTTTGCGGCATCCACCCATTTATAATGATTCTCTACTGCAGCCATTCTTGCATCAGCATCAGCATCACCAAGATTTCCTAATGCATCGCACATTATGAGCCCAACACTAACCCCAGCAGTTTCACATCTTTTCTTAAATTCAGTTAAAAATTCTTGATCTTCAGCTTTTGTATAATAAAATGTATTAACTAATTCTATAGAGTTTATGCCATAACTCGCAGCAATGGATGGAAAATCCATAGGGTCAAGAACCCCTTGTAAAAGAGAATCAGGAGAATCCTTGAGATATCTTCTAAAGGTTTCAAAATCTTTAACCCCTTGTCCAAAAAACGATTTGTGGAGTGACCATTGGGCTAAAGAGATTTGGAAATCTTGTGAAGTGACTTCCACCGGGGCATCTGTAGTTTCATTTATTTCTTTTTTTTCTTTGGATACACAAGAAAATGTGAAAACCGCGATTAAAAGAAGGGTAAATAACTTAGTGATTGATTGGTTATTTAAATATTTCATCAGTATAAATTTATTCAATTAGTGTTTGTGTTTAGTTACCATTATTGTTAATTGGTGGTGGGCCTTCAGGAATAATGGCTTTGTAAACTTCATCTCCTTTACGCTCTTTATATTCTGCTTTTACTTTTTCAACCAATTCAGGGTTTTCAAATAAATCGGCCATAGTCATTGCCATCGCTTTTGAAGCGTAAGTCAACCCTTTATGACCTATACTCATACCGCCACAAGCCACAACCGCCCAAGAATGCCAAGGGGTGTCTTTTGGAGCAGTTGTCACACCAAGGTTAATATTGGCTACATTCCAACTTACATCACCAACATCAGTCGAACCACCGCCAGGATGCTCCTTTGTATCTTCCAATGGATGTATATCACTATCCATCCCTACTTGCTCTTTGCCTGTACTTTCCTGTATTTTTTTGCCAAAAGCAATTTCATCATCAGTATAAGTAATTGGACCTAGTAATTCTAAATTTGATTGCATAATTTTACCGCCTTCACGGTTTACAAGGACTTCATAAATTCCAGATATAAGTGAAACTTTATAATCTACGTTAGCCATAATTGCAGCGCCTTCAGCCATTTTCATAACACGTTCGTACACCGGCATCATTCCTGCACGTTTGGTGTCTCGAACACGCATCCATAGACGGGCATAATCTGGGACTACATTAACAACTTGTCCACCATCTTGAATATGATAATGCATTCTTACTGTTGGTTTAACATGTTCTCTATAATAATTAATTCCGTTTGTATAAATTTCTAAAGCGTCAGAAGCACTTCTTCCATTCCATGGATCACCAGAGGCATGTGCCGCTTGTCCGTAAAATTCAATTTTAAAATCTACCAAGGCAAGTGAACTTTGCACATCGGCTTTAATAGAAGCAGATGGATGCCAACTAATATTTACATCGACGTCATCCCATAATCCAGCACGTACCATCCATATTTTTCCGAAATATTTTTCTTCACTTGGCGTTCCCATAAATTTTACGGTACCCTTTAGATTTCCACTTTCAATAAGTTCTTTAATTGCTATGGCAGCTCCTAAGCTTCCCGCTCCAAATATATTATGACCACAGCCATGACCGGCAGCACCTTCATTAAGAGGAGCCTTTGTTGGTTGTGCTTTTTGGGAAATCCCTGGAAGGGCATCAAATTCACCCAATACACTTATTACTGGGTGTCCAGAACCATAGGTGGCCACAAATGCTGTTGGCATTCCTGCAACGCCACGTTCAACTTTGAAACCTTGACTTTCGGCATAATCTGATAATATTTTTGAAGATTGGTCTTCTTCGAATGCAGTTTCAGCCAATGCCCAAATATCATCGCTAATTTTGATAAGGTTTGCTTCGTGCTTTTCTACAGAAGCGATAATCGCCTTTTTTGTTCTATTCATCTTTTGTTGAGCGAAAGTGCCAGTAATCGCAAAACATAAGGCGAACACAATGTAATTTCTTATGTTCATATTGGTTAGTTTAAATTCTCTTAAATATAAGACTTTTAGTTGAATATGTTCAAGGTGTTATTTGGATTGTAAATTAAACATAAAGCTCCAAATGACAGTGGTCAAATGGAGCTTCGCTAATATTTTAAAACTGAGTGTGTTAAATCGAATAAAAGAATTGTTCGTTAATGATTTTACCATCATTTACTTCAAAAACACAAACTTCTTCCATGAGTTGTCTTCCGCTTTCTTTAAAGCTAATATCAAAGCTCATCTTACAAGTAAAATGATTTTGTGCTATTACAGGTTCACTAATTTCACCACCGTGAAATTCTTGAACACTATCCAACCATTTATTACTTTTTTCAATAACATTCTGTTTTCCTGTGACATGGTCATCAGGAGTTCCTGGCATTTCTTTACTAATAATATTATCGGCATATAACTCATTCACACATTCAATGAATTGACCTTGATTACACATTTCAAGCCATCTGTTGGCAACTTCCTGTGTGCTCATTTTGTTTACGACGTCTTTTGTTTCCATATCACTTTTTTTGAAGATTATAAAAATAAGCTATAAGATAGTGAAATCTTAAAATTTGTTCAATTAATAAACGCTAATTTATGGCTTGTGTTTTGCTTATAAATGAGTTTAACAATTATCATTACAGCAGTCGTCGTCTTTAACGAGTCTGCAGGTATATATGGCTAATACAGCACCTATAAATGGCGCCGTTAAGTATAACCATAAGTCTTGGTAATTTCCAGATACTACTGCAGGAGCTAATGATCTAATGGGGTTCATTGATGCTTTTGTGATGGGGCCTGCAAACATAGCTTCTAATAAAATGACCCCCCCAATAGCAATGGCAGCCATAGTTCCAATTTCTTTACATCCAGTAGATACATTTATAATGACGATCATTAAAAAGAAGGTTAGTATGAGTTCAAACACAAAGGCTTTATAGGCTTGAAATCCCTCTGCAGGAATGGTACTTCCCAAGGTTGCGCTTTCAGGGAATAAAAACCATAGTAAGAGACAAGCTAAGAAGGCACCAATACCTTGGGCAATGATATATTTTGGTACTTCTTTCCATGAAAATTTTTTGGCATATGCGAATGCAACAGAAACGGCGGGATTAAAATGAGCTCCTGAAATATCACCAAAAGAATAAATCATGGCCATAACAATTAGACCCCATGTTATAGCAACCCCAGGATGGGTGATAGCACCTCCGGTTATTTCATTGATGGTCATGGCGCCACAACCACAAAATACCATCGCAAATGTACCCAAGCTTTCGGCAATATATTTCTTCATGCGTTCTGAAAATTCTCTGGCAAATATACAATCTCTTATTTTAAGGCTTTGTTAACATTTATGGAAAATGTAATGCTTAATTTTGGAAACCTTAATAAATAAATCATCTTAATAAATAAACTACAATGAAAAAATTACTATTAATTACACTGGTATTTGTAATGTCTTATACTGTAAATGCACAAATTCAAACACCAGCGCCTAGTCCAAATGCAAAATTAGAACAAGTTGTTGGATTGACAAATGTTGCTATTGAATATTCTCGTCCTGCAATGCGTGGACGTGCAATATATGGCAATTTAGTGCCTTACGGAAAAGTATGGAGAACAGGAGCTAATCTAAGAACTACGATTACATTTAGCGATGATGTTGTTGTTGGTGGCCAAACATTGAAAGCAGGTACTTATGCTATTTTCACTATTCCAGAAGCAAACAGATGGGAAGTTATTTTTTATTCTGAATATGAAGGTGGTGGAGCGCCTCAAGAATTGGATGAAACTAAAGTAGCAGCAAGAGTAAAAGCTGATGTTATGCCATTAGGAATGGATATTCAATCGTTCACAATTTCTATCGATGATGTGACTAACGAATCAGCTGTTATTGGTATCCTTTGGGAAAAATCATATGTTGGTGTAAAGTTTGAAGTACCTACTGATAAAACAGTAATGGCAGGAATAAATAGAACTATGGCTGGTCCTGGGGCTAATGATTATTTTGCTTCTGCTGTCTATTATTTAAATGCAGGTAAAGATCTTCAACAAGCAAAAGAATGGATGGATAAAGCCATTAGCATGAGAGAAAAACCAGCATTTTGGCAATTGAGACAACAGTCTTTAATTTATGCAGCTACAGGTGATAAAAAAGGGGCAATTAAAATTGCTGAAAAATCATTAGAGCTTTCAAAAGAAGCAGGCAATGGAGATTATGTTAAGATGAACACTGAGTCTATTGCTGAATGGAAGCAATAGTCTGAACTAATATCTTATGAAGATAAAAAAGCACCTGACGAAAGTTAGGTGCTTTTTTTTTGAATGTATGTTGCATCTTGAAATTGAATTATAGAAAGCTAACCGTGATATGACTTTAGTCGTACCTTACTTCTAAATGACTAATTGTATGGGGTGCTTAGACTAATCAGTTATGGACTATAAATAGAAACTACATCATCCAGTAGTTCAATTAGGATGAGCTGTCTCATTGTTTTTGAAAAGACTAAGTATGGCTATTCGAGATGTATAGATTATATCATTGGTATTTGATGTTATAATTTAAAAAGGCTCTTATCTTATAAATTAAGATGAGAGCCTTTTAGAAATATATTTAACAGGATATTAGGTACTTAAACAGTTGTTATTCTCTTAAACAACATGATAAGTTACAAAGCTTAAAATTGCTGTCAATACTAACAGTGGAAACTTTCCTTTTTTGTCTAATGACTTAAAGGAAAATAGTAGTGCGATGAATATTACGATGGCACAACCCACAAAGTTTAACCATAAATATGGTAGATTGATGTAGTCGAATCTATTCAAATAGAAAAGACTAATCACAATAATTTGAGTGATAATAGCTGCAAAAAATACGGCATTGGATTTAACACGTTTAAAGAAGAATGCAATTAAGAAAATCCCTAATACATTCCCGTAGAATATAGAACCAATAATATTTACCAATTCAATAAGATTCTCTGCAAGGTAGGCTACACAGGCAATTAAAATTGCTAAAATACCCCAACCAAGTGTAAACCATTTGGTCGCATTTACATAATGTTTTTCATCTCTGGTACCATTGAGATTTCGTTTATATAAGTCGATTGTGGTTGTAGATGCTAATGAATTAAGTTCACTAGCAGTACTGGACATTGCTGCACTTAAAATTACAGCCAATAGTAAACCTACTAATCCACGCGGCAAGTTGTTTAAGATAAAATGAATAAAGACATAATCTTTATCATTGGACTCTACAGATATATTTTGTTCCTCCGTTATTTTTGAAATGATAGCTTTTGCTGCGTCTCTATTTTCACGATCGGCTTTATTTGCCAAGATGAGTTTTTCTGAAATAGCATCACTTTTATTTTCAATATAGTCCTTGATAATTAATTGTTTCTCATTAAAAATATCAGCTTGCTTATCTTCTAATGCTTTATACTCTTCTACATATTGAGAATTCTCAACGGCCTTTGGGGTTTCAGGGTTAAAATGTATTGGAGAGGCATTAAATTGATAAAACACAAATACCATAACACCTATTAAAAGAATAAAGAATTGCATAGGCACTTTCATTATACCATTAAATATTAAACCCAATTGCATTTCTTTTAATGATTTACCCGATAAATAGCGTTGTACCTGACTTTGGTCTGTTCCGAAATAAGATAAGGCTAAGAAAGTTCCTCCAATGATACCACTCCAGAAGGTGTAACGGTTATCCAAACTAAAAGAAAAGTCCAGAATATCCATTTTACCACTGGCACCAGCTATATCTAATGCTTTTGAAAAAGTAATCCCTTCAGGTAGTGCGCCTAAAATGATAAAAAACGCAATAAACATCCCTGTGAAAATTACAGCCATTTGATATTTTTGAGTCACACTCACGGCTTTTGTTCCGCCAGACACCGTATAGATAATTACTAATATTCCGATAATGATGTTTAGTATCGTAAGGTTCCATCCTAATACTGCCGATAATACAATGGCGGGAGCGAATATGGTAATTCCAGCAGCTAAGCCACGTTGGATTAAAAATAAAATAGCAGCAAGAGTACGCGTTTTTAAATCGAAACGACGTTCTAAATATTCGTAGGCTGTATATACTTTTAAGCGATGATATAGGGGAATAAAGACGAGACAAATTACAACCATTGCTATAGGTACACCAAAATAGAATTGTACAAAGCCCATACCATCGTTAAAGGCCTGTCCTGGGGTAGATAAAAATGTAATGGCACTTGCTTGAGTTGCCATCACTGATAATCCTATGGTCCACCATTTGGACTCATTACCACCACGAATATAGTCCTGTACACTTTTACGTCCACGTGTCTTCCATGTGCCATATCCTACAATTGCTAGTAAGGTTACAGCTAAAACAATCCAATCTAATGCTTGCATATTATGAGAATGTGTTCATTAAAAAGTAAAACAAAATGATATATGCAGCATTTGCAGCTAAAACCAAGGTGTATGATTTTTTCCAAGGTTCTCTATGTGGTGTTATTTTATTCATATTAGTCGTTTAATTTTTTATTTATATTGACGTTGTCTTTACCAATGGATAGCATATTAGCAAATAATCTATAGGCTCCAGAAACTCCTGCTGGGAACTCTCTAAAAAAGCTCAAGCCAGTATAGATATAATGTCCTTTGCCATGTTTGGCAACCAATAAGCTTCCATCTTTTGGCGTTTCTCCTTTGTCATTTAATGATAGCAGTGGTGTAAATTCTGGACCCCAAGCATTTGGGAAATAAAGGCCCCGTTCTTGTGTCCAACCCTCAAAATCTTTTTCTGTAATTGAATTGGGGTAATTAAGTAGTTCGTGCTTTGTGTTTAATAGACGTACTTCAGCAAATTCGTCCGTAACTCTGTCTCTGGATAAGGTCAAACTGTAAGGTGCAATATTGTCAACTTTTATACGTCTACTTGTATTGTATTGCACAATCATATTTCCGCCATTCTCAACAAAATCAAATAATAATTGTTGTTTGTATTTCAACTCATCAACAATATTATAGGCTCTAATACCAACGACTACAGCATCAAATCTTGCAAGGTATTCAGCCGTAATATCTTCAGGTTTTATTTTTACAACATTATACCCAATTTGCTGTAAACTCTCAGGAACAACATCTCCTGCGCCTTCAATGTAGGCAATATTCTCACCTCTTTTTTGAATATTTAGGCGTACAATTTTACTTTTACTTGGTAATAAAACGGTTTGAAAAGGAATATGATTATAGTCTATTTCTACAATTTCTTTTGTGTAGATTTTTCCATCTATATTAACTTTTGGAATGAGATAACCTTCATTTTGAAATTTTGGAGGAATTACAGTAAACACTAAAGTTTGTCCCTCTCCTTTATTTGCGATATCTACTTTTTGCTGAGCAGGATAAACGTTCCAGCCTTCCGGATGGTCTAAAGCAATATGGCCAGTTAAATTATCACGACCTGCCTTTACAACTACCGAAATTTCCTTTTGCTGATCATTTTCAAAAATGAATACCTTATCGCTGATGCTTGCTGAAACTTCTGGAACAATTTCAAATGGTCGATAGAGTTCACCTTTGTCTGGTTTTGAATATCTATACACGACATTTTTTGTTAGTGTAAGCGCTGTTGTATTATTGATTAAAAGTTTGAATTCTACAAGAACTGATCGTGGAGTTTCTGGTTGTCCAATTAGACTTTGTTTATTAACCTTATACATGCCAAGTGTACCTTGCTCTGCTAACCAATAAGGCTCAGTAGTTTCCATAGTGTTAGGGATGGTTACAGTTTCCTTAAAGTTTTGTTTTTTGTTGGCATCTAATGCCGTATTTTTTATAATTGCTTCACCATTTGTAGAAACGGTATAGGACACTAATTTTAGGTTTATTTGACTCCTATTTAGGGCCTCAATATTGAGTTCAATTGAACTGCCATTACTTACTGTTGGTGTATTTGCAGACACCTCTAAATATAATCCTGTGCAGGCTTCAATTATAGATTTTAATGATTTAGACTTTACAGCTTTCCAGTGTTCATCTTCTATGTTTTGCAATAACTGATAAGCCTTAAGGAGATCAGCGACATGGGTTTCAGGATTTCGGAAATTGAAATTTTTCTCAATTGCATTTAATATTTCTCCAATGGCATTACCGCCTTTTACACGATTCCAAGAGGTGTCAATGCCTGAAAAAATATTGGATTTGTCTTCAGGGAAATCGCCTTTTAAAAATTCAACATATTCTTGCTGAGACCCACGTTGGGTTAATCGTCCAAAGCCTTGGCATAAATGTTGACTGCTAGCCATTGAAGCCAGTTCGTTATTTGATAATCCTTTTTGTGGATAATAAACCCCGACATCAAAGTTTAACATCTTACTTTTATCGGCCTTTTCAAAGTTTTCTTGACTTCCATAAAACCACCAAGAGGTATTAAAAAATAAACGTGATGGTTGCCAAGCATCTGTATGTTTTAATTGGTCGGTATATTTAGAACTGTCATTTGCTAAATCAAAAGCTTCCATACTTAACATAGCTGAGCTTGTATGGTGGCCATGGGTAGACCCCGGATTTCTATGATTAAACCTATTTATAATTACGTCTGGTTTAAATTTTCTAATCGCCCAAACAACATCACTTAAGACCTTGTCTTTGTTCCAGATTTCTAAAGTTTCATCTGGATGCTTAGAATAGCCAAAATCATTGGCTCTGGTAAACATCTGTTCCCCACCATCAACACCTCTTGCCGCAAGAAGTTCTTGAGTACGGATAACACCTAACAACTCTCTAATTTCAGGACCAATTAAATTTTGACCACCATCACCGCGTGTTAGTGACAAATAAGCGGTTCGCGCTTTTACATGGTTAGACATGTACGAAATTAATCGTGTATTTTCATCATCAGGATGTGCAGCTACGTACAAAACGGAACCTAAAACATTAAGTTTTTGAACGGCTTCAAAAATTTCTGAAGTGTTCTGTTTTTTAGGCTGTTGCGCTGAAATAGTTAGCGTCGATAAAATTAAAAGTAATACAGATAGTAAAGCTTTATGCATGGTTATATAGGATTGCTAAAAACCAAATATAGGAAAGAATACCAGCCTTGGCTTTGGTTTTAATCTTTCTTTAACTTAAACCGAATAGCTTTTAACGTTTATTTATCAAATGCATCCTTTTCAACGAGAGTTACTGCTTTTTGTAGAAGCATGTTGTTTGGATAGGTCATTAATTCACCTTTACTTGTTCTAATATGAATTTGAAACGAACGAATATCTTCAATAACGCCGATCACCTCATGTTCTTTATCGTGAACATGAATTTTGTCTCCTATTCTATATGGAAACGAAAAAAACATAATGATTCCTGAGGTTACATTACTAAAAATAGACCAGTTAGCGAATAATGTGATGCCTAGAATAGCAAATACTGAGGAAAAAATCAGAACAATTTCTTTCATTTCTACTCCTAATACAAAGGCTTCAATTAAGAAGGCAATTAAGAAAAAGCTCACAGAAACATAGCGTCTCACAAGTTTAATTCTTGCCTTATGTTTTTGTCTTGAACGGCCAAGCTTTCTCACCAACAGATTGGCTATGAGCTGAAGAACAAAAGCAATACCAAATACTAATGCCGAATTAATGATTTCACTACTATAGGTGTTGAAAAAAGTTTCCATGTTGTTCCAATATTGTTAGACAAAGATAAGTGTGAATTTTTGCAAATGATACGAATACCAATTTTAGTTCACAATTTCTTCTAAAGCCTGATAAACCATATGTACAGGTAACCCCATAACATTAAAATAGGAGCCTTCAATTTTTGTTACTGCTATAAACCCAAACCATTCCTGAATGCCATAAGCTCCTGCCTTGTCCATTGGGGAATAGTTATTTATATAATGCCAAATTTCGGCATCACTTAAGGCTTTAAAAGTCACTTTTGTTATGGCGTGAATTGTTTTTTGTGACTGTGTCGTTTTTATGCAAACAGAAGTAATAACTTCGTGAGTTTCGGCACTCAGGGATCGCAACATTTCAAAAGCTTCATCTTGGGTTCGCGGTTTTCCGAGTGCCGCATCGTTATGCCATACAATAGTATCACTAGTGATAAGGATGTCCTTATCTTGGAGTTTATTCTCAAATGGTAACGACTTTAATTGTGCTAGATAGTTACTGATTTCAAAATGCTTTAACCGATTAGGATATTCTTCTTTTACGGGTTTCAAAATGATTTGAAAATCCAGTCCTAGATCTTTGAAAAATTGTTGACGTCTTGGAGAACCCGAGGCCAAAATAATATTGTAAGCTTTTAATTTATCGTTTAACATACGCTAGTTAAGTTGGTATTATAGCAAAAGATGAGTTTTCAATTTCCTATTTCTATTATATATTGATTATTCAATCTTCATTATCCTAATCATATTTGGCATTAAAATTACCAGCCCATTTTCCCTGTACTTTAAGAACTTGTTCAATAACATCACGAACGGCACCTTTGCCACCATTCTTATGAGAAATATATTTTGAGATTTCTTTTATTTCGGCAACTGCATCTTGTGGACAGCAAGGAAGGCCAACACGTTGCATAACAGGATGGTCAGGAATATCGTCACCCATATAAAGCACCTGATCTAATGAGACCTTATGAGTTTTCAAATAGTCATCTAACTGTTCAGTTTTATTGTGAGCACCAAGGAAAATATCAGTAATACCTAAGCCTTTCAGTCGAATACGCACGCCCTCATTAGATCCTCCTGAAATGATACATACATTGAAGCCTTGATCTACTGCTGTTTTTAAAGCATAGCCATCCTTAATATTCATTGTTCTTAGCATGTCACCAGAAGTAGTCACCGTTACTGTGCCATCTGTAAGTACGCCATCAACATCAAAAATAAAGGTATTAATTTGTTCAAGGTATTCTTTATAGCTTTTTCCCATGGGTTTCTTTTATTGATTTGGTTAATAGTTCATAAATTGCCTTATGACTATCATTATCTATAGCATTTAAATGCTTCCGAATTGTTTTTTTATCGTTGCGTTTTGCTGGGCCCGTTTGTGCCATATAAGGCGATATGGTCTCTATTTTATGAGCGGTTTCCTTTATAAGTGGTTTTAAAATATCAAATTCAACGCCTTTTGATTCTGTAATTTCGTGACCAATTCGATAGAGCTGATTTGTAAAGTTATTAATAAAAACGGCGGCGAGGTGTAAAGCACTTCTTTGAGCGGAATTTACCTTGTAATGTTTACACCCAAGAGCTTCAGCAAGGCTTTTTAAAATAGTATAATTTGATTTTTTTTCAATTTCAACACAAATAGGAACCTCAGAGAAATTGAGACTCGCAGCTTTTGAAAAAGATTGTAAAGGATAGAAAACACCTCGTTGATGCTTCTTGTCTAAGTCTGCAATGCTCACACTTCCCGAAGTATGAACTACCAAACGCCCCTCAAAAGGAAGTCGTGTTGAAAAATTACTTATGGCATCATCGCTCACAGCAATGATATAAATATCTGCTGTTTTTAATGCCGAAAGATCATCGGTAATATCAACACTGTTTTTAAAATGTTGAAGGGGGGCTAAATTGCGGGTATACCATTGTACAACATTGACATCTTCAGCCTGCTGTAAGGCATGATATAAATGGGTTGCTACATTACCTGCGCCGAGTATGATGGTGTTGATCATAAGGCAAAAGTACACATATATTTTTTTAATATTGTTGAGTTTCTACTCAAACATAAATCAGGAACACGAAACGGTAACATTGTGGGTATGGCCACCACCAGATGTAGACGCTATTGAAACTTGCTGATTACTTTTTAAAGATGTGAAATTTGCTGCCGACACCGTTACACTGTGCGCATGTCCAGCCGATCCAGTAATGCTATATGTTTTTTCCGTAGCACTATTTACATCTGAAGCGGAAACAGTTAAACTATGGCCATGATTTGATGAAATGCTACCAGAAGCTCCATTATCAGTACAGTTTGGAGGGTCATTACTATTGCCGTCATCATCGGATCCAGAACCACCTGAATCTGAAGAGCAATTAATCAATACGTAAGCAGATGATGCTAAAAGTAAAGCACCTGTGGCTTTCTTAAGAAATGTTTTTCTATCCATGGAATTCTTTTTTAATTAAATAAATTTACTTTCGAGCGTCAAATGTAAAGTCGTATATCAAATTTAAACCTTACGATGTACGCCGTCTGTTTATAATAAAAAACACGAGCTTTGAAAGTTTTTCAATGAGGTGTTTTGATTTAAACCGTGGCATCATTGATTGATGTTATTTTAGAAGCCTCCAATTTTTTTATTGCTCTGTTTAATAGGTACACTCTAAATTTAGAGAGCTTGGAGGATCACAGGTATGAAATAAGTCTTTAATGATTTTCACTCGAGGGTTTATTGTATAATTTGTTATTGTTTTCTCCTATCACCAAAACGGCATTATTCGGACTTAGTTTTATATCTTCGTTTCAAATTACTAGCTATGAAAAAAGATATTAAAACTAGAGCGGATGTGTTTTTATTAGTGACTTCCTTTTATAAAAAAGTGAGAAAAGATGAGACTCTGGGGGCCTTTTTTGAAAATATTAAAGATTGGGATGAGCATCTTGATCGATTGACTACATTCTGGGAATCCAGTTTGTTTTTAAAGACGAAATATTTTGGAAACCCTTTGGAGGCTCACGTAAAAGTGGATAAATCTCATCAAAATAATATTTCGGAATTGCACTTTGGATTATGGTTGAATTTGTGGTTTGAAACCATCACAGAATTGTTTGAAGGAGAAAATGCAGAAAATGCAAAAAGACGTGCTCGAAAAATGGGAACTTTCCTGTATTTAAATATCTTTCAAGCAAGATAAATTGACCTTAACAATCTATTGTTAAAAGATTGGTTTTTAAATATTCGTTACAAAGAAATTAACTAAATTTGCACGACTTAAAATAGACGAATATAGCTATGCTTAAAAAACTTTCCAACATTCTGTTTTCTACCAGACTTACTGCTGTTTTATTTATTGGTTTTGCACTTGCCATGGGTATTGGCACATTCATGGATTCTGGACAAACAACTTCGCCAACACCATACTCAAGAACATTAATTTATAATGCCTGGTGGTTTGAAACCATAATGGTACTTTTCGTGATCAATTTTGTTGGTAATATTTTCCGATTTAAATTATTGAGAAAAGAAAAATGGGCAACATTAATTATGCATTTGTCTTTCATTTTTATATTATTGGGCGCTTTTGTTACCCGTTATGTTAGTTTTGAAGGCATGATGGCAATTCGTGAAGGTGCTACGGAAAATGCGTTTTTATCACAGAAAACATATATCACCGCCTATGTTGATGGTGATTATGTTGTAAATGGTCAACAACAACGACGTGTAAAATATTATGAAGTCGATTTTTCGCCACGCTTGGATAATAAATTTGTAGGCACAACAGATTATAACAATCAAGATGTTAGCATAGAATTAACCGAATTTATTTCTGGTGCTGAAGAAGATATTGTACCAGATGCATCCGGAGAAAACTATATAAAAGTTGTCGAAGCAGGAGCCAATGGGCCACATAACCACTTTTTAAAAGAAGGACAAGTACAAAGTATTCATAGTGTTTTATACAGTTTAAATAAACTTACTGAAGGCGCTGTCAACATAACATTTACCGATACAACCCTTAGCATTCAATCGCCTTTTGATGGAGAATATATGACCATGGCCACAGGGGCAAAAGGGCAGTTGGTAAAAGATAGTATTCAACCATTAATATTACGATCGCGATATGTGATAGGAAATCAAGCCTTGGTTTTCCCAAAGCCAGTGACTAAAGGTGTTTTTGACGTGGTCAAGAAATCACAATTATTAAGGGGTGATGAAGATGGTATTGCGTTAAAGGTTACTACAAATAATGAAACAAAAACAGTAAAATTACTTGGAGGTCAAGGAACTAATAATGCTTTTAAACAAATTAAAGTTGGAGGATTGGACTTTGCATTCAAATATGGCTCTAGAGTTTTAGAGTTGCCATTCAACATTAAATTAAATGATTTTATTGCCGATCGTTACCCGGGAACTGAGAATAGCTATTCAGCTTTTGCCAGTGAAGTCACTGTTCTAGATGAACAAAGTGGTGATTACGATTATCGCATTTTCATGAACAATATATTAGATCATCGTGGCTACCGTTTCTTTCAATCGAGTTTTGATCCAGATGAAAAAGGAACAGTTCTATCTGTAAATTATGATACCTGGGGGACACGCCTTACGTATTTGGGTTATATATTATTATACTTTGGCTTATTATCAATCTTATTTGCTAAGCATACCCGTTTTGATGATTTACGCAAACAATTGAGAAAAATAAAAGCTAGAAAGGCAAAGTTATTGTCTGTACTATTTATCGCATTTACGGTAACATCCTTTGCTCAAGAGCAGCACAGTCAAGATGATGGGCACGACCATAGTAAACCTACCAAAACACAAATTGATTCCATTTTAGCAGCTAATATAACATCGAAAGAGCAAGCTGATAAATTTGGTAAACTCGTAATTCAGGATCTTGGCGGACGTATGATGCCTGTCAATACTTATGCTTCCGAATTGATGCGTAAACTGAGTAAACATGATAGCTATGAAGGTTTTGATGCCAATCAACTGTTTCTATCCATTCAGGAAAGTCCTATCTTATGGTATAATGTACCAATATTATATTTAAAAGCAAAAAAAGGAGATTCCATTAGAAGTTTAATTGGGGTTGACAAGTCTCAAAAATATGTGACTCTGGCCGATTTTCTAACAGAAGAAGGCGTCTATAAATTAGCGCCATATTTGCAAGATGCTTATAAGGCACAAGTTCCAAATGCTTTTCAAAAGGAGTTTAAAGAAACCGATCAGCGTGTAACTTTATTATATAATACCATTGAAGGCCGGCCTTTAAAAATATTCCCATTGCCAGAAGACGAAAATAATACTTGGATCTCTTCAATTGAATATAGAGAACAAGGGCATAAATTTAAAGATTCTCTATACGGGAATTTTATAAATACTGGATTTAAAGCTTATTTATACATGCTTAATCAAGGTAAATCCTCTGGCGATTTTACCGAGAGTGATAAACTGTTGGAAGCTTTAAAAAAGACACAGCATAAATATGGTACTGCTGTGATGCTAACTGATGATAAGATTGATGCCGAAATTATGTATAACAAATATGACATCTTTAAAAAGCTGTTTAGTTGGTATATGTATGCAGGAACTTTAATGTTTATACTCTTAATAGTACAAATATTTAGAGATAGAAATAAAAGTATAAATATTGCAGTTAGAAGTTTTAAATATATAATTGTAGGTCTGTTTGTATTGCATACTATGGGACTCATTGCACGTTGGTACATTTCAGGACATGCACCATGGAGTGATGCTTATGAATCTATGATCTATGTCGCCTGGGCGACCATGTTATTCGGAATTGTTTTTGGACGTAAAAGTGACATTACATTTGCATCAACAGCTTTTGTAACCTCAATGATTTTGATGATTGCTCACTGGAACTGGATGGATCCAGCTATAGCAAATCTACAACCTGTTTTAAACAGCTATTGGTTAATGATTCACGTGGCGATTATTGTGGGGAGTTATGGGCCATTTACATTAGGAATGATTTTAGGAGTGGTATCATTATTACTAATGATATTAACCAATGATAAGAACAAAAAGAAAATGAAGCTCAATATAAAAGAGCTTACTATAGTTAACGAAATGGCACTTACTGTTGGATTGGTGATGTTGGCTATTGGAAACTTTTTAGGGGGTATGTGGGCCAACGAAAGCTGGGGACGCTATTGGGGCTGGGATCCTAAAGAAACTTGGGCTTTAATTAGTATTATGATCTATGCGTTTGTAGTGCATATGCGTCTGATACCAGGACTTCGTGGACGCTTCGTATTTAACTTAGCTTCAATTGTTGCTTTTGCCAGTATTTTAATGACCTATTTTGGTGTGAATTTCTACTTAGCTGGTTTACATTCATATGCTAAAGACGATCAAGAAGTTAGTCAGCTCTATATCTTAATAGCTGTTGCTATTGTTGTAGTTTTAGGATTCTTTGCATATCGTAAATATAAAAAATACTTTAAGAATTAAAGGAATTAAAAAGGTGTAATGGCTAAAAAGGGACAAGAAAAAAACACCAAGAATAAAGCGAAGCACAGCAAGCTCATGGCGCGAAAAAAAAATAAGCTCGCTCAAAAAAAATTAGCTCATAAAGAACGACTAAAAGCTATTGTTGCGAAACAAAAACAACAAGAACAGTCTGATGCATAGACCTGGATGTCGTTAATGGAATATAAGCGTTTATAAAATTATTATATTTACACTTATGAAAACATTACTTATCTTTATTTTTACAGGACTACTCTTGTGCAGCTGTAATCAACTTCAAAATAACCCTGAAGCAAATACAGTATTAATTGATACACTTCAAGGGACCTCATTACTTCAAACCCCATTAATTAGAAGACAGGTAAACCCTCAAGCAGATACCCTGCAAATACAAAATTATATTTTGGCATTAAATACCTATGCGACTGATAAGGACTTAGCCGATAATATTGTTTGGTTAGGCAGGCGTACAGCCTATTTAGGAGATTACAAAAAAGCGATAGACATTTATACCGAGGGCATTGAAAAGTTCCCAAAGGAGCCACGTTTTTATAGGCATCGAGGCCATCGTTATATTAGTACAAGGCAACTTGATAAGGCGATCTCAGATTTTGAATTTGCCACAACATTAATAGAAGGGCGTAAAGATATTATTGAGCCTGATGGGATTCCGAACCGTTTAAACACCCCTGTTTCATCATTACACACTAATATTTGGTACCATTTGGGCTTGGCTTATTATTTAAAAGGAGATCTAAAAAATAGCTTAGCAGCTTTTCAGAAATGTCTATCTGCCTCCAGGAATGATGATATGTTGGTCGCAACTTCACATTGGTTGTATATGATATTGAGACTTATGGAGTCACCAGAAGAAGCCATGAAGATTTTGGAACCTATCCATAAGGATATGAATATTATTGAAAATATGGCCTATCATAAGTTGTTATTATTTTATAAAGGAGATTTATCTGAAAAAGAATTTGCAGGCAATGAATCATTGGGTTCAAGTGAAGCTGTGCAATATGGTATTGCAAACTGGTATTATTACAATGGGGATCGAGAAAAAGCTAAATCAATATTTGAAGCTCTTATAGAAACTGGCAACTGGGCAGGTTTTGGTTTTATCGCAGCAGAAGCCCATTTAAGTAGTGAATAAACACTAAGTCTTTATTTTTAGAAGCAATACTCATCGCTAATAATAGTATTGCCCTTTCCTTAAGTAAGAATTTATTATGCTTTAGGAAAGGGCATTTTTCATTTTGAAGTTATAGGATTATCTTTTTCCTCGCTTTTGCTTTTCGCAAGCCAATTCTCAT
>MAAC01018747.1_pt1 | contig 39363 bp, 38 predicted proteins | sample 1115981 | NCBI WGS metagenome assembly MAAC01 (sample SAMN04961126, study PRJNA320927) | seawater metagenome | isolation source: sample BD02T64 sea water enriched with oil for 64 days | place: USA:Gulf of Mexico | collected 2013-07-27 | reverse complement strand
AGGCAGATAGGTCCCAAGACCTTTGCGCCAGCACCAACAACGACATTATTAGCTAAGGTTGGATGACGTTTGCCTTCTTTCCATGATGTACCGCCTAGTGTCACACCATGATATAAGGTGCAGTCATCACCGATTTCAGCGGTTTCACCAATCACCACGCCCATGCCATGATCAATAAAAAAACGACGGCCAATTCTCACTGCTGGGTGAATTTCGATGCCTGTCATCCAACGGCTAATAGTCGATAAGAATCGGGCTAACCACTTAAAGTTTCGTCTCCATAACCAATGACTTAATCGATGCCACTGAATCGCTTGTACGCCAGGATAGGTAGTCATGATTTCAAAAAAGTTGCGTGCAGCAGGGTCGCGATCAAAGACGCAATTAATATCTTCCTTTATACGTTGCCACAGACTAATTTTTTCGTTCATTACTCCTGCCCTCTATTGGTTTCTGCTGCTCGCAATATACCATGCAAAATCTGTAATTCGTTACGATCTAAATCGGCACGATTAAATAAACGCCGTAAACGTCGCATTAAGTTTTTTGGATTTTCTGGATCCAGAAAACCAATCGCCATTAAACTTTGTTCAAAATGGCCATATAAATGTTCCATATCCTCTGCCACTACAGCTTCTCGCTCTTCACCAACTCGACCTACTTCTATGCTGGGATCAAAGGTCATTTTTAATTCATAAGCACAGACCTGCACTGCAGCCGCTAAGTTCAACGAACTATAATCTGGATTAGCCGGAATATTAATTAAATGCTGACACTTATCTAACTCCTCATTAGACAAACCCGAATGTTCCCGGCCAAAAACAATGGCAATTTGACTATCATCATTAGCTTGTTGAATTTGTACTACCGCTTCACGTGGATTCACCACTGGCACAGGTAAATGTCGTAAACGTGCACTCATACCATAGACTTGATGACAGCCAGTAATTGCTGATTCCAAACTATCGTGCACCACGGCTTTGGCCAATACATCATCCGCACCTGACGCTCTGGCGGTGGCTTCGGCATCTGGATAAATCTTGGGTGTAACCAAATGCAGGTTTGATAAACCCATGGTTTTCATCGCTCGGGCTGCCGCACCGATATTGCCGGGATGCGTAGTACCGACTAATACAAAGCGAATGTTATCCAATGTTGTCATTTAATTTCCTAGTAATAAACATGGCATCGCCATAACTGAAAAAGCGATACTTATGATCAATTGCATGTTGATATGCATCCATCACATTATCTCTGCCAGCAAAGGCAGATACCAACATCAATAAGGTAGATTCAGATAAGTGAAAGTTAGTGATCATCGCATCGACACTTTTGAATTCATAGCCTGGATAAATAAAAATATCGGTCTCGCCAGAATAGGGTGTAATTTCACCAGATCGTGATGCACTTTCCAGAGCTCGCACACTGGTGGTACCAACGGCAATCACTCGGCCACCACGTGCCCGTGTCGCCTTAATTTGTTGACACACTTCATCCGTCACTTCTATTCGTTCAGAATGCATCTGGTGGCTTTTAATATTATCCACGCGAACGGGTTGAAACGTTCCCGCACCTACATGCAATGTCACCTGCGTCGTTGCTATGCCCATCGCTTTAATGCTATCAAGCATTGGTAGATCAAAGTGCAAACCAGCCGTAGGTGCTGCAACCGCGCCAACATGTTGAGCATAAACCGTTTGATAACGCTCTAAATCATCTTTAGCCACATCACGCTCTATATAAGGAGGTAAAGGCAGGCGACCGTGTTCTTCCAATAATTCAATTACATCAGTATCACTGTGAAAATAAAGCTCAAACAAAGCATCCTGTCGGCCTAAAACCTCAACGTCCAACTTGTCCTCTAATAGTAAGTGTCTACCCGCACCAGGAGATTTACTACTGCGAACATGCGCTAACACACGATGTTGATCTAATACCCGCTCCACCAACACTTCGACCTTGCCACCACTGTCTTTTTGTCCTAATAAACGCGCAGGAATAACCTTAGTATTATTAAATACCAAGAGATCATTAGGCTGTAAAAATTTAGGTAAATCAACAAACTGCTGATCATTGAGCAAGCCGGTCTCACCTTCTAATGAAAGCAAACGACTCTCTGTTCGGTGTTTGGATGGAAATTGAGCAATCAGCTCAGGCGGTAATTCAAATTGAAAATCTGTAAGTTGCATACGCAGATCATATCAAACTCATCCTTATAATCGATGATTGATCTATTCATTACTCAAGCTTTTCATAATTTTTTGCTGAAAGAACTGTACGATTTCTTCCGTATCCCCAGTTTCATTTAATTTATTATCAATAATCAGGCTAACCAAGCCATGCATTAACGACCAAATATAAGTAGCTTGCAACCTTAAATCTTCATTTTGTATCAACTCAGCATCTTGTAAAATTTCCAACATCAGTGCTAATTCACTAAATGCAGCATCGGCAGTAGTTAGTAGAGCCTCGCTTTTCTGAATTACAACATTTCCAAACATCAATCGATAATACGCTGGATGCTCTATAGCAAATTTAATATAGGCCTGGCCCATATTTTTAAATCGATCTATCTCATCAAATGACTCATCAATACGCGTCGTTTTTAAAGTGACAGTAAACGCTTCAAAGCCTTCAATAGCCGCTGCTGTCAATAAATCCGCCTTATCTTCAAAATGTCTGTATGCAGCGGTACGTGACACACCAATCCAGTCACTTAAACCACGCATAGTTATGCTTTCCACACTTTGTTGATTGATCATATCTACGACTGCAGCGATCAACTGTGTTCTTAAATCGCCATGATGATATTTGTGTTTATTTTGTTTAGTCATGAAACCAATCTACGCGCCAATGTTGACGATGTCTACTTAATGCCTATACAATCAATGTTACACATGTCAACATTAAGGTGTTCGTAATGAAAAATCATCACTGCTTATACACACTTTTATTCACGATTCTCGCTCAACCAGTAGTAGCAGCTGATCTATCCATCACAATTGAAAATATTCACAGCCATAAGGGAAACATTTATCTCGCCTTGTTTACAAAAGATGATCGCTTTCCTGATGTATCGCATCAAACTAAAGGCATAACTCTTCCCATTGAGCACGCGACCGTTACTTCTTCATTTACAAATCTAGCGGACAATGAATATGCCGTTGCCGTTTTTCATGACGAAAATAATAATCAAAAATTAGATAAGAATTTCTTCGGCATTCCTAAAGAACCTTATGGTTTTAGTAATACTCAGCTCGCACCACCCAGTTTTGATGAAGCAAAATTTTCACTTTCAACACACGACATTCATCTACTCATTAAATTAAGGTAAATCATGAATACATATTTAGTTTTAAAGACCTTACACATTATCGGCGCCGTTTTATTTTTGGGTAATATCATCGTGACTGGTTGGTGGAAAATTATGGCTAATAGAACCGGTAACCCGATCATTATTGCCTTTGCCCAAAGGCAAGTGACCTTAACAGACTTTGTGTTTACCGCTGGCGGCTCGACATTACTGTTTGGCGCTGGCATCGCCAATGTCATCCTCAACAATTTGAATATTATGACCACAGTTTGGCTCGCTTGGGGGCTAGGATTATTTACTCTATCCGGCATCATTTGGGCGGCGATCCTTATCCCAATCCAAATCAAACAGGCACGTGAAGCCAAACAATTTACATCAAAAACTGTTATTTCCAAGCAGTACTGGCGACGAGAAATGCAGTGGTACATCTATGGGATCATTGCCACCATTCTACCGTTGATCAGTGTGGTATTAATGGTGCTAAAACCCAGCTAAATGGAGTAAATAATCATGCACGCCACTGGCTATAAGCGAAAAGACCTTTCGCATGAAAATTAACGCTTCCCATAAGAGCTGCCAATCGTTATAATTTCTCGCTTGAATTTGCCGGGGTGGCGGAACTGGTAGACGCGCTGGATTCAAAATCCAGTTTCTTCGGAAGTGGGGGTTCGATTCCCCCCCCCGGTACCAAATTCATCTTCTAAATATTGCATTTCTGCATTGCTTCGACATCAGACGATTTAGTCACCTTTCCCTTTTTGTGTTCATACAAAACAAAATCCCTATAATAAACAAATAGCCGTATTTGTTTATTAGTTTTGATCTAAACTAAGTTTAAACATAATTGCAGGGATTTCGTTATGGAAAGAAATGAAGCAATGTCACTCATCGTGAAATTATTAACGATGATGTTAGAACAAGATGGTTCCGACCTGTTCATTACCGCAGGCTTCCCCCCAGCAATTAAAATAAAGGGTCAGATGACCCCTTTATCCAAACATCCTTTATCTGCAGAAGACGCTAAAGCCATCACCCAGAGTGTGATGAACGATAAGCAATTAAAAGAATTTGAGGCTAGCAAGGAGTGTAATTTTGCCATTGCGCCAGCAGGCTTATCACGATTTAGAGTCAATGCTTATGTGCAACAAGGGACGCAAGGTTTAGTCGTTCGAACCATCGCTTCTGAAATTCCAAACCTTGATGACCTAGGACTACCTAAAATATTAAAAGATATCATCATGACCAAAAATGGTTTGGTGATCATGGTGGGTGGTACGGGCTCAGGTAAATCAACGACGATGGCAGCCATGATCGATCATCGTAATGAAAGCAGTCATGGGCACATCATTACTATTGAAGATCCCATTGAGTATGTGCACCCCCATAAAAATTGCGTGATCATGCAACGTGAAGTGGGGGTTGATACTGATAGCTGGGAAACGGCACTTCATAATACGCTGCGACAAGCACCGGATGTGATTGTATTAGGTGAAATTCGTGATCAAGAAATCATGGACTTCGGCATTGAGTTTGCTCAAACCGGTCACTTAGCGTTAGCAACTTTGCATGCTAACAATGCCAATCAGGCAGTTGACAGAATATTGGGGTTTTTCCCTTCCGAAAAGCAGCTTAAGTTGATGCAAGATTTATCATTAAACTTACGCGCCATCATCTCCCAACGTCTTATTCGAACGCTTGATGGTGGTCGTTGTGCCGCTATTGAAATCCTAATAAATACACCACTTATCTCAGACTTAATCGCCAAAGGAGATGTTTCTGGTATTAAGGAAATTATGGCTAAGTCTAGAGAGCTGGGCATGCAAACCTTTGATCAAGCGCTATTTGACCTTTATAAAGAAGGACACATCAGCTATGACGAAGCGGTTAAGAATGCTGACTCAGCTAATGAGGTGCGTTTGCAAATAAAACTGTCTAAAGAGGTCAGTGACGATGAGAGTGAAGACAGCGCTGCCGGTTTAGAACTGGAACTCCCTGAACTACCTGATGAAGAAGACATAAAAGAACCAGCCTCTTCAAGTCTTAGCAGTCTCGGGCTTTCATTAGTGCCTGATGAGGAAGATGAGGAAGACGAAGGTTCATCCAACTCATAATCGACATTACTAGATTTTAATAATAAGGCGAACACTGTTATGGATATTTCACCCTATGTAAAATTAATGCTTGAAAAAAAAGCAGACTATCTAAAATTTGATGCTGATGTTGCTCCAAGGGTAAGCATGGAAGGTCAAGAACGTGCGGTTGGCAACACGGTAGTCACCGATGACATGCTGCACGAAGCGTTCAACATCATCACAAACGACACTCAAAAATTACAACTTTCCATTAATAAGAAGATCCGCTTTGTTGCCTCACTCTTAGGTGGCATAAAACTCATCACTGAAATTAGTGAAGACGATGAAAAACTTTCCATCGTTATCCGTCAGGATAAACGTGACCATATTGAAAAAACTCAGACGCCAACCGATCTGTCAGTACTTGGTGATGCACCAGATGAAATACTCGATATCATGCCCTATCTAGTTAAAATGGTTGAAATCGATGGTTCTGACTTATTTATTACTTCAGGCGCACCGGTGAAGTCTAAGGTTCACGGCATCGCAATTGAAATGGACAGTTACTTATTAACGCCTGAACTTACTCAATCAGCGGCCTATAATATTATGACTGAAGCTCAAATTGAGGAATTTGAGCAAACTAAAGATCTAGATTTTGCCATCAGCCTGCCAGATAACAGCGCTAGATTCAGAGTAAATGTATTTTCACAACGTAAATCCGTTGGCATCGTATTACGTTTAATTCCATCAGAAATCCCCACTGCGAAACAACTAAAGTTGCCTGATGTCCTGTTAGAACTCATCATGGAAAAACGTGGCTTGTTATTAATGGTGGGCGGAACCGGTTCGGGTAAGTCCACCAGCTTGGCCGCAATGATTAATCATCGTAACCACAATAGTGCAGGTCATATACTCACCATTGAGGACCCAGTAGAGTTTTCTCACCCTAACTTGAAATCTATCGTCAATCAACGAGAAGTGGGGATTGATACTGAGTCCTATGCCACGGCACTTAAAGCCAGTTTGAGGGAAGCGCCAGATGTTATTTTGATTGGTGAAATCCGTGACAGAGAAACCATGGAAGCTGCTTTAGAACTCGCCAATACGGGCCACTTATGTATTTCAACCATGCATGCTAATAATGCCAACCAAGCGATGGAGCGTATCATCAATATGTTCGATCAAGCCCAACATAAACAACTATTCATGGACATCTCTGCCAACTTAGGCGCGGTGATATCTCAACGTTTAATTCCGGATGTGCATGGCAAACGCTGTGCAGCAATCGAAGTTATGTTGAATACACCTCATATTGCCAGTTTGATCTTAAAAGGTAGCTTGAACGAAATCAAAGAAGCCATGGCTAACAGTGGTGCTGATGGTATGCAAACCTTTGACGATGCCTTAATCACACTCTATAAAGATGGTCGTATCAGTTTGGATGAAGCATTGAGAAATGCGGATTCTCGAAATGATCTAGAAGCTAAAATCAATTTTGGTTAAATGATGGATGCCGAACAGACAGCACAATAAATTTAGACTGAGTTATCTCTGTGGTGAGGAGAGTTCGACTAGCAGGAAAAGCACAAAACCACTGAGACTTCCCACATAGATTTAATGTTTAATAATGCCTAACACCATAGCGATATGAGCCAATTCGGCAGCGGTGCTAGCATTCAATTTATGTTTAATTTGAGTGTTGTAGTTCGCCACCGTTTTATAGCCCAAGCAAAGTTGTTCGGAAGCTTCATGAGCGGTCATGCCCTTGGCAACTAAGCAAAATACATCAAATTCACGTGGAGATAATAAGTCCACCACCTCACGATATTGTTCCGCTTCATTTTGGGCAGTGTGACCTGTTTCAGCTCTCAGCCCAGACTCTATATATAACTCACCTTTTACGACTGTTTGTACGGCTTCAGCTAAAATCTCGGGGGCACTATTTTTACTGACATATCCTTTCGCTCCAGCCTGCATGGCTCGCTCTACATAGATCGCTTCATCATGGATGCTATACACCAATACTATGGCATTGTTATTTTGTTTTATTAACCGACGAATGGCTTCTAAACCACCAATGCCGGGCATGGATAAGTCCATGACCACCACATCCGGTTGAAATTTAGCATATTCCTGAGTGACCATTTCACCACGATCTACATCTGAGATCTCACCAATGAAATCTTGTGCTGACAGTAGCATGCGAAAACCGGCTCGCACTACGGCATGATCATCAACCAGTAACACTTTAATATTATTCATATTCGTCATTGTTCTCTATAAATGGCATCCATGCATGGACTTGTACGCCGTGACCAAGTTCCGAATTGAACTCAAATTTCCCACCTAAGCTTTCCACTCTTTCGCGCATTCCAAGCACGCCAAAACCTTGTGCATCTGCCTTACCGCCTATGCCATCATCTGCAACTAGGATCTCGACCCGGTTTTCTGTCTGTGACTGATTAATGAAAGAAATCGTCACCTTTACTGTTGAGGCTTGAGCATGCCTAACCACATTGGTCAAACATTCCTGTACTACGCGATAAACATGGATGGCGACTTTATTATCCAATTTTTCCAAGGCCTCATCATAGTCCAACAATACCTCGAGATCTGGTTGGCGGCGGTGCCATTCATTAATCAAATCGGTTAATGTTGCCCCCAAGCCCAACTCGGCCAAACTTAAAGGATGTAAGGTACGCATCATTGACCGCACTATGACGGCTAAATGGTTACAGACTTCAATAATCGAATCTGCCGCCAGAGTAATATCGACATTGGGTTGTTTGGTGGTAACGGCCATCGCCTTGATCGCGGTTAGTGACTGTCCCATTTCATCATGTAATTCTCGCGACATATTCTGTCGTTCTGTTTCTTGAATTTGTATGGTGTGCAACGCCAAAGCCTGATTGCTTTCTTCGGCCATTTTTAATGCTGCTGACATGGCGTTTATCTCTGATGAGATGGCGTTAAACTCGCTGATTTTAGACGTAGGTAAGACGAGACCATATTCACCCGACTCGACCTGCCGCAAACCCGATAAAATACTTTGTACGGCCTGTAACATCGAATGAAAGACTAAGTTTATCGCAAAAAATATGACGATCAACATCGCTACGATTGACCAAAAAAAAGCCTGGGACTCTCCCCAGGCTTCAATAATTTCATCCATAGGATCCGCTTTGATTAACAGTGTTTTCACCCCACCATTAGGCATCTTAATCTCATAGTCGGCAGTGAGATAATCGGTCATGACGGCATTGATAAACCAGCTTGGCGGTATGGCTTCATTGTCCTCCGGCTGTTGCTGGTTAAATAACTCGATGGGCGGTTTACCTTCTTCAGCAATAGAGAGTTGTATATGCCGTACTTGTTGTAACGCCGATATCTGGGGCAGCCAATTACTGCCATAGCGATTCGACGCAGGCATTTGAGCAAAGCCAAACTCGATCATCTGTAGTGCCAAATTTATCGATGATTGCACTTCTTTTGCCACTGACTGTCGAGCTTGCCATACGGCAGTCATGCCACCAAGCACCATAATGATAATGACTGACAAGACGATTCGGAGGTTAATTAAGCCTCGTAGACTCATAGTTTGGATCCAAAAAAGTAGTTATCTGCGGTCATAGTGCATTAAAAAAACATCCTGTGCTCTAGAATTTAGATTCAAAGGACTATCTCCCTATTTCTGACTTAACTACGAGCTGTTATTATCATGAGCAATGATGATGTAGCCTATACAAACACTATTTTAATATCGACTTAACTATGAATTTTAACAAGCTGCGGTCTTTAGGACCTATAGAATGGATGCTGGCACTGTTATTGTTGGTGGCCCCACTCTACTTTCACCCGAATATTGGCGGCACCGGTTTTCGAATTCCTCATAATATTATTCTTTGGTCCGTGGCCAGTATTATTGCTTTCTATTCATTATACAAACTCACTTTCAGCCAATTTTTATATCTACCGAGATTTTATCTTTATATCTTAAGCTTCCCTGTTCTTGTGTGGTGCAGCGGTGTATTAGCAGGCGTTGAAATCGCGACTCATTGGTTTTTTAGGTTGCTCTATATTTGGGGCGGTTTATTGTTTTTGTTTGGTTTGTTCCAGCATCGTTTGAAACAAATACAACTTGATCGTCTATTATTTATTTTGCTGTTTTCTGGCCTTCTACATGCCCTCGTAGGTTTAACTCAAATCATCTTAGTTAAAAACATGCCGTCATGGTTACCCGTCAACCCGAGTGGTGTTCCTACAGGCTTATTTCAACAAATTAATAATCAAGCCAGCTTTCAAGTCACTATCATCATCGTTGGTTTATGGTTAGTCACACGGCCCTTTATTCGTCATGGTCATTATTGGCGTTTTATCAGTGTAGTTACAATTATCAGCTTAAGTGCTTTTATTGTGAGTTATTCGGGCTCACGTGTGGGCGCTTTAGGTTTTTTACTAGCCCTGCCTTTATTGCTAAGCAGCCGCTGGCAATTTGTAAAAACGGATAAAAAACGTTGGCCTCTAATATTCGTTGCCCTGCTGCTGGCTATCAGCTCAGCAAACCTTGTCGAGAATAAACGTGGGCTAACCAGTGTTCTGGAAAAAGCCACCGCCATCAACTCAGGTTATTCAAGTACAGCAAGACTGGGCATGTATGATATTTCACTGAATTTAATTAAACAGAAACCACTATTTGGCCATGGTATCGGCAGTTTTGTGCGCGTTTGGCAATATGGAAAGCCTGCATTTTATCAACAACATCCTGATGCCGTATTACCCTCTCAACGGGTTTCCCATCCTCATAATGAAACCATTTTCTGGTTAGTCGAAGGCGGTCTTGTTGCAGGTCTAGGTCTATTATTAGTTGTGACCGGTATCATTTTAAGCTTATCCAAACTTCCGCCTAGTCGACGTTACGCTTATGCCGCGTTACTGATGCCAATTGCATTACATACACAGGTTGAACTGCCCTTCTATATTTCGGCTCAGCATTGGTTTGTCTTTTTGTTTCTACTTGCAGTGACTTTATGGCCAAGTAAAAAAGCATTCAAGTTAAAACTCTCAATGGCTGCCACAAAATCAATTCGAATAATATCCATTATTGCAGCCATATCATCGATAGGATTTCTTAGTCACAGCTATGCCGCTTCTACTGAATTTAAAAACTATTTATTAAAGAAATCCCCCATTGATAAACCATTCCCTATTGCACAGCAAAATCCGTATTTCAAATCACTAGTATTAGATCTGATGATGACCTCATTATTTCATTCAAGTAAGAAGTATGAAATTGACAGTAATATGAAAATTTTTGCCGAATGGACCGAACAAGAAATAATTTATAATCCACATATACTCTATTTCCGCTTGGGTATGGAATCATATCTATCCCTTAAACAGCATATACAAGCCTGTTCCTTCGCTAGAAAAGGCAATGCAATTTACCCCAAAGAAGAATCACTCAAGCAACTTGTCAAACAATGTGATAAAAAAGGAATCGCGCTATACTAATATTGCTTAAATAGTTGTTTCTGTAGACTCTGAATCACCACTATTATTTAGGGGAATCACCATGGATACATCAATGCACACGATGGGGAATTTATTTCTTCAACTGGGCCTGAGCAATACTGAATCCGATATCGATGAGTTTATTGCTACCCATCACATCCAAGGCAATGAGAGTTTAGCCCAAGCTCACTTTTGGACTGCTGCTCAGGCCGAGTTCATTCAAGAATGTTTGACTGAAGATTCCGATTGGGCTGAGGTGGTAGATCACTTAAACGCCCAGTTATCTAACTGAATTTCTGCTATCGGTATCATCAACCGAGTCTACTTCTTCAAGACTTCCTTAAGTGTATTCAGCATATCCATCGGCAGTGGGAATACGATAGTGGATGACTTGTCACCGGCAATTTCCGTTAATGTTTGCATATATCTAAGCTGCAAAGCCTGTGGTTGTTTAGCCAAAACCTGAGCGGCTAATAGCAATTTTTCAGAGGCTTGCAGTTCACCCTCAGCATGAATCACTTTAGCTCGTCGTGAGCGTTCTGCTTCGGCTTGTTTGGCAATTGCCCTAATCATGCTTTCGTCTAGATCGACATGTTTGATTTCAACATTGGCGACCTTAATGCCCCAAGCGTCTGTTTGAGCATCTAACAATGTTTGAATATCGACATTGAGTTTGTCGCGTTCAGCTAACATTTCATCTAATTCATGTTGACCTAATACTGAGCGTAATGTTGTCTGCGCCAGTTGGCTAATGGCATCGTAAAAGTGCTCAACCTGAATAATGGCTTTTTCCGGATCGAGCACTCGAAAATAGACTACTGCATTAACTTTTACTGATACGTTATCTCGAGAGATCACATCTTGTGTAGGTACATCCATGACGATAGTGCGTAAATCGACACGTTCCATTTGCTGGATAAAGGGAATAATAATAATGAAACCCGGCCCTTTTACTCGGTAAAAACGACCGAGAAGAAAGACAACTCCACGTTCATATTCTCGCAAGATCCGTATTGCACTAAAAATTAAAACTAATAACGTAAGTACCAACACTGATAGAAAAGTTAAGGGCATAGCAGTTTCTCCTTATTTGATATCCGGTATCACATCTAAAACCAAACCACGTATTGTTTTCACCTTGGCTTTATCGCCTTTTTTCATCGGTATATCGGTTCGTGCTTTCCATACCTCACTATGAACAAAAACACGGCCCTGGTGGTCAAAATCATCCATCGCAACACAGGCTGCACCGATCATTTGTTCTTGACCTGAAACGACAGGTTTACGCCGGGCTTTAACAACTAAACCTAGCGCTAGAATGAAAAAGGCAGCCGTAGTCACCGCAAAGCCGGCAATAATACCTAGGTTAATGCCATAACCGGGTATATCCGTATCAATTAAAATGACCGAACCGGCAACAAAGGCCACCATACCTCCCAAACCTAATATGCCAAAACTCGGCTGAAATGCCTCGGCCGTCATCAAAGCAATACCCAGTATGATCAACGCGAGCCCTGCATAATTAATGGGTAACACTTGGAAGGAAAATAAGGCCAGCAATAGGCAAATAGAACCAACGGTACCGGGCAAAATTGCCCCTGGATTCGAGAATTCAAAAATTAATCCATAGATACCGATCAACATTAAAATATAGGCGATATTGGGATTGGTAATCACCGCTAAAAGTTTGTTACGCCAATCGGGCTTAATTTCAGTCAGCACCAGACCAGAGGTATTGATTGTTCGGTCATTACCCAACACACTAACTGTGCGGCCATTGATCTGCTCAAATAGATCACTCTGACTAACAGCAATAATATCAATCACATTTATTTCTAAGGCATCTTCCGCCGTTAAACTTACCCCTTCTAACACCGCTTGCTCAGCCCACTCTTCGTTACGCCCTCTTAATTTTGCTAAACCACGAATATACGCAACAGCATCATTCACAATTTTTTTTGTCATCGCATCAGCATGATCCAAATCTACCGGTTCTGATTCGTTTTCTGTCTCTTCTTCTGCCAAGGGATTATCTTTGCCCGGCTTCGGCCCTATTGAAGGAACGATCTGTACGGGTGTGGCGGCACCTAGATTAGTGGCCGGTGCCATTGCGGCAATATGACTCGCATAAAGAATATAGGTACCTGCACTTGCTGCACGTGAGCCACTGGGGGTGACATAAGTAATGATGGGAACGGGAGCTGCAATGATCTGTTTGATGATTTTTCGCATGGATAGATCTAATCCACCCGGCGTATCCATTTTGACTAAGATAAGTTCGGTATTCGCCTGATCAGCTTTTTCTAAGGAGCGCTCAAAATAATCGGCTGTGGCGGGACTAATGACGCCATCAAGCTCTAAGACAAAAGCCTGTTTTCCTTGCGTATCATCCGCTAAAACTGAGCTAGTAAAAACCCAGAAAATGAGCGTAAATATACTGAGTAACTTCATGATTAAGCACCCTCAAGTATGTCATCCTTACTTTCAGGCTACGCTACCTTTGGCTATTTCACAACAACTTGGATAATCGCACATATTATTAGCTATTTCAGCATCTTACTTGTATGTTCGTAGCGAATATCGTGACATCTTAATCTCGCGAATATAAAACCACTTTGTTTTTACCTGCTTTTTTTGCTTGATACATAGCCAAGTCGGCTACGTTGATATGCTCATCTACCAATAAAGTTTGCGAAGCATCAGTAAAAACTGCAACCCCTATGCTGATTGTCATTCCCGTAGTTTCAACATGTTCACGGATCTTCTCAGCTTTAATCATCGCAGATTCCACCGCACAGCCCGCTAAGACAATCACGAATTCTTCACCACCATAACGGCAAATACAATCTATATTACGAATGTGATATTGAATAAGGCTAACTAATTGAACTAGTAATTTATCACCCGCTTGATGACCCTGTGTATCGTTAATTTGTTTAAAATTATCGATATCCAAAACCAAGACACTAAACGGTTCATCATGTCGTTTAAGAAAATTAATTCGTTGGGCGATCACATCTTCAAGATACCGGCGGTTATAAGCGCTCGTTAAGGCATCTTTGGTCGACAGCTCTAATAAATGTTGGGTTTTATGTTTCAATTCATCACGGTGACTTTGCTTAGTTTTTAAAATACGCTCTATACGTAATAACAAAGACTCAGGAACAATGGGTTTATTGATAACATCCGCCACACCAAGTTGAAGTAGATCTACCAACATCTCTGGTTTATTATGATTTGAAAGCACAACCGTATTTATCGTGCTAATCAATTGGTTTTTATTTAAATACTTGCTTAATGAAAACAAGTCCGTAACCAGTAAATCATAATGGAGCTGTTTTACAGCAATGTACGCCAACTCAATATTAGTAAAGCAATTAACAATATGGCCTCTTTGTTCAAGTAATGAAGTTAATAACGTTGCATCATCTTCATTCTCTTCAACTAACAAAATAGTTCCAGAGCTGACCAATTCACCTTGTTGAAAAAAATCAGCATAATTTTCAATATGATTTATATCGTGAAAGTCGATAACACCAAGCGCGAGGGCTTGTTCCTTATGGCTACGTTCTAGCTCGTATGAAAAAGCAAGGATGCGCGTATCAAAAGGAATGTCATGTGCTTGCTTCAATTGTTCCAGCGAGCTTAACGTGTCATCAGGCAGGTGCTCACAACAAATAATATAATCGTATCGACATGAAATTAATTGTTGAATAACATCAGCTAAATTCTGTTCATAGTTAAAAATGATATCGCTGCATTCAGTCAAAAAAGTTTCAATGACAGAGCCTGTCGGCTGATAAGTCTGCAGAACTAACGCTTTTTGACACATAATCTATACCTGTCAGGAGAATCCATTCTTCCCCCTGTTTAGTTACCTATTACTAACTTCCACCTTCATTACGACTCTGTTTTACTATCTTTTTCAGACCAGTTCTTTAGCTGCAACAATAACCATGCATGTAGATCATTTATCTTTATTTCGTTAGATAAGTCTGGATGCTGCTGCTCAAACAAGTTGATTATTTCTCTGGCAACAGCGGCTATTCTGACTCGGCCATTTCGACTAAACCTTTTCATCACGGCAAATACTTCTAATGCACTAAGATGGGTTTGAGCCATTAACAAGCCTGTGGCAACACCAATATCACGATTGTTTTGAATTTTGGTCGACACGCGCTCCACTCTTCGTGAATGTACCGTTCTTTCACGATGTATATGCAGGCCCACTTCAATTTCTAATGCCAACTGATTTAACGTCGGCTCACCAAACAAAAAGCCGACGGCTTGTTGCAAGTGGCCGGTTAAATTTTCCATTGGTGACTCATCATTTAAACTGATGATAAATGGAATATCATGGGTTTGGAGGTTGCTTATTACCGCAGGAGGAGGCGATTGAACTTGTTCTAAAGATAAGATGCAAATATCAAGGCTTTTATCACTCCACTCATCATTCGCACAATGGGTCAGTTGATAGCCTAACTTTAACAGATCTTCACCGTATTGAAGGTACGGGAGATGGCATGGATTAGATATTCCAACAACAACAGTTTCTTGACTCTTTTGACCCACAAACATTCCCTTAAGTTATCCATATTATTTTAATTTTCAGGCGGGGTGTGGGCCTTAAGACTGAAGTATACAGTAAGTTTGCTACATTGCTAGCGCTTATTTTAAAGAAATATATTTCACTAATTTATGACAAAAAACCAATATTATATCGGCTTAAAAACTAGAAACTTTAACAAAGTTTTTTACAATTTTATTACAAAATGCAGTTTGCTAAATATTATGGTGCGGGATTGGGATACTGCACATGAATATGATCGATCGCCGAAATTATACTTTCATCTAGTTGTAAGTTTATGCTGGTGATATTAGTTTTGAGTTGTGCCATTGTTGTGGCACCAATAATGGTTGACGTCACAAATGGTCGGCTACTTACATAGGCTAATGCCATTTGAGTCGGATCTAAGTCATTATCACGAGCCAATTCTACATAGGCCTCGGTAGCAGCTACTGCTTCGGTATTAAGATATCGAGCATAATCCGGCCACAGAGTAATTCGTGCATTATCAGGCCGTGCACCGTTAAGATACTTTCCAGTTAACACGCCAAAACCTAATGGTGAATAGGCTAGCAGGCCCACATCTTCACGATGAGATATTTCTGCACAACCCACTTCATAACTACGATTAATTAAGCTATATGGATTTTGCACTGATACTATTTTAGGCAAGTCATATTCTTTGGCTATGCTTAAAAACTGCATCAACCCCCATGGTGTTTCATTAGATAAGCCAATAGCACGTATCTTCCCTGCCTTCACCTGTGTTTCGAGCGCTTCTAATACATGTCTAATAGGTGTTAATGACTCTTCAGTATCTGGATGTTGATAACCCAAGCGACCAAAATAATTTGTTTGGCGTTCAGGCCAATGTAACTGATACAGATCGAGATAATCGGTTTGCAAACGTTTTAAACTCGCATCTAATGCTTGAGGTATGTGTTCTGCATTAAACCGTGTTTTACCACCTCGAATATGAGAAACCCAGTCAGCCCCAGGGCCAGCGATTTTGCTGGCAAGAACAACGGCTTCTCGGTTGTTATTTTTAGCCAACCACGAACCTATGATTTCTTCTGTTCTGCCATAGGTTTCTGCTTTGGGAGGAATGGCATATAACTCGGCTGTATCAATAAAGTTAATGCCATGTTCAACCGCACAATCCAATTGATGATGTGCTTCTTCTTCACTGTTCTGCTCACCAAAGGTCATGGTGCCTAAACAAATGCCGCTGACTTGAATGCCTGAATTTCCTAAATGGTTATATCGCATGAAAAATACCTAATCCTTTGTTCTTCGCGTAACGTATTAACTGCACCCTCTTACACTGAAATTATACGACAATTTATGACTTCATTACTTTATATTAAAGATAGATAATTACTAAAGCGAAGATGAGTATTTTTTAGTATAGTCACCTTAATACAGCCTCAAGTATATTTTGTTAGTTTTTATCCAAAAGAAATTCGATGGAGCATTGGAAATGATAAAAACAAGGAAGACCATATGCCTATTTTTACTTATTTTTATCTCCTTCATAGACAGCTCGGTAGCAGAACAACGCTGGTCCCAACTTAATGATGAACTGATTGAGTCATTGCAACGTGGCGGTTATATCATTTACTTTCGTCACACAGAAACTGATCATGATAAGCATGGCGCTTTCCCTGTAGATCTTAACAACTGTGACCTACAACGTCCCTTATCTGATTTAGGCCGACAACAGGCAACCTTAATCGGTCAGGCATTTAAAAATCTGAATATTCCTCTTGGACTCATTGTAAGTAGTCCATACTGTAGGGCAATCGATACTGCAAGGTTAGCGTTTGGGCGTACTGAAGCAGATAACTTGCTAGCATCCTCATATGGTACTCAACAACAAGATCGGGAGAAAAGGTCCTCACGGCTTATAGAGCTGTTACATTCTCAACCTGAGGGGAAAAACAATACCGTTATTATTGGACATAGTTCAAATATACGGGATGCTATCGGTGATTGGCCTAAACCAGAAGGTGCTATGTTGATTTATATATTAACGGTTGAAAACCAACCAGAATTAGTCGCCCACATTAGTCCACAAGATTGGAAACACTACATTCATGAATAAACGTTCTAGCCCATTCTCTATATTTAATAAAATCGGCCTAAAACAACGATTCTATATTGGTCCACTTGGTTTACTTATTATCTTAGCCATCTTGTCATCCGTTTTTGTCTACGTGGGTAATGCTCATAAAAAATTCTGGCAAGATGTTAACTATCACCATCAGGAAATAGGTAAGGCCACTGAACAAACCATCGAACAATTTAATCGCCTACAAGAAAACCTTCTACAAACAGTATTATCGGCAGAAATAGGGGCTAGTGAAGAAGACATTTACGACAACGGCATAAAAATAATTGACGAACTGGATCAAACTCGAGACCACCTCAATAACTTGCTTGTCGATGTTGAGGGCATCATTTATGAGATTGTCGACAATGACCGTGATATTTATGAACAAGAGCTGACTCAACTCTCTCTTGCCATCATAGATATGAATGAAGCCTTTTCTGAATACAACATCGTCGTGCGATCAGCTGTTGAAATTGCCTCGGTTGATTTGAATAAAGCCGCCTCCCTATCACTGTCGACAGTAAACGGGCATATCAAAGTTAATAAGGCACTGCTTTCCGTACGTTCCATCGTGTTTTCTAGCATTCAAACATCTATGGATTTTCAGTTAAATAAATACAATAAACTCTATACCAATGTTTGGCTGGGGGTATTACTGTTTACTGGATTACTTTTTTATATTAGTTTTCGTGTGTCAAAACACACCATTACGGCGCTCGACTATATTCACAAATCCCTATTACATACTGCAAATATAGTCTCAGGCCAAAAACCTATGGATGATGCCAAACAAACATCATCAATAGAACAAGTCGAGAGTGCCGTCGATACATTTTCTAAAGTGGTGGTTGAGTTAGAACAGCAGCGTCAACAAATCCAACTTGAGCAACAAAAAGCATTGGCAGCTAGCCAAGCAAAATCAGCCTTCCTGTCATCAATGAGTCACGAATTTAATACGCCATTAAACTTTATTCTAGGGTATACGCAGGTACTCGAAAAAACAAAGTTAGATGATGAACAAAAAGAATGTCTTCAAAGCATTTCTGAAGGTGGAAAAATATTATTAACGATGGTTGAAAAGATCCTGATCCTGACGGACCTCGATAAACATGAACTTCAATCAACTATTGCCGGACATGAAGTGCAAGTAATTTTAAGTAATGCTCTCGATTCCACCTCAAAAGTCGCAGAGCTTATGTCGGTGAAAATGAAGTGCTCAATCATGCTGAACTGTCCAAAAATTAACGTTGATCCACATCTAGTCAATGAAGTTCTGCTTGCCATTTTAAACAATGCCATTATTTACAACCATAACAACGGTAGAGTCGATATTAATGTGTCATCTGAAGATGACAGTTCTGTTCGTATAACAATAGCTGATGATGGCCCAGGGATTGAAAAAGTAGACTTTGACCTTATTTTTCAGCCATTTGAGCGCTTATCACAGAGTAACTCCACTATCGCTGGTGCAGGTGTAGGACTAACTATAGCCAAGAACTTAACCGAAATCATGAACGGTACAATAGGTTTTAGCAGTGAAGTCGGCGTGGGTAGTACATTTTGGGTTGAGTTTCCCATCTCACGCTAATCACTAGCTTACAGATACCGTTTAGTCGATATGAGTATTATCAATAAGCCTTTGAATCTCACGCTGTTGATTCAATTCAAATAGGTAGTCTACTTTTTCAGGCAAGGTTTTTAACATATGCTCAGTAATACGTTGATAGAATTTAATAAATCGAGCAATGTCTTTTTCTGTCATTAAATTTTGATTTTGTTTTTCACTATACGGCGACTGAGCGATTGTCGCACGAAGCTTCGTTTCTTGTTCCAAGCGCCACTTATAAATGCACTCGAACGATGGCGCCTTCAGCATTATCCAAACATCAATATATGAAAATAAAGCTGGGTAAAGCACTTTCAATTGGTTATTTACATAACTTCGCCATATTTTCTCACTATCTTCTTTCGCTTCCAGATCGTTAATAGGCATTACTAACTCGTCTGGATGTTGTGCTTGAGCCCCTAAACACCAACCCTCGACAATTATAATATCGACATGACCTGATATCGTATCCCATTCCGTTTCTGCATATCGGTCATCAGTGACTTTATTAAATCGTGGCATACAACAAATGTCTTCTGCTGTAGAAAGTCGTTGCACAGTATTGATAGCTAGAGGGATATCATGTGTTCCTGGTACGCCACGTGTATTTAATAGCGGGTGAATAGTTTTCGCCAAGTGCTTTCGTTCTTGGCCAGTGTAGTAAAAATCATCCAAAGACAATACAACGGCTGTTAACGCAAAGTCTTGGTCAAATATCTGCACTAATAACTTAGCTAGGGTGCTTTTACCCGATCCTTGTGCACCATTAATTCCAAGCACTAAGGTGTTTGCTGTTTGCTGTTGTTGCTTGGAAATTTTTTCTGCTAGTGAAGAAAACCAGTCTTCAATAGTATGAGAATAATGGAGAGGTAATTGATGGTCTATAAGGAATTTATCTAAAGCAATTTTTTGCATTGCAAATTAACCACTGTAATAGAAAGAACAGAAATTTATTTTGTTACTAACTAGATGGTCATAGATATTTAATTGGTCGGAACAGAAGGATTCGAACCTTCGACCCCTTGCCCCCCAGGCAAGTGCGCTACCAGACTGCGCCATGCCCCGACGAGTTCGCACCTGAATAAAAACAGATGCAGAGTAAACTTAGTATAGATTTAAACGAGTAGAGTTCGAATATCTTCTAACTCTGTCAGCAACTCTTTAATCAGTTGTTTTTTACTTTCTGCTGATGCTTCAGGCTTCGAATCAGTCTCAAGACGTTGGCGAGCGCCGCCAATAGTGAAACCTTGTTCATATAATAACCCACGAATTTCACGGATTAATACCACATCATGGCGCTGATAGTAACGTCTATTACCGCGGCGTTTGACTGGTTTAAGTTGAGTGAATTCCTGTTCCCAGTAACGCAAAACATGTGGTTTGACCCCACATAACTCGCTTACTTCACCGATGGTGAAATAGCGTTTACCTGGAATGACTGGTAATTCGTTGTTATTGCTTGCTTCGAGCATAATTATCCACCCTCGTTTTTAACTTCTGGCCTGGGCGAAATGTAACCACCCGACGCGCAGAAATAGGGATCTCTTCACCCGTTTTTGGGTTTCGACCAGGACGTTCGCTTTTATCACGTAACTCAAAGTTACCAAAACCTGATAACTTTACTTGTTCACCAATTTCTAATGCGGTACGGATTTCTTCAAAGAACATTTCTACAAGCTCTTTGGCTTCACGCTTATTAAATCCCAACTCATCATAAAGTTGTTCCGTCATGTCGGCCTTTGTTAATGCCATGTATACCTCTATAGAATCTTTTATTTCTTATATAATATTACGATCGGATAACCGCTTTTAATTCTTGTTCTAGCGTTTGCGTAATCGTTAACATCAACGCTTCCACTTCTTCATCAGTAAGTGTGCGTTCACCATGTTGGATATGGAAAGCGATGGCAATACTCTTCTTACCAAGCTCGACTCCATCTCCAGTATAGACGTCAAATAGTTGAATTGACTTAAGAATATCAGATTCAATGCTATTCAGGCAACGCTCAATTTCACCCGCTGTAATATTTTTGTCAACTAACAATGCTAGATCACGACGATTTGCAGGGAAACGAGACAAAGGTTCAAAGCTCGGAACTTGTGCTGCTAACGTCGCTGTTAGTGCAAGTTCGAACACATAAACTTTGCCATCAAAACCTAAAGGCTTGTTTAAACGAGGATGCAAAGCACCCAACCAGCCAATGGCTTGACCATCTTTATATATACGCGCTGATTGCCCAGGATGTAAGCTGGAATGCTGCTCTGCAACAAAGCTTATATCACCACCTGAAAAACTCAATAACTCTTCAACATCAGCCTTGGCATCGAAAAAGTCAACTGGACGTTGTTTCTCTGACCATTGCTCATCATAACGACTACCACACACTACCCCACCAATCTGGCGATGCTGTTTTATATTATCGGTGGTACCAATATAAATCCGGCCCACTTCAAATAAACGTACACGCTCATGTTGGCGATTCAAGTTATAGACCAATGCTTGAATTAAGCCCGGCCATAAAGAAGTGCGCATTTCTGATAAATCAGCAGAAATTGGATTTGCCAAGGTGATCGGCGTCATCCCTTCTAACAAGAAATGCTGATGAATTGTTGGATCAACAAAACTATAGGTAATTGCTTCTTGATAGCCTCGATCAACCAATAAATTCTGTAGTCGTTCTGTTGCTAAGGTATGTTCAGATATATTGGTTGTTAACACGGTGCCTTGCGGACGTGTATTTGGCAATAAATCATAACCATACAACCGACCTAACTCTTCAATTAGATCAACTTCAATCGATAAATCAAAACGAAAACTAGGCACGGTAACATTCCAGCCATCTTCTGCTGATTCAACGGTTAAGCCTAAACGGGTGAGTTGTTCTTCAACCTGCTCAGCTTCAATCGCAATGCCTAATACACGTTTGATTCGAGCTGCACGTAAATTAATCGTTTGCTTTTGAGGCATATCAGCTTCAGTAGTAACTTCAGTAATTGCTCCGGCATCACCACCTACGATTGATAATAATAAAGAAGTCGCACGGTCCATTGCTACTTTAGCTAGTTCTGGATCAACGCCACGCTCAAAACGATGGGACGAGTCAGTATGTAGACCGTAACTACGGGCTCGTCCTGCAATGCTCGTCGGGCTAAAAAACGCCGCTTCTAAAAATAAATCTTTAGTTTGGTTATCAACACTTGAATCCTGCCCACCCATAATACCGGCTAAAGCTAAAGGTCCAGATTGATCCGTGATAAGCAATGTATTGTCATTAACAGTGATTTCTTGGCTATCCAACAAGGTTAAGAGCTCACCTTGTTTTGCAGCTCTAACAGTAATATCACCATTAAGCTTGCATAAATCAAATGCATGCATCGGCTGGCCAAGCTCCAACATCACATAGTTGGTCACATCGACAACAGGACTAATACTACGCAAACCGCTGCGGCGCAATTTTTCTTGCATCCACACAGGAGTAAGCGCATTAACATCAATATTTTCAATAACTCGACCCAAATAACGTGGGCAAGCTTGAGTATCTTCTACTTGTACAGCTACTGTTTTTTGGCTTTGTTCGGTAATTGCATCTTGTGTCAAGGAAGTAACATCACAACCGGTCAATACACCCACTTCACGAGCAATACCAGCCACGCCTAAACAATCACTTCTATTGGGTGTTAAATCAACGTCAATCGAGACATCATCTAAGTTGAGATAATCACGGATATTGCTACCAACAGGTGCATCCTCGACCAACTCCATCAAACCATCTGCACTTTCCGCTAAACCCAGCTCTTTTTCTGAGCACAACATGCCAAATGACTCAACACCGCGAAGTTTGGCTTTTTTAATTTTGAAATTTCCCGGCAATACTGAGCCAATAACAGCAACTGGTATTTTTAAACCCTGACGCACATTAGCGGCACCACAAACAATAGACAAAGGTTCATCAGCGGCCACATCAACCTGACAGAGACGTAATTTATCTGCATCGGGATGGGCATCAACGGACAATACTTGTCCGACTACTACACCTTTAAATTCACCTGCGACAGGCTCAATTGCATCAACTTCCAACCCTGCTTGAGTTAGTTTTTCGACTAGTGCAGTGCTATCAAGATCAGGGTTAACCCATTCACGTAACCATTTTTCGCTAAACTTCATTGCAAACTATCTCAAGATTAATTGAACTGACGTAAGAAACGCAGGTCATTGTCAAAGAACATTCGTAAGTCATTCACGCCATAACGCAACATCGCCATACGTTCGACACCTAGACCAAAGGCTAGACCCAAGTATTTTTCACTATCGATATTGACGTGCTCAAATACCTTTGGATGCACCATGCCACAGCCTAAAATTTCAATCCAACCGGTATGACTACACACTCGACAGCCTTTGCCATCACACATTACACATTCAATATCCGCTTCCGCTGACGGTTCAGTAAAGGGGAAGTATGAGGGACGGAATCGTACCTTCAGGTCTTTTTCAAAAAAGGCCTGTAAAAAGTCAGATAAAATACCTTTTAGATCAGTAAAACTAACATTCTCATCCACCATCAAACCTTCTACCTGATGGAACATCGGCGTATGCGTTAAATCTGAATCACAACGATAAACACGACCAGGGGCTATTAACCTTAACGGTGGCTGTTGCTCTTCCATCGCACGAATTTGTACCGGTGAGGTATGCGTACGTAATAACATTTCAGCGTTGAAATAAAACGTATCGTGCATAGCACGAGCAGGATGGTGTTCAGGGATATTTAAGGCAGTAAAGTTATGGGTACTGTCTTCAATTTCGGGGCCTTCAGCAACAGAAAAACCAATTTGTTGAAAATAACGTTCAATGCGTTGCAAAGTACGGGTAACAGGATGCAAACCACCTGTTTGTTCACCTCGACCAGGTAAACTGACATCAACAGTTTCAGCTTTTAACGCTGCATTCATTGCAGCTTCGGCCAATACCTTAGCTCGCTCTCCAATCAAACCGGCAACTTCTTGCTTGGCCAGGTTTACCGATTTACCAATTACTGGACGTTGATCAACACTGACATTACCTAATTGCTTAAGGTAAGCGGTAATTGTGCCCTTTTTACCAAGGTATTCAACACGAAGTGCTTCTAATACCGCGCTTTGCTCAGCGGCGACAACAGCCTCTTTTGCTGTTGCGACTATGTCATTTAGCGCCTGTAACTGTGAATCCAGTTCAGCCATACTACCCCCACCTGAGGAATTTTCCAGAAACAAAAAAGGGGTCGAGTTTATCGACCCCTTCTGCTATCAGTACAACTACCGTCTAACTAAACGGCAGATGTTTTTACTCTGCTAGTGCAGCTTTGGCCTTTTCAGCAATAACTACAAATGCAGCATTGTCATTCATGGCTAAATCAGCAAGCACTTTACGATCGATTTCAATCGCAGCTTTTTTCAGTCCATCAATCAAGCGGCTGTATGACAAACCACATTCACGTGCACCAGCATTGATACGTGCAATCCATAAAGTACGGAAAGTACGTTTCTTCTGACGACGATCACGGTATGCATATTGACCCGCTTTAGTTACCGCTTGTACGGCAACACGATATACGTTTTTACGACGGCCACTATAACCTTTAGCTTGCTTGATTACTTTTTTGTGACGGGCATGGGCGGTTACACCGCGTTTAACTCTAGGCATGAGATAACTCCTTAATTATAGATTTGGCAACATTTTACGAACTGAACGATGATCGGCTTTACAAACGATCAATGTAGCTCGCAACTGGCGTTTCCGCTTAGTGCTTTTCTTAGTAAGGATATGACTAGTAAACGCTTGTGAACGTTTGAACTTACCACTACCGGTGACTTTGAAGCGCTTCGCAGCACCTCTGTGTGTTTTTAATTTTGACATTTCGAACTCCGCATTCGTTAAATATTGTTAATGTGTCTATTTTTTACTAGGTGCTAAAACCATAATCATTTGTCGGCCTTCTTTCTTAGGACGCTGTTCGACAACAGACAGTTCTTTTAGATCTTCAGCTACTCGTTCAAGTAACTTTAATCCTAAGTCCTGATGTGCCATTTCGCGGCCGCGGAATCGAAGACTAACTTTAGTCTTATTACCCTCTTCAAGGAAACGTGTCAGGTTGCGTAGTTTTACCTGGTAATCCCCTTCTTCTGTCCCTGGTCTAAATTTGATCTCCTTAACTTGTATCTGTTTTTGCTTTTTCTTAGCAATTTGCTTTTGCTTATTAGCTTCAAACACATACTTGCCGTAATCCATGATACGACAAACTGGTGGCGATGCCTGTGCAGATATCTCCACCAAATCTAAATCCGCTTCTTCAGCGAGCGCCATAGCTTGCGCTAATGGAACAACTCCAACTTGCTCACCGTCAGCGCCGGTTAGGCGCACTTCTCTGGCTGTGATTTCTCCATTCAGCCTTTTATCATCAGTAGCGATTTTTTTAATCCTCTAAAGTAATTCGACCGCGGCTAGCGACGTCTTCATTCAAGGTGTTAACGAAGTCATCAAGTGTCATTGCACCTAAATCTTTCCCCTTGCGAGTACGTACTGCCACGGCGTTTTCCTGCGCTTCTCGTTCCCCAACAACAACTAAATAAGGAACACGGCGCAATGTATGCTCGCGTATTTTAAAGCCAATCTTCTCATTTCTCAAGTCTATATCAGCTCTAATGCCTTTATCTTGCAATTCTTTAGTCACTTTTTGAGCATATTCTGACTGATTTTGACTGATTCCCATCACCACAACTTGGCGTGGAGCCAACCAAGTTGGGAACGATCCAGCGTATTCTTCAATCAATATTCCGATGAAGCGCTCTAGTGAGCCAAGAATTGCGCGATGCAACATCACCGGCACTTGTTTGCTGCCATCATCCGCAATATACGTCGCATCTAAACGATCCGGCATGGAGAAATCGACTTGAATCGTACCGCACTGCCAAACACGGTCTAAGCAATCTTTTAAGGAGAACTCAATTTTAGGGCCATAAAATGCCCCTTCACCCAGTTGCAGGTCCCAATCCAAACCTTTGGCATTCAATGCTTTTTCTAATGACTGCTCTGCTTTGTCCCAAACCTCATCACTGCCCACTCTATTTTCAGGCCGCGTTGATAACTTAATGATGATTTCATTAAAGCCAAAGTCTGCGTACACATTTTGTAACAAATCAATAAAGGTCGATACTTCAGCTTGAATTTGGTCTTCAGTACAAAAGATATGCGCATCATCTTGCGTAAAGCCACGCAGTCTCATTAAACCATGCAAGGTGCCTGATGGCTCATTACGGTGACATGAGCCAAACTCAGCCATACGTAGAGGCAAATCACGGTAGCTTTTTAAACCTTGATTAAAGATCTGCACATGACACGGACAGTTCATCGGTTTAATAGCGTAATCACGGTTCTCTGTTTCAGTGGTGAAAATCATGTCACCAAACTTATCCCAGTGACCCGACTTTTCCCATAAAGAACGATCAACTACTTGTGGGGTACGTACTTCTTGATAATCATTTTGTTGTAATACATCACGAATATAGTTTTCTACTTCGCGATAAATACGCCAACCATTGTCATGCCAAAAGATCATGCCAGGTGCTTCTTCTTGCAGATGAAATAAATCTAAGTTTTTAGCAATTTTACGATGATCACGTTTCTCTGCTTCTTCGATACGATGAAAATATGCTTTTAATGCTTTTTTATCAGCCCAAGCAGTACCGTAAATACGTTGTAGCATTTCATTATTAGCATCACCACGCCAATACGAACCCGCCAGCTTAGTCAGCTTAAAGGCCTTACAAAACGACATATTCGGCAAATGTGGACCACGACACATATCAAGGTATTCTTCATGATGATACAAACCAACGTCTGTAATAGAGTCATCCATATCATCAATCAATCGTACTTTATATTCTTCACCACGCTCATCAAACATAGCTCTAGCTTCAGATTTTGGCGTCATCTTTTTAACAACGTCATAACCTGTTTTAGCCAACTCTTCCATCCGCTTTTGAATGGTGATTAAGTCTTCAGGAGTAAAACGGTGCTCGCTATGAACATCGTAATAAAAACCTTCATCAATAACCGGACCAATAACCATCTTAGTTTCTGGGAATAACTGTTTGACTGCGTGACCAAATAAATGAGCGGTTGTGTGACGGATAATATCTACGCCATCATCATCTCTGGCAGTAATGATAGATACAACAGCATCTTGCTCAATTAATGTGCAGGTATCAGATAACACTCCATCAATTGTGCCAGCCACTGCTGCACGCGCTAAGCCTGCACCAATATCACTGGCAACATCAAAAATAGTAACGGGATTTTCAAACTGGCGTTGGCTGCCATCTGGGAGCGTAATAGAAATCATGTCATGTTCCATGGTTGTGGCCGATACAAAGGGCCGTAAAAACCAAAAAAGCACTTCTCAAGTGCTTTTAAATAAAATTAAGTAAACACTAGAAAAACCAAATCTCGTGTGAACCGTTGCAGCGGCGTACTATACACTATATATATCTCATAGCAAAACAATGAAAATAGTTCTGTTCAACTTTCATTTTTACCTAAAATAAACCTGTGCCCTTTATTGTACGCAAATTTGCATTTACCTTTGTTGTAATCATGCTCGCCAATACCGTAGCTAATGTTGTTGCTAAAAAAGCTACTGTGGCCGCTATGGACGATCGCATAGATCTAGTTCAGGCTGAGCCACAATATGCTACTAGCAGTAATCAAAGCATTGCCCCCCGATATTTGTCTCGGTATGTAGCCGACTACAGTAAGTCGCTAGGACCACCTCAGATGCTAGAGAAGGAGACCCGTTTATTTTTTTTATTGTAAAACATCATTTATTTCGTCGTTGAGAACTAGCATTCAATTTTTGGCTGTTATGTGGCGTCTGGAACATGATTATTGGAGTGTTATTGACTGATACTGTTACGGCTATTACCTTTGGCTCGATAAAGGGCTTTATCGGCTCTAGCGTATAGCTCACTAAGCTTTAGATGTGGAGAAGAAACGCATTCAACAAAGCCAGCACTGATAGTGATAACATTGGCACAGGCAGAAAACTGATGAGGCTGTGCAAGTTTCTCAATATTACGTCGACACTTTTCGGCAAGAGTTTTTACATCACAATCATTGCCAGAAATGAAGATAGCAAATTCTTCACCACCCACGCGGGCAACCACATCACTTTCTCTTTCAGCAGACGACATCAGGGATCGAGCAACTTGTTTCAGACATTCGTCGCCCTTGCTATGTCCGTAGTTGTCATTAAATTGCTTGAAAAAATCGATGTCTATTAAGATTAATCCAATATTGATCCGGTTACGTTTAGCATAGGCCACCTGAACATTAGCCACTTCGTCGAACATCTTGCGGTTGGGAATGTTGGTAAGTGAATCATGCATTGAGTCGTTAATCGACTTCAAAAATAAAGGCCTTAAGCTAAAATACAGGAAAATTAGCGTCAAAATTAGAATTATTGAACTGAAAACAACGTAGTTCCAGTGGAGTTGGCTCAAGGGATGAGCTAATCCAATAACATCTTGGCTAGGGTCACGCTTAAAGTGGATATAACCAAAGAGCTCTTCTTCAAACTTGATTGAGTTACTGATACTTATCAACTGTTTATTATTATCAAGTAGCAGCCGAGACACACTGGCAATAATCTCTCCATTTTCATTCTTAATCTCGACGAATAAAATCTCTGGTAAACTCCGGATAAGATTGTTTAAATTAGATCGCAAGCTGATACTATCTTCAATAATCAATGCCTCAATGGAGAGTTGTTCAATGAGTTCGAGCACCAGAGAATTTCTGGTATCCGTGAGTTTGGCGCGATAATTGACTTCAGTTAATGAGGTAAAACTAAAACTAACGGAGAATATTAGAATAATGAACGTAATTAAGAGTGCGGCTACTTGCTTCCACAGGCGAGTGAAGGTAATTAGGCTACGTTGCTCCCACTTTTCCACGATTAATTAAAAGTCCTTGCTCAACGTAATTGCTCGTGTAACGGATTTAAAATGTTCGACTGGGTTGCTGGGCAAGTAATATGATTGTTGTCCGCTGAGAATAGCCAATAAAGCATTTTGCACTAGGTCAAAGTTTTCTTGGCTTAATCTATCACTGGCAATCCAAGGCTTTGTTGGTACTTGCATACGTTTAATTGAACGCAGAGCGTACCCGTTTTTAACTAAACTTTTAAAAGTACTTTCTTTTATTGCGCCCGCATCATAAGTGCCATCAGCTACAGCCATACCTACCTTATCATGGCGTTTGAGATAGTCGTAATGACTCAAGTTTTTGCCATAAACACCCGCTTGCAACAGTGTCGATTGAGCCATGTAACGACCAATGGTCGAAGACATATCACCAAAAGCAAAGGAGCGCCCGGTCAGCTCACCGAGAGTTTGAATGTCACTTTTCGCATTGACACAAATGATGCCATAAAAAAACTCTTGATCTTTCTTTTTTTCTATCGCGAGTAAGCGTAAGTTCATATTTTTTTGCTGGGCGATGAGATAAGAAGCAACGCCAAAACGGGAAAAATCGACTCGGCCACTGACGAGTTGGTTGATGGCATCGTGGTAGGAGCTAGAAACATCCATCTTGATAGTGATATCACGACCAGCAATAATACTAAGGTTTTTTTCTAGCTCGTTGAGTGTAGGTCTAAGTTGTTCCACAATCTGCCGAGGATTATCGTTAGCATAAACACCAAAAATCAATTGCTCTGCCTGTAGAATTTTACTTGAGAACAATGCAGCACTGAGTGAAAATAAGAAAAATACCAACGGTTTTAACATATTAGTAAATCTGACTACGATCCTCCAAAAAAACTGAGATAGCCCCTCTAAAACATTAACACAAAATGTATAGCATTTAAATTTAGATGCTAATTACTTTCAGATTTCAGTTGGGACAACTAATAACATAAGCCATCCAATGCAAGAGGAAGTGTTTGATTATTTCCAAGGAGCTAACCGATTAGAAGGCATTAATATATAGATTTTAACTGATAGACACGAGTGGATTATTCAGAGCGTTCGGCCCTTCACCCTGCGGGTTGTGCTTCGCACAATTCTAAATTGTTTATCTCTATGGATGGAGTGTATGCAAAAGCAATGTCAGGAATATTGCTTGCCCTGACAAATTTGTCGAACAAGTGGTTTTCACCACCCTACTACCAAATAAAATTTGGTAGGCACGAGTGGATTCGAACCACCGACCCCTACCATGTCAAGGTAGTGCTCTAACCAACTGAGCTACGCGCCTGCCGTTAAGCGAGGGAATTATACAGCGCTATATTTTTAACGCAAGCAATTATCCTGCTTCTGGCCCTAATGCGACGGCACGCAGATGTTGGATTTCATCACGCATTTTGCCGGCTTCTTCAAATTCCAGATTTTGAGCGTGACGATACATCGCTTGTTCCATTTGCTGGATACGTTTAGCGAGTTGCTTGGGTGTGAGTGCTGCGTATTTAGCCTGTTCTTCAGCGACTTCGGCAATATGCTCTCTATTCTTCTTGTTGTCATATCCACCATCATCCATGCCCATGCGAATGGCTTTTTTGATGCCCTGTGGGGTGATGCCATGTTCTTTATTATGTGCCAGTTGTTTTTCACGACGACGGTCGGTTTCGTCTAGGGCTCGCTGCATTGAGCCCGTTATTTTATCGGCATATAGAATGGCTCGGCCATTGAGGTTTCGGGCGGCACGGCCGATGGTTTGAATCAATGAGCGCTCTGATCGTAAGAACCCCTCTTTATCGGCATCTAAAATAGCCACAAGTGATACCTCAGGAAGATCTAAGCCCTCACGAAGCAAGTTGATGCCGACAAGCACGTCAAATACGCCCAAACGAAGATCACGCAAAATCTCTACCCGTTCGACCGTATCAATATCGGAATGTAGATAACGGACTTTGACATTATGTTCACTGAGGTAATCGGTTAAATCTTCTGACATCCGTTTGGTTAGCGTGGTCACTAGAACCCGCTCATGCACCGCCGCACGTTTATGAATTTCAGATAATAGGTCATCGACTTGAGTACCGACAGGTCGAATTTCAACTTCGGGATCCACCAAGCCGGTCGGACGCACCACCTGCTCGACCACCGCGCCTGAATGTTCTTTCTCATAATTAGCCGGTGTGGCGGATACAAATATTGTTTGTGGTGCTAATCGCTCCCATTCTTCAAATTTCAATGGACGGTTATCTAAGGCGGATGGCAATCTGAAACCATAATTCACTAAGGTTTCCTTACGTGAACGATCACCTTTATACATCGCCCCAATCTGCGGTACCATCACATGGCTTTCATCGATGATCAATAAAGCATCATCAGGCAGATAATCAAAGAGAGTCGGCGGTGCAGCGCCTTGTTCACGACCCGATAAATGGCGAGAATAATTTTCGATGCCACTGCAATAACCCAACTCCATGATCATTTCGATATCAAAACGAGTACGCTGTTCTAAGCGCTGTGCTTCCACCAACTTATCTTCATCGGTTAATACTTTTAAGCGTAACCGTAACTCTTCTTTGATCTCATCTACGGCTCTCAGCAGATTTTCCCTCGGGGTCACATAATGCGTTTTAGGATAAATGGTTAAACGATTCACTCGCTGAAATATTTCGCCCGTTAATGGGTCAAAATGACTTAACTGCTCAATCTCATCATCAAATAGTTCAACCCTAACCGCATCACGTTCAGATTCAGCGGGGAAAATATCAATGACTTCACCGCGAACACGATAGGTACCGCGAGATAATTCAATGTCATTACGTGAATATTGCAGCTCGGCTAAGCGACGTAAAATATCGCGTTGATTAATGATGTCGCCTTTTACCAAGTGCAACACCATTTCTAAATATGAATCTTTATCACCCAAACCATAGATACACGACACACTGGAAACGATGATCGCATCACGCCGTTCCAACATGGCCTTGGTAGCCGACAAACGCATTTGTTCTATCTGTTCATTAACCGATGAATCCTTATCTATAAAGGTATCCGATGACGGCACATAAGCTTCAGGCTGATAATAGTCGTAGTAAGACACAAAGTATTCCACCGCATTGTTGGGAAAGAACTCTTTCATCTCGCTATACAATTGAGCCGCCAGCGTTTTATTGGGTGCTAATACCATCATGGGACGTTGCACCGCTTGCGCAACATTGGCTACGGTAAAAGTCTTACCTGAACCGGTCACCCCCAGTAGGGTTTGCCACATTTCGCCATGTTCTAAGCCTTCAATCAGCGCTTTAATTGCAGTTGGCTGATCGCCGGCGGGTGAAAAGTCGCTCACCAATTCAAATTGTTTACTCATACATATTCAGCATCGTTTTAGGTTTGGGTATACTACCCGACTAATTACCCTATTTGTGTTTCATGAAGGAAAGTTTTTTGGATATCAAACTCGCACAACGCGTTCAAAATATTAAACCCTCCCCTACACTTGCCATCACAGCTCGCGCAGGCGCGCTTAGAGCTGAGGGTAAGGACATCATTGGTCTAGGTGCAGGCGAGCCGGATTTCGATACCCCAGAACACATCAAACAAGCTGCGATTGAAGCCATTAACAGTGGTTTCACTAAATATACGCCTGTTGATGGTACGGCAGATTTAAAACAAGCGGTCATTGACAAGTTTTCGCGTGATAATGGGCTTGATTATGAAGCTAATCAGGTGCTGGTTTCTGTTGGTGGCAAGCAAAGCTTTTTTAATCTTAGCCAAGCTTATTTAGAAACTGGCGATGAAGTGATTATTCCCGCGCCTTATTGGGTGTCTTACCCAGACATGGTGTTATTGGCTGATGGTGTGCCCGTTATTATTGAAGGCAACCAAGAACATGATTTTAAGATCACGCCAGAACAGTTGGATGCAGCAATCACTGATAAGACGCGTCTATTTGTCATCAATAGTCCTTCAAACCCAACCGGCATGGCTTATAGCAAAGCTGAATTATCAGCCTTAGGTGACGTATTACGCAAATACCCTGATGTATTAATTGCCACCGATGATATGTATGAACATATCTACTGGGCAGAAGAAAAGTTTTATAACATCGTCATGGCCTGCCCTGATCTTTATGACCGAACCATTGTATTAAATGGTGTATCTAAAGCCTACTCGATGACTGGCTGGCGCATTGGTTATGCGGCTGGTCCCGCAAAACTGATCGGTGCGATGAAAAAAATCCAATCGCAAAGCACGTCTAACCCGACATCGATTTCTCAAGTTGCGGCACTTGAAGCGTTAAACGGTGATCAGAGCTGCATTGATACCATGTTGACAGAGTTCAAAAAACGACATGACTACGTTGTAGCAGAACTGAATAAAATGGAAGGCATCGACTGCTTAAGCACCGATGGTACCTTCTATGTTTTCCCTAATATCAGCAAGGCGTTAGATCGTAAACCTGAGCTGAGTGATGACCTTGATTTTGCTGAAGCGTTATTAGTCGATAAAGGTGTCGCAATTGTACCTGGTACTGCATTTGGCCTTAAAAACCATATGCGCCTATCTATCGCGACAAGTGAAGAAAACCTGCAAAATGCATTAGTTAGAATCAAGGACTTTATTGCATAAAAGAAATATCAATTTCTTCTTGACCAACCAAGGTCAAATCACTATTATAGCCATCTTTCTGTTCCCCGATAGCTCAGTTGGTAGAGCAATTGACTGTTAATCAATGGGTCGCTGGTTCGAGTCCAGCTCGGGGAGCCAAGAATACTAAAAAGCCTCATCACTTTATTGTGATGGGGCTTTTTTTCGCTTTAAACATAGGGAAGCACTTTGCTCCCTCTGTTCATTATATCCTTCAAGGAGAACGGTTAACGATATCTCTTACTTTTCTATGGTATCGTCACCGTTATAATAAGTTAAGTTCGAAAAAATTTATTAAGGCAACCTATACACAGGGATCGTAGCATTGAAAATACGGATATTACTTCTCTCTTTAGTCATCATTCTACAAGGCTGTGCAACAACTAGCCCTTATTGTGCTGTCCCTCATGAAGAAAGTGCAGATGCTGTCACCTTGGTCATATATAGGCCTGACGCGTCTTATGGAATGCTATATTCAACACCTATGGCTATTGATAATTGCAGAATTCGCAACCTGTCAAACAATTCCTATCTCATCTACAAACTGCCTGCTGGCAACCATCGTATTGCAGCTGAAAGAAGAGCCCTCGAAATTGGGGGGGACGGGTTTGTGGAAGGAAACTTCAAAGCAGGTAAAACTTATTTTTTACATTACTCTATAAGCCCTGACACATATTATGTGTCCAGTAGTTACTTTACGACTTCAACTGATTTCTTTCTTGTGAGTAAAGATCAGGCATTACAGATCATGCCTAAACTCGCGAAAAAGTTTTAAGTCGTCTTGACCCCATTAGGTAAGAAAGTGTTCATTGAGTAATCAACTTCACTTTACCGTTAAAAATGAAATCACAGTCTCAGAATTCACCTCTGTCTATTGATATTTGGTATTGCCATATAAGCAATACTTCAAAGACTCATGAAAGCAGGATTGAAAACTTATTATCTTCAAGTGAGAAAACAAGACTAGACGCAACTAAAAGTAATAATAAAAAACGTGAATTCCTCATCAGTAGAGCGCTTATGAGACATGCGTTAACCCGACAGTTTGGAACGCCTGAAGATGAATGGGAGTTTATAGATAAACCAAACTGCCCACCTATGGTCAACAATCTGCCAAAAGATACATATCTCAGCCTAAGTCATAGTAATGGTCTTATCTGTTTTGCAATATCTTCATCTTCTATTGGCTTAGACCTTGAATATGTACTGGCTAATAGAAATTATGAAGCTTTAAGCCCGCTAGTAATGGATGATGAAGAGCTTAGAATCATTACTCGCAACAAAAATGAACAAGCAAATAATTTCTACCGACTATGGTGTGCAAAAGAAGCTTATTACAAAGCGATTTCTCGAAAAAAACAATTAGAAACGTCTTTAAAAAACATCTCCATTCCAACATTAATAAGTGACAGAAAACAGTGGTTTTTATATGAAGGTAAAAACCAACAGTTTCAGCTTTCACTTGTAGTAAAAAATAAACCGGAAATAATTAAGTGCTATCACTATCCCACTTCAAGTAACGAACAGATGTTTACGTTAACACTGTCAGAGGAGTTTATTGTCTGAAAACAACGATACTTTTAGTTATATTTCACTCAGGTTTATAAGCAACTAAATTAACCATTGTTTCTTCACGTTCACCTTCAATTTCTTTCGCTTTTAAACCGAAATAACTTAACAATCCTAAATCAGGTAGGCTCCACCATAAAAACGGTCTCGATACATATTCCGGTTTGACGATAAACCCAGTTTTAGCAATCAAATCGATGTATTCAAGATCCGTTTTCTGCACATCCATAGGATGGCGGAAAAATATTCTAATCATATAAGAATGAATATATCGTCGACATGACTCTGCAAATAGCAAAATGCCTCCAGGCTTCAATACACGAAAAAACTCTTCCATCGCTTGATCATGATTGATTAAATGGTGGAAGGACTGATGACAAAACACCATATCCACCGATGCATCCGGCAATGCTATTGTAGCTGCATCCGATTGTTGCAGTTCAACAACACAGTTACATTTATTAATGTTATGTTTTGCTCTTGCTGCTGCTTTCGGGTCAACATCTAAACCTATTATTTTACTTGGTTTAAAGTACTTTTCTAGCAGCCATAAAGAATGGCCATGACCAAAGCCAATATCTAGAATCGTAGAGTAGCTATCTTGTCTGGTGGGCATCAATCTAATCAGATCTTTTATCGCTCGAGTTAGGACGCTTCGGACCCATGTTTCTGTACCCAAAAACCAAACCCCAAATAGTGACTCCTTTACCCAAGGTGTTGTTAATTTCTTACTGTTATCCATAAATTTTCTCTGTCGCCATAACATGGGGCACAAATGGCCCCAAAAAAATGGACAGCTGTCTCTTTAATAATCGTTAATACGGTTTTAATTAGCTATTACAAGCTTAGTATTGAGATGTGAATTTCGACGCATGCCTTTTTATTTTGCCATAGGATGTGCCAGCAATAACTTGACGTAATAAATCTATATATACAGTTTCACCACTTTGCCCAACCGCCTTACAGAGCCATGCAGCCGTATCTTGCTCATCACTGTTAAGATTCGGCTGCTTAGTTAATAATGTTAATTTATCAGCCGCTAATGCCAATAAGTCAGCATCTCTTTGCTTTTCATGAAACATTGCACGAGCGGCCAAACGCTGCACCAACACATCATCATCATTTAACATTTTCATATAAGTCGTAACTTCAGCCGATTTTCCTTTTACCTCGAACGAGCTATTTGCTACTGCTCTGTTCCATGCAGCGAAATTGCCAATGTCTCGTAACGCTCTAGTTGCATGAGCTTTAAACTTTCCTGCAAAAGCATCCTTTTTGATCGTATCTAACGTTGCTCGATATTTTTCGTTGCCACTATAACCAAGTGAGCGTATTTGATAGCTCGCTAATTTTATCTGCATATGACTTAAGTTACGATTTAAGTACACCTCTAACAATTGTTTTTCAACTTCATCGTAGAAGCGTGGTGATGTAATACCTGCCCACTGCATACGATTAAGCATTGTCACTTTAGTATCAACACCAGCAGTAGCTAATGTATTTAAATAGTCATCAATTCGCTCATCATCTGTTGTATATGCCATTGCAGAAGAGGCTAAAAACAGAGCCGATATAACGCCAATATATTTCATTTTTTTCAAGAGATACTTCCTTTTATCTGTGGCCTAAGACCAGTGTTTAAAAATTAAAGAGGTATTTATGCCACCAAAAGCAAAGTTATTGCTCATGACATATTCAGTTTCAATATTACGGCCCTCATGAATGATATAGTCTAAATCACCACAAGCGGGATCAACCTTATCAAGGTTTGCTGTTGCATGGAACCAATTCTGAGTCATCATTTCAATCGCGACCCACGCTTCTAGTGCACCACATGCACCAAGCGTGTGGCCGGTAAAACTTTTGAAAGAACTAATGGGTGTTTTATTACCAAATAAATTAAACGTTGCATTTGTCTCTGCCACATCACCTCGATCTGTCGCGGTACCATGAGCACTCACATAGCCGATAGTATCCGGGGATAATTTCGCATCATCCAAAGACAGTCTCATTGCTTTTTCCATCGTTTCAGCTACTGGCTGCGTAATATGACTACCATCTGAGTTTGTACCAAAACCTACAATTTCGGCATAAATTTTTGCGCCTCGAGCTTCTGCGTGCTCTAGTTCTTCCAGAATAAAAGTGCAACTTCCCTCGCCAATAACAAGGCCATCTCTATCTATATCAAAAGGCTTAGGTGAAAGGTGGGGTTCATCATTTCGCACACTCGTTGCATATAAGGTATCAAATACCGCTGCTGCTGTTGCACATAAGGATTCACAACCACCAGCAACCATTGCAATTTGCTGGCCGTGTTTAATCGCTTCATAGGCGAAACCAATACCTTGACTTGCCGAGGTGCATGCACTTGAAGTGGTATAAACTCTTCCTTGCAAGCCAAAATGAACACCAATATTAACCGGTGATGTATGCGCCATCATTTTTATATACGAGTTAGCATTTAAGCCATCGCAAGAATGGTTTGCTATCATGTGGGCAAAACCAGCAAAGGCCGCCGTATCACCAGCAGAAGATCCATAGGCAATTCCCATTTGACCACTGCTTACAAGCTCATCGCCTAATAAGCCTGCATTTTCTAAAGCGAGCTCTGTACTCCTCACTCCAAGCTGTGCTACTCGGCCCATTCCACGTAGTACTTTACGTGTGTAATGTTCCGGCACTTTGAAATCAGATACGGGAGCAGCTAAACGTGTATTTAGCCCATCATATTTATCCCAGTCATCAATTCTGACAATGCCCGTCTGCATTATTTTTAGATTCTCATTAATGGTCGACCAATCATTTCCTATCGGTGAAAACCCCGCCATCCCCGTCACTACTACTCGTTTCATTAAAACATTCCACCATTAACTGAAATAACTTGACGGGTTATATATGCCGCATCTTCTGACAGTAGAAAATTCACTGTACCCGCAACTTCTTCTACGCGGCCCATTCGTTTCATTGGAATCATTTTCAACGCTTCGTCCATTACTACTGACTCAACCATTTCTGTATCAATTAATCCAGGAGAGACACAATTTACCGTTATTTTTCTCTTTGCAAGTTCAATAGCCAATGCTTTCGTTGCACCGATAATTCCGGCCTTAGCCGCACTATAATTAACTTGGCCTCTATTACCCATTTCACCTGACACTGAAGATAGCGTAATAATTCGACTCGGCTTACGTCGCCGTATCATAGGCATGATGATTGGATGAAGTACATTATAAAAACCATCTAAATTTGTTCTTAATACAAGGTCCCACTCATCGCCCGGAATTGCAGGAAAAGCATTATCTCTTGCAACTCCTGCGTTACAAACCACCCCATAGTAAGCTCCAAACTCATCCATATCCTGCTCCAGAACAGTCCTTGCTTGTTCGCGGTCTCCAATATCAAACTGTAAGACTCGTGCAGACTGCCCCATTTCAACGATTTCATTTGCCACCTCGTCCGCTTGTTCACGGTTATTCCGACAATGAAGTACAAGATCATAGTGTTCACGAGCAAGACGTAAAGCAATAGCTTTACCAATGCCCCGACTAGATCCTGTTACCAAAACCGTTTTGTTCATGCTTTTGCTTCCTTTATAAACGTATTGGCATCTTCAGGTTGAAACACATTTATCGTCGCCGTTGCACTAAGCCCCTCGCCAGATAAAACACACTGAAATACATGGAGTCCATTTTCAGCTTTCATTTCACGTTGCACCTTTAACGTTATCGTTTGTCCTAATTGAAAATAATCCGTTGAGCATTCAAACTTTCTTGTTCCTAATAGAAAACCTAGTTTAGGACTACCACCTTTAAGCTGTTCTTCAACACCTGAAAAAGCAGCTATTGTTTGAGCTAAATACTCTAATCCAACTAAAGCAGGTATGCCTTGCTCTTCCAAAAAGAGGGTGTTATCTGAAATATCTACCTGGGCCTCGAGCCAATCATCACCATAATCAACGATACGATCCAATAA